>Ga0105240_10000120_pt1 | contig 163069 bp, 136 predicted proteins | sample KBSC54metaG_FD_80426 | JGI IMG/M metagenome (GOLD analysis project Ga0105240, IMG submission 80426) | Corn rhizosphere microbial communities from Kellogg Biological Station, Michigan, USA - KBS C5-4 metaG | ecosystem: Host-associated > Plants > Roots > Rhizosphere > Soil | place: Michigan...
ACCCAGAACTCAGGACCTGCAAAGCAACGAATCCAAACCTCCCCAGCAATGGCCATGGGATTAGCAGATCACGTCTGGGGTTTAGATGAATTGGTGGGTTTGATTTCAAACTGACCCACTACCGAAACGCGCAAGAATGATTGGTTCGGGGTGGCGATACGCTCTTGCGCTATCGGTTTGGCCCTAAAGGGCCGGAGGCTAAGGACTGTTTTGCTTTCGGATCCGTGTGTACCAGGGTAGTCGACTTCGCATTCGCTTCGTCGACAACCCTTCGCTAATTTCTATAACCCCTTCGGGGTATCCGGAAGGAGCGTCGGTCGAAAACCGAATAGCGCAAGGATTTACCCGACTTCACTCGAACGTGAAGACCACTTTGCCCGCCTGACCGGCTTTCATCAACTCCATCGCCTTCTGGAACTCCGTGTAATGCATCTCGTGGGTAATGACAGGATCGAGATGCAATTTACCGCTGGCTAGCAACTCACCCATTTGGTCCCAGGTTTGCCAGATTCGGCGGCCGACGATGCCTTGGATGTCGATGCCTTTGAAGATGATGGCGTTCATGTCGACGGGCTGGATGGTGTCGCCGTAGACGCCCAACAAACTAATCCGCCCGCCGGGGCGGGTTGCTTCGACCGCGAGCTTCAAAGAAGATGGATGGCCGGACATCTCCAAAGTTCCGTCAACCCCATCGGGAGCTTCTTTACGAAGACGCTCGGACAGATTTCCCTCAAGAGGAGAGAGCACCAGGTCGGCGCCCATCTGCTTGGCGAGCTCGATCCGGTAGGGCGAAACCTCGGTCGTGATGACCCGAGCCGCCCCGGCAGCCTTACAAATCGCAACCGCAAACAACCCAATCGGGCCCATGCCCGTGATGAGCAAAGTCTGATCCTTGATCGGACCCGCCATCGCGGTATGCACGGCATTCCCCAAAGCATCCTGAAACGCGGCGATCTTGCGCGGCACGGAACGACTGGTCAAACGCGCGTTTTCCCAAGGAATCACCGCGTACTCCGCGAACCCGCCATCGACGTCCACACCCAGAATCTGAGTATTCACGCAGACGTGACCTTGACCGCTCAGACACTGCTTGCAGTGACCGCAGACGATGTGGGATTCGCTGGAAATAAAGTCCCCAACACTACGTTCGGTGACGCCAGGACCTACCTCGATGACGGTTCCGCAGAACTCGTGACCGATGATGCGCGGTGGCTTGATCCGGGCTGCGGCCCAGTGATCCCAGGTGTAGATGTGGAGGTCGGTGCCACAGACCGAGGCCGCCTCCAGTTTGACTTTGACCTGTCCCGGGCCGACGGACGGCTCGGGGACCTGGACGATTTCGACCCCAGGCTCCGGTCTCACTTTGGAGATGGCTTTCACGATGTGGCTTGTTCCGTTGGTGCCGGGGGCGGGACTCGAACCCGCACTGGTTTTATCCAAACGGTGTTTGAGACCGCCGCGTCTACCATTCCGCCACCCCGGCAGGAAGTCAGTAGGATACCTTGCTGGAAATACTGCCGTGTGTCCCTATGATCAGGCGTCCGTTTCCGGGTCACGCCCAACTGTCCTCCCAGATATAAGTCCCGTAAGCTAAAATCTGGGGCATGTGTGGCATCGCCGGATATGTCGGACCTCGCAACGCCGTGAACGTTGTCTTTGACCAGCTCAAGCGGCTCGAGTACCGAGGGTACGACAGCGCCGGCGTCGCCTTCCCCCTGAACGGGCATATCGAGGTCGTCAAAAAGGCGGGCAAGCTCTCCGAGTTGCACCGGTTGCTCGAAGAGAGTCCTCGCTCCTCGGAGCAGGCTATCGCTCACTCCCGCTGGGCCACCCATGGCGGACCCACCGACACTAACGCTCATCCGCACTTCGATGCCTTCGAGCGAATCGCGCTGATCCACAACGGCATCATCGAGAACTACCTTGAGCTTCGCGACGACTTGCTCGCGAAAGGCCACACGTTCCGATCGCAGACCGATACCGAAGTGGCCGCCCACGTCATCGGCGAAGAGTATGAGAAGGGAGTTCCGCTTGAGGAAGCGGTTCGTAAAGGCTGCAAGCGGCTTCGTGGCGCCTACGCGCTCGTCGTCATGAGCAACACCGAGCGCGAGAAGATCGTCGCCGCCCGAAATGCGAGTCCGCTTGTTCTCGGTCTCGGCGAAGGGGAGAACATGCTCGCGAGCGACATCCCCGCCCTGCTGCCGTACACCCGAGAGGTGGTCATCATGGAGCAGGACAGTGTCGCCACGATCACCCGAGAATCGGTGACGATGTGCGATTTAGATGGCCGCGACCTGCCGGTGAAGCCGATTCATATCGACTGGGATGTGGCGGCGGCGGAGAAGGGAGGCTATGACCACTTCCTCGCGAAGGAGATCCACGAGCAGCCGCAGGTCATCCGCCAAGCCCTCGCGGGACGCATCAGCGACAAGTTTCAGATCCAGCTCGACCAGGTCTTTAACGAGCACGTTTGGACGGAGATCGACCGCGTCAACATCATCGCCTGCGGTACCGCCTACCACGCGGGCTTGATGGGTAAGCACCTGTTCGAGAAGCTGCTGAGACTTCCGACCGACGTTTATTTCTCCAGTGAATTCCGCTACGGCGACCCCGTGCTTTCGCCGAAGTCGCTGGCCATTTTCGTCAGCCAGTCCGGTGAGACTGCCGACACATTGGCCGCGCTAAGGTTGTGTAAAGAGCGAAGAATTAGAACTCTCGGCGTCGTTAACGTCATCGGATCCAGCATTGCCCGCGAGTGCGACCGGACGATCTTTACGCAAGCCGGCCCAGAGATCTCGGTTGCGAGTACCAAGGCTTACACCGCCCAGGTCATCGTGCTCTCGCTGCTCGCCCTTTACATCGCCCAGGTTCAAGAGATGCCCGGCGTCCGCGTTGCTGAAGCCGCCGAAGAGCTTTCCAAACTTCCGGAGCGCGCTGCGGAATGCTTGAAACTTGAGCCTCAAATGCTCGATATTTCCGCGAAGTACAAGGACATGCCGCTCTGCTTCTTCCTCGGCCGCGGCGCCGACGCTCATGTGGCGCTAGAAGGCGCGTTGAAGCTGAAGGAAATCGCCTACGTTCCGACCCAGGAGTCGCCAGCCGGTGAAATGAAGCACGGTCCGCTCGCTCTGTTCCAGCCGGGCGTCGTTTCCATGTTCGGCAACACCGAGCCGGAGATGCGCGATAAGGTCGTCAGCAACATGCAAGAGGTCAAGGCCCGCGGTGGCACGATCATCGCGGTCACGACGGAGGGCGATACGATCACCGAGCGGGCAGCGGATGAGATCGTCAAGGTGCCGGCTTGTACGTATCCGTTCATGTCGGCGCTGTTGTCGATCATTCCGATGCAGTTCTTCGCGTATCACGTAGCGCGGCTCAATGGTTGCGAGATCGACCAGCCGCGAAATCTGGCGAAGTCGGTAACGGTGGAGTAGGCCGGGGGATTTCTCCGCCGTTACCGACTTCACGCGGACGCCGTTTGTGCTTTGGTTGGTAGGTTTTCCGGAAGTTGAGGGGGCTGAGGCCGGCAATGGGGAATGCACCCATTGCCGGCCTCAGCCCCCTCCTTGGTTTTATTTTTTGACATTTTTTGACGCGCTGTATAGGCTGCCTCCGCAAAGCTGCGGCAGCCTATACAGCGGTCAAAAAATGTCGTTGTGGGGAATGCGTTTCTCCCGTCGTTCTTGTCACGTATAATGCCGTTAACGCCAACTTCACCCCGTTAAGCAGCGTGGCTTTTCGGATGCTTTGCCGTCTATGGATACGGCCTTCGAGATTAGCCACGACTGGGAGGACCCAGAGGAACTTCATGGGTTGCTTCAGGCGATTCGGGAGCAGCGGAACGACGCTAACGTCCGCAAAATCCGATACGCCTATTTTTTGGCGGAAAAGGCTCACCGTGGCCAGACTCGATCTTCCGGCGAACCGTACATCACCCACCCTCTCGCGGTCGCCCGAATTCTCGTCGATCTACGTCTAGACGACGATTCCCTCTGCGCGGCGCTTCTTCACGACGTCTTGGAGGACTGTCCGGATGTCAAGCCGGAAGAGATCGAGGAAGCGTTCGGGGCGGATGTTCTGCATCTCGTCGAAGGGGTCACGAAGCTCAAGCTCATCAATCCGGGGCAGCTCACCGATCGCGAACGCGCCGTCGCCGAGACCACCAAGACCGCCGAGACCCTTCGAAAAATGCTTCTGGCGATGGCCAAAGACTTTCGGGTCATGGTCATCAAGCTCGCCGACCGCATGCACAACATGCAAACCCTCGGCGCGCTCAATCCCGAAAAGCAGCAGCGAATCGCCCGAGAGACCTTGGATATCTACGCGCCGCTTGCGGCCCGCCTCGGAATCTGGCAGCTCAAATGGCAACTTGAGGATCTAAGCTTCCGAGCTCTCCATCCGGACGAATACACAAAGGTCGAGGCGCTTGTTGCGGAGAGCCGTCAGCAGCGGGAGAAGGACCTTCAGGAGGTCATCATGACCCTGAAGAGCCGGTTCGAGGAGCGGGCGACGCCCGTGATCGAGATTCGCGGCCGGCCGAAGCACCTGTATTCGATCTTCAACAAGATGCGGAAGCAGGGGGTGCCGTTCGACGAGATTTACGATCTCCTTGCCCTACGGATCATCGTGAACACCGTGGCCGACTGCTACGTCGCCTTGGGGTTCGTTCACGAAGCGTTTAAACCGATCCCATCGCTGTTCGCCGACTATATCGCCGGACCAAAGCCGAACGGTTACCAGTCGCTGCACACGAAGGTTGTTGGTCCCAACGGCAAGCCCCTCGAAGTGCAGATCCGAACGCTTGCCATGCACGAGATCGCCGAGCATGGCGTGGCGGCTCACTGGACCTACAAAGAAGGTCGCACGTCCATCGACGAAACAAAACGTCTTTCGACGTTACGGCAACAACTCTTCGATTGGTCGAGTGATTCCACCAGCTCCTCCGATTTTCTCCGGTCCGTGTCCACGGACCTCTTTGCCGAACAGGTCTTCGTTTTCACGCCCAAGGGCGATGTCATTGATCTTCCGAAGGACTCCACTCCGGTCGATTTCGCGTTCCGGGTGCACACGCAAAAGGGCTTGACCCTCGTCGGAGCCCGGGTCAACGGTTCGATGGTGCCCCTACCGACGCGTCTCCAGAACGGAGACGTGGTCGAGATCATCACCCGCAAGGACGCCCAACCGAGCCTCGACTGGCTGGAGTTCACCAAGTCGGCGCATGCCCGCACGCGCATCCGCAGCTACTTCCGAAAGCTAAGCAAGAACGTCGATGCGCAGCGTGGCAAAGAAGCGATCGAAAAGGAACTGCGGAGCATGGGTCTCGAGCCTCGCCAGTACCTTGGCGACGAGAAGATGAAGAAGGTGGCGGAGCAGATGGATGCCTGCGAGACCCCGCAGGATCTCTTCGCCAAGGTCGGCTCCGGCCTTGCTTCCGTTCAGAGCGTCGTCACCAAGCTACGCGGCACCATCGCGGAAGCGCCGGCGGCGAATACGATTCACCTTTCGAAGACGAAGGAAGGGAAGGTCGCGCTGGTGGCCGAGGGCCTCACCGGCGTTATGTTCAGCCGGGGGAAATGCTGCAATCCGATTCCCGGGGATGAAGTAGTCGGCTACGTGAGTCGCGGGCGCGGGATCGTGATTCATCGGAAGGTCTGCCCCAATGCCCTGGCTTATGCATCTTCCGAACCGGAGCGACTGGTCCCCTACGCATGGCCGCCGGACGGAAACGTTTATGCGGTCGCGCTTCGCGCGGTCTCGTTGAATCGCACCGGGCTCTTGATGGATATCTCGACGGTCTTCGGCGAGTCGAAGACGAACGTTTCGGCCCTGCAAGTGAAAACGATGCCGAATCACACCGCCGAGATTGACCTTACGATCGACGTGAGGGACACCGAGCATCTCGCGCAGCTCATGGCGAAGATTTCGAACTTCGGCGACATCATCTCCATCCTTCGCATGTTCGGGCGGATCGGCAAGTAATGCGGGCCGTCATCCAAAGGGTTTCCGGCGCCACCGTGGTCGTGGATGGCAGGGAAGTGGGCCGCTGCGGCTACGGTTTGATGCTTCTCGTCGGAGTTCACAAGGACGACACCGCCGCCGAGGCGAAGAAGCTGGCCGAAAAGATCTCGACGTTACGCATCTTCAACGACCCGGACGGGAAGATCAATCTGTCTCTTCTCGACTTCCCATGCAAAGACCCGCAGGGGCCAAAGTTTGAGTACGACATCCTCGCCGTGAGCAACTTTACGGTCTATGGCGACGCCAAGAAAAACCGCCGGCCGAGCTTTACATCGAGCGCGCCGTACGAGCAAGGCCAAGCCCTCTTCAACACCTTCGTGGCCGAACTCAGGAAGATCGGTTTGGACGTTCAAACCGGCACTTTTGGCGCGCACATGACCGTATCCCTCGTGAACGATGGCCCCGTAACAATAATCCTTGATGTGGACGCGTAACGAAAGCGATTTCTAACCGTCCGACCCGGTGAGGATGTGTACAGTGGGGCGAACGTGGTAGAAAGCAGCGTGATGCGATTTGATGCGTCGGTAACCGGACGCATGGAGTTGGACACCGACGTTTCCCTTGTTCGAAGGGCGCGGGGCGGGGACTATGGGGCCTTCGAACAATTGTTCGAGCGGCACCGCGATCTCGTTTATCGCTTCGCCTACCAAATGACCTCGCGCCGCGACGACGCGGAGGACATCGTTCAAGAGGCCTTCGTTCGGGCCTACCAAAACCTCCACCGATATCGCGACGAGGCGAAATTCACCACCTGGCTGCTTCGCATCGTGACAAACCTATGCACCGACCAGGCCCGCATGTCTCAGCGTCGCACGGCGCTTGAGCAGCAGGAAGCGGTTGGCGCCCTCGACTGGATGACGATCGGCGATATTGACGATCCCGTGCAGAATCTGGAAGAGGATCGACGTAAGAAAGCTCTAAAGAGGGCTCTGAACGCGCTTCCGGATCACCATCGATCGATTATCATTCTCCGGGATATCGAAGAAAGAGAATATCCTGACATCGCAACGATTCTCGGATGTACGATCGGCGGGGCAAAACTAAGGGTCCTCCGGGCGCGGCGCGCGCTTCGGGACCGGATCGCGCCTTTATTGGGCGAGGACAAGTAGATGAACGGTAAGTTTGAAGAGAAACTGGCTCGTTTGGCATTCGGGGATTTGACTCCCGAGGAAGCCGAGCGGATGGAAGGCAAAGTCCAGTCGAACGCGAAGGCAGCCCAGGCCTTGACCGAGTTCCGGCAAATTCGCGCCGGCTTGCGAGACCTTGCCGAGGTTCCTGAGCATCAGCTTTCCAACGAGAGACTGCGCCAAGCGATCTTGGCCCGGGGCTTGGAGCCTGAGCCCATTAAGGAGCGCCGCGCCGGCCGAGACTTCGGTTGGTTGTGGATGCCCGTCGCGGCAGCGATCTTGGGCGTGGCGATCATGAACGTGAAGCCGCGAGCGGCTGCCCATACGGCCGAGATCGTGATGAATCCGTCGTTGGTGAAGTCGTCTATTCCTAGTGCACCTCCGATCAACATCACTTTCAAGGAAGAGCCGCGTTATGCGATGAACGACACCGTCAAGTCGGCTGCGACCGAGCCGCACATTGGGCCTCGCTCGGCCAGTGGTGTTTCTCGTGGTGGTTCCCGCCGGCACATCGATCGTTTCTCGCCGGGTACGCAGGACATCAACGTCAACTGGAATCCGCCGGAGAAGTTCAAGCTTGAGGATGTGGCCGAAAATGCGACTCCGAACAAAGACACGCTGTTGACGGACAATACGAATCCGCCCATCATGCTGATCGGCTCGACGCCGGATACTGAGACAGGAGCTCCGACGGCGACGGAGGTTGGCTCCGCGAGCCATGTTGTCATCGGTGGTTAGTCTGGTTTCTTTGGCGGCGATCTCGCTCGCCGGGGGCCAGACAGGACGCCTGACGTCTCGAGAAGAGTCCGTCTGGCAGCGGATGGAGCCTTCGGTGGCTACGCTTGTCGACCACGACCGGATCCTGGGGGCCGCGGCCCTCATCGACGACTCCGGACTTTTTGTCGCGGGACAAATCCCGACGAATCCCGGCACGGTGGAAGGCCGCCTGGGGAATGGCCAACGTCTGCGAATGAAGGTAATCCGGCAAGACGAAGACACCGGATTGGTCCTCTTGCAGGCGGAGCACTGGGTGGCCGGCGACGCACGCCCTTTCAGCGCGCCGATGGAAGAAGAACAGCCGGGCGGACGGTTGTTGGCGGTTTTGAAGACCGGACCGATCCGGGCTGAATTCGTCTCTAGCCATCACTACGGCGTCCTTGGTCGCTCGCATCGGCTTGTGCCTCTGTCCGAGTTCAGATTTGAAGCGCCGGCCGAGACGATCGGTTCCGCGCTGATCTTTTGTGAGAATGGCGAGATCATCGGGGCGCTTAGCGCAACCCTGCGCCGTCGGGAAATTCCTCCGGCGTATGGCGACGGCTTAACGCAGATCCGCCCTGGGCTCAACCTGCCGCGCAATCTCGATCAGCACCCGCTCGTGATTGGGCCGAGCGAAATGACGGTCGCATATACCGTCGGTCCCGAGGTTGTTCGCCAAGTAATCGAAGGCTTCCGCACCCCTAGCCACGAGGTGAGCTATCCCTCGCTTGGCGTCCTCTGCGTGGACAACATCGGCGGCGGCGCCGTGATTGAGAAGATTCAGCGCGGTTCGGCGGCGGCCAAGGCCGGCTTAAAGGTTGGCGACGTCATCCAGGACATTGGCGAAACCTACATTCGCGATCAGGTCGCCTTCGCCAAGGTGATGTTCCACCAGCAGATCGGCTCAAGAGTTATGATCCGGATCTCGCGCGGCAGGGAAGTATTACTACGCGAAGTGACGATCGGCCGCAGTCTCGGTCACGACAAAGAGTAGTCGCGTACCTGCCACTTCAGCTTCCGGTTTCCGTTCCACGTGTCGATCTCGGGGCGAAACAACAAGTTCACCTGAGAGCCCGCGCCCGTGCTTGTGAGCCTCTCACCGATGCCGAAAGCGATGCCGGCCACGGTTGCCGATTCCCCGGATCGCAGGGTAAGTCGCACGTGCGCCGGGTTCTTCGTCGGCAAGATCTGGGCGAGACTGATGCCGCGAGCCATAAACGTCGGCTCGGGATTTGCGCACCCGAAGGGTTCCAACTGACTCAGGGCGTTGACCGCGGAGAGGCTCACTTCGGAGAATTCGACTTCGAGGTCGATCGATGTAACCGGAACGAAGTCCTCCGGCTTCAACATCGTCCCGGCATAAGCGTCCAGGGTGTCGAGCACCTCCTCGTATCGCGCCAGTTCGAAGGAGCAGCCGGCCGCGGCGGCGTGACCGCCTCCGCTCAGGAACAGGCCCGGATGGGCATGAATCGCCTCGGCCAAATTGAAATTCGGGATCGTGCGAGCGGAGCCCTTGCAGATTCCGTTTTCGGCGTCGATCGACAGAACGAAAGTGGGCCGGTGGAACGTGTCCACGAGCCGCCCCGCGACGATGCCGACGATGCCGGTGTGCCACCCTTCCTTCGCGACCACCACGATGTTTCGCTGGTCCATGCCGGTGGCCGTGACCATGGCGGTGGCTTCGTCGATGATCTTGGTCTGTTCTGCTTTCCTGGCCGTGTTGACAACTTCGATCTGCCGTGCCATCTCGGTGGCTCGGGCGTCGTCACTCTCGATCAAGAGTTGGAGCGCCATATCCGCATCTTCCAGACGTCCGGCGGCATTGAGCCGGGGGCCGAGGACGAACCCGACGTGATAGGCGCGAAGCATCTGACCCTCATCAAGCTTGATCTGAGCTTCCCGCATGAGGGCTTTGATTCCCGCTTTCTTGGAATAGGTGAGTTGCTCCAAGCCGAACCGGGCGATGATCCGGTTCTCGTCGACCAGCGGCATAACGTCCGCGATGGTCCCAAGGGCAGCGAGATCGAGGAAAGCGCGCCGGTACCGGTCGACCGGATGCTTCAGCTCCTGCGTCAAGCCTTCACAAAGCCGGAATACAACTCCCACCCCGCTCAACTCGTCGAACGGGTAGGCAGAGTCTTTGCGGTGCGGGTTGATGACCGCATTGGCCCCGGGCAGCACGTCGCCGACAGAGTGGTGGTCGGTGACCACGACGGCCATACCGGCTTCGCGGGCGATTTGGACTTGCTCGTGGGCAGCTACGCCGCAGTCGCACGTGAGGAAAAGCTTAGCGCCCAATGATTTGGCCGCTTCGACGGCGCTTCGGTGAATTCCATAGCCCTCACGCATCCGGTGGGGAACGTGGGTGTGGACATTGGCGCCGATGGCCTTTAGAAACCGGTTCAGGAGGGCGGCGCTGGTAACTCCGTCGACATCGTAGTCGCCGTGGACGAAGATCAATTCCTTACGATCGACGGCCCCGAGAATCGCGTCCTTTGCTGATTCGTAGTCCGGCAATGTGCGGGGATCGTATAGGTCGTCCAGGGACGGGTTCAGAAACTTATGCGCCGTCCTAGGCTCGGTGAAGCCGCGCTGAACGAGGATGGCGGCAACCAGGGAGGGAATTCCAAGCTCGCGCTGAAGCAAAGCCTCCGCGTCCGGATCCCGCGCGCCAACCGACCAGCGGGATTCAACGGTGTCCATTGGAAAGATTAGCCCACCAAACAAAAGGCGACGGTCTCAAGATATACGATCCATCGGTGCCGTTCTATTATTCTTGCGCGCATTCCTACCGCGAGTTTTTTTTGCCGAAGGCCACCAAAAACTCAACCCATAACTCGGGCCCGTCTCAAAAGTCGAACTGGGCCGAGTAGAGCCTTATTTTTGTTCGGCGCATTCCCCTCACGCAATTTTTTGGCGCCGTAGGCGGCCAAAAAATTGCAACCCAAACCGCTCCCGCATCCGGGGCGCCAGCCCCGGATGCGGGAGCAACGAAAGCAGCACTGCCTAACTTTTTTGGGGGCTGACTCAAAGGCAAAGCCTTTGAGTCAGCCCCCAAAAATCTTAAAGCTTTTCGACTTGCGAGAAGTCGAGTTCGACGGGGGTGTCGCGGCCAAAGATGTTGATGAGAACTTTGAGCTTCTCCTTCTCCTGGTTGACCTCTTCGATCTTTCCGGTGAAGTCGGAGAACGGACCTTCGACCACGCGAATGGCGTCGCCCTTGTTCCAGTTGACCTTGGGCGCTTCCTTGCTGGCTTCAAGGTTCGTCATGATGCGACGGACCTCATACTCCTCAAGCGGAACCGGTTTGTTACCGCTCTGGACGAACCCGGTGACGCCGCTGGTCGACTTCACCAATTTGAAGGTTTCGTCGGTCATCTGCATCTGGATCAGGATGTAGCCAGGGAAGACCTTACGGTCCATCTCGTAGCGCTTGCCGTTACGCGTCTGCATCTCGCGCTCGGTCGGGATGAGGATCTGGTACATGTCGATATCCCAGAAACCCTCGACCTGAGCTCGGCGAGTCAGAACGTCTTTGACTTTATTTTCGTGTCCAGCGATCGTGTGGACTGCAAACCATGCCTTGGGCATCTTTCCTTACCCCACCCGTCCCTTCGTGACCAGGTCGATGGCGAAACCAAAAACGAAGCCCAGCACGGAAAGGAACGTAACCAACATGACGCAAACCGCAAGTACGACGCCGGTAAGCCGGTTCGTTTCGGGACGAGTCGGCCAACTGACCTTCTTCATCTCACGAATAACTTCGTTGTAAAAACCTTTTAAGCCGCGCTTTGACTTCGGTACGGGCACGCTCCCGCGCGCCTTTCCGGAGCCGGCTGGCGCAGGTTTGTTATCTCTCGGTTCGTCCGGACTAGATGCAGTATTCGACATCGGCGTTTCTACTATTTACACTTATCCCTCGCGAGTTCGCAGGGGAATTCGTTCATGATACCTCCCAGCCTGGGGGATTGGATGCGGATTCTTGCCCCGCGCAGCGCATAAGTGGCGTAACCGGTTGCTGTTTCTCACGATTTCTTTGCGGTTTTGGCTAAATGCGGTTAAAGTAGAACCACCTATCCGACAGGCTTCTTGTCGGGGGAATTTTACGTTTTGATAGCCACAAAAAAAATGGGAACATCAGGGCCATACAGCGAACTTGAGTACCTAATTCTTGCCATGGTCGGAGAGAATATCAGCTCCGGCTATGCGATGAGGAAAGAAATGAACCGTATGCGCGGTGGTCGATGGAGTGCCGAAAGCGGCTCCGTCTATCGGGTTCTGCGCAGACTTGAAAAGGATAACTTGCTCGTCGAGGCTCGCAAAGTCGGGGTGCCGAATCGCGAGCGCACTGAGTACGAATTGACGCCGCACGGGGAAGCGCTGCTGCATAGCTGGCTAACCTTCCCACCGGATCGAACCGAATTGGCATTCCTTGTGGATCCAATTCGAACCCGAAGCTATTTCTTGAGCCGGCTAAAGCCGAACGAGCAGATGCGAGTCGTCAAGACCTGGCTGCAGGAAAGCAAGCACTTCGTAGCCGATCTTTCGCGTGATCTTGAGGTCACGACGCAGAATCCGATTCGGGATGCCGCGTACAACAATCTATTGTATCTGGCTCAGGCTCGTCACGAATGGCTTAAAAAGCTGCTCGTGCAAGTTAAATCCACGGCGGGTCTTGCCGTTGCTGCGGTTGGTGTCGCGGACGACGACTAGAATTTCGCAGGGACCTGAAAAGGCAACAACCGGGCCTACGCCGTCGGCGTAGGCCCGGTTGTTGTTACCCGATGGACAAAGCGCTATCGCTTGATGTCGTGGATGCGGTACTTCTTCTTGCCTTCCGGCGCCTCGAAGACCACGGTGTCGCCTTTCTCGTGGCCGAAGAGTGCCGTTCCCAACGGCGATTCGACACTGATCAGGTCGTTGCTCGGGTCGGCTTCGATGCTGCTGACGAGGCGAATATCGAATTGGTCCGCGTATTCGATGTCCTCGACGGTGAGCATTGATCCGATGCTGATGCGGTCGAGAGGGATGGAGTCCATCTCGAGGATGTGAGCGTTGCCGAAGATGGCCTTGAGTTCGCCGATGCGGCTCTCCACCATCGCCTGCTCGAACTTGACTTCGTCAAGCTCGCTGTTGTCTTCGCTGAATTCGCCATGCTGCTGGCTTTCGCGAATGCGGTCCGCGATTTCGGGCCGCTTGGTCGTCGTAAGGTGTTCGAGCTCAAGCTGGAGTTTGCGATACCCCTCAGGCGTGAGCAGTATTCCACTTTGGGGCTCGTTTAGTAGTTCGGTTTCGTTCATCGGGTCACCAAGTTCGGGGCCGCATTATAGCCCTAAACCTCTTTAGCAACGTACGTGTGTTCGTGACGATATGTTTGGCAAATTAGAAAGTTATTGGTGGCGAAGGGCGAAATTTCGAGGAATCGAACTTCCCGGAGGGGGTCCTCCGTCCTTCCCGAGTCCGCTCGCCTGCGCGGTAGAGTTTTTATCGATGCGTCAAGCGCTCGCTGTTTTTGTTTTTCTGGTTGCGGCCGTCGCCTCAAGCCAGGAACCCTCCCCGGCTAAATCCAACCCATCCAGCCTGTTCACTACGACCCGCTTCGACGCGGCGTTGGTGATCCGGCAGCATGATCAGGGGCCGGCGGACGACGTCGAGCTGACCGTCATCAAGCCCAATTATTCGCGCGATCTTTTGCAAAAGCAACTGGACTATTTGGGCCAAGAACTCGGCAACCCGCCTCGTGGAGTCCGAATCTACGACGATCCGGTGGATTCTAATAACCCCCACACGACGATGATCAAGGCGGTTTTTGCCGTCAACGGTTTGATCGATCGTTCCGCGGGAGCGCTTCATTTACAGCCAATTGTCCGAGCAATGTCGCTCTCGACGTCTTCCGACGAGTTGAACGGTCTGATGGTTCAATTCTCCGGTGAGAATCCGACCAAAAACACGATTCGATCTTGTACTCCCCCCTCGCCCGGCTGTTCGGGCGTCGCGGTCGAGGGCAGGTTCGGAGACTCGTCTTACGGGGTGGAGTATCGGGTCAAGCTCTTGAGTCATGATCCCAAGGCCATCTCGCTTGCCGACGTCCCGACATCCGCTCCGCCGGTGAAGCCGGTGGAGGTCCATTCCCACACTGATTGGACTTTGGTGGCGCTCATTCTGGTCGCTGCCGGTGCGATGGGTGCGTTGGTATACTCCGTCCTACTGAGGTCACGCCCAGGTGGCCGTCCCAAGGCTCGTCCGAGGGCTTCGAATTAAATCTCGCGCTCTCGAGATCTTCTTTTAGGAGACAGCTAATAAATCATGATTCCGCTTGATTCGCTTACGATGCACGACTTGATTCGCCAGACCGCCGAAAAGAGCGCCTCCGACCTTATGGTTAAGGCGAACCAGGTGCCGATGGTGAAGCGATACGACCTGGTTAGTCCGCTAAATCCGGAGCTTCCGGTGCTGGACGACCGCACCGTAAAGCGGATGCTCGGCGAAATGATGAACGACCGCCAGAAACGCATCTTCGACGAGACCATGGAAATGGACGTCGGTTTCACGGTCGAGGGCCTTTGCCGCGTGCGCTGCAACATCTACATGCAGAAGGGCACCTGGGCCAGCGTAAGCCGCGTGGTTCCGCTGAAGATCAAGACCATTCAGGAACTTGGCCTGCCGGCCGTCCTTGGCGAACTGACGAACCACAAGAACGGCTTGATTCTGGTTACCGGACCCACGGGTTCCGGTAAGACCACGACACTCGCGGCGATGTTAGACCTGATCAATCAGCAGCGCTCCTGCAACATGGTCACGATCGAGGACCCGCTTGAGTTCGTTCATCAGGACAAGAAGGCGTACGTCATTCAGCGCGAGGTCGGTATCGACACGATGGAATTCCAGCCCGCGATGCGCGCCGCCCTGCGACAAGCGCCGGACGTGATTCTCATCGGTGAAATGCGCGACATCACCACCATGGGTATAGCGCTCCAGGCCGGTGAAACCGGTCACTTGGTCTATTCGACCGTTCACACCTCTAGTGCGTACGAAACAATGGACCGAATTATCAATATGTTCCCGCCGCACGAGAAGTCCTACATGTGTCAACGCATGGGCGGCTCGCTCCGCGCGATCATCGCTCAGAAGCTCATTCCGAGGGCGGACGGCGAAGGCCGTGTCGCCGCGAACGAAATTCTCATCTGCACGCCGACGGTAACGAAGAAGATCGAGGACGGCCACTTCAGCGACCTCTACGCCTTGATGAACGAGGGCGAATTCTGGGGCATGCAAACCATGAATCAGGCGCTGGTCCGATACGTGAAGGCCGGAATTATCAGCGAGGAAACCGCCATTCGAAACGCGGGCGTTGTTTCTGAGTTGAAACAGATGTTGCGGCGGTAAGGGATAGCCGTTAGAATGCAAATGTTCGTAGGCCGATGGACCCGAAGCTTCGACGTTTCGGGTCTTCACTGGGTCTGAAAGAAGCGAGCCGGTCTGAAGTAACGAGCGGGTCTGAAGTAACGACGAGAGAGAAGCGATCAACCGATGGCGATTACGATCGATGCGCTCCTGAAGGCGCTGGTAGATAACGGCGCGAGCGATCTTCACCTAAAGGCGGGGCAGCCACCGGTGATGCGCATTCGCGGGGAACTCCAGCGCTTCCCGAGCTACTCCATGACGGCGGAGGAGCACGATCAGATGCTATTTGGCATGCTGAACGAAGAGCGTCGCGAGCGGCTAGAAGATTTCAAAGAGGTTGATCTTTCTTACGCGCTGAGTGGGGTCGCCCGGTTCCGCGTAAATATGTTTTGGCAGCGGGGCCAGATAGGCGCGGTCATGCGGGTTATTCCGCATCAGATCCGGACGATCGATGAACTTGGGATGCCCCAAGTTTGTAAGCGCATTGCGTTGCTCGCCCGTGGCCTGATTCTGGTCACGGGGCCAACGGGATCCGGTAAATCGACCTCGCTCGCGGCGATGATCGACCACGTGAACACGGTCAAGCGATCCCACGTCATTACGATCGAAGATCCGATCGAATACGTGCACCCAGACAAGACGTCGATTATCAACCAGCGCGAACTCGCGACCGACACGCATTCCTTTTCCGAGGCGCTTCGTCACGTTATGCGCCAGAACCCGGACGTCATTCTCGTGGGTGAGATGCGCGATCTGGAGACCATCCAACTTGCGATCACCGCGGCGGAAACCGGACACTTGGTGTTGTCCACACTACATACCGTAGACGCTGCGCAAACTATCGACCGAATTGTCGACGTTTTTCCGCCCGAACAACAAGCGCAGGTTCGGACGCAACTTTCCGTGACCTTGCAAGCGGTAATCTCGCAAACTCTTCTCCCATCTACCGATGGGTTAGGGCGTTTAGCGGCTTACGAAGTCATGGTGGCTACTCCTTCGATTCGCACCCTTATTCGGGATGGACGAACGCATTCCTTGTACATGGATATCCAGACGGGGGCTGATCTGGGAATGCAGACCCTCGATGGCTGTCTTTTGAAGATGGTGAAGGACGGCAAAATCGACTACGAACACGCCCTGGCGAAATGTTCCAACACCCAAGAATTCGTGCGGCGCGCTGCGAACGCCGGCTTGGTGGAGGTGCCGCCGCATGCAGTCCGTTGAGTGGTTCCTAGCCAAGTGCGTCGAACACGATGGTTCGGACCTGCACTTCAAAACGGATACCGGCAAAGCGTATTTGCGAGTACACGGCGATCTCATCGAGGTCGATGCGCCGCCGTTTACGGACGATGAATTTCGCGCCGCGCTCTACAAGATCTTAAGGCCCGGACAGGGGGCTAAGTTCGAGAGGGATCTCGAACTCGACTTCTCATTTGAGATCGAGGGACTTTCCCGTTTCCGTGGAAACGCGTATCAACAGCGCGGCCACCTCCAAGCCGCTTTCCGCGTGATTCCCTACGAGATTCAGTCGATGGAGGATCTCCATCTTCCCCCAGCTTGCTACGACTTTATCGAGCGTCCGCGTGGTCTGGTCCTCGTCACCGGTCCGGCGGGTTCGGGCAAGACGACCACTTTAGCGGCGATGCTGGACCGGATCAACCGCACCCAGCCGGTTCACATCGTCACCGTCGAAGATCCGGTCGAGTTCGTCCACGACGACCACGTGGCCCTGATCAATCAGCGCGAACTCGACGTGGACACCCTGAGTTTCGCAAACGCCCTCAAGTTCGTCTTGCGGCAAGACCCCGACGTTATCCTCGTCGGAGAAATGCGCGACTTGGACACGATCCATCTCGCGATTACCGCGGCGGAAACCGGACACCTCGTCTTCGGAACCCTGCACACGGTGGACTCCGTGCAAACCGTCGACCGCGTGATCGACGTTTTCCCGATTCACCAGCAGCAGCAGATCCGCATGCAGTTGAGCGTCAACCTGGTGGGCGTCGTCTCGCAGGCACTGTTGCGGCGCGCCGACGGTCGAGGCCGGATCGCCGCGCACGAGGTCATGGTGGCGAACTCCGCCGTCCGCAACCTCATTCGAGAGAGCAAGACGTACCAAATCGGTTCGATCATCCAGACCGGTTCGCGCCAGAAGATGATCACCTTGGATCAGTCGTTGGCCAACCTAGTGGAGAGAAATCTCGTCACCAAGGACGATGCTCGGAGCCGATCCAAGGATCCGATGGAGTTCGATCGCCTACTCGCCCTGGACGCGCGGAAGGCGCAGCAGCAAGCGGCGGCGGCCCCGAAACCGGCGCAGGGAACTCCCCCGGCGGGGACGCCCCCCCGCCCGGACCAACAAGGTGGTACGACGCCCATCCCCTCGCCCGTGCGTGGCCAGCCAAACCGGCCGGCCTATCGACGCGACTAAGCCGTTCTTTTTTCGTTTGGTTCAAACTGGCGCTATCAAGTGGACCCCGCCCTTTTCCAGGAAAACGAGCGAACCGCTCCTCGCGACGACTCGCGCCAATACGTGGACATCGGTCCATTGACGTGCGAGGCAGGCGGCTACCTGTCGTCGGTAACGATTGCTTACGAGACCTGGGGTGAGCTTAACGCGGCGCGCGATAATGCGATCTTGATCTGCCACGCCCTCACCGGGGACTCGCACGCCATCGGTTGGTGGTCGCGTTTGATTGGTCCGGGCAAAGCGATCGATACGGACCGCTTCTTCGTGATCGGCTCGAACTGCCTCGGAGGGTGCCAGGGTTCGACGGGACCCGCTTCACCGCATCCGGAAGACGGGTTGCCTTACGGGAGCCGGTTTCCGATCCTGACCACTCGCGACATGGTGGAGGCACAGATTCGGTTGATCGACCATCTGGGTATCGATCGGTTGCTCTGCGTCGCTGGAGGCAGCATGGGGGGCATGCAGGCGCTTCAGTGGACGGTGCAGGCGCCTGGGCGAGTGAGAAAGGCATTCACTACCGCTACCGCGGCAAGCCACAGTGCCATGCAGATCGGATTTAACGAGGCCGCTCGTCAGGCGATCATGCGAGACCCGAAGTGGCGGGAGGGCAACTATCCGTTGGACGACGGGCCGGATCAAGGATTGGCCGTTTCGCGAATGATCGGGCATCTGAGCTTTCTTAGCGAATCCGCGTTCGCCCAAAAATTTTCGCGGCGATTCCAAGGCAAGGATCGCCCCGACTTCCACCTCGACGTCGAGTTCGAGGTCGAGAGCTACCTGAACTACCAAGGGGACAAATTCACCCGGCGCTTCGACGCGAATACTTTTCTGATCGTGACGCGCGCGATAGACTACTTCGACTTGACCAACTTTGAGGGAAGTGAGGCCGAATACCTGTTTGTCAGCTTCGACAGCGATTGGCTCTACCCCACGCATCAGAGTCAGCGACTATTGCAGATGGCGCGCGATGCGGGTTGTGTGGCCGAGCACCACGAGATTGTCCTCCCATATGGTCACGATGCCTTCCTTTTGGACGGGGAGCAGCAGGGAAGGCTTCTTTACGAGTTTTTAACCCGATAATCCGGTTCATTCGGTCGTAGGACACATTAACGGTGAGACGAGAGATGAATGGCTGAGGGAATCGAGTTCGAACTGCTTGCCGAGCGCTTCGCGGTGGTGAAGCTGCCGACGGGAGCCGAGGTTCCGGTGGCGCCGTCAGCGGCCACCTTCTGGTCCTTGACGGTTACGGCGGGCGAGATTTCGCTTATCTGTGCGGAAGAGAACGTTCCTACCAATCCAGATTGTCAGATCGAACGCATGTGGCGATGCCTGAAAGTAGCCGGACCGATGGAATTCGAGCTCAAAGGCATCCTGCTAAGTCTGCTTGAGCCTCTTGCCGGCGCAAGCGTCAGCGTGCTCGCGATGAGCACATACGACACGGATTTTGTCTTCGTCAAGGAGCGCGCACTGGAACGAGCCCTGGCCGCGCTAACCGAAGCTGGGCATCGGTTGATGTAATTTGCAGAACTCGGGGGGCCGAGTGACGGTCCATGCAATGCACTGGACTATAATCTCCGAAGTGGAGCGGTCGCGTGATCGACTTCAGTGGGATCGCGGGGAGACGATAGACGAATCATGGCGAAAGGATCGACGCTCGGACTTGATAGCAAGCTCATCCTGTTGATCGAAGATAACATCGACGATGAACGGCTGACGCTGCGCGCCTTGCGTCGCAACAACATCATGAATGAAGTTGTTGTGGCCTGCGACGGTCAGGAAGCGATCGATTATCTGTTCGGTACAGGCAGCTTTGTGGGACGCGACCTGAGCGTGATGCCGGCCGTGATCATGCTGGACCTTAAGCTTCCGCGCCTGAGCGGTTTGGAGGTTCTTAAGCGGATTCGTACGGACGATCGGACGAAGCGTCTGCCTGTCGTGGTTCTGACCGCTTCCGACTTGCCCGAGCAAGTTGAGGAGAGCTACGCGCTGGGTGCGAACTCCTTCATCCAAAAGCCAACGGACCCCGCGCTGTTCAGCGAAATGGTTCTTCAGGTCGCCATGTACTGGCTGCTCTTGAATCGAACCACGCCTGAGCGCATGATGTCTTAAGGGCTGCCTCATAAGGCTTCGCCTTCGAGTCAGCCCTTAAGAACACTTTGTGATCTAGCAGGCATTTGCTCCGCCGCCCGGGCTACGCCCCGGGCGGCGGAGAGTTCAAATTGCAATTTTTGCCCGCCTACGCTCCGCTTCGGCAGGCAAAAATTGCGTTGGGGAATGCACCGAATAGAATTTGGCGCCGCTCGACCTATGAGAAACGCCTTTTGGGTCGCAGTTTTTTGCTCGCGTCGCTATCGCTTCGGACAGCAAAAACTATACGTCAGGAGTCACCCGTTCAAGAATGGGTGACTCCCCACGTGGCGGGACTTCTCACACCGCCCGTATTTATTTATCCCGCCTTCTTCGGCGTGAATCCTTTGTTCGGATACTTGGGCGCCGGCGGCACGGGAATCGGTTTGTCCTTGATTTCCTTGGCCAGATAGGCAATCGCGGCCTCTAGCTGGGCGTCTTTGCCCATGAAGGTTGCGTGGGGCAGGTTGTCGACGGTGAAATCCGGATCGACTCCGTGGCCTTCGATCAGCCATTTGCCCTCGGGACCGTAGACGCCGTATTCTGCCGCCGTCGCGATACCGCCGTCGCCGAGGAAGTTAGAGGAGGATAACCAGACTTCACCGCCCCAGGTTCGGGTGCCGATGACCTTGCCGATTCCGAGACGCTTGATGCCTTCGGTGAACGCTTCACCGTCCGAACCGGTGAACTCGTCGCAGAGGACGACCACATGGCCCCGAAACGCCTCCTGCATATTCCAGTAGGGATGGCCGACGCGGGGCTGCCAATACATCCAAGCCTTGCGCATCAGCTTCTCGAGGATCCAAGAGTCGATGTTGCCGCCGCCGTTATGGCGGACGTCGATGATTAGCCCGGAACGCTGGACGTTCGGATAGAAGTCGCGCTCGAAGGTTGCGATATCTCCCGAGCCCATCGCGCGGAGATGTAGGTAACCGATATCTCCGTGCCCCGCGGACTCGGTGGCAATCCGCCGCGAATACTCCCAGTCGGTGTATCGGAGGTCGCCAAATTCGCCTTCCGACATCGGTTTCACGATGCAGTCCCGCTCCTTACCGTCCTTGGCGAGAACATGGAGGAGCACTTGCCGGCCCTGTTGTCCTCGCAGAAGGGCGTTAAGCGAGGCGCCAGCCTCCGTCCCGTTTACCGACAAGATCGCGTCGCCAACCTGGAGATCGACGCCCGGTCGGGAGAGAGGTGACAGCTTCTCGGGATAGTCGGGATCGCCCTGGTAGATCTTGGTGATTCGGTAACCAGGCCCGTCCTTCACGAACTCGCCGCCCAGTTCGCCAAAGCCAACGGCGTCCGGGGCTCTTCGGTTATCGCCGCCATACACGAACATGTGAAGGGTCGAAAGCTCACCGATCATTTGGGCGAGTACATTGCTGAGTTCACTTCGGTCTCGGACGCGGTCGACCAGGGGCTCGTACTTCTTGTGAATCGCGTTCCAGTCAACCGACAGGAGACCTGGATCGTAGAAATAATCCCGCTCAAGGCGCCAGGCCTCGTTGTACATTTGGCGCCACTCTTCGCGGGGCTGTACCGCGAAATTCCAGCCGGATAGGTCAACCGGCTTGTCCGCTGGTCCGACTGAGCTTGCCGTTGCCGAGACTACGGTGAAGCGATTGTCGTGCTGGAAGATGAGATGCTTGTCGTCGGCGGATAACACGAAGTCCCCGTCAATATCTGGGACAAGGGTCTTGGCGGCAATGTCCTTGTCCTTGATTTCGATCGAGAGCAAGGGCGAGACGCCGGGGCTCGAAGCGTCGGCCACGAAGAGCCGATCCGTCCCGCATACGACCTTGCGATAGTTGCCGGCCGGGACGGGAACCTCGAAAAGACGGGCAGGCAGGCCGTCCAATTCAACTTTTGTTGGGACGGCCGGCTTCGGCGGCGCCGCGGGCGGCTTAGGCGTTACCGTAAGCTCGTCCGGCGCCATGAATGGAGATTTGAGGCCGGCTTGCAGGGCAAGGGAGTAAATCTTGGCCTGCTTATCGAAGTACGGCTCAGGTGCCCGATTTCCCCAGGGACCCGGCACCGAAGAATTGAATGTGCGGGTCGAGATGAAGTAAAGCCACGAGCCATCGGGTGACCAAGTGGGGCTCGTGGCATCGGACCGCTCGCTGGTAACTGCGGTCGATTTGCCGCTTACGAAGGAGTAAAGGTAAATCCGAGAGAACGTAAGGGTAGGGAAGTTGTAGGCGAGCCACTGAGAATCTGGGGACCAGGCGAAGTCGCTGATGACATCGTCCAAACTGGTCGCGATTTTTGTGATTGCCTTCGTAGCGAGGTCGACGACGAGTAACTCCTGGTTCTTGTTGTAGTACGCGAGCCGTTTGCCATCGGGTGAGATCGCGCCGCCCATGTTCAGCACCTTCGAGCCTTGAGTGATTTGCTCGCCGGCCCCGATGCCGTTCGCAGGGAGCTTCCACCATTCGGTTTCACCCGTCTGGTCCGATAGCGTGAAGACGAACTTCCCATCCTTGGAAAAGATGGCGCTTCGGAACCGTGCGCCCGGCTTCCGAGAGACTTCCACGAAGCGGCCGGGTTCGACGGGGGCCACGAAGACCTGACCGCGGGCGGTGATCGCAATCTTTGAGCCGTCTGGAGACCCGTCGAACGAGGTCATGAAGCTCATCGGATTCTTCTGCCAGCGGTCGCGCGTGCCTTCGAAGTCGGAGGCGAGGGTGATCTCAAGAGCCTTGTCTTCGTTCTTCGCGATGTCAAAGATTCGGAGATCCGCGCCCATCTGATAGACGACCTTGCCGGCGTCGAGCGAGGCGGACTGGATGTCCCAGTTGGCGTGATGCGTGAGTTGCTTCAGACTGCCGCCGTCGCCGTCCATCGACCAGAGATTCATGACTCCGTCCCGGTCGGAAAGGAAGTAGACGCGTCCGCTCCACCACATGGGGTTGCGGTTGGTGCCGATGTAGGATTTCGTGAGGTTGACGGCTTCGGCCGCGCCGTCCGTGTACTTCCAGATCCCCTGGGCGGTGCCACCCTCGTACCGCTTGGTATTGCTGCCTTGGAACCTTAAGCGAGTGAAGTACAGGCTCTTTCCGGTTGCATCGTAGCTTCCTTCGCTGGCTTGAGAGAGGGGAACCGGGCTTTCTTTCCTCGTTTGCGGATCGACGAGCCTTAACTGAGCGTCCGGGAGGGTGGCGTGCGCGGCCGAGCTAACGAGGACTTTCCCGTCTGGGGTCCAGCCTCGGACATCGACGCCGTTTTCGAAGGTGATCCGCTTCGGCAGGTCGCCGTCGAGGGGCATGACATATGCATCACGCGGTCCCTCGTAAGTGCCGCTGAAGGCGACGCTCCGTCCATCGGGCGAGATCGCTGGACTCGACGCAGGAGCGACGTGGCCCGTAAGCGCGTGCGCCTCCCCGCCCTCCGTCGAAGCCTGCCACAGGTCACCCTGAGAAACGAACACGATGTCGTTCCCATGGATGGTGGGCTGCATGTAGTAGCCGCGATTCGCGGCGGTTTGGGGCCGCCCGAGCCCCGCCAAAACGCTGAACAATAACCCAGTAATCATCTTCTCGCCAATCTCACGTGACGATACATTATTCGGGTTTGCGAAGGCGGTTTTGGGGCGGCTGAGCCTAAATTCGAGCCGGCGTCCGGTTCACTTGACTTTGGAACGGGGGGCTGGCCATAATCTCACTCTGTTCGCGGGAGTAGCTCAGCGGTTAGAGCGCCGGCCTGTCACGCCGGAGGTCGCGGGTTCAAATCCCGTCTTCCGCGCCAACAATATGTGCCTCGGTAGCTCAGTCGGTAGAGCATAGCACTGAAAATGCTAGGGTCACCGGTTCAAGTCCGGTCTGAGGCACCATCCTTTGGACCTAAAGTGGGGAGGGCACGTGGCTCCTCTCCTACTTCTGGGATGCGAGCTTACTTGAAGTGGCGCGCAAGTGAAACACAGCATTCTTCAGGCCTGGTGAACTTGCGGTGAGCACGATTTCACCCTGCTCTCCACTGGACTGGACGAGTACCTGCGCAAGGCCGTTGAACAGACTTCGCTTCCATACGCCTGCGACCGCTTGATCGGGCTCGTGACAGGCGGGATCGCCATTTCCGACGCCAATGATCCGTCCCGGGCCGGTGATCTCGAATAGGATCGGAACATTGGCGGTTGGCACCGCCCGACCTTGAGCATCAGCGGCCGACACTGTGATCACTTCAACGTCTTCACCGTTCGGTCTGACGGTGGCAGTGTCACCTTCGAGCCGAACTTCAGAAGCTGTTCCCGTAGTTTCAACTCTGTCCGCGGATACCGCCTTTCCGCCCACATATCCCGTCGCGACGAGCATTCCCGGTGTGTAGGGAACCTGCCATTCCAGATGGCCGAGGCGTGGCATGGCTTTGCGTCCGAAGGTTTTGCCGTTTAACGCCAACTCCACCTCCTCCGCGTTGCCATGAACCCAGACACTAATTGGCTTTCCCTCCATTCCTTGCCAGTTCCAATGGGGAAGGATGTGAAGTACGGGGCGATCGCTCCACCATGCCGCGTAGTAGTAAGCGTTGTCCTTCGGAAATCCGCAGAGGTCCAGGATGCCGAACTGCGAAGAGACGTTTGGCCATCCGAACGGCGTCGGCTCGCCTCTGTAGTCAAAGCCGGTCCACTGGAACTGGCCCGCTACGAAGGGCCTCGCCGCATAGTAATTCATGGAACGGTGGGCCGTCGTCGCCCAATCCGGCGCGTTTACGTCATAGGCGGAGAGCCAACCGTTGGATTGGTTGCTCACGTACACGCCGCGCGTCGATAGCGTCGAACCGTCCTCCGTGCCGATGGACGGCTTCGAAGGGAAGTTCCGGTGGAATTCGTCCACGTTCCCATGGGTGAAGTAGTTGAATCCCATCACGTCGATGGTCGTTGAAGATCCCGCCCCCCAGCCACCACTTATCGCCACGGTCGACGGTCGGGTCGGATCGAGCGATTTTGCGAAAGCCTGCATCCTGGAAACGATTCGAGCTCCCTTGTCATTGCCCTCTATCGACCACTCTTCGTTGCCGATGGACCAGATGATCACGCTCGGATGGTTACGGTCGCGCTCAATTAGGGTGCGGAGGGCGTCAAGTTCCTGGGGATTCGTGCCGGTCTCGCGGTTCTCGTCCATCACGAGGATGCCGAGCCGGTCGCAGGCATCGAGTAGCGCAGGATTTGGGGCATTGTGACTTGTCCGCAACGCGTTTACTCCGATCTTCTTGAGCTGCTTAAGCCGCCACATTTCCAATCCATCCGGAATGGCGACACCGACCCCGGCGTGGTCCTGATGATCACAAACGCCCTTGATTTGAACTCGCTTGCCGTTCAGAAAGAAGCCCTTGTCGGGCGTCCAAAGTATCGTCCTGATGCCGAAGGACGTCTGGCAGCGATCGATCTCGCGGTCATCCTGGCGAATGCTGGTCACGAGATGATAGAGGGAAGGATCTTCCAGGCTCCATTCGTGCACTCCCGTGACTCGCAACTTGGCGGGCACCGTCGCTCGACTACCGGGTCCGATTTCCACGTTCTGCGAGCGGGATTGTGCAACCGGGCGTCCTTCGGGATCCAGGATCCGCTCTTCGACCACGAACCGGGCCGTCGCGTCCGAATCGTTTTGCACGGTCGCCTGGGCCGAGATGGTCGCACGTTTGCCCTCGCCAGTGGTGGTGACGCAGGTGCCCCACCTGGCCAAGTGAATGGGGGCGGTCTTCGTGAGCCAGACGTGGCGGTAAATGCCCGCGCCCTCGTAAAACCAACCCTCCTCCAGAGTCGCATCGACTCGGACGGCGATCGTGTTGCGGCCGCCGATGTTCACGTAGTCCGAGATGTCGTACCCGAAGGATGAATAGCCGCTCTCGTGACGTCCGAGATAGAAGCCATTGACCCAAACCTGCGCGTCCCGGAAGACGCCATCGAAGTCCAGTGCGAGCCGCCGCCCCTTGTCTGTCGCGGGCAACTCAAAGCTTTTGCGATACCATCCCACGCTGTTCTCCGGAAAGTTTTTGCCGATGGCCTTCGAGCCGTGGCTATTACTTCCGCGATCGCTAAACGGCAGCCCAACCGCCCAGTCGTGAGGGAGGTCTACCTTCTGCCACTGGGAGTCGTCGAACTGTTCCTTCGCGGCGCCTTGAGCGACGCCCGCCTTTGCCAGGTAGCTGAAGAAAGTGCCCGGCGGAGCCGGGTCAAACTTAGATGACTCGCCCAGCGCGAAGCGCCAGTCCCGGTCAATCGATAGTCGTTCCCGCGGGCTTGCGGGCCCGTTTTGCGTTGGGCTGAGCAGATGAAGGAGAAATGGAGTGAGGAAAAGCATTTATGGTGGTTGGCCTTGAAGGCCTCGTCAAAGTCGCAGAACTCCGGGAGCCAGCCGTCGGCGAGAGCAATTGTTTCGGCAGCAAGGGCTCGCCTGACTACTCGATCAGATCGGCCCCTTTCGCCGGCAACGTGACCTGACCGACAAACGTTTTGCCGGAAAGCAGGCCCCGCTTGGTTCCTTGGACAGGAAAAGTAACGTCTGCGTAGTTGGTGTTAACGTAGAAGGTTCGCCCGTTTACGATTCGCGCATAAACCCCTTCCGGTGTGGAAAGGCCGTCTTCGATTCCCGCCGCCTTTTTAACCAATTCCAGGGCCGGTCCGATCGAAGAGACGTTCGATTCTGTCGCCAGGTAAAAGGCTTGTCCTTTGCCAAAGTGATTAACCGTGAGGGCAGGGAACTTAAAGGGCAGGTACGAGTTTGTGATGTCGCCAAGCACCTCAGCGGTACGCGGTTCGAGTTGCTCGTAGTAAGTAGCTTTCGTGGCTACCTTTTGGCCGCCGAGGGTGAATTCGACGCCGGAGTCGTTCCGGTAGAACGCGGCGGTTCGCAAACCGAACACGTCGCTGAGATCGCCAGGGAGCGTCGTCTGGAACCATTGGCCGTGTTCGTCGACCTTCGCCGAATAGCCGGTCATAAGCACGGTTCCTCCGTTCTGAACATAATCTCGGATCGCCTTTGCGCTCGTGGGGTCGACGAGATACAGGGCCGGGATAACGACCACCTTGTATTTACTGAGGTCCTCGTGTCCGATATTGATGACGGCGGCATCGATATTCTTTTTGTAGAACGGCTCGAAGGCAGCTTGTACTTGATCCATATAGCCCGTTTTGAAGTACTGGCGGGTGGTGCTAGAGGGACCGCTGGGGGAGGAAATGACGGCACTTTCAAACGAATATGCGATCGCGACTTCCGGTTGAAAATAGCGAGGAAAGCCGTATTTTGAGAGCGTCTTGTAGTCGGAGGCAATGTCCCCCCACTCTTTTACTTTCCACGAAGGTAGCCCGTCGTGATCGACAAGGCCGAAAAGGGCCTGTTCCTCGCCGCCCGCGTGACTGTTAAAGGTCCAAGCCATGACCCCCTGCGCACCGGCGAGAAGGCTCACGTAAGTCAGCATCCGGCTACGGCCCGGGTCTCCGTACCAACCCCCTCCGCCGGCCGTGAACTCGTTGAGCCATACCGGTGTCGTCAAGGCCCCCTTCGTCATCATGATTTGAAATGTTCCGTCGATAGCGCCACCCGCGTAGTAGCCCATCGCACCATAGGAAACATAGTCCTTATAAGAGGACAGATAGTCGAATCCGCGCCGCCCGGCGTAGTCCCAAAGGTTGGATAACGTTGGGATGTCCGGCATGTATTTCCGGCGCAGCAGTTCCAGATCCATTAGGGTCTGGACGGTGACGTCCGACCAGTATCGATGGAGGTCAAGATACCGTTCGGCGGGTCCGGGGCCATTTTGAAGCGGAATTTCGACGTCGTCAAAGCTAGCGAGTCGTCGAGACCATCGCTGAGTTGCCCACGCACGGTTCAGGCTCTCGACCGTTCCGTATTTGCTCCTAAGCCAACTGACAAAGCGAGTTCGGTCGGCCGCCGAGTAGGACATGAATCCGTTGCCGATTTCGTTGTTGTAGCCGATCGCCAAGACCGCGGGATTCTTCGCATATCTTCGAAGCATCGTCTCTGCGAGCCGATGCAGGTGCCGCCGGTAGTCCGGATCGCCAATGTTGTCCATGTATCGCTCGGTGGGAGCTACCCGGATTCCATCCTGGTTCACAAGATCGACTCCAGGATGCGCGCGATGAAGCCAGATCGGAGCAGGGCTACCGGGAATGTCCATCACGACTCGGATGCCCGCTTCACGCATTTGGTCAAGTAGGCGATCGAACCAGGCGAAATCGAACTTTCCATCGGCGGGTTCAAAGGAGTCCCAGGAAAGATCGCCCATTCGGACGACATTGAAGCCAGCCGACTTCATGGTGGCGATGTCCGCCACGATCTGCGATTCCGTCCGGTCAACCGGTTGATAGCAAGTCCCAACAAACAACTCGCCGGGCTTCGGCAAATGGGGGGACATGTGACCAACGTTCGGCGGAATGGCCCGGCTGTCTGCGGTTTGCGTGTACTTCGCGAGGGACATAGGGGAATGGTTTGAACTAGCGGTTGATGCCAGGCTCAAGAAGATGGCGGCGATCAAAATTTCACCCGCCGGGTCGTCGGTCGGCGAGAGTTGTCACAGGGCTTGTCAGTAGTTGGAGTCATTGAATCGATTAAATGGAGTTGAGTCGCCTTTAGGGGCAAACGGTCAGCTGGCCAGGGGAAATTGTTGAATGTGTTCGAGGGAACCTGAGAGCAAGGCGGCAAGATCAGACTTGTGGCCTCAAATCGCACAAAATTTGCGCGGATCGCCAGAAAAAGATGTTGGTTCCGCTCATTTGGCTGGGTTCGATTATATAATGTTAATCGATTAAATGCCAACGCTCAAAGATGTTGCGAAAATGTGCGGGGTGTCGACGGCCACTGTTTCCTATGTTCTGAACAATTCAGACCGTCAGGTTCTACCCTCGACCCGGGAGCGAGTTCTGAAGGCGATCGCCGAAGTCGGCTATCAGCCGAATGCTTACGCCCGAGCTCTAAAAGGGGTTCGGACCCAAGTCGTGGGCGTGATTTTTCCCCACATCACCGTTCCGTTCACCAACGTCTATTTCGGCCCGGTACTGGAAGGCATCGTCTCCGTGACTACGGAACGCCGAATGGCAACCATGCTGTTCACGGGTCTTTCATGGGAAGAGTTCGAGCAGGGCGCCCAGCGGCTCTTTAACGGGATCTGCGACGGTTTCGTCCTTGTCGCGCCTAGAAAGCACAGCCGGCTGGGCAAGGACCTGGCGTCGCTCAAGGTTCCCTATGTGACCGTGGGTGGCATTTTCTCGGACACCGCGGCGATATCGATTGACGCCGATAACTGGGCCGGCGGCCGTCTTGCGACGGAACATCTTCTGGCGCTGGGGCACCGGAGGATCGGCATCGTTCTCAACCGGGAGTCGCCGGAGCCCGGCAGTCGAGCGGAGGGCGGATATCACTCGACGAGTTCGCTGGAGCGAGAAGCGGGATATCGTGAGGCGCTTTCTTCGGCGGGCATTTCGCTAGATTCGGATTTGGTGGCGACGAATGGTCACGACCAGGCCGATTCCCGCAAGGCGATCGGAGAAATGCTGTTAAAAGGCAAACCTACCGCGGTTTTCGCTTGCAACGACGGCGCCGCGTTTCGGGTCGTCGAGGTTTGCCGGGAAATGGCGATTCGCGTCCCGGAAGACCTATCGGTCATCGGGTTTGACGACATTCCGAGTGCCGCAACTTTTCAACCGCCTCTTACGACCATCCGTCAGCCGATCCACGAGATCGGGGCAAGGGCCGTCGAGATTCTTTGCGACCAAATCGACGGGAAAACGATCAACTCCGGCCGGGTCTCAATGCCCGTGGAGCTTATCCAGAGGGGGTCGACCGCGCCGATTTTATAGCCCGCTTCATCATCCGGACCGGTACGCCGTCGCGATACTTGCCAGAGCATTCAACACTCGGCGCCCGATCCTTCTCCCTCGTCAACGCGTGTTGCCTCGAGTAATCGAGGGGCACACCGGCCATTGAACAATAGGTAAATCATTATGAAACGCAGGGGTTTCACCCTTATCGAATTGCTCGTCGTCATCGCAATTATCGCGATCCTCGCCGCAATCCTCTTCCCCGTATTTGCGCAAGCAAAAGCGGCCGCGAAGAAGACCGCGTCTCTCTCCAACGTAAAGCAAATCGGGCTCGGCGCGATCATGTATTGCGGCGACAACGATGACAAGTTCATGTACCAAGACGTGAACGCAAACCAAGACGCCGGAAACGGCTTGCCACTCGGCTGGATGGACCCATCCGATACCCTTCCCAACTGGTGTCGGTCGGAATATCCCTACGTTAAGAGCGTTCCCGCCTACGAGTCCACGGCGCCGGGGCGTTCCGACGATGGCTACGCGTTCTCGATGACGCCCGGAGCAGGTAACGACAGCTACGAATTCAGCGGTCTCGTTAACGGGGCCAGCCAGACGGACATGTCGCAGCCGTCTCAGTTGATCGCGTTCTACGGTGTCTGGTTCACTCAGCGAGTTGCTTCGGTGAAGCCAGAGGTGGTGAACTGGATCACCGGATCTAACTCCCTCGTTGAGTTCGGTGACCAGGAAACGGGCACGACCTTTTCGGGGCCCCGAGGAAACAACGATGCGGACGTTTATGCGTATGGCGACGGTCACGCCAAGTCGCTCCCGCGCGGAGCGGTCACTCCCTACAACTGGGGATGCAACAACGACGTGAACATTTGGGGCACATTCGTTCCCCTCCATGGCGGGATTCCAGACGGCAACTATTGGTATCTCACGTGCACGGAGTACGGCATCGGAACTATGTGATCAAAACCGGCTCGCCGCCCTTCGAAGGCGGCGAGCTCGACGCTTGAATTGCGATTAAAGATGAAAGACAGAATTTCGACTGCAGTGATTGCAGGCTTCGTCGGACTCGCCTTATGCGGCTGTGGGGACAAACGTGAGATGATCGGGCCCGGCACTCCCCAATATGAATCGATGAAGGAAGGTCAGGCGCAGATGGCGGCGATCCGATCTGGTAAGCCGGTCACCATTCATCTGCCGGCGGCGCAAAAGCCACCTCCAGGCAAGGAGGGAACGCCTCCTCCGCCAAACGTGACGATCATCTACGACAAGTGAGTTCGACGGCCCTTTAATGATCCCCTTTCTTGCCTCCCTTTGCGAACACGTCAGCCTGGCCGAACCCTCCACGTGGCGCGGCCAAAGCACCGTATCCTATTCGACATCTCAGTTCGTCGCAGATGGCGACTCGGATGCGCTGATTGCCGAGAAAGCAGCCAAGGTCCTTCCGCGAAAGAACCAGACCTCGTGGATGCGACTGGAGAGGACCTTCTTCGTCCACTTCGGTCCCAATACGTTTCGGGGGGTCGAATGGGGCAGCGGGCGCGAAGATCCTTCGATCTTTAACCCCACGTCCTTTGATGCCGATCAGTGGATTCGTGCGGTGAAAGAAGCGGGGGGCAAGCAGGTCGTGCTTGTTTGCAAGCACCACGACGGCCTTTGCCTCTGGCAGACCCGCTATACAAAGCACTCGGTGGCCGCCAGTCCGTGGCTTGATGGGAAAGGGAGCGTTCCGAAGGCGGTGGCGCAGGCCTGTCGTAAATACGGTGTCAAACTCGGCGTTTATCTGTCTCCGGCCGACCTTTACCAGTTGCGCACGAACCCGACAAATCCGGATCCCTATTACGGCGACGGCAGCCCCAAGCGTCCCTCGACGATCCCAACCGATCCGTCTAGCTTCAAAAGTGATCCGGAAAAAGGACGTCCGGCGCCTCGAGGTTTTGGATCGTTCAAGTACGCAGTCGACGACTATAACCGCTATTTCTTGAACCAGCTCTATGAGCTGTTGACGGAATACGGGCCGATAGGCGAGGTCTGGTTCGATGGAGCCAACCCCGATCCAAGCGTTAGCGAGTATTACGATTACACGGCGTGGTACGACATGATCCGCCAGCTTCAGCCCAACGCGGTGATTGCCGTGAAGGGTCCCGACGTCCGTTGGGTCGGGAACGAGGGCGGTGTCGGCCGCCAAACCGAATGGAGCGTCATTCCGCTTCCATCGTCGCCGGAAACCTTCCGCTGGAACGACATGACAGCCGGCGATCTAGGCAGCCAAAAGATGCTTAAACCGGGCAGTTCGCTTTGGTGGTATCCCGCCGAAACCAACACCACGATTCTGAACGGATGGTTTTGGAATGCAGAAAAGCGTCCGCGCTCAGCGCGGGAGCTGGTCGACGTGTACTACCAATCGGTGGGTCGGAACAGCAATATGCTGCTGAACTTGTCGCCTGACTCTCGGGGGCTCGTGCCGGATAACCAACTCGCTCCCCTTAGGGCGATGGCCAAAGTGATCGACCAGACCTTCGCCAAGAATCTGGCCATCGGTGGCAGCCTTACGGCGGACAGCTCAAACCCGGAGAACGATCCGCGCCTAGCGCTGGATGGCAATCCAGATACGTGGTGGGAAGCGGCGCCCGGCCACCGAACGGCTGAGGTTGTGCTGAAGCTCCCGCGAACCGTAACTTTCGACGTAGTCTGCTTGCAGGAAGCGGTCGATCACCGAAGTCAGCAGATTGCTTCGTTCGCCGTGGACGTCTGGGACGGCTCGGCCTGGAAGGAGGTCGAAAGGCAGACGACGGTAGGGCACAAGCGGCTATTGCGGCTGGCTTCGCCGGCCACGACGAACCAAGTGCGGATTCGGATTCTCGACTCGCGGTTGGAGCCGACGCTGTCCGAGGTTGGTCTGTTCAAACAGGCGCCAATGCAGGACGGCGGCTAAGTCGCGAAGGGGCACCGAAATCAACCTCGGGGATCCACCTAAGATTGTGCGCACGGTTGGGCGAACCGAGTTCAGACGGCCAGGCCGAGCTGTCGGCGGAGGGATTTGTCGAAGACGGACGCCGGGACGAGCCGCCGGAGGATCCCGAGCTGAGTTGCGGCCTTTCCTGCGGGATAGCGCAGCTTCGGAGACTTGTCGGTTGCGGCCTTGACGACAACCGTCGCCACGAATTCAGGGGTGTCGCCAGCGGCGGCGAGCTTTCGCAAGTACGTGTTCAGCGCTACACGATCACTGTCGTACTCTGGCAAAGGGCTACGGGGGCCGGCCATGTTCTGCTCGAAGGAAGTGTTCGTCCAGCCGGGTTCGACAAGGACGACTCGGATGCCGCGCGAGCGCACCTCATGGTCGAGGGACTCAGAATATCCTTCTATCGCGAACTTCGTCGCGGAGTAAAGCGCCATGAAGGGAGCTGGAACTAGACCAAGGACGGAGCCGAGATTGATAATCCGGCCCGAGCCTTGCGAGCGCATCGTAGGTAGCACCGCACGGGTAACGCGGTGAAGTCCGACAACGTTGACGTCGAATTGTCCTCTTGCTTCTTCCGCCGAGAATTCTTCAGTTCCGCCTGCTAAGCCTGAACCGGCATTGTTGACGAGAAGATCGATGCGGCCGGTTTTATTCAGCACCGTTTTGACCATCGTTTCGACGGAGGCGTCGTCGGTGACGTCGCAAGCCAGCATCGTGACACCGGCCGGTCCATCTGCGCCGTCACGACGGCTTGTTCCAAAAACTTTGTATCCCGCCGTGATCAGGGCCGCCGCACTGGCCCGACCAATACCGGACGAGGCCCCAGTGACGATTGCTACTCTCGCAGACTTTGAACTCATCTAATGCTCCTGCTCTCCCGCTGAACGATTCCGCGCCCTAATGAATTATGAGCGCTTATTGACATTATAATCATAATTTCTTCGTACAGTAGGATTGGGTGGCAAAAAATGGGAAGGCTCGAAGATCAGATGCAGTGGGGAAGGTTCGGCGGTTCACGAGATTAGGATTTACGGCCAAACCATCGCATCGCGCAGAATCGGCATCATTTGAGAAGGAAGGCAGCGATATGAGATATGAGAAAGGGCGAAAGGAAGCCACGCGGCGTCAGATCATCAAGGTTGCCACGGAGCGGTTCAAGGAGGACGGCATCGCGGCATCCGGGCTTGCCGGGATCATGAGCGAAGCGGGGCTGACAAACGGCGCCTTTTATCCGCACTTTCGGTCAAAGTCCGCGCTCGTCTGTGAGTGCTTCGTAGCGGCTCTGGACGTTCAAACCAGCCAACTGAAGCAGATGCTCGTCCTGGGCGGACCGGAGGCCGTGATCGACGCGTTTCTCTCGGCGGAGCACCGCGACAACCTCCGCGGCGGCTGTCCGTCGGCGGCGATGCTCGCAGAAATAGCGAGGGAACCGGCTGAAACGCGCCAAGCTTTTGCCGAGCGTACGTCTCACATGCTGGCGACTATGTCTTCGGCACTGCGCCCTGAGGACTCGGTTTCCGAGGACGCTTTGCTGGCGGTGTACGCGACGCTGGTCGGTGCGCTTCAACTCGCGCGTGCCCTCCAAGGCACGGAACTCTCGGATCGTGTTCTGGCCTCGGGCGCCAGCGCGGCTCGGGCCATTCTTCTTTCCAGTGCGAAGTCCCTGGGGTCTTCGACTCCGCGCTAACATTGTGTGCCCGTGCGGGGTCGGATGCTCGACCTAGGTTGTTCGCCGAGGAACACAGGGCCCTAAACCGTCGTTGTGCCGGTCGCTTTCACCTGATCGATGTTTTTGCGGAACTGTCCAACGGGAGGCAGGGACACATTCTGCAAGGGCAGGTCGGGGTTGTGTCTTGCCATCACCCACCCGTCTCCGACCATCGCTTCAAGTGAGTCGACGAGATCACGAGTGGCTCCCCAAAATCGAAACTTGTCTTGTTTGAGGTGATCGGTGGCTTCGTGTATGGAGTGCAGCATCTCGGGCCAGTGATTGCATTGCTGCAAGACGGCGACCCAGAACGAAAAACGTTCGACCAGTGGCAGGCGCCGGTCACCGCGAACATAGGTCGGAACATCGAATATCTGTCCGCCGGCATAGCGAGCCCGCTTCTCGAGAGTCGCGCCCTGCAAGTTCAGTTCAAACTCGTTGCACGTGTCCAGCGCCGAAGCGCCGAGTTGGTCGCCAAATGAAGTGGTAATGCCCTTCATTTGACCCAGGTCGCACTCTCCCATGCCGACAACGCCATCCTCCCCGATAAATCCGCCCTGGGCTAACCAGGCCCAGGCCTTTTCTGGGTCGAGCGAGAGGCCGGCATCTTTCGCAAGGACGGCCGTGAATTCCTTCATTTCATCAAACTGCGTGTTCGCGGTGTACCAATACTGGGCGAACCTCACATGATTCAGAACCGCGGCCCGTTGGCGGCGATCGTATTCCGCGCACAGCCAAGCTTTGGGATGTTGTCGCCTGCGCGTCGCCAAGATCGTATAGGCGAGTTCGCGCGCTCCAAGCATGGTAATGGTCAATCCGGCGGCGAGAATGGGATCCGCGAAGCCCGCGCTCTCGCCGACAAGGAACCAGTTTTCGCCGAACATGCGCTCAGACAAAAAGCTCCAGTCCGAGGTCGTTGAAAGTTTTTCCTCGCACGTGGCCTCCTTGACGAGGTCGACCAAAAGCGGCTCGATTGCCAGGGCCTGCCGGTACAGTTCTGCCGGTTTCTTCCCTGACTTTTTGTAGTATTCGGCCGAAGTGACCAAACCGATGCTCGTTCGTGTGGGCCCCAGTGGGATGAACCACACCCATCCGAACGGCACGCTGAATACTTGGACGCGGGTGCCGCCCTCGCCGATTCGCACGGCCCATTCAGCGTTCTGCCAGTAGTCCCATACGGCGATGTTCTGCAGGGAAGTCGGATACTCGATACCCACACCCATCGATCGGCGAAGAAAGCCGGAATGCCCTGATGCGTCCACATAGCACTCGGCGACGATCCGATCGCCATTTTCAAGGACGAGCGCTTCGATAAAGTCCCCGTCCTTTTGTATCGACCGAACCGGAGTCTGCTCAAAGATCTGCGCCCCTAACTCTGAGGCGTGATCCAAAAGGATTTCGTCAAACTTGGAGCGATCGACCTGAAAAGTCGTCGAGCGGCGGCATCCCTCGTACTTGCCGGGCCTTGGTAGCTTTGCTACCTCTTCCTCGTTGGTGAACAGGAAGTCCCAAAGCTCAGGCGTCTTGCCCCACTTGTAAGTGGCGCCGACTTTGATAGGGAAGTCGGCCGCTTCGATCTTGTCCCAGACGCCGACCTCGTCCATCACGTTGCAGGCCCGAGGCAAAAGGCTTTCGCCAACGTGCTCTCGGGGAAACTGTTCGCGCTCAAAGACGGCAACCCGGATCGAAGGGTCGTACTTGCGGAGCAGGCCGGCCAAGGTCGAGCCTCCCGGACCGCCCCCGATAATTGCCACGTGGAAGTTATGCGTCATCGCTTTACAACCCTGCCAGCCCTGCACTGGACCCGGTCAGAGTATACTTTAATCGATTAAATGAATCGGGTGGCTTGTGGATCGCAAGCTTTATTCAGCGCATGATCGCGAATGTCATTGGTTGGCTTCTCTATGTTTCGGTGGCATTGCCCCGGGCGTACTTCGTGGCGCCAAATGGCGACGATCGAAATCCAGGGACTTTGGGCAAGCCTTTTGCGACTGTGCAGCGGGCGCAATTGGCGGTTCGGAAAGCCCGGGGAACTGTGTATCTTCGCGGCGGCGCCTACTATTTGCCGTCCACCTTGGTCTTCACAGACCAGGACTCTGGAGATCAAGCGATCCCCGTCGTCTATCGCTCCTATGGCTCGGAAAAGCCGGTATTGAGCGGTGGGGTGCCGCTAGTCGGTCTCAGGTGGAAACCATGTGGCCACGGAATCTATAAGACTCAGATTCCGGCGGATCTGGAAACGGAAGAGCTATTCGTAAACGGAGAGCGGCAGATCCTCGCCCGTTACCCGAACTTCGACCGAAACGCCCCGTACTTCGACGGCTTTGCGGCGGATGCGATCTCACCGGAGCGTGTTGAGAAATGGCGACACCCGGCGGGAGGCTATTTCCACGCGATGCATCCCGCGCTTTGGGGTGATTGCACGTGGCGAATCTTGGGGAAAGATGCGAGCGGAGGACTCCGGATGGAGGGAGGTTGGCAGAACAATCGCGGCTCCGCCGCGCATCCTAAGATCCGATTTGTCGAGAACATATTCGAAGAACTGGATTCTCCGGGAGAGTGGTATCTCGACCGGAAGACGCACTCCTTGTTTTACTATCCGCCGGCAGGGCTGAACCTGGCCAAGGCCGAGTTTGTTGCGACCCGACTGCGCACGCTCGTTGCCTTCCAAGGGAATTCGAAACATCCAGTCAAGTGGATTTCCCTTAAGGGAATAGCGTTCCGACAAGCGGCGAGAACGGTGATGGACACTAGGGAGCCGCTCTTACGATCGGATTGGGCAATTTGCCGGTGTGGCGCAATTCTGTTTGGCGGCGCAGAAGATTGCCTAGTTGAGGACTGCTTAGTCGATCAGGTCGGAGGCAATGCAATATTTGTCAACGACTACAATCGCCGAATCACGATCCGGGGAACTCACGTGAGTAGGTCCGGGGCAAGCGGCGTGTGTTTTGTTGGAGATTCGAAGGCCGCCCGGAGCCCCTTGTTCAATTACGATCAGAGCCAAGAAGCGGCAAACATCGACCGAACTCCCGGTCCAAGGACGGATAACTATCCCTCTGACTGCCTCGTCGATGACTGCCTGATCCACGATACCGGGCGGGTGGAGAAACAAACGGCGGGAGTGGAGATCGATCTGGCGAGGCGAATTACCGTACGCCACTGTTCGATTTACGGCACGCCCCGGGCCGGCATCAACATCGGCGACGGGTGCTGGGGAGGAAATGTGGTCGAGTTCTCGGACATCTTCGACACGGTTCGTGAGACGGGGGACCACGGGAGCTTCAATTCTTGGGGGCGGGATCGTTATTGGCGCCCAAGTATCGGCGAAGTCGACGCGCTGGTTAATCAGTCGGCCACCTTGCCGGTGCTCGACGCGGTGCAGCCGAACGTGCTGTTCAACAACCGATGGCGGTGCGACCACGGATGGGATATCGACCTGGACGACGGATCCTCCAATTACATCATCAAGAACAACCTATGCCTCCACGGCGGCATTAAGAATCGAGAGGGTTATGGCCGACTAGTTGAGAACAACGTCATCGTAGACAACGGATTCCACCCGCATGTGTGGTACGCCGCCTCCGGGGACGTTTTTCTACACAACATCATCTGGACTTCCTACCAACCGGCCAGCATGCACGTTCCCCCTTGGGGATCTGCCATGGACGACAATCTTTTGCAGAAATCCGGAGTAGGCAGCTCGGAGCCGGCCCACGCTCTACAACTTCAAAGCGGACGTGACGAGCACTCGATTACTGGGGACGCCAGATTTGTCGATCCGCCGAACGGCGACTATCGCGTCAAGGCCGGATCGCCCGCCCTTGGCATCGGTTTCGTCAACTTCCCGATGGACCGGTTTGGAGTCCAAAAGCCCGCGCTTCGTGCCGTGGCCCGCCGCCCGATTCTTCCCGGCTCTGAGGTTTCTCCGGAGAAGGCTTCGCGCGATACGCGGCCGATGCAATGGCTGGGGGCACGTGTTCGCAACATCGCAAACGAGGATGAAATGTCAGCGTTTGGACTACCGGGAGTCACGGGCGTGCTCGTACTTGAAGTCCGGAACGGCTCGCCCTTGTTCAAGGCTGGTTTGGCCAAGGATGACGTGATCCTTGAGGTGAACTCCGGTCCCACCACCGATGTGGCGTCTCTAATACGCAACGCGCCTAACCGCCCGTCGCAAGCGGCCCTGAGGATCAAAGTGGTCCGCCATCAGAAAGAACTTGAACTCCACCTTCTCCCCAACTAGGTTCCATATCAGAGCTAAGACCTCTCCAAATAACATGATTCGGCCACTCCCATCCATTCTCATTGAGGCCAAGCGTTGGCCACTTCTCGGCGCAATCTTTGCGGCATTGACAGTCACAGCATTCGGCGCCCCTTCGGCGAACGGACAGTTTCCGCCGGCCGCTCATTCCGCCGACAGCGTAACGATTGATTGCCAGGCAAAGACCGTCCCGCGTAGCCGTCTTTCGACGTTTTGCGTGGGGTCCGACCGAGCCAAGATATTCCTGCGGCCGGAACATCAACGCGATTTGCTCGACCTGCAGTCAAAGGTCGGATTCCGATACTTAAGATGTCACGGCATCTTCAACGAAGAGATGAAGATCGTCAGCCGCAAGACTGACGGTTCGTTGACCTTCGATTGGACGAGTGTGGACCGATATCTCGATTTGCTCAAAGAAGCGAAGCTTCGGCCCTTTCTTGAACTCGGCTTCATGCCTGAACCTCTAGCGAGTGGGCCCCAAACAATTTTTTACTGGCGCGGAAACGTGACTCCGCCAAAAGAGCCGAACGAGTGGGCGCAGTTGCTCACTGCATTCCTAAAGCACGAAATTGATCGGCTAGGCCGGTCGGAGATACGTCGCTGGTACTTCGAGGTGTGGAACGAGCCGAACTTAGATGGTTTTTGGACCGGCGGTAAAGAGGGCTATTTCCACTTATATGAGACCAGCGCCCGCGCAATCAAAGCGGTTGACACGAAGTTCCGCGTCGGGGGGCCGTCGTCGGCCGGCATGAGCTGGATACCGGAGTTGCTCTCTTACTGCCAAGCCCACAGCGTCCCGATTGACTTCATTTCTTCGCACAGCTATGGATCGACGGAAGGCTTTCTTGATGAACGCGGCCACTCACGGACGATGCTCGATACGAACCCTCAATCGTTGTTCGGGGAGTTTAGAAGCTCCAGAGAGGCAATCCTGAAGAGCGCGTTTCCAAAGCTGCCGTTGTTTATTTCTGAGTGGGGCCCCAGCTATTCTCCCCGCGACGACATGCATGACAGCTACGTTTGCGCACCGTTTGTTCTGGATAAGGTGCGAAATAACGAAGGTGTCGTGGACGGAATGTCCTACTGGGCGTTTTCAGACCAATTCGAGGAGCCGGGACCGCCGAATTCACCGTTTCATGGCGGATTCGGTCTCATGAATGTAGATGGCCTCCATAAACCCGCGTTTATGGCGTATCAACTTCTCTCTAAGCTTGGCCCAAATGAGATTCCGACCGATGACCGTCGCCTTATCGCAACTCGCGATCGAGACGCGGTGAACGTGTTGCTTTGGGACTACTCGCCTCCCAAGCAGGATGCTCCAGATACGCCGTTCTTTCACCGAGATCTTAAACCCACTCCCCTTGCCGACTTTGATCTCAAGCTGAAGGGCCTCAGGCCAGGCCGGTACTCAGTCAGCCGCATTGGCATCGGCTACGAACGGAACGACCTTTTCGGCGCGTACGTGGGTCTCGGAAGCCCCCACGATCATGGGGCGCATTTGTCCGACGAAGAGTTAGCGAAACTACGAGAGGCTACGGCGGCAAAGGAAGAGCCTTTGGCCCCGATTTCAGTTGGCGCCGACGGCCGTGCGGAAATCCACCTGCCCATGCGCACAAACGACGTCTGGTTTGTAGCGATTCGGCGTGATTAAGATGACCGTCGATCGCATTCCGATTATTTCCGCGGGGGTGCTTTGGAAGTCGATCTTCGTATAAGGAGCTCCGTCGGCAGAACACGTTCTAGAGTTTTAAGGGTGGGATCGTTTGCCAGGCGAAGAACGACTTCGACGGCTGAAGCACCCATCTCATAGGCGGGTTGCGATACGACGGTTAGCATCGGATCGACGGTCATGGAAATTGGAAGGTCGTCGAAGCCGACGATCGAAATGTCTTCGGGTACGCGCACTCCCTTTTCGTGAAGTACTTGCAATGCACCGATGGCGATGAAGTTATTGAGGGCAAACAACGCCGTCGGCCGGGGCTTTTTGGCCAAAGCGATCTCTACTGCCTCTCGTCCCCACTGCGTGGAAAAAGAACCGTTGAGAACGAAAACCTGATTGTCGCGGCCCTTAAATGAGGCGTTGAATGAGGCCACACGCTCATCTGAAGTGGGAACGCCTTCGGGACCGGCCAATACGGCGACGGTTCGATGCCCTAATCCCTTGAGATGTTCGGCTACTAATTGAGATCCGGCGGTCGAGTCGCACCTAACCATGGGAACATCCGTAGCTTCGATGCGCCGGTCGAGGATTACGAGAGGAAGCCTTCGTGATGCCGCCAGCTTTCTCGATTCAATGCCGCTCCTCGCCGGGACGAGCATAACGCCATCCACGCCTTGCCCCGCCAGTAACTCGACGTATCGGAGTTCCTCTTCCTCCGATTCATCGGTATTACATAAAAGCAGCAAATGATTGCTGTCACTTGCCGCATCTTCCGCTCCGCGCGCCACAGTGGTGAAGAATGGGTTGGTCACATCCGTCACGACTAGCGCCAAGGTATGCGTCCGCTTGGAGCGCAAGCTCCGAGCAGCACGGCTCGGGATATAGCCGAGGTCGCGAACAGCGTCCTCAACCCGCGCGCGCACCGCCTTGGATACGGGCCCCGAGTCGTTTATGGCGCGAGACACCGTCATCGGGGTCACGCCTGCTCTCTCGGCCACGTCGTGGATCGTTACATGTTTTTTTTCCAACGGCCCAGGATGCCACTTTTGATACGCGGGTCCGCATTTACCTTATGTTGGCGCCGAATTCTCCGTGGCGTCGGTCACTTCGTCCCATAGGTCATGCCAATCCTTGGCTTCCGGCCAAAGGAATACTTGACCCTTGATCAGTCGGCAGTTTCGGTCGATTCCTGCCAGGCGTCGCATCTCTGCTTTCGATAGGAGAGGTGAAGCGGCGGCCCGAAGGCTCGATTCGTATTGGCTGCGCTTGACCGAGAAGGGAATCGGGATCTGACCTCGGGCGACCGCCCACTTTATGCAAACGTCGGCTGGCCGAATACCCCGTTCGTTTGCGATTTCGACGATCACGGGATCTTCCATATCCGAAGTGTCCTCCGCGGTTCTATCGCGTTCTGGCCGGCTTGGCGAACCGAGAGGCGAATACCCGATCGGCAAGATGCCGTTCCGCGCCAAGAAATCGAAAAGCTCGGGCTGTTGAAAGTGCGGATGCAATTCCATCTCGTTAGCGGCTGGCGCAATCTCCGCATCTCGTAAGAGCAACCGGAGCTTTCGAACTGTCATGTTCGAGGTTCCAATGTGGCGAACCAAGCCGCGGCGAACGAGGTTCTGCATGGACGCCCAGGTCTTCATATAGTCCTCGTGAACGTAGGGAACGGCATGCGGATCGCGGGCATTTACGGAAACGCCGACGCCGTGATGATTGGGGAAGGGCCAGTGGACCAGGTAAAGATCCAGGTAGTCCACGCCGAGATCGCGCAAGGAATCTTCGCAGGCGGCTTCGACCTCATGGTGGCGGTTGTTCCAAACCTTGCTGGTCAGCCAGTATTCCTCGCGCGATAGCCCGCTCCCTAGTAGGGCTTCCCCTACCTCGCGTTCGTTGCCATAGACGGCGGCGCAATCGAAATGGCGGTACCCAATGTCGGCGGCGTCCCTCACCGCACCTGCCACCAGAGCCGGCGAGTATTTATCCGACCCGAAGGTCCCGAGGCCGATTCTCGGGATGGGTTCACCGGAAAGCGGCCTTAAATCGATCAAGCGGCCAACTCCTCATCAAAACAAACGGCGACCTTGCCGCATCGCCCCCCAGCCATCAAGGCATAGGCCTCACCGACCTTCTCCAAGGAAAACCGATTCGTGACCAGGTCCGCAGGATGAAGATTCCATCTTACGAGGCGTTCGACTAGCTCCTCCATGAGCCAAGTGCTGCAAACCCAGGATCCGAAAATCGTCTTTTGGTCGTGAATGATGTCGGGCGAGGGCTGAAAGCAACAATTGCCGCCCTCACCGACAAAGGCAATTCGGCCCCACTTTCTGGTTGCTTGAATGGCGGTAAGCCTTCCTTTATCGCTTGCCGAGCACTCGACCGCTCGCTCGCAACCCCGTCCGGACGTCAAATCTAGGATCTGGCTCACCACCTCGGGGCCGGCCGGGATGACCATGTCGGCCAAGCCAAGAGATTTGGCCAGTTCCAACCGTTCCGGCACGGCGTCGGTCCCAATGGTTAGGTTCGCGCCCTTTGCTTTTGCCAGCATCAAGGCGGCCAAACCTACCGGACCTAAACCTGTGACGAGCACGGAGTCGTCCCCAGAAATCCCGATTTTTTGGATAGCTTCGTAGACCGTTCCGAATCCGCAGGCCACTTGGGCGCCATCCGTATAGCTAAGCTCGTCCGGTAGCGGGACCAGGTCTTTTTCTTCTGCCAAAAGATATTCGGCCATCCCGCCATCGCGTTGCCAACCGTAGGCGCGTCGAAACGGGCTCGTGCAGGAGATCATATAGCCGCGCCTGCAGTCGTTGCAGATCCCGCAACCGGAGATGTGGTAGACGATCACTCGGTCGCCTTCTTTGAACCGTCTTAGACCTGGGCCCGCGCCAACGATCTGGCCGCAGGGCTCATGGCCGGCGATCATTCCCGGCTGATAGCCCTCTGGTCCCTTGCCCAAATGTTCGCGGTAGATGCAGCGGATGTCACTGCCGCAAATTGTTGAAGCCTTCATCCTGATGAGAACCTCGCCGTGGCCCGGCTTCGGCACGGGAAAATCGCGAAGTTCGGCGGAGCTGTTTCCGGGCAAGCAGGCCCCGAGCATCGTCCGTTTAGAAATGCTCATGGTTCTATTTGCCCTCCGGCCGCAGCGCGAGCGAGCGAAGATTGATCGCTTTCCAAGATGCCGCGTCCTTCGGGTGCATGGTCACCTTGTATTCGCCCGGACGGTCAAAGACCAGCGTTCCCAAGTCGACGTCTTTAAACCGATCCCAGGCCCCCGTGTTTGGCGCTACTCCTGAAAGCGACTGACCGCCGGTTTCGACGACGAACCGGGATCCTTCGTTTATTGTCGCAATCGACCCGGCAACGACGTAAGATCCGGCGGCCGGCACTTTTATGGTCCAGGAGACTGATTCATCCGCAGTGAACCAAAAGCCGACGTTGGGCTGGCCTCCCTTTGATTCGATTTGGAGCCCTTCGCCTTTCAGGTCCGCGAGCGCCGCGTCAAGATGAAGAGTCCCGTCCAAGCGTGCGGACACCTTTCGCTGGACCTTCGGCACTGGAACGGGCTTTAGGTTCCGGCCGGTGATTCTCAGGCCCGCCGTAATCGGCGAAGGTCCAATCTTTGGAACCTTGACATGGAGGCCGGCACGGTCCTGGCTCCAAGTTACGTTTCCGTGGAAGCCAAGAAGCTTAATGCTCGACACTCGGTTCTGGGTCGGGTCTCCCGTGCGAGCAAGGGATCGGATCAGCATCTCCCCGTCCCGCGGATACGCCAGAGAAAATGCGTAGAGGGCCTTGCCTTGCGTCGTGAATCGAATGTCGTGAGAGCTGTAGACCATGTTCTCGTTGAAACTGCCGCCCCGAGCCGTCACATCCCCCTCGCCGTAAACCAACCAGGGCCGGGAGCCGTAAATTGCCTCCTTGTGAATGGCGGTCCAAGCCGCCATCTGACCAAGCATCGATTCAACCTCCGGATCGAGGGCGCCGTCTGGCCGCTGCACGACATTGAGGAGCAGATTGCCGTTCTTGCTGACGACGTCGAGCAAGGTGTCGACCACCCAACTGATTGGGCGATACTGCCAGGTTCGGTTGTAGAACCAGTCGCCGATAGAGGTATCGGTTTGCCAGGGATATGGATTGACCTTGCCCATCACACCACGCTCCAGGTCCTCCACCCAGCGGCCGCCCGAATCTTGCTTGCAGTTATAAACGGCCTGAACCTGACCGCCATGACGTGCCGCATCCTGGTTGTAGAAATGAGCGACCATGCTGAGGCCCACTCCGTTTCCGAAAGGAAGGGCGCCGTCGCTGTACAGCAGATCGGGGTGGTAATTGTCGACTAGTTCCTTAATTTCCGAATACCATTCGTGCTGCCATTTCGGGTTCTTGCTGTACCAGCCCGTATCGCCCGGGTCCGCCTTTTCGTGGTAAAGATCGGCAAACTGAGGGTCGGCTCCGTCGTAGGGAACGCCCGCCAGCGGTCCGGTTTTATCGGTGCCGTGGCTCGCCTGAAACCAAGTGAAGCTGGCGCCAAGGTGCTCTGAGACGCCAAACCGCATCCCGTTCCTTTTCGCCTCCTTTTGCCAGGTCCCCACGACGTCGCGGTGCGGACCCATTTGAGCCGCGTTCCACCGATGGAGCTTGCTGTTCCACAGAAAGAAGTTGTCGTGGTGCGAGCCCATGCTCACGAAGTATTTGGCCCCGGCAGCTTTGTACAACTTCATCAGCCGGGCCGGGTCCCACCTTTCGGCTTTCCACAACGGGATGATGTCCTTGTAGCCGAATTTGGACGGATGGCCATAGTGAGCAAGGTGATATCGGTTGTGCCCGCTGCCTTGCTCGTACATTCCCCGCGCGTACCAATCACCGTCTCTGGGCACCGACTGCGGACCCCAGTGAGCCCAAATCCCGAACTTGGAGTCTCGAAACCATTTCGGATACTGATAACGGGTGAGTGACTCCATCGAGGGCCGAAACGGGCCGGAGGCTACAGAAAGAGTCTGCTCGGGTCCGGGGCCTGAGAGCAGCCCCAACAAAAAACAAGCGCTAAGCAATACCACGGGCGAGAGAATATGTTATCGTTATCACAAGAGTCAAGTGCAGCAGATCTCCGATCTGACGAAGACCACCAGGAAAGTTGTGAGGAAGGTGATTAGCGCGGTCGGGTGCATGGGTGCGACCACCCTTGCATGGCGCCTTACGGCTGAAAAACTCACTCACGCGGTATCTGTCGGGCGGCCATCATCCTCGCAATTGCCCTGGCGCTTCTGCTTCCCGAATTACGAGCCGCAGTGCCTTGCGGCGTGAAAAGAGGAGCAACGATGCGTCCCCAAAAGCTTATAGGAGACCCTTAGTTCTTGAAATGTAGTTTGCGATGTCATCGAGCCCTTGTCGTGATCTCATTCCTTCTCACCATCCTCGGAGTTGCGAGAGGCAATGATCGCATTCGGATTAGAGCCGATAACGACTGGAAGTTCCTGCTCGAGCCGCGACGGGAAGGTCATTCGAAAACCCATCTGACGTGGGAATGGCGGCCGGCGGCGGAGAAGACCATTGAACTCGCCGCTTTGCCAAACGATATCGAGGATGGAACTTGGAAACCTGCGTCCATCGGCCAAGATGTCTTCAATCAAAAGCCAGGATTTGCTTGGTTTAGGACGAGCCTAGGCGGTGATCCCTCCGACCGAATGCGTCTCTTGCGCTTCGAAAGCATTGACGACTCGGCCGCAGTTTTCCTGAACGGCCACCGGCTCATTGTCCATGAAGGGTGGAATGACCCGTTCGAAGTCAATCTAAGGGAAGCCTGGAATAGTGGGGGCCTGAATGAGTTGGTCGTTCTCAATCAGAACACCTACGGCCCCGGGGGACTGATGGGTCCGGTGTCTTTTGTGGACGCCAGCGATCCCAATTCCTTGCCCCCGCAATTCCAGCCTGGTTTCGATGATCGCAGCTGGCGCAGCGTGCACCTGCCTCATGACTTTGTCGTAGAGGGAAAGATCGACCGAGGTGCAGATCCCGGCCATGGGGCTCTTCCAACCGGTCGAGGATGGTATCGCAAGGCGTTTGTCGTTCCCGCCAATCTAAGGGGTAGGTCGGCTTGGATCGACTTTGACGGCGTCTATCGGGACGCGACCGTTTGGTTGAACGGACGCAGGTTGGGGGGACATGCCTGCGGTTACGGGAGTTTTCGTTTCGATATTTCCGGCACGGTGAATTTCGGCGGACGCAACGAACTCGCGGTGCACGTCGACGCTACTCGCTCGGAAGGATGGTGGTACGAGGGCGGAGGCATCTATCGGCACGTCTGGTTGAATTTCGCCAATCCGTTGCATGTTAGACCTTGGGGAACGTACGTCACCAGTTCGGTGGCGGGTCGTCAGGCAACGGTTTCCATTCAGACGAGCCTCGATAACGATTCGGCTCGAACCACGAGAGTTTCGGTCCGCTCCACGATTCTTGACCCGCAGGGAAGGGTGATCGCCACCACGACGTCTGGCCCGCGGTCGGTAGCCCACGTAAACGGAATGGATACTCAGCGGGCGGCGAACCTGGCCGTAGCCGCCAACACGGCTGGTCTCTCTGCCCCATCGCTTGTGGCCCAAACCGTCTATCTTGCGCGACCGAAGCTCTGGTCGATCGAAAGTCCCAACCTCTATACGCTGAGAACGGAGGTGCTGGAGGGCGACCGTAAGATCGATGAAGTCAGGACAACTTTCGGCGTCCGCACGATCCGGTTCGACCCGAAGGAAGGCTTCTTCCTGAATGGCAAGCGCGTCGAGATCAACGGGACATGTAACCATCAGGACCACGCGGGAGTGGGCGTCGCCGTTCCGGACGGACTCTTCCGATGGCGAATCGCCCAACTGAAGAAGATGGGTTCGAATGCCTATCGTTGTGCGCACAATCCGCCCGCTCAAGAGCTCCTCGATGAATGCGACCGCCAGGGAATGATCGTGATGGACGAATCGCGGCACCTCGGAGATACCGAGCAGCCGAAGTCGTCTCCGACCGTGCCCGCAACCGATCTGCTCGAGCTAAAGGCCATGGTTCTGCGCGATCGGAACCACCCCAGCATCGTCATGTGGTCGATGTGCAACGAAGAAGGGATTCAGGGAAGCGACGCAGGCGCGAAGATCTTTCGCGCAATGATGAACACGACTAAGGCGCTCGACGGAACTCGCCCGATTACCAGCGCGATGAACGGAGGTTTCGGCCAAGGGATCTCTCTCGTCGAGGACCTGCAGGGCATCAACTACTACCCTGAAGTCTATGACGACTTGCACGCGCGCTTTCCCAACCGGCCGGCGTTCGGCAGCGAGACGGGTAGCGCGGTCGCGGACCGAGGCATCTACGCCAGCGATGCAAGTAGAGGGTACGTTTCGTCTTACGACGAATGGTCGGCCGACTGGAATGCCGAGGTCAGATGGAAGCCGATCGGAAGGCGGAAATGGATGGCCGGTTCTTTCGTCTGGACCGGCTTCGACTATAAGGGTGAACCGACCCCGTATGGTTGGCCGTCAGTAAGCTCCCACTTCGGCATCATGGACAGTTGCGGGTTTCCGAAGGATATTTACTACTACTATCGATCTTGGTGGCAAGAGAAACCGGTCGTGCATATCCTGCCTCACTGGAACTGGTCCCAGCAGTTGGGCAAACCGATCCGGGTGTGGTGTTACAGCAACGCCGATTCGGTCGAGCTCTTTCTCAACGGCGCCAGTCTGGGTTCAAAGAAAATGCCGCAGCTCGGTCACCTAGAATGGGCGGTGAACTATAAGCCGGGGACTCTGGTCGCGAAAGGATATCGGGGAGGGCGGTTGATCGCGACGGATCGTGTCGAAACCACGGGCGCACCGTACGCCCTCCGATTGCATACCGACGTCGCCCAGGTTCCCGCGGACGGCGAGGAAATAACCGAGATAAGGGCCGAAGTCGTCGACGAGAACGGACGCGTTGTCCCCACCGCCGGCAATTTGGTCAGCTTCTCTGTAGAAGGTCCAGGTTCCGTCGTGGGCGTCGGAAACGGCGATCCGAACAGCCATGAATTGGACAGGGCCTCTCGACGCCACGCGTTCAATGGCCTCTGCATGGCGTTGGTTGGGGCGGCCACGAAGACAGGGACGGCGACGATCTACGCTCGCTCACCGGGCCTGAGGCCGGCCCGCCTGACTCTCTCTTATGTGCAAGGACAATGGCGCTAAAGTGGCGCGGCACTGTGCTCGAAAGACACTTTTGGGACACTTTTCTATGAAGTCCCACGAGCGTTTGTGCCTCTCTGTGGACGGAAACCGAACCTGTGAGCTTGTCATTTCTGCTGGTTTTCAGCACTGAAAATGCTAGGGTCACCGGTTCAAGTCCGGTCTGAGGCACCATCCTTTGAACCTAAATGGGGAGTGAAACTGCGGTTTCGCTCCCCATTTTTGATGGTTTTTGGGCATAGGCTTCCAGGTCCTTTCTAACGAAGGATGGGGCATTCTTCGACCGGCCAATGACTGCCCGATTCCTCCTGTGCCACTCGGAGAGGATTCAATCGACGTAACCCCAAGGGTTTTCATTCACCCCTCTTGCGTTCGTCCGTACGGCAAGAAAGGACGCAAATGGCTTAATTTAAGGTTAAATTAGTGGCAGAGACTGCCATTGAACGTGGATTTACGGGCAGTTGTTCCTCAGCAAGACTCGTCCAAACGAAAATCACTCCGGAGTACCGAATAGCCAATGAAGCTCTTTTCGAAACTTGCAATTGCTCTGTCGATATCTGCGGTTTCGCAGTTTGCGACCGCCCAAAAGGACAAGATGACCCCTATCGACACCCCCAAGCAACCAGACGCGATCGTCCTGACTACCGGGAAGCTTCCTGGGGCAACCGCCGAGGAAGCTTGGCACTCGCAATACGGCAGCATGTTCGCCCGCAACGTGAGTGTTGCAACGCTTACACCTTTTCTTCCGGACAAGTCCAAGGCGACCGGTGCGGCCGTGATCGTAGCTCCCGGCGGCGGATTCCGCACGCTTTCCATGGAAAACGAGGGGTGGAACGTTGCGAAGGCCCTTGCAGAAAAGGGGGTTGCGGCCTTTGTATTGAAGTATCGGCTCAATCCCACTCCCGCAGACATGGCGGGATTTGAAGAATCGATGCGACAGATGTTTTCTGGTGCAGGTACGCGTCCTGCTCCAGGTTCAGAGGAACCTTCCGTGACTCTGGCCCCTCAGATCGCCGACGCCACGGCCGCGTTCGCTTTGATACGCTCGCGGGTGAAGGAGTGGAACGTCGATCCGGCCAAGGTCGGGATGGTCGGCTTCTCTGCCGGAGCCATGCTGACCTTGTCTACAACTTTGTACGGTAGGGATGTTCACCCGGCATTCATTGGGACCATCTATGGTCCACTGGGCCAGGTCAACGTGCCCGCCGATGCTCCGCCACTATTCATCGCCCTTGCGGCAGACGACCCCATTTTCGGAAATTCGGGATACGGGCTCATCGGAAGTTGGAAAGCCGCCAAGCGACCCGTCGAGTTCCACCTTTATGAACAAGGCGGACATGGCTTTGGGATGTATCCGAAGGAAACGACCAGCACCGGTTGGTTCGAGGCCTTTGCGTCGTGGCTACGAATGCACGGTTATATGAAGGCGTAGCGGCCGAGTGCCGGCAAAGGGATCCCGCCCGATGATCCGAGAACCGGAACTGGGCGGGCCAAAGTCGTCGACGAGAGCGGACCCGTTGTCCCCACCGGCGGTAATTTGGTCAGTTTCTCTGTCGAAGGGCCAGGCTCTGTCGTGGGTGTAGGAAACGGCGATTCGAACAGTCATGAACTGGACAGGGCCTCTAGGCGGCGAATCATTCGGTAGACGGCGTAGAGCGGAAATAGACCCACGAAACCGAAGGAGCAGTCGATAAGCTGCCAGAACAAGGGGATCCCCCTAAGTGGACCGCAGATAACCGCGATCGGCCAGGTGGCCACGCAGGCGAACATCGCCCACTGGATCACCCACACGTTTCGCACGGGGTCTCGCAAGGGCCCCCAGAAAAGGGAAGCGATGACGAGGTGGGCGAAGGCGAGCCAGTCGTAGCCGTAAAACAGAAACGGATAGGTCGACTGAGTGGCAGCGAGCGCGTCGCGAATCTGAACGATCCAACCGGTGATTCCGGCGAAATGCGAGGCGGGCACCCCGTCTGGCACCCCCATCCAATGGGATAGAAGCGTCAACTCGGCAGGCAAGGGAAACGCGGTGACGCCGCTAAGGGCGAGCCCGATCACGAACCCGCTAAGGAGAATTCTGATTCTCCGTCGCAAGTGGGACCCTTCCATTCTGCCCTCAGCTTACTGCGGACCGGGATTGGCGAGTGCCGTGGCGCACGATGGGGACCAGATTCTCCGACTTGGTTTTGCCTCAGTCGGTTCGAGAGCGAGGTAAGAGGCTCAAGCCCTCACTAGGGAAGGAAGATTTGCATCACGAGGGGGGCGGAGTCTTCGAGGGCGCCCGCGGGGGACAACCAGTTCGGGACGGTGGCGTCGTAGCACGCTGCCTCGCCCTCGGACAAGAGGAAGGTTTCGTCTCCCGCGCCAACTTGGACTTGTCCTCGGAGGCAATAAACGAAGCACTCACCGGTTGCATGGGCGCCGGAATCAGTGGGCGCGTAGAGCTCGATCAGGAAGGGAATGAGCCGCGAACCCTCTCGCCGGCACCGCAGGGGTTGTCCGAAGTGGGCGGCGAGCCCGTTTCGGCCGAGGCGTTGGCGTTCGTCCGGCGTAAGCTCGCTTGTCGGATCAAACGGTTCGTGGTTACCGTCGGCCCGAACGCGAGTGCCGTACCAGAGCATGCACTGGGTGCCGTGCTTCCGAAAGTATTTCCCTTCGTTGGGAGCATTCTGGGCGGGGAAAGTCTCTAGCGGATAGCAACCGAACACTTTGCAGAGCTTCGCCAAACTGGTCTTTTGAATCCGCAATCCGGACTCGAGGCGGACGACGGTGTTCTTGCTGATGCCCGCCAGGTCCGCCGCTTCTCGGATCGTAAATCCGCGAAAGAGCCGGTTTTGGCGCATGGTGGCGGCGAAATATGCCCGCCCCGGATCGATTTCCTGTCCACTGTCGACAATCTCCACAAAAATCTTTACGTGAGTTGGGACGCGCAAATTTGCTTGTGCCAACTACCCTATTTTTTCTGGGCCGGAAGGCTTGGATGACTCAGAATCTCACCGCACACTGGGCACGATCACCATGCCCAAGCCATCATTTTTATTTCATCGCGGCTTCACGCTCATCGAATTGCTGGTTGTCATCGCCATTATCGCCATCTTGGCGGCCATCCTATTTCCTGTATTTGCGCAGGCAAAGGAAAGCGCGAAACGAACCGCGTGTCTAAGTAACACGCGGCAACAGGGAACGGCGCTGGTGATGTACGTCACCGACTCCGACGACCGCATTCCGTCCCCCTATGAACTCCACGCGACGGGCCAATACATCGACGTTTGGAACTTGCTGCTGCCTTACACCAAGAACGAAGGCATCTTTTACTGTCCGGACCGAATGGACATGGGCTGTAATGCGACTTTTCCGCCGGACTCAAAGCGATGTGTCGGCTACGGGTTCAACTGGGGACCATTTCAGGATTTCACTCCAGGCAATTTCGAGGGCGGTCTGCTCGGCGCCTATCACATCGAAACGGATTGGGAGGGGGCGGAGGGCCTTGACGAGAGCCAGATCCAGTCGACTGCCGATACTTACGCGTTCGGGGACACGAGGGATCGCACATGGTACACGATCTCGATGAACGTGCTTGGAGCGCAGTTTCGAGGAAAGACCAATCATGAGATGGTTCATGAGGCACGACTCAACATGAACTTTGTGGATGGCCACGCCAAGTCGACATTGTGGAAAATGGGCTTCCTCCATCGAGGCGTCATCGGCCCGGCGAGTTCTGTTCCGTACTTCTTCCCCAAAAACGCCAATGACAACAGCCACTGGTGTTCCGATCCAAGTGTTCTAGTGGCGGTATCGAACGGAGGGTTTATCGGAGGTCCACCGCCACCAGTGCCATGCGGGCAGGTCGCCGATTTTTACATCGGAAAGGTTACGGCCTGGGCGCCGGATTAGCGGTCTGGTTTCGACCACGATTCTGAACCGAGCCCACGGAATCCCATCACTCATGCGTCGTGCGGGGAAATATGAATATAACAAAGCACCCCCGATTGCAGTGTCGTTCGTCAGGTATGAACGGCGATTTATGGAATCTGTGACGCCCTCGGTATAGCTGTTTTTCCGTTCTGAAAATGCTTGCGTAACCGGTTCAAGTCCGGCAAGAGGCACCGTTCTTTCAACCGAAAACGGTCTCATCTTCGGAGGGAAGATGAGACCGTTTTCGGTTGATCTGCTCAACCTGAACCCGCCTACTTGAGCCGGATTCGATTGAGAGGAGAATGGGTCTTGACTGCGAGCAGCGATCTACTGAATGACCACCACCGGGGTATTCGATTGTCGGTCGCCGCACTTGGCGTAAACCGTGATCTTTGTGCCCTTGTCGACCGCTCCGATCTTCAGGGTGAAGGAACCGGCCTGTTTGCCTGAAGGTACGAAGACCGAACTGTCCACGGTAGCCGCCGCGTTATCGGTCCAGAGCGTGATTGTCTTGCCGTTGCTCAGGGCCGGGGCCTCCAGTTGGAAGCTGCCAGATACCGATTGATTTGCGGTGGCGGAGTAAGTGGACATTCGGAAGTTCTGCAGGGTCAGCGACCGCACCGTGCCGGCGACCTTGCCGCTGCTCGCGTTGACCGTGTTCGTCACCGTGAACGGGATGTTCTTTTCGGTCGCGTTGCCCAATGCTGGGAGCACCCCTTGCTGAGCCCCGGCTGCGATCTGCATGGTTACCGGAACGGAGACCGCACCGTTCGAAGCGGAGACCGTTACCGTTTTGCCTCCGGCCGGGGCCGGACTGGCCAGGGTTACGGTTACGTTGGAGGTGGAGCCCTCTCGGAAGTAGTTGGAACTAATCGTCGCCGAGACACCTTGGATCGGTAACACCATCAGTGATGAGGAAGCCGACGAGGTGGGGGCCGTAACCGTGATCGTTGCATTCTCCGGCTTAGCGGTCCCGCCGACCGTCACCAGGAACGTGAAGCTGGCCTTCCCGTTCGGCACCGTAATCGTCGTTGGTGAGGCGACGAGACCACTAGGGTTGGAACTCAGCGTCAGGATCGTCGATCCGTTCGGAACGAGGCTGCTCAAAGTTACGGTGGCATTCACGGAACCGCCTTCGGTGACCGAATTTGCGTCGAAACTGAGACTCTTGACCGTAACCGGCAGAATCGCCAGCGCCGTTGAGGAGGTTGCCGATCCTAGCTGAGCTTTGAGGTTGGCTACTTCTTTCGCGCCTACCGGACTCGTCGGCACGGTGAAGGTGGCCGTCGTGGCGCCTGCTTTGACCGTGACATTGCTAGGTGTTCCGACGTTCACTGAATCAGCCGAAATGGTCAAGGTCGTGTCGTTGTTCTGTGGGGCATTCAATGTGACGGTTGCGGTCACCGCCGCGCCACCTTGAACGGTACTGGCGGATAGGTTAAGTCCAGGAAGCACCGTCATGCCGCCGTAGGTCTGGAAGGCGGTCTCGTTGCCATTTGCATCGAGCGCGGAGCCCACAATGAGTCCGCTGTCGCTGATTGCCGTGGCCCAACTCACGTTGCCGTCGAGGGTCCCCAAGTCGTTCATCTTCGTGCCGTCATATAGGAACGCGTGAAGTTCGCCTTCGCTGGTTGTCGCCGCGCCGACCACCTGGCCCTTGTTGTTGATGCCCATGCCTTCAACCGATACGCCTCCGGGAAGGGTGCCGAGGTCATGGAAGCCTTTGTTATCCCAAATGAAGGATCGGTAGGTTTGGTCACCCCTCAGGTAGTTGCCAAGGATCTGACCGCTATCGTTGATCGCAACCGCCATGGCGACGGTGCCGGACTTGAAGCTGAGTAGGGAGGCCGTCGGGGTGGCATCCTTTGCAGACGCGCTCCACGACAATGGGTATCCGTTTGACGCCGCGGAGAATCCAACGATGCTACCGCTGGCATTGATTCCCGTGGCCTTTCCGGTGGCCGCCAAATTGTTGACGATGCCGACTGCGGCGCCATTCTTGGGAGCCAGAACGGGAATCGGCCGGCCAGGGGTGGCCATTTGATATCCCGCCACCGAGCCGGAAGGATTCATCGCCATCGCGCATCCGTAAATCCAAAGATCGCTTGGGCTCTGCTTGGAAGCAAGGAACGCATCCGCGGTGGCCGAAGCGGAGGTCGCCTGTCCGATGGTAGTGCCGTTACTGTCAACCGCGTAAGCCACGCTATTGCCGGAACCCAGACCGTTGACGGCGGTATAGCGATTGGACTGGAATGTGACCGCCTTTCGGCTGGTGGCGTCGCCGACCCAGCCGGCCGCAATCCCGTTTGCGGCAACTCCCAGCGCGCCGGAACGGAGTGTCGTACCTACGGGGAGAAGGCGCTGAAGCAAATTCCTGGTCGCGCCGGTGGCTTTTCCGTTAACGCTGATCGTGACCCCGTATCCGTCGCCATCGGTGTTGTCCGAGTAGTAGCAGTCGTCGGCGCAGACAAATAGGTAGGTAGCGCCGGCCGGCACCGCAACCTTGGTGCCCGTAGGGGAAACGCGAAAGTCTTCGGGAATGTCCGTCCAGTACTTGCCACCCGTGTAAGTCGCCTGAGACCAGACTCCCGGACCGGATCGAATGGCGCCGGGAACGCGGGCAACGACCGAAGGGTCGAGGACGCGGTCGTCTTGGCTGAATACCGCAAGCATTAAGTGGGCCGAATTAAGCTTGGAAGGGTCGTAGTAGTAGCTACCCGTTTGTGTGAGCGTGATAATGTCGCCGGAGTGAATCCCGTAGTCGGCGAGCCGAATCTTTAGTGGTGCAAGGCTTAGCGGGTCATTGTCGGAGACCTTAAGGAATGTCGACTTTGGGGCAACCTGGAACTGGGTATCCGCAAACGCAGAATGGACCCCGACAGCAGCGAACATTAATGCCGCCGCTCGAATACTAAGGGTTCTATGAATCGCTTTCATCACGTTAATGTATTTTTCGGATACCGCTGCCTTACTCCCGAGTCAGGTTTTGTCTTGCCCCCAAAAGGGAGGGCATGTGCGATTGTCATGGAGGTCCCGTGAGGTGGCAAAAGGGAAGCAAATATTGCGTGAACCGCTTGGCGGGCCGGTGCGAGAACTTGGGCCCGAAGTTTGCGCCTTCGGGTCGAAAATGAACCTAAGCGAAGCTAGCTAGCGCGGAAGAAACGTCGTCAAATACGCTGAAAACGCGTTCAAGGCGAGTAACTTCGAGAAGAACCTGTACCCGGACAGTGGGACCCGCTAACCGCATATCGCCGGACTTGGCCAGGAAGTGCCGAAGGGTCGAAATGAGAGTGCCAAGCCCGGCACTGTCAATAAACTCGACCTTGCTCAAGTCAAGCACAATTTGCTTTGCGGTTCCACACCGCTCCAGTATCTCCCTCTGAGCGGCTTTCGCGTTGCGAAGATCGATAGACTCGGTAGTTACCTGTAAAACGGCAATGTCTCCGTTCATTTCGGCGGTAATGAGGAAGGGTTCGTTGTTCATATTTACTTAGCCTTAAAGCCAATCGGCCGTGTAATGGAGACGCTCATGACGCCCCGGTCATCTTGGTCGTATTCTATCGATTCCGCGAGGGCGTTCATTAACTGAAGTCCCCAACCTGACTCCTTCAATGTCATCCGAACATCCGGCAACTGTTTAAGGTTTGGCTCGAATCTTTCGCCCGCGTAACGCAGACGAAGAACGTGGGTATTAAGCTCGCGGCTAAGGGCGACCGTCACGGTCTGACCCGAGCGGCCCTTATGCGCATGCCGAACAACATTGGTGAATGCTTCCACGGCCGCCATCTCAAGTGCGGCCAACTCCCGTTCTTCTACATCCGGTCCGACCTGCGCGACCGCCGAGCCGATGAAATCTCTGAGGGGGTCGATCGCCTCAAGATCACTATCAAAGGTCGCTTCCACGATTCGCCGGGCGCCTACGCGGAATTCCGCCACCAGGCACGTGAGGTCGTCCGTGACCTTCTGGGTTTCATGGAGGTTCTTTACGAATGCAACAATCGTTTCTACCGGCGACGGGCCGGCGCACGCTGCCAAAGCAAACTTGGCGATCCCCTCCTCGTCCAAACGTTCCCCATCCACGACGGTATCGAGCAGCCCGTCGCTATACATCACGACGATGTCGCCGGGCGCCAGATTGCACTTTACGGAGTTGTACACCTCGCCCGTGATAACCCCCAGTGGCAAGTTATTACTAGAAACGAAGCGATAACTTAGGCTTTCGGGAGAGAGGATGAGCGTACGTGTATGACCACAGTCGACGAGTTCGAGAGTCTGATCTTGCGAATGGAGTCGAACATACGCCATCGTGGCGAAGGAATCCAGCTTGGCCAACTGCCCGCCAATGCAGTCGTGAACCGCTTGCATGACCGCCTTGGGCTCGGGCCGTTTTCCAGAAACGGCGAGTTGACTAAGCGACCGGGCGACTTGGGCTTTGAGCCCCGCGCTGACCAAAGCCGCTTCGATTCCTTTGCCCATGACGTCGCCGACCACCAGGTCCACGATGCCGTCACCGAGGGGCAAGACATCTAAGAAGTCGCCGTCCGCCACGTGCGAAGGGAACGAGCAGCTCTTGATGTAGAAATTGCCGACTCGCTTGGGTGGCGGCTTGACGAGCAGGTTCGTCTGAATCGCATGCGCGACCTCGGACACCCTAACCTTGGACTCGGCCAAGTCGCTGACCGCCTCCATGATTTGCCTGTCCAAGCGGACCTGTTCGTGTACATCTTGGACCGTGCCCGCTAAACGGTTTGCCGAGAGGGGATCGCTTGAGGTTTTCAGTTGCGGAGCGCCCAGGAAACGTACCCACCGCATCCCGAGTTTGGGATGACGAACTCGGGCGACGAACGCAACCTTTGCATCCGCATCCTCGGGCATGTGCTCGAAATTTTCACAGAACGTCGATTTGTCCTCGGGGTGGATGGAGTCGTATACCTCGGCAAACGGAACCCAACCAGGCCGACCGGTTCCCACGAACCAATCGCGAAAGAACGACTCAAAGTGGAACATGTCAGTCCCAAAGGAGTAACTCCAAAGCGCCAGTCCGGCCGAGGCAACGGCCGCATTCAGAGATTCACTTCCGTAGCGGGCCGCCGCGATTTCCTCGGAGCGTACGGGGGTGTCGGAAAGTGCCGAGGCAGAGCGCAGTACGTAGTCGCAATCCTCATCGCGCCCACTCCCATGCCGAACGAATCCGACCCAGTTTTTTTCGCTCGATGAATCTACAGGGCTAAGCAGCACCTGCGTTCGGCCGAAATCCGTGTCACTAAGCGTGTGGCACACAAGATCCTTTTCGCCGGCGCGGCCAGAAATCTCGGTCCAATCGTGGTCCAACCAGATTCGGTCACGGGGATCTGAGAGCCCGCGCTTCCACTGGAAGCTCGGCTTCTGGTCAGCTCGAAGGATAAAGGCTCCGTCAAAACCTCCCACCCTCGCCAACGCCTCGACGCAAGCAGCTAGCATGAGCCAATTCTCCGATGTGGCGTGATCATGATTGCCAGTTTGGTCTTCGGCCGGAGAGGGCCAGTTTCAAATACTGTTTGAACACTTGGGACGTCGATCCGAGCGTCTTTCCCGCCGCCAAGAAGGCGGAGGAAGCCCAGAGATCGTCATCGGTTGGCTTCGGCCCGTAAAGTAGGTAGGTCTCGCTAACGATTCCTTTCGGCGATGCGGTCAGGGCTTGGCGCACGTCAGGTTGCATGGTCTGAATGGCTCTCGTCGATAGAGTCGGCGCTCCGACGAATTTCGCTTTCCCGGCCGCGACGCTCAGCAAACCGGGGAGAGCCCGGCAGAACAGATCTATGGTGGGATTCGAGTACCCAATCTCCCGCTCGCCGAGAGGAAGAAAACGCCCGGCGAGGTAGCCGATCGCACCAATCGGGCTAAGAACGACCGCCGCGACCAGCGCACAAACGCGCTCGAAGCCCTTGGGACCTTGCTTATTCGCCAGGTTCGTCGAGCCGAAGAGGAAATCGTCCGAGACCGGCACCACCATGTTCCTAACCAGGTCGATCACAGAAGACCTCGCCACGACCTTCTGCCGCACATCGAGATTTGCCCCGACATAGGACCCCGGCAGGACAACCGAATCGGCGATTTGAGTCGCTTCCTCAACTATACAGTTGGAATTCACATAGGCGTTCGGGCCAATTTCGCATCCCTTGCCGATGATCGTGTTTTCGCCGATATAGCAGGGGGCCACAATCTTCGCCGTGGGGTCGATTCGCGCTCCGCGTCCGACAATCGCTCCGGCCGAGAGGTCACGGCCCGTCTGCACCATCAGGGGCATTTTTCGTCCGGTCGCGTAGTTCCAACTCGCCAAATATTCCGCAGGAGTCGAGGCGGAGAGGGAAGCCGGGACCTCGATTCGTTCCCAACCCTCAGGCACGTCTCCTTGGATCAAGGTACGGACGTGCGAGATCGCCTCGGGAGCGACCACTGCCCAGCGCGTCGATCCGTTCGGAGCGAACAACAGTCCTGGCTGATCGAAGGAAACTGTAGCGATATCAGGTATTCGCTCCGCGTTTGCAACCACGATAGCCTCCCCGTTCGCAATGCCCACCATCAGGGCCCGGATTTCCGACCAGTTTCTTGAGGTCGTAACGTGAATTTTGGCCCCCCATCGCTCTCCCTTCTCAACCAATGCGGAGATTCGGTCTGCGTCGACAAAGGCAATCACTTCGATCTCCTTGACGTCGCGGCTCACCAGCGATTCAATCGCGTGCTGAATCAAGCTTCGATCGAGGAACAACAACGATGCCGGGGATCGGTTGGTCGCGAGCGCCAGCCAGAGTTCGGACGGGTCGGGGACGATAAGGAATGCTTTCATTTGATGTATGGGTGTGATTCGCGATAGCGCGTGACCCGGGCGAGAAACATGAAGTTGCCGACGACATATCGTTTCCAGAGTCGGCGAGGTTCCTGGTAGAGCCGGTACATCCACTCGATGCCCAACTCGCGCATCCATTGCGGAGCTCTGGAGATCCGCTGGCTGTAGAAATCAAAGAGGCCGCCGACGCCAACCGCAACGCCGACTCCGAGTTCGGCCAGATGGGCGTCGATCCAAAGGTCTTGACGGGGAGCTCCGAAGGCGACGAGGAGCAAGCCTGCGCCTGAGTTTCGAATCTCCTCGATAACGGCCGACTCTTCTTCCGGCTTGAAATAGCCGTCCCGATAGCCGGAGATCGTTACCTGAGGGTAGTTCTTCCGGACCCACGCCGCGACTTCCTCCGCTACGCCCGGCTTACCGCCGAGGAGATAGAGGCCCGTTGGCGAGCTCGAAAGTCGCTCGCAAATGCGGGGAAACATGTCGGTGCCGTTGACGTTTTCCACGACCGGCTGACGAAGCATCTTGCTCGCCAAGCGCATTCCAATTCCGTCGGCAAGCACGAGGTGAGCCTGCGAAACGGCCTCCAAATAGTCCCGGCTTGAGAACGTGATGTTTCCGCAGTCGGCGTTCACGAAGCACGCTCGCTTCTGTTCGGACCCTTCGGCCGCTTTCACGATCCAATCGGAAGCCTCCGACATCGTGAGGTTGTCGATGGTGAGGCCCAGCACGTGGATATGGCTTGGAGCATCGGTGGCTTCGGTCTTTCCGAGCCAAGCGGTGCTCATGTACCGTGCCAGGACTCCGGCGTCGGCTCCGAGCGACGACGTTTCGATGTACTCGGCGTCGGTTGAAAATTCGCTATCGAAAGCGACGTTGGCCTGCTTACGAAGCAGGAATAGACCCGCGACGCCGGGGCGAACATCGAAGCGGCGAAAAGCGGCCGGAGGAATGTTTCGAATCTCGGAAAGCTCCAAGGGCCGCGGACCTACCAAGGCGAGATCGCCTCGAACGAGGTTTAGACCGATCGGCAACCCGGAGAGGGCGCGTATGATTGGCCACTTCGGCAGTCCCAGGCGATAGATTCGGAACCGACGACCCCACCGCCCAGCCACTTCTCGATCGAGTCGAAGTGTGTTTTGGGGGCCGGAAACCAACGCGGCGAGGGGTAGCAACAGGATGGTCATAACCAGCATGACCAGGCCGCACATGATCTCAACCGTGCGGCGAACAAAGCTGATCAGGCCATCGCCGAGAGCGTGGAGCCTAACGTGAAGCCTCTTCCTAAAGGAGGCTTTGAGTCGCCCTGCCCTAGAGAAGTTCGAAAACTGTTGGTCGGGAGCCGTCTTAGCCATGTTTAGTAGGCTCCTTTGCCGATGAGCACGGCCGGGATTGTCTTGGCGAGGAGAACGAGGTCCAGCCAGAACGATTGGCTCTCGATGTACTGCGCGTCCAGAAGGACCTGGCCCTCGAAGGGAATATCGGATCGACCGCTGACTTGCCAGATACAGGTCAGTCCGGGGCGGACTTCAAGGCGTCGGCGGTCCTGCACGGAATAGAGAGCTACCTCGCGCGGCACCGGCGGTCGAGGGCCAACGAGGGTCATCTCGCCCTTCAGGACGCACCAGAACTGCGGCAGCTCGTCGAAGCTGAACTTGCGGATGATCTTGCCGATCCAGGTGATCCGGGGATCGTTCTTCATCTTGAACGTCCGGTTATCGCCGTGAACGTTCTGAGCGAGAATCTTATCCTTCATCGCGTCGGCATTGACGAGCATGGAGCGAAATTTGGGGAAGGGGAACAGCCGTCCGAATTGCCCGACCCGGTTCTGCCAATAGAGCACGGGACCACGGTCGGTGAGCCAGATACAAGCGGCGAGGGTTACAAACAGCGGCGTGAGCAGGACGAGCATAACGAACGAACCGACGATATCCAGGGCCCTCTTCATGAAGGAGGCTATCGCAATAGTTGCTAGCCAGAGCGCACGCTTTCGCGTAGTCTTGATTTTTGCCAAGGCGGCTTGTTGCCTTAAGCGGCCGTCTAACGCGATAACTTCGTCCAATCGTTGTTGGCCGTTGTTGGTCTCATTACCCGTGATCGCGTTCATATCTTTTATCTTTGGCGGCTCCAGAGAGGGCCGTCAGTGTTGCTCTTGCGCATTTCTCCCATGAAAACGCTAACGACCTTTTTAGTCCCCTTTCAGAAAGAGTTGCCCGGGTCGCGGGGTCGTTCGCTAGTGTCCGCATGGCATCGGAAATACTGTCCGAATTTGCGGGGTTAAAGTAGAGAACCGCGTCGCCCCCCACTTCGGGTAACGAAGAAGTGTTAGAGCACGCGACCGGCACCGCACAGGCCATCGCTTCTAGAATGGGGATACCGAAACCCTCGTAAAGGGAGGGATAGATGACGGCTTCCGCGTGCTGGACTAAAGAGTGGAGCCGTTCGTCGGGAACGAACCCCAGGAACTCGATGCGGTCCCGATTTGGTGAGCGGTCGTGCCGCTCATGGACCTGCGCGGCGCCGTCCCAATCGCCACCGGCGAGGATCAGTTTGGGGAGGTTCCGTTCGGTCTCGGCGAGTTTATCGTAGGCTTCGATCAAGCCGAAGTGGTTCTTTCCAGGGTGCTCGATCCGTGAAACGTAGAGCCAATAGCGCTCGGTTGCGGGTTCGTTTGCCGGTGCATATTCCTTTCGGTCGAAGCCGTTATAGACCACCTGAATACGGTCTTCGGGAACGTGGGCGTACCTGACGATGTCGCTTTTGCTGTGTTCGCTAACCGTCAAGGGGACGGTCAGACGCCGGATCATCGCCGGCAAAACCCTCTTGATGTAGAACATCCTCACCGGGTCGTATTTGGCTTGCACGGAAAACCCTGACAGGTCGTGCACACAGCCAACGGTCGGGCAGCCGGCATTCCAGGAGAGCCCGCGGTTGCCGGCGGGGTAGAACATCACGTCGATCTCGTTCTGCCGCACCCACTTGCGCACGGAAAACGTGCTCCAAAGAAGGCTTGGCAGGAGGCCGGAAAGGTTGTCTGGTAGCCGCTGAACGGTTACGTTCGGGTAGGGCGTCACAAAGATCGATTCGTCTTCGCCGGAAACGCCGATAACAAACTCGACCTCGGGAGCCACACGGGGCATTTCCCGCATGAGAGCAATTAAATATTTCCCGATTCCCGATTTCCCGGAATCGCATCCCAAAGTTGTTAGCCCAATTCGCATTACCGGTTACCAAGTATTTTTTCTAGCTGATCGATATATGCGGCAAAACTAAAATGAGATTTCGCTCTCTCGAAACCACCCTGGCCCATATTTGTGGCCAACTTCGTATCCGTAAGCAATCGCTCTAGGCGATCCGCAAATGCTTCGATATTTTGCTGCTCTACTAGATAACCCGTTTCGTTATCAACGAGCCAGTCAGGAATTCCTCCGACACGGAAACCCACTACCGGGCGCGCGCGACGCATCGCCTCCACGCCGACCATCCCAAACGGCTCCGGCCATCGCGCGGGGACGGCGAGCACCCTCGCCTGATCGTAGAGCTCCCTCGCTTTTTCGCTCGCAAACCATCCCAGAAACTCGACTCGGTCGGCGATTTGGAGTTCTCTGGCCAACGCTTCTAGGCTCTGCCGGGCGTTTCCATCTCCGGCGATCGTCGCGCGCCATGGACATTTGAGGATCGCAAGACTGCGCAACAGTAGGTCGACGCCTTTGCCCCGGATGAGTTGACCCACGAACAGGACGTGCGGCTGGTCCGAAATGGGTTGGAGGGGCGTGTCCTGCTCCGGGACGACCGGATGGGCGAGAAACAGCTTCGGCCGTTCGACCCCGTTCATCGCCAACTCCTCCACCATCGACTCGCTGTTAGTCGCGACCCGGTCGTACAGATTTAGCCGCTTCGCCTCACGCTTTACGTCGGGGATGGACTTCAAACGAATTGCACCGTCCCTTTTCTCAACAAAGGCAAGGTCGAGATAACAGCGCCAACCGATGGCCAGTGAGCAAGCTTGGCCGGAATGGACGAAGTACTTGTGCCGGCGCGGGCAGGTGCTGTCGTGGTCGTGCACCATCCGAACCGCGAGAGCCGCACCCTTCACCGGCTCAAGAAAGTCCGAGCGCGGGACTTTGTGGACATACAACGCGTCGATGCCGTTGCTCTCGATCTGCGCTCGCAGGCTGGCACCAGAGGGATTTCCGTCCACCCATTCCGCCGCGATGGGCGTAAAAGCTGATCGAAACCGCTCTGCGTCCTTACCCGGCAGGGGACCGGCAACCAAGAAACAATCGTGGCCCCGAGCCGACAGGCCTTGGGCCGTGTCGAACATGTTCTGCTCGACCCCACCAAAAAAACCGGACCGTTCATGGACGAACGCGATGCGCACGGCGGACCTCCTCGTACAAATCGATCAGTTGATTGGAGATCGCTTCCCAAGAGTATTGGCAAACTGCTTTCTGCCGCCCCGCTTCGCCGAGCGATCGCGCTAGCCCGGGATTCTCCAGGAGCTTGCCAACGTGAGCCGCAAGCTCGGCCGAGTTTTCGGGCGGCGCAAGGAGGCCGTCGATATCCGGCTGAACCAGATCGAGCAAGCCTCCGACGGCTGAGGCGACCACTGGCTTACCCATCGACCATGCCTCCAAAACCACGATCCCGAAAGGCTCATGGCGAGAAGGAACGAGCACGATGTCCGCGGCCGCAAACGCCTGCCACAGCCGCCGGTCGCCGCGCGGGTAGCCGGGCACGATATGAACCCTACCTTCGAGCTGTCCGCTAGCGACTTCCTCTCGCAGTTGGTCGCAATACGCAGGGTCGGTAACGCCACCCACAATGACGAGGTGAGCGCCTTCGAATCGGGAGCGAAGCGTCGCCAGCGCCCTTATCGCGTGAAGCTGTCCCTTTTGGGGATCGATTCGGCCAACTAGCAGGAGTAGGGAAGCATCGGGTGGGATTCCCATGTCCGCACGCCAGCCCGCGCCATCCGCTCCGATTCCGGCATCCGGGTCGACACCATTCGGGAGCACGACCACTCTTTTGCTCGGATGCGCGGCGGAGACCGACTCAGCTTCCGCGCGGGAAACGCAGACAATGGCCGCCGCCGATTCGACGACGGAACGAGCCCCGACCATCGCACCCAAGAAGCGTCCCCACTCAAAGCACCCCTTTGTCGGATCGGTCCAGCCGCTTACTTCGGTGGCGGGCGCCGTGAGGAGTCCGCCATGGAGGGAGAGAACGTAAGGAATCCCGCGTTTGGCCGCTACGGTACGGACGATTCCGCCCATCCGCTTACCGGTGTGAAGATGCAGGACATCCGCATCTTTTCGCGCCGATAGGTCCCGCCAAAGGTCGAATGAGAACAGGTTCCCGGCCTTGAAGTCGAGCGCCTTCCGTTGCTCGTCGCCAAGTCCGAGGTAGGGATAGAAATGCTGGAAGCGCCGAACCGGCACGCCCTCAATGGATTCGGATGGTCGATCGCTCATCGCCATCGACGTATAGATTTCCGTCGGATGTCCCTTCTCGATCAGGCGCTTCGATGTCTCCAGAACCACCGTTTCGGTTCCGCCCCAGGGATCGGCCACGAACCGTCGCGGGATCTGGATCGTGTTCATGGCATGGAGGTCGCCGGTCTCGGGCGGTTCATCACGGAGTGCTGCAACCAGTCCTCCAACTCGGAAACATAGCGGTCCATGTTGAACCGCTCCTCAATGAGGCGCCGTCCTTCGTTCGCGAGCCGAACCCGCAACGCGTCGTCCTTCGCGAGCCGCACCAGAGCGCGAGCGATACCTTCAGGATCCTCCCGCTCTACAACGAGCGAGTTTTCGCCGTTGCGGAGAAATTCCGCCGGTCCGCCCTCCGCCGTGCTAATGACGGGTGTCCCTGAGGCCATCGCCTCCAAATGGGTCAATCCGAAGGGCTCTCGCCAACGGGAAGGGAAGACCAGCACGTCGGTGTTCCGGTATTCGCTGGCGAGTTCTTCCTGAGTGAGCCTTCCCAGGAAGGTGACGGGAAGGCCATCGGAAATCTCGTTCAGATGTGCTTCGTAAGCTTCGTCGCCGCGACCTGCGATTTTCAGTTCGCAGGAGATTGTTCCGACGACCATTCCGACCGCTTTGATCACGTCCTCGACTCCTTTGTAGTCGTGAAGCTGCCCCGCGTAGAGGATCCTAAACGGGGAATGAACGCTACCGGGGGCCTCCTTAAGCGGAAACCTTTCGATTGGGACACCCTGATAGATCGTGCGAGCGTCTGACGCGGCCACCCCCGCCGCAATGAGATCTTCTCGGACCGCATCGCTGATACACGTGGCCGGCCACAAGTTCAAACCCTCAAGGGTCGCCTGTCGAAACTGGATGCGATCAAAAACCGCTTTGTGGGGCCGGCTCCAAGGAGCCGCGGAATAAGAGGCCAGGTTCGCGTCATTAAGGGCAAATGCGGTTGGCACCTTTAGGGCTTGCGACGCCCGAGCCGCGCCCACGGTCGCGCGGAGAAGGCTCCATACGAAGACAACGTCCGGCTTCCACTCTTCGATGTAAGCCCGGCAGGCAGCCTCATTGGCGACGGTTACGTCGTACCGCACCTTCCGATCGATTTCGGGGGGCTCTCCGAAAGGCAAGAATAGTCGCAAGCGTCGGCTAACCGGGATGCCTTCCCAAACTGAATCCACGGCCTCTCCCTCCGTGATTCCGTGGTTCGTCGTCAACACGCTCACCGTCCATCCGCGCTCGGCAAAGGTGCGGGCGACCTGAGAGCACAGGATTTCGTAACCGCCCAGCACGTGGGGAGGGAAGAGGTTGGAAATGAAGAGGATGCGGTTGCTCATAGCGCCTTCTGGTACATCTTTGGAACGAAGTTGAGGATCCAGCCCACGAGGGGAACACCCGCGGCCTCGAGGTCATGTTCCACCTGCCGTACGGTGTCGCGTTTCATGGAGCCGCTGTGGGCAACGAGGATCACGCCGTCGCAAAACTGGCCCATCAACTCAACTTGTAGTCCCTCGCGGATCGGTTCGAGGTCGAACACGATCACGTCGAACGATTCTTCTGCGCTAACCAAAGCGGCGCGCATGGGAATTGAAGTGAGATCGTCGGCGGAAACCGCGGTTCCGAAGGGCGGCAACGCGAAGGGGCGGCCTGGAAGTCCGCCCGTGGCCAGGGTCTGAAGCGGGATGCCGTCCACCATGGCGGCGGAGACCCAGTCCTGGTTCGGCATCTCGGGATAGGTCAGTTCGGTGGCGTTCTTCGGCTGACTTAGGGACACCAGGAGAACTCGCTCCCCCTGCCTTGCCAGCGAACTCGCGATTCCTGCGGCAAGGCTCGAAGCACCGTCGCCGGTTCGGATTCCCGCGATCGCGACGCGTGCACCCCGTCTCGGCACCTGCCTTCGAATTCCCCGGGCCAGCGCGCTCATGGCAACGGCGGGTTCGCTGCTCGCAGCGGGCGGAAACTCGGCAAGGCGCCGCGGATAGGCCGTGATCTCACCGAGTACGGTCTGCTTCGCAGCGGCGGAGAGGTCTCCCTTCGACTTCAGGCGCGGATCCATGAAGATCGAGCCGATGATCGCGATCCAGCCCAGCGCGAACACGCCGAAGCCACACATGATCGTCATCGTCTTGTGGTTCGAAGTCTTCGGCAAGGCGGGGACATTTGCCCGGGCCACGGTAAGAAAATCGGGAGACGTGATTTGCAGGAGCCGGTCGTACTTTGCGAGCTCGGTGTCCAGCGTTTTCCGCTCAACCTCTAACGCTTCCACCTGCCGGGTCAGCAGGGAGTACTTGTGCTGCATATCGGGCAAGGTCGCCAGCTTCGTCTGATAGTCCTCCCTGGCTTTTCGCAGCGACTCCACCTTGACCCCTACGGCAACCTTTTCGAGTTGAAGGTTGAAGTCGCGCGAGAGCATTTCCTGTAAAAGTTGCGCGGCCTGGCTGATCGAATCCGATGGGAGCACCGTGTTCTGAAGCTTTGTGAGCTCGGCGCGCCACTGCTTGACTTGATCGGTGTCGACCGCCAGGGCTTTCTGCTTGTCGTACGCTGACTGCGCATCCTGCAGCTTTCGGCCGGCGACGGCGCCCTCGGCATACAGCTTCTGCATGTTGTCGAGGTTGATCTTTGCGAGGGCGAGATCCGCTTGCCGGGCCCGCATCTGCTGGTCGTCGGCGATGGCCGACCGAAGCCGCTCCATCTTCGTGGAGAGGTTCGTAAGGGTCTCCATGGACGCCGCGGCGTTCTTGTCCGCGGCAACTTTCTTCTTCTGCTCGGCGACGATCCGGTCGAGGTTCTGCACCTCTTGCTCGTTCGATCCCTTCTCAACCAACGCCTGTTGAAAGGCCAAGTCAGCGGAGTTGAATCCTTCGAGGTAGGCGCGCGCCATCGTCACGAAGTCCGTGATCTGGTTAGTTCTTGCGTACTCTTGTAGTGCTTTGTCGGCGACGCCAAGCTCTTTATCGACCTGCTCGCGACGCCTGGCTTGCGCGCTGCGCTGGTCTTTCGCCTGACGGCGATCCAACGAAACTTGAGAGTCTAGAAAGGCGTCTTCCGCGGCGTTCGCGAGGTCGGCCGCGCCCTGGGCGGTTGACCAAGTCGCCGTGATCGTAAGTAGGTTCGTGTTCTTTTCAACGTCGACGTCGATCGCCTTACCGATCTGATCGATTGTGGTGTCGAGGTGCAACCGGCTCCTTACGGCTTCAAGATTCGTCCGCACTTTGACGATTTCTTTGAGCGTGTTAAGGCTTTTCTGGGCATCGTTATTCTCGCCCTTCTTCTCGTCGTTCGGGCGGTAGATCAGAGAGCTTTTGGTCTCATAGGTTTGCTTGCTTAGCTTCTTGCCGCCGAAGTATCCGGCAAGCCCGGCGAGGGCCACGACGATGAGCAGAAGCCACTTTCGACGCCACAAGTCCACGAGCACTCGCCGAAGGTCTATCTTCGGCTTCGGCTTGTTGTCGGTCAGTTCTTCGGGGCTGCTCGTCATGACTTAGGCCACCGATGCAAGATTGGTTTGCAGATTCGCCGGCTCCATTTCTAGGGGACGTGTAGCCGGGCGGGTTCGAATCGGCTTGGGCGCCGGACGTCCATTTAAATAGAAGTAACCGGCGGCGGCTCCGCACAGCATCGCGAAATTCGAACAGACGGGAGTGATGCGGAGGGCATATTCGAAATTGCCGATGATATGAACGGCCAGGGCGCCAATCACCAAAGACACGGCCTGGCTGCCGGCCAAAGTTCCCCTCGCCTTCCAGGCCGCGCGTATCCCGATCAGCATCATCCAGGCGATCAGGCTCAGGAACACGATAAGGCCAGGCAGACCAATTTCGGCGGCGGTCAAATAGTAAATATGGTGGGCAACCCCCGCTTGGCCCTCCTCGATCTCGTTGGCCATGACTTCGAATCCCGCGTTGTAATGGGAGTTTTTCGACAGGACGCTGGAAAATGAGTTAATGCCCACCCCGAGGGGGTGTTCGCTGGCCATCATCTTGGCCGCCGTATTGAACTCCTGCCGGGCCTCCGCACTCGATTCCGGCGCGTTCTTGATTCGGTCCATCATCGTCTTCGCCGCCATGCCGGCGCCGATCAGGATCACGGTGAACACGCAAGCGCTGACCACCCGCGTGCGCTTTTCCTTCGAGATAAGATTGGCCATCACCAACGTCAACATGAGGATGACCGCGGAGACCATGACTCCCATGCGCGACTGAGTCGCGACCACGGAGAACGTCATTCCAAGCGCGCCGACCACGCCGAACCAGACCCACTTCCCAGTGACCTTCTTGTCGCCAAGCGCAGTCAAGAGCACAAAGGAAAGTGCCTGCAAGACGAAGATTGGGATGCTATTCGAGTGATCGAAGAAGCCGTTCACCCGGTACATGCCCATCTTGTACTTCTGCAGGAAGCAATCACCGGCGAGCACTAGCGCCATCATCGTCCACCCGTAAAACAGCGCTTGAGTCGGAGTCCCGATCCGGAGCATGTTCGCGGTAACCCAGAAAATGATGTAGAGGCGCACCAGTTTCCAAATCGTAAACATCGCGTACAGCAGAACCGGCGCTTGAAACGCGGAAATGAGCGCAAGCCCAAAGAACGCGATCATCAACCAGACGCCGGGCAGGAAGCGCTTCACGTTTGGCGGCCGATTTTGAACGAAGTAAAGCAAGAGGCCCCAAGCAATAAGGTCCGTTAGGGTCACCTGGAAGCCTCGATCGACGCCTCGGTATGTTTCGATGGAAACGTAGTTGATTGCCGTCTTGGCGCCAAGGGTCGGTGAGAACACCATGATGCCAAACAGAACGGCGCGGTTCTTTGCCGACTTCTGAGCCAGGGACGCGAACCATGGCACGACAATAAGGGCAGCGAGCGTGAAGATTACGTACTTCATCGTTCCTGCACCCTTAGCACCAAGCCTTCCAGCGGTTTAGCCAGCCCTCAGCACGAGCTCGCCACTCCGTGTCCGCAATACCCGCAAGCAAAACCGGCAACTCTGGATAGAGACGGTTTCGCCGCTCAACGAGGGAGAAAGATCTGCCCTTTAGGTTGCGGGCAAGGTTTCGCAACCGATCCTTGATATCTCCCGCCGGCTCGCGTAGGCTGGGGAACTTTTCGTACGCGGTTGGGTCTGAGAGGGAAGTTCCAAACCGGATTGATTCGAGTTCGAGAAAAGCCTCAACCCACTGGCCAACGGAGGCTTCGATAGATTCGATTTCGGGAAAATCTCCCGGCTCAAGTTTGAATTTGGCCGCCCGCGCAACTGCCGCTTTTTGGAGAAGAGTGGAACTCGGTCTGGCTTTGTCAAACCACTTGTTGTAGGCATCGGTGCGGGTCCGCCAAGTCTCCGGGTAGCTGCCGTCAAGGATGAGGGCGGCATCGCGAAGCGCAAGATTGGCCTTCCAGACGTTCCGCCGGACGAAATCAGGATCGGGAAACTGCCAAGCGCCACAACTGGCCACTCTCGCCCATAGCAATCCCGCGCCACGATTCAGGAGCAGTCTGGAGGCTTCGTAGGCGGGAACCGTACTCGCGACCTGAGGATCGAACCGATCCATCACGGATTGGTCGCCCGCGATCACGACATGGCCGTGGATCAAGTCGAACCACATCTGGGCCGGCCTCATTCGTGAGAGTGACTCGACGACGGTTGCCGGACCGAACTCCACTTCGGCGTGAATCTTCTCGGAGTATGACCTTTCGATCGAATGCAGTCGACTAGTGTCGACACTCGCGGGGTCATTGACGAAGAGAAACAAATCGACGTCGTTAAACGCGTGATCGGCTCCACCCGCATGCACGATGCCGCCTTCTCCCCGGCCGTAACCTCCCCCCAGAACGAGGGCGACCAAATTCGACCCTAAAGCCGCCTGAGTGGCTTCGCCGAGCTCGGCCATTGCCTCACCGAATTCCATTTGGAAGGCCGGCGACCCTTCCGGGGCATAAATCAACGCCCGCTGACCTCTCGCAAGCCGTCCAGGAATCCCTTTCGCCGGCCGAGAAGCTGAGCCGTACGGACGAAGATTGATTTAATCCCATCGCCGAAGCGCCTCTTGCTGCCGCAGTATTTGATATCGCGCCCGACTTGCCGGATGTACGGAAATAGCGAATAGCGGAACCAGGATTTCTGAAAGGGTGACCACTTCATGATCGCGGCTTCGGCTTTCCCTTCGCCGTATTGGCGCTTGTAGTATTGGCGCCAGGTGTAGTTATGGGAGTGGAGAACCTGCGCCTCCGGGGCGTAGCGGATTTCGAAACCTCGATTCTTGAGCCGAAGAGTCAGCTCGACGTCCTCGGAGTAGACAATGTCCTCGTCGAACGGCTCGAGTTCCCATGCCGAGCGGCGGAGAACAGAGCTCGCCATGGAAAAGCAGTGACGCCATTTCGCCTGCTCCTTACCATCGCCGAAAGTCGCCTCCGTGTCCCTTTCGAACCAGCTAAAACATCCCGGCCTCGGCATTTGCCGGCCGAAGGCGGCGCCGACTTTAGGATCGTCCATGGTGTCGATCAAGCGTTGGAGCCAAAACTCATTCACCGGCTCGCAATCTGAATTCAGAAATACCACGATCGGCGAGGTCGTGCGGCGCATCGCTTCGTTAAGCACCTTTCCGGGGATGTACCTACCCGTTGGAATATCCACGACCTCGTAAGCGGCCTCCAGAAGGAGTTGGCGACTCCCGTCGTCGGAAGCGTTGTCCATGGCGAAGAGCCGGTAGGGGACGGTCTGGCGCTTTAGACCGGCAAGGGTAGAAGGCAACATCTGCGCGTCGTTGCGGCAACGCATGACGATGTCGATCAAAGTGCCACCGCCAGGGGCTCGGGACGAGTGGGGACGAGCATCAACTCGAAGAGGTCGTCGAGTCGCTTTGGCGTCGGTCCATTGTTATCGTTGGTGGCATAGATTGCCGTGGAGTTCTTGTCTTCGGGTGCATACCCGTGCATGCCGGCTAGCGGAGTTGAACCCATGAAGCTCGGACACAAGAGAACGCCGGGGTTGAGAACGAAGAAGGCCTGACCGTACTTGTCGTCTGCGAAGTTGCATCCGTAGTCGGCGAGTTTGGATTTCGGCAGCCACGCGCCGTCTTTACAGCCTCGGAGGGCATCTTCGATCTTTGCCTGCGCGCCGTCTTTGAGGAACCAAAACCGGGCCATCGTACTGTCGTAGACAGCGGCGTAATCGACGCCGAAGACGAGTCCGGCTTTCGCCACGGCGCTCATCAAGTCAACCGTTTTTGTTACTGCGGTCATTCCGTGGTCGCTGAACATATGCACTGACACCCGGTCGTAACGGTCCGCCGCCAGTCCGTACAGACGCCGAATAATTTCACCGTACTGGTCCAGTTTTCGGTCTGCCTCCTCCCCGATTGGACCGACGCGATGCAGAACCGCGTCCAAATCGGCAAGATAAACGTAGGCGCAATCGATCTCCCCTGCGGAGATCGCGGCTTCGGCTTCGGCAACCCGCACGGCCTCGGGCGCGCCCCATCGGGACACGTGATACTTCAACCCGGCCTCTTTCCACTTCGCGAAGATCGTCGGCGCGCCGGATAGAATTCCGCCCGGCTCATAGATGTCCCGCTTCTCCGAGTAATCGAAGTATTTCAGCAGCCCAAAGGGCATGTTGTATAGCTGAAAATAGCCGGTGTAGCCATACAGCTTTTTGGCGAGGCGCGAGATGACGTTTCTCACCCGGCCCCGGTCTCGTAAGGCCCGGGGAAGTAAGGCAAACGGCGCAAGGGGCCGGAAGGGCGACGTTTTGGGGCCGAAGTAGAAGCACGAAAAGTGGCCGTGTTCGCTTGGCATGAGCCCGGTTAAGATGGTTGGGTCGCAGGTGCTCGAGTACCCGAAAATCGTGTCGAGGGGCGAACGGTAGGACATGATGTCGGCCGCAACGGGGCGGCGACGATCTATTTCCCATCCAAGGGCATCGCAAAAGATATAGAGATGCAGCGTACGAGACATACTCAAGTGGGCTCCCTTGAGTTATAGGCGATGACCTAGTTTTGCACGAGTCTCTTGTTTTCGTGTCATCGAAACACACCTCATATGGCGGATCGACTCTTATTTCTTGTGCCAGCCGTCAAAGACCCCGCGGAAACCGGGGGCGAGCTTTTCAATCTCAACCTCTGCCGGGGTTTGGCGGCTGATTGGGATCTCACCGTCGCCACTTTCGAAGATATTGGGCTCACCGAACGCACGTCCGCCGCATACGAGACCGCCACTTCCCAGTATCTGAGGGCCCACGGAAAGTTCGATGCGATCGTTCAGGACACGTATGTTTTCCCTTTCAGCGGCCCCGCCAACCGTCTGCTATCTGCGTCCGCCCCGTTGATCGGATTCGGGCAGGCAGTGTATTCGGAACGCTTTAAGCGGCCGTGGACGCGGTGGAAACAGGATCGTTGCATGGCGGCTGTCTACGGCACGTACGCTGGACTGATCGTCGTGAGCGATGCCATGAAGCACCACGCGGAGAAGCTCGGGGTCACCGCAAGTCAGATACGCGTCGTGCCGCCAGGGTTCGCTCTGCGCGACGCCCCTCCGCTCTCCGTAGAACGTAATTCGAGCCCGATCAGGTTGGTTACCGCCGGTTCGTACCAGCCTTCCAAGGGGCAGCACCTGGTCATTGAAGGGCTCGCTCTGCTACTCGCAAAGCGCCGTGAATTTGCAGGTCGCCTGGTGCTTGAAATGCATGGCAACCTCGGATACGCGCCTGACTATGTCGCCAGTCTGCGCAGGCTCGTCCAGGACAAGGGCTTGGGCGAGTCGGTTGTCGTCGAGGGGCCACTGCAGCAGCAAGGACTTTGGGAGTTGTTCTCACGTTCGCACCTGTTCTGCTTTGTGGCTCAGGGGGAAGGCTTCGGAATGGTCACCCTCGAATCGATGCTTTGCGGCTGCGTGCCCCTCCTGTGTGACGATGATTTGTCCCGAAGTCTCACCGGCGGGGAAGTGGGAGAAATGGTCGCTCCGGACCCCAAGTCCATCGCCGACGGGCTTGAACGTCTTCTTGATCGATTTGGCGATTGGGAGGCGGAATCCGCGGTTTCTCAGCGCCGGGCAAAGACGGTCGCGCTTTCGTGGGACGAGACAATCGAGCGGTTCTCACGCTCGATTCGTGAGCTTGCGGGGCTTTCGATAAGGTAATCGCCTTCCGTAGCCACAATTTGGTTAATGGCGGGAGTTTTGAAATCGGCGGGCTCGAATGTGGTTCGGCTCGTGGTGGTGATGGCTTGCCAATTCATGCTCGTGCCGATCACGCTGCATGCGCTCGGTACGGATAAGTACGGCGTCTACGCGCTGGCGCTGTCTGTCCTCGGCTTCTTCGGTCTGCTTGAGTTAGGCGCCGGAACGGCTGCCGTCAAATACGCCGCCGCCGCTCGTGGCAGCGGGGATATTCCGGGCCGAAACTCAGCGATCAGCACCCTGCTCATCATGAGCCTCGCGTCCTCGGCCTTCGCCGCTCTATGCGTCGCGGTGCTTGCGTTCGCTTTCCCGGTGCTCTTTCCTGTGCCCGCCGCATTGCGATCCGAAGCCGTGATCGCCTTCGTATTGCTGGGTGGCCGAAGCGCACTACTTGCATGGCCCGCCGGCGTCTTTCGTTCGACCCTGATTGGAGACAACCGAATATCGGCCGCGAACTCCGTGCAGATCGTGACGAGCATCGGCCTCACGTTCACCACATGGCTCTTCCTGAAAATGGGCTGGAGCCTGATTGGGGTCGCGGCTTCGTCGCTGATTTGGTTTGCCGTTGAGGGCGGGGCCTACGTGGTCCTTTGTCGGAAGCACGTGCAAGAGTTCCGCGTGTCCCGCTCGCAATTCGATCGGAAGCTGCTCCGACAAGTCTCCTCGTTGAGCATGTCCCAGCTTTTCATCACGGTCTCGGGGATGATCCTGCTTCGAACCGACCCGATCATCGTGGGCAAGTTTCTTACCATCGGAGCGGTCGCCCAGTACGGCGTCGCTTTGCGGGTCAGCGAGAACGTGTTTCAACTCGCCAAGCAGTACGTTAACGCCCTTTCACCCTCCATCGCGAGACTTTATGGGGCGAAGGACGAAGCCGGACTTAGACGGCTATTCGTTTCCTCCAGCCGACACGCGACAATTGCGGCGGGGGCGCTTGTTGTCGGCGTCGTGCCATGGTCCGATCGGCTCCTCCTCGGGTGGGTGGGTCCGAAGATGCTTCCCGCTGCGCCCGTCATGGCGATCCTATCGCTGGCGATGGCGCTCTGTACGGTTCAGATGGTGGTATCGAATTTTCTAACGTTTACGGATCGGCACAAGAAGACGGTGCCGTTCACGACCGTAGGCATGCTTCTGAATGTCGCGATGAGTTTGCTTCTCGTGACTCGAATGGGCCTTGCCGGAGTTGCGTGCGGAACGCTCGTATCCGTGCTGATCGTGGATGTCGTATACGCCTCCTGGCTCGGGGCGACGGAGTTCGGCGTCAACTGGCGGGAGTACGTTGTGCAGGGTCCGCTTCGCCCGGCTTTCTGTGCCCTCGCGGTGACTCTCGCGGTTTGGCAGGGCAAGGCATACCTTCCCGACATGAGCCTGCCCACTGCCGCTCTCGCCTCCCTGGTTTCGGTGGGAGTGTATGCGGCACTCTATTTCGGCGCTGCTTCGTCAGCAGATGACAAGGCAAAAGCACAATGGATTTGGAACAACCTTTTGAAGAAGCTTCAGAGCCTACGAGGGCTTGGGCCTTCATCGATCCAATAGCCAAACCCCTGTTGAATAGCTCACGGCTTCGTTGCCGGCACTAGACGACGCTTTCTGCGGCTCGCTAGGAGCGTGCCACGTCTTTCAGCAAGGACCTGTCGCCATAGGCCGGTCTCTCTTGCGGAGGCAATCCGAGCTCCGGAGTGGCGGCGGTGAAGTCGGCGGGGGAGGCCGCGTTGTACCGGATGGCGGTCGGAGAAAGGCCGACGGATAGGCGCATTGTCTTATTGAACTGCTGCATGTCCGGAATACCGACCATCGATGCAATCTCCTTTATCGGCTTGGTAGTAGTCCTCAAGAGACTCACCGCGCGCGAGACCCGGAGGTCGAGGAGATATCGCTTAGGGCCCACGCCGTGCTCGTCAAGAAACAAGCGGTTGAGATGGCTCTGCGAGACTTGCATTTCTTCGCAAAGCTCGTCAATCCGAACGGGTAAGGACATCCGATCCCGCATGAGAGCTTCGGCCAACTTTACATAGGGGTTTAAACGGATCTCTTCGATGGGTCGGGCGATTCTCCATAGCAGCGACCAGACGTGAGGTGTCCGGTGGCATTCGGTGATGTGAGACCATGCCGAGAGGTAGGTAAACCGGTCCCGCCACCAGTGATATTCCAAACCTAGGGAGCTACTCGTCGCAATGGCCACCGGAAATGACGCTCCATCCGTTGGGCTGAAAAGGCAGAACCAATGGCCGCTTAGGGAAGGACTGTCGAACGAGAGGCGGACGACCGCGCGGGGCGGTAGGAGCAGCACCGATCCTCCCACGAAGGGAAGCAATAGTCGCCCAAACTGGACGACACCGCCATGATCCGGCATCATCAGGTGCCATTGGTCGGCGGGAATCTGCCACCGTCGTTCCCCTTCCTCGAAGTGCATAAAGCCCAGGCGACGCACCAGTGGCGGCCCTCCGAGGTCGATTCGGTGGTAACGATCCATGCAATCATACTAGGCTATCTCGTACTAAAAAGGGGTCGCACGCTTGTCAAAAATCGCTTTCAGTGGTAGATAATCGCCTTTCACGTGTAAATCGATCTCGCGCGCTCGGTAGCGGCAGATAATCAACGCGGTATCCCGACTGCCGCCTCAATGTTGCGACGGTGATGCCCATCAGGAATTACACATGAGTCGATCTATTTTTAAACTTTGTATTGCCGCCACGATCTTTGGAACACTTTACGGATGCGGAGGCTCGGGAGAGGCCGCCAATGTTAACATTTCAAACTATGCGGGTACCTATACGGCCGCATACACTCGATCATTGGGAACGATGACGGTTGCGGTCGCGACCAACGGCCAGATAACGATCACCATCGTCGATGGTGGCCTAGGCACCTTTGTGGGGACCGGCGTCGCGAATCACGTTGGAGGTTTCTTCATCACTTGCAATGGAGCAAACAACCGACAAACATCGGTCAACGGAACTCTGAAGGGGACGGGTCTTGGCCGAACGGCGTCCGGCACGATTGCGGGATCCATCACGGTGAGTTACAACGCCTCGTTCCTCAACGATCCGGACGCGACGATATATGTAAACCACTACGAAGGAGACTATAAGCAGGGGGCTGCATCGGACGAGTGGTTCGGCGACGTTGCGGCCAACGGCTCCTTCAGCGGCACCCTCCTTATTAATGGTGGCGCGAGTACGGTCACGCTGAGCGGCAACGTTTACTCCAATGGCTCCTTCAAGTTCACGGGGAGTGGAGGCGGGACCTCCTACTCGGCCCAGGGCAACTTTAACCTATCTACCAACCAAAGTGTGGTGACCAACGGGACGCTGGTGGGCACCAAGAATGGAGTAAAGGTGACGGGCAACTGGTACGGTCACAACGCTATCGGTGGTTAGTCGGTATTCGCGCAGTTGAGGAAGCTAAGGACGGCCATGGGAAATGCACCCATGGCCGTCCTTAGCTTCCTCCTTGGAGTTTTATTTTTTTGACATTTTTTGACGCGCCTTCTTGCCTTCGCGAGGCTACGGCGAAGGCGGTCAAAAAATGTCCTGGGGAATGCGCTGAAGAAAAATTAGGGCGGTTTCCTTGCGGACGGAAACCCCGCTAGTCTCTCTTGCATCAAGCGATCTTCACTGCCACTTCATATCGCAATAACAAACTGTCCGTGCTTAGCAGCGTCAATCCTTCAATTCGCGCCTGAGCGATAAGTCCGCGGTCGAAGGGATCGTGGTGGATGGGGGGAAGATTTTTGGTTTCGTCGGCGTGGGCGGATGAGAAGGGGAGCTCAGTGAAGCTCTTGCCTCTTACGACATCGAGCAGGTCCTGGTCGACCAGAAGCGCCCCCTTTGCCGCCTTTATCCGGCACTCCCAGATACTCAACGGGCTGAAGAAAATATCGTTCTTCGGCGAGAGGATCGCTTCTGTCATGGACGGTGTTACTCGGTCGGTACTTCCCAGCCAAATGAGTAGGACGTTGGTGTCAAGCAGAAGCCTCAAGGCAAACTGCCTTCGAAACTTGCGATGATTTCGTCGTCGGTGAGATCGAAGTCATCCGGCAAAACCAGGTGCTTGAGCCCGCCAGGCGCTCTGGTTCGTGGTGGCTCCGTTATGGGAACGATTTTCACAACCGCCTTTCCCGCGCGACTCAGAATCACTTCTTGTCCGCTCAAAGCCGCTTCGACAAGCGCGGAGAGTTGCCCTTTGGCCTGGGTAACCGTCCTTTCGATCATGCTTCATTGTATCAGATCCGACCAGATCCGATCCCTACGATTCGAAATTGTAAGATCCTGTTCGTTCTCTGGCCGAAGGGACTAGCTCTTCTATCCGCACTTCATGGGATCGTTATAGAATCTCGACGCAGCGTCTTTCGCTGCGGTGAAATGCAGGCACCTATTGAGCTTCGATTGCTTGGTGGCTTTAGCTTGGCTTCCGGCTCGGCGACCCTGGCCGTGCCGAGGGCGAAGAAGGCGCGGATTCTGGTCACACGGTTGGCCCTGCAGGTGCGGCAGGGCGTAGATCGGGAAAGCCTGGGTGAATCTCTTTGGCCGGATGTGGATCCCGATCAGGCGAAGTTCAATCTGCGGCAATGCCTTGCCGTGCTGCGGAAGCAGGCTCCGGAGCTTTCCTCTTGTCTAAGGGCGGATCGGGCCTTACTTAGGCTGGACGACGAAGAGATTCGAGTCGATGTCGATGAGTTTCGCCGGCTCATAAAAATGGCGCCTTCGGAGGCAATCGAACTTTACAAAGGGCCGCTGGCAGCGGAGTTGGACGATGTGGAACTTCGGTCGGCGAGGCGCGAGTTGGAAGAGCTTTATCTCGAAGCCCTGGAGCGACTCGCGGAGGCTTCGAATGCTCGTCAAGCCGTCAGCTTCCTGAGAAGGGCCATCGAGACAGACCCGTTTCGAGAGCATCTTCAGCAGATGCTGATGTGCCGGCTGGCGGAGGAGGGGGACTTGGCCGGAGCGGCATCGGCTTTCGTTCGATTTCGGAATCTCCTGCGTAAGGAGATGGACGCGGAACCATCGCCGGAAACCGAGCAGCTCTACAAAAAACTGAAGTCGAACGCCACACCGGCACCGGGACTGAGCACGCCAAAGCCTTCGGCACCGACGACGACCGATCTGATCGGAAGACGGCAAGAACTGGGAGAAATCCGTGACCTGCTTCGCACCTCGCGACTGCTCACGCTGATCGGTCCGGGGGGTGCGGGCAAAACAAGGCTGGCGCTTGAAGTTTTGCGCTATGAAAGCAAGGCGGGGCAGTTTGTCGACCTGTCTAGCGTTTCGGACGGGAAGTTTCTGGCCGCCGCGGTCTGGCATGCATTGGGTCAACGCGAGAAGCCAGACCGGGCTTGGCCGGAGGCGATCGCGGGAGTTATGGACAAAAAGCGGTTGCTCGTGCTCGACAACTGCGAGCAGGTTCGCGACGCCTGCGCCGAATTTGTGGAGGGGCTTTGCGTGTTAGCGCCGGAACTCCGCGTCCTGTGCACCAGCCGCGTTCCGCTCCATGCAAATGGGGAACAACGATTCCTGGTCCCCCCTTTGGAGCTTCCGGAATCGGCGTCCGCGGACCGCGACCCCGCTTCTTTCGCAGCCCTTGAGCTGTTTCGGACCCGTGCACGTATGGTTTCTCCGGCCTTCGAGCTCACTCCGGCAAACCTGGAAATCGTGACCGGAATATGCCGGCGAGTCGATGCGTTGCCCTTGGGGATTGAGATCGTTGCCGCCCGCCTTGCCGCGTTTTCCCTCGGCGACCTCTCTCGGCGGTTGGCGACCAAGCTGCATTCGATCAAGGCGCCGCCGCGAATGGCGGGACGGCACGAGAGCCTGCATGCGATCGTCGCATGGAGTTACGGGCTTCTCGAACCGGAGGCGAGGACGCTACTCCGGCGATTGGCGGTCTTCGAGGCGGGTTGGAACTTGGCCTCCGCCGAGGAAGTGTGCCCTTCGTCCGACGGGATTCTCGATGTGTTGACTGAACTGGTGGAAGCATCGCTGGTTCGGTTCGACGGCGAACGTTACTCCCTCTTCGAGACGGTGCGGGATTTCGCCAGTGACGTGATTACCGAAGCCGAGCGCAAAGAGAGCGAGGACCGGCTGGTCGGCTACTTTTCCAAAGCTTGCGGAAAGGCGGAATCCATCCAGCGAGCCCACGGCCCGGATCGCTTAGCCTTTGAATTCGGGCGGGACTTGAACAATCTCCGCGCGGCGCTCGATTGGAGTTATCGCGCGGGGACGATCGACGCGGGATTGAACTTGGCGACCGGCGCGGCGCATGTTTTTTCGGCCCTCCAGCTCGACGGAGAAGCCGCGTCCTGGCTGGAACGACTGTTGAACGCCGATAACCCGCTGGGATCGCCGGCGGTCCGAATAGCGGCGCTAGTCCAAGCGGCACGGATCTTCCAAAGTCAGTACGCGGATTTCGATCGGACGACGGCGCGGCTCAAGACGGTAGAAGCGTGCAAAGAACTGATCGCACTTGCCGAAACGACCGGCGACCTTCCGGCTTTAGCATCCGGATATGCCAGTTTGGGAAGGGTTTACCTTTGGTGGGATCGCGACCTTGCCAAGGAGGCACTAGACAGGGCTCTGGCAATCAATCAGACCCTGAAAGCTCCGCTGCCGCATCGGTTGCTCGGCTACTGGCTTTACGACGGTAGGGATCTGAGTGCGGCTGAGCTGCTGTTTCGGGAATCGGCGGATTTGGCCCGGCTGCGGGAAGATCGGGGGGAGTTGGTGTTGGCGCTCGAATCGCTGGCCCATTTGTTGCGTGAGCGTTGTGCTTACGAGGAGGCGCACTCGGTTCTGGCGGAGTGCTACGCGGTGTTGGAGCGCTGGGGGACGCGCGGGCGCGGGCGTTCAACCGGCTTCGACTGGCCGAGCTCTACCTCGATGAGTGGAACTTCGCCGCGCTAAGAGAACCCCTTGAGATTGCTCAGCGATTCTTCGTGGAATGGCCTAGCCGGCTTCACGGGATGCTCCTCGATGGCTTGGCGAGGTACCGATTGGCGTTCGAAGGCAACTTCAAGGAGGCGGCCGGCGGGCTTACCGACGTAGCGGCCAAGCTCGTGGCCGAGGCCCCTCAGCATCCGTCGGCGCGCTGGCACGGCGCGGGGATCGAGTTGGAAGCTCTGGCCCTGTGCGCGGCGCGAGCGGGGAACCCTGCGGACGGGGCGGTCTTGTTCGGTGCGGCGAAATCGCTCCGAGGGCGGGATTGGGCATTTCTTTCCGAGAGCGTTCGGCGACGCTGGTCTCACTTGGAGGCGGAAGGCGGATTCGGCGATTTCCCCGGAGAGGTGGAACGAGGATTCTCGTTGCCCCCCTCCGAGGCGATCGCTTTGGCCAGGTCAGTGGCCGCTAGTTTCCATTGAGAACCGCGAGTCCACTTTCTCCAAACTCGGCCACGTAGATCTTGTCGGCGTTTTCGTCGACAGAAACTCCGGTCGGACCCTTGCCGAGGGTGACCGTCGTCATGATCGCGTTGGTCGAGCCGTCGAATTCGGTCAGGGAACCGTTCGAGAGGGTGGGTGACGAGTAGTTGTAGTTGGCCACGTAAACGCGATTTCGTTTTGAGTCGACGCCGATTCCCCATGGGTTCGGTCCGACTTTGATCGTGGCGAGGGTTTGGCTGAGGTCCGGCGACATGGCGATGACGCTGGACGAGTAGTAGAGCGAGGCGTAAACCGTGCCCGTGACCGGGTTGACGGTGACGCAGCCGGAATAATCGGACAGGGTGATGCTGTTCTTTTGGGTCATCGCCACGGTATCCAGGACGGCAACCTGTTTTGTGCTGAAGTTTCCGAGGTAGAGCAGCCCGTTCGCGGAGTTGAAGGCCATCGAATACGCATTGACGGTCGTGGCGATCGTGCCCAACAGTTTGTTGCCGTTCGTGGTGTCGAACACCTCGACGCCTTGCTCGACACTCGCGTAAAGTCTGCCCTTGGCAGGATCGAAGGCTAGCGCCCCAGGGCCGATTTGGGCGGGGACCTTGATCGACCCCGTCTTCGCACCGGATTGCTCGTTGAGAATAACGACGGAGTTCGTCGCTCCCGAGGAGACGTAGATCAGGCCGGTTCCGCGGGTCGCGGTGTTAGAGTTGCAGAGTCCGCTATTCACGTCCGTGATCGGGGCTCCGACCGAGCAGGATTGAGACATTCCCGTGCCAAGGTTCACCTGGAAGACGTTCGTCTTATTCGTATCTGCATCCATGCAGTACATGATCTGAGCGTTCGTATCCAAGGTGCAAAAGGACGCGCTGGAGCCCGGAACGGAGATGGTGCTCTGGTAGGTGGCTCCCTTCGGCGGAGTGCACCAGGATCCATCATGGCCGGTTATGCCGACCACTCGGCCAGAATCGTCGGAGCCACTGGAACCGGCCTTTCCGGGACCGTTTCCGCTCCCGCCGTCGCCACCGTGACGATCCGTGGCGGTGCTGTAGTTGAGACCATGGCACGTAATGAGGCCCATCGCCCCTCCGTTCGAGCCAGCCGGAGGATTGTTTACGGAGCAAACGCCGGCGCCCGCGCCGCCATTCGCGAGAGCGAGATAGGTTTGGACAGACGGGGTGGGGGCGACGCCGCCGTTCGCGTCGGCAAGGGTAACCGAGCCGCCTTTGCCACCGGGGACTTTGGTGTCGTTGGAGTCGCCTCCTTGTCCGCTGCCGAGGGTGTAGCTTAAGGGGGTCGGATAAGTAACTCCGGGAGTCGAGCCACCGGTACCAGCCTTGCCAAATTTACCAATCGTGGCGGTAACGCTTCCGCCATCGCCACCGTCGGGACCTCCGGATTGGGCGGTGGCCGTCGCGGAGCCGGGCTCGCCGGCAGGGCCACTGGTAGCGGTACCGGTAGGCGTCGGGGTCACAGAGACGTTCCCTCCATCGCCGCCGTCTCCGGTGGTTAGGAAGTAGTCCTCCCCCTTTTGTTTGGAGCCCTTAGCGGCGGCCTTTCCCGGAGGTTGGGCCAAACCGCCACGTCCGCCCGTTCCCGCGGTCGCGCTCTTGATGACGGGGGCGTTTTTCGCGGCGATGTTGAGGTCGCCGCCTCTGCCTCCGGCGGTGGTCCCAGCGGCAGTCACCTTCGTACCGTTGTCGATGCCAACCCTATCGTCAAAGCCGTTTCCGCCGGTGCCCGCGACAGCGAGAGTTACGGTGACGTTATCCGGGGTTCGCGCATTCTTGGCGCCGGATTGGGTCGCAGCCGTATTGGCGGTCACGGTTCCGATCTCGAGCTTGGGGCCAGGGCCGCCGGGGGTTACGGTATCGGGGGCGGCTTTGCCTTTGCCCAGAACGAGATTGACCACGGTGATGCTGGCCGGGTCACCGGCGGGCGCGTTGGTGGACACGGAGACGTTGGCTCCGTTCGGCATCGTGCTTTGGTTGTTGACGGTGATCGTGGACCCGGAGAGGACGATATTGCTTCCGCCGCTGCCGCCCGAAGATTGTCTTGTTGTGGCGACCGCTACGGCCGGTTCGGTGACTTGGCCCTTTATGTTGAGGGGACCATCCGTGATGAGGGCTACGTTAACGCCTTCGGGGATCACGAGGGTGCCGTCGATTTCGATGCCTTGCGAGGCGTTGACGGTGAGGTCACCGGTGACCGTCTTCGTCGTCCCCGCGGGGATGTTGAACGTGGGGGTGGTGATGTTGCCGGCAAGGGAACCTCCTCCGGTCGGTCCTCCGCCTCCCCCGCCGGAACCACCACACCCAGAGCCCGTGAGGGCCGCAATGACCACACCTGCCGAGACGAGAAGTTTCACCTTCATGAAGGCGACTGTAGCGACCAATCATCGCGAAATCGTATAAAAAATCTGGGTTTGGCCGTTCGGATGGTCGAGCGGGAGATAATCCCGACCCAGAAACAATTCAGAAACAAGCCTGGGTTACGATGACTGCCTAACCCGACTGGAATCACTGATGTTCTCCAGATAAGGGGCGTGATGTTGCGCGTTTGGAGGAATCTATGCGCGACGATACGCTTGTTCGGTTGATGGAGGGCTCGCTGGTTAGCGAGACGCGGTTGCAGTTCTTGGTTCGGACGGGGAAGGCGTCGCCGCACTTTCTGCAGGGCGTGTACCCGTTCGTTGGGGACGGAATCGTCGATCTGACCTCGCTCAACCACGACCTAGCGTTCACCGTGCCCGAGGGGCGCTTGGCGGAGGTTCTTTACGTTCGGGCGGGTAATTCCTCGGATGAGCTTGTCTATCTCGCCTTGGTGGCGGATGGAAAGCCGATTCGGTACGTCCCTCTGGGGCCTTCCACGAACCAGCATGTGCCGCTTGCGATCGTCGAGTCGCATCCGGCCGGAACCGTTCTGGAGATCATGATCGGCGCTCCGAAAGGCGTGACCGGGGTCATTGTCATCGACGTGGGACTGGTCGTCGTTCAGCCCGGAGCATGACCGCTACCCACTGTCCCTACTGCGCGCTCCAGTGCGGAATGAATCTGGCGCCGAAAGCGGGCAACCTCATGGTCGCCCCCCGGCCGGAGTTCCCGACCAACAAGGGCGGCCTCTGCGCCAAGGGTTGGACGTCCGCATCGTTGCTGGATAGTCCGGAGCGCCTGACCGAACCCGTGATCCGGCGAACGAAAGGCGGGCCATTGGAAGCAGTCAGTTGGGACGAGGCCATCTTGGAGATTTGCCGCCGAATCGGGGAGATTCAGGGAGATCGGGGCGTTAACTCCATCGGGGTCTTTGGCGGGGGCGGCTTGACAAACGAAAAAGCCTACGCGCTGGGCAAGTTCGCCCGGGTGGCTTTGCGCACCGCCAACATCGATTACAACGGCCGTTTCTGCATGTCGTCGGCCGCGGCGGCGAATCTGCGCGCCTTCGGGATCGATCGCGGGCTCCCGTTTCCCCTTGAAGACATCGCGGCGACCGAGGCGATCCTATTGGTGGGGAGCAATGTCGCGGAGACGATGCCCCCGGTGATGCAGTATTTCGAAGCGCAGCGGAGGTCGGGAGGAAGTCTCATCGTCGTCGACCCCCGTAAGACGCCAACCGCCGTAACGGCAAATCTTCACCTTCAAGCCACCCCAGGAACGGATCTCGCCCTCGCAAACGGCATGCTCTACATCGCCATTGAGGAGGGACTCCTCGACGAGCAATTTATCGCAGACCGGACGACTGGGTTCGAGGCAGTAAGGCGAGCCGTGGCCTCGTACTGGCCAGACCGGGTCGAGCGGATGACGGGTGTACCGGCCGCGCAACTCCGCCTCGCCGTTCGGAAGCTGTCGGCGGCAAAGTCGGCGATGGTGCTTACGTCACGGGGCGCCGAACAGCACTCGAAGGGCGTGGATACGGTTCTCGCATTTATCAATTTGGCCCTCGCTCTCGGCAAGGTGGGCAAACCGAACTGCGGGTACGGATGCATTACCGGGCAAGGCAATGGTCAAGGCGGGCGGGAGCATGGACAGAAGGCGGATCAGCTCCCGGGTTACCGGCGAATCGACGACCCCGCGGCTCGGGCGCATATCGCCTCCGTTTGGGGAATTGACGAGGCCGACCTCCCCGGCGCCGGGATTTCGGCGACCGAACTACTGGGTGGCATCGGAACCGAAAAGGGCATCGAGGGGCTGATCGTCATGGGTTCCAACCCCGTTGTCTCAGCTCCCAACGCGGGGAAGATCCGCGAAAAGCTCGCCAGTCTAAAGCTGCTGGTCGTTTCCGACATCTTTCTCACCGAAACCGCGGCGCTCGCGGACGTCGTTCTTCCCACCGCTCAATGGGCGGAAGAGGAGGGAACCATGACGAACCTGGAGGGCAGGGTCCTCCTTCGTCGCAAGGCGACGGAACCCCCGGCCGGCGTCAAAACGGACCTGGAAGCCCTCCAACTTCTTGCCGCCGGTTTAGGGTGTGGCAGGTTCTTCTCCGCCGCGCCCTCTGAGACCTTTCGTGAGTTGTGCCGCGCCAGCGAGGGTGGCGCCGCCGACTATTCCGGCATCACGTACGAGCGAATCGTGGCCGAGGACGGCGTCTTCTGGCCCTGCCCCGGGCCTGGGCATCCCGGGACGCCGCGCCTCTTCCTCGACCGTTTTGCCACCCCTGACGGAAGAGCGAATTTTCACGCGGTGCGGCATCGACCGGCGGCCGAGGAGCCGGACGACGACTTTCCGTTGTATCTCACCACCGGCCGTGTCATGGCCCAATACCAATCGGGCGCGCAAACCCGCCGGGTGAGGGAGCTTAACGCGACCTCGCCTGAGCCCTTCGTGGAGATTCACCCGACCTTGGCCGGCCGCCTTGGGGTTGCCGAAGGGGAAGTGGTTTCCGTACAAACCCGACGAGGTAGTGCCGTTCTTAAGGGCCGGCTGACGGTCACGATTCGCGAGGACACGATCTTCGTTCCGTTTCACTGGAGCGGACCGGGGTCGGCAAACCTCTTGACCAACCCGGCCCTCGATCCGACCTCTAAGATGCCGGAATTCAAGATTTGCGCGGCAAGAGTCGTGCGGATGGACGACGGCTAGTCCCTGCCCCTTCTTCTTTCTTTTGGGCGGGTTATGACGCCCGTTTATCCTGCCCCCTTTGGAGGTTGATTTTGAAGCTCGCCAGTCTCAAGCACAGCGGGAACGCCCCGACTTTGTTCAGCGCTTTCCTACATTTCGACGTCTCGTTCATGGTCTGGGTGATCCTCGGCGCCCTCGCTCCGTTTATCGTGTCAGACGTCGGGCTTACCGGAGAGAACCTTCGGATCACCCCGATCGCATCCGGTGAATACACGCTCGCCGTCAAAGCCGCGGATGCGGGTAAGCATCAACCCTCCAATGTCTATAACCTGATGGTGAAGCCGGGAACTCCGGGGGAGGCGACGCGATCGAGTGTGAAGCCCGTTGAAACCTTCGTGCTAAATAATGCGGACCCGGCCACGATCGAGGCCGCCAACGCCCGCTCCCATCTGATCCACATCGGGCTTGGCGCGAATGCAAGGGGAAACCCCAATGAGAGCGTCGTACCCCTAGGCCGCATTACGCAATCGATCGCCAACGGATTTCCCACGTCGACTAAGCTCGCGCTCATCGGGATTCCTCTGCTGGCCGCCGGGTTTTGGCGAATCTTGGTCGGCATTCTCGTCGACAGATTTGGCGCCAAACGAGTCGGGGTCGCCTCCCTGTGTGTGACGCTCCTGCCTTTGATTGCCGGTTGGCAGTGGGCGACCTCTTACGGGATGTTGGTATGCGTCGGCATCTTCTTGGGCGTCGCGGGCGCTTCGTTCGCGGTCGCGCTGCCCCTGGCATCGCGCTGGTATCCGCCGGAGATGCAGGGAATCGCGATGGGTATCGCGGGGGCGGGGAACTCGGGAACCGTCCTCGCCACCATCGCGGCTCCGTTGCTTGCCCAGCGCTTCGGCTGGCACGGGGTGTTCGGACTATTGGCGATCCCGGTGACGCTGACCTTGCTCGTCTTCGTCATCTTCGCGAAGGAACCGCCGCGCACGGCGCCCCCGTTGCGGTTTGCCGATTTTAAATCGGTGCTCGCCGCCGGCGACCTCTGGAGATTTTGCCTCCTCTACTTCGTCACGTTCGGCGGTTTCGTCGGGCTCTCGACCTTTGCCAATACGTTCTTCGTCGACCAGTTCGACGCTCCCAAGGCGGCCGTGGGGCTGTGGACTTGGCCGTTCATCGTTGCCGGATCGCTCTTGCGCCCGGTGGGGGGAGCGTTGGCAGACCGGTTCGGCGGACTTCGGATGCTGACCGTCCTTTATATGGTCATCGCGACGGCGGCGGTCGGAGTCGCCTTGTCCGTCCACACTTTCGTTGCGACCTGCCTCCTCCTTTTTGTTTTGATGGGTTCGCTCGGTATGGGCAACGGTTCGGTCTTCCAACTCGTTCCCCAGCGATTCAAGAATGAGGTGGGGGTCGTCACTGGCCTTGTTGGTGCGGCGGGAGGTGTAGGCGGCTACTATCTCAACTTCGGCTTGGGGCGACTCCACGACGCTACCGGTACCTATGCGGCCGGTTTCATCGCGGTGGGGCTCATCGCCTTAGTCGCCATGGTTACCGTAAGGACGGCTCCGAAGTGGGCGGCGATTTTCCCGGAACCGTTTCGGCGCAACGAACTAGTTTCGGTTGGATCCTCTGTAGTTTCGGCGGAATAACAAAGTTCGAATGGCCGGAAACATGGCGGAAACAAATGACCGCTAGACTACTACTTGACCCTAAAACAGGGCTAGGAGGTCGAAGTCGACCTCCTGCTCTGCTTAAGCAAAGTTGCCAGCCTTGGGCATTGCCGCCTGCGCACGAGACCTACGACGGTCTCCTTCTCGAAAACTGTAACGCGGCTTGGAAACGTTCAAAACGAAGCTCCTTCCGCCAACTTTTCCCGCAGCGCGGAACGGAACAAAGTGAGCCCAAAGCAAAGATTAGTCGTGATTGGCAACGGTATGGCCGGCGCCCGAACGGTCGAGGAGATTCTCTCCCGCGGCGGTCGTGAACGCTTCGATATCACCGTCCTTGGCGAAGAACCGCACGGGAACTATAACCGCATCCTTCTTTCAAAAGTTCTAAGCGGTTCGCAGGATGCGAGCGAGATTCTTCTGAATCCGATCGACTGGTACGCCGATAATGGCGTCACTCTAAAGACCAATTCTCGTGTCACCACAATCGATCGAGATGCTAAAAATGTCCAGACCGCCGATGGTTCGCTAACGGATTACGATCGGCTTATTATCGCGACGGGAAGCCGGCCGATGGTTCCGCCGTTTGGCGGTCTTCGCACTGAGGACGGGGCACTGAAGCCCGGCGCCTTCGTGTTTAGGACCATCGAAGATTGCGCCGATATCGCCGCCTACGCCCGAAATTGCAAGCGGGCAACCGTCATCGGCGGCGGCCTTCTGGGGTTGGAAAGCGCGCGCGGTCTCTTAGAACATGGCGTCGAGGTTCACATCGTTCACTTGGGCTCGCACCTTATGGAGGCTCAACTCGACCGGCAAGCGGCCGAGATCCTAAAGCGGACTTTGGAGACGATGGGACTCCACATTCACCTTGGCCGGTCCACCAAGTGCATTCTCGGAGAAGACCGGGTCGAGGGGCTCGCCTTCGCGGATGGAGAGACGCTGAATTGCTGCATGACGATCATCTCATGCGGCATCGTGCCGAACGTCCAACTGGCGAAAGACTGCGGCCTTACCGTCAAGCGGGGAATCGTGACCGACGATCAGATGCGGTCCGTCGACGATCCGGACATCTTCGTGGTCGGCGAGTGCGCCGAGCACCGAGGCCGAGTATATGGCCTCGTCGCCCCGCTTTGGCATCAGGGCCAGGTGTTGGCCGATGTGATCACCGATACGAATCCGAAGGCTCTGTATCCGGGTTCGAAACTCGCCACCAAGCTGAAGGTCATGGGGGTCGATTTGGCGACCATGGGGATTACTGAGCCGGAGGGGGACGATGAGGTCGTCCAATTCAACGAATCTCGCCGAGGTCGGTACAAGAAGCTCATCATCCGGGACGGAACGCTCGTGGGCGCCATCTTGCTTGGCGAGACCGAGAAGGCCGCGACGCTTCTTCAGGCATTCGATCGCGGATCGGCACTGCCGGAAGACCGGGCTCAACTACTCTTTTCTCTGGAAGGCAATAAGGCCGAAGCTTCGGTGGTCGATGCCCCCGACGACACCCAGGTTTGTAACTGCAACGGGGTTTGCAAATCGGCCATCGTCAATTGCGTCAAAGGCGGCCGGAAGAGCCTGAAGATGGTGATGGAGGCCACCCGGGCGGGCACCGGCTGCGGATCTTGTAAGGCCCAGGTCCAGCAGCTTGTGGAATGGGCGGCGGACGGCGCGGTGGAGGAAGATCCGACCGTCCATTACTACGTTCCCGGCGTGCCCCTCGCCAAACCGGAGCTTGTCGCCGCCGTGAAATCGCACGAGCTGAAGTCGGTATCGCGCGTCTTTGACGCCCTGGCCGATGGCCGGGAAGACCCGGGGAGCAAGATGGGGCTTGCCTCACTTCTTAAGCAGATTTGGGGCGCGGACTACGAAGACGAGCGGGATGCCCGCTACATCAACGACCGCGTCCACGCGAATATCCAAAAGGACCGGACCTTCTCCGTTATCCCTCGAATCTACGGCGGCGTGACATCCGCCGACCAGCTTCGCCGGATCGCGGATGCGGCGGACAAGTACGAAGCGCGCATGGTGAAGATCACGGGCGGGCAGAGGATCGACCTGCTCGGGATCAAGAAGGAGGACCTTCCCGACGTTTGGAAGGATCTGGGAATGCCATCCGGACATGCCTATGCGAAAGCGTTCCGAACCTGCAAAACCTGCGTTGGGACCGATTTCTGCCGGTACGGATTGGGGGATAGCACCAAGCTCGGCATCGAAATCGAAACCCGCTTCCAGGGACTTGAGAGCCCCGGGAAGCTCAAGCTGGCCACCGCCGGTTGCCCACGAAATTGCTCCGAGGCTTACGTAAAGGACGTCGGCGCGGTCGCCGTCGAAGGCGGTCGGTGGGAGATCTATGTGGGCGGCGCGGCGGGAGCCCACGTCCGAAAGGGAGACTTGCTCTGCACCGTCGATTCCCATCCGGACGTCCTGCTTTACGTCGGCCGGTTCCTGCAGTACTACCGGGAAAACGCGAAGTATCTGGAGCGGACCTATGGGTTCGTGGAGCGGATCGGAATCGCTAAGATCCGCGCGGTCGTCGTGGAGGATTCAGAGGAACTCGCAACCCACCTCGACCATGCGATGCAGCAGTCGGTGGACGCCTACGTGGATCCTTGGCTGGAAGCCGAGCAGCCCGTCTCGGTTCACCAGTTTGCGAGTCAGCTAGTGGGGGCATCGGAATGAGCCTGTCGACAGTGGTCCGCCGTGACCTCGGTCCGGCGGACCGGATTCCCCTCGGAGAGGGAAGGGAATTCGACGTGATGGGCCAGATCGTGGCCGTTTTTCGCTCGCGGAACGGCCAGATCTACGCGACGCAGGCGTCTTGCCCCCACCGTGGGGGACCGTTGGCAGACGGGCTTCTTGGCGGCGCGACCGTCATCTGTCCGCTGCACGCAAGAAAATTCGACTTGGAAACGGGGCGATCGGTCGCAGATGACTGCTTTCTAAGAACGTATCCCGTTTATCTGGACGATAATGGTCATTTAATCTTGGACTTCGATACGGCAGAGTTGCCCGTGTTTGAGAAGTTCGAATGAGTTCGGTTTGCCGTCAACGATGCCGACGGCGTCCCGCGAAGCAGCGGTCCTTGAGCCTTTGGGATTGTTGCGCGCGATGCACCGGATTTTAACTTATGGTGGGGAAGCCCGGACTATATCCCAGAGTCTGCCGTCCGATCGGTACGTTTGCGCGTCGACGGAACTTATCGGCACGATGACGGAAAGCACCATCGACATGGCGACCGCCTTCGGGGGGCGACCGCCGGATTTGCTGATCGCGGACATCACCCGTCACTACGATTGCCTTCCGATACGTCATCTGCGCCGCATCTACCGCGAGATTTGGGACGACGCTTTGCCCGGATTTCCATGCCTTGCCATCGTTTCTCCCAACCAACTTGCCCTGCCCGAACTGTTTGCCATGGTCGAAGAATTCTTGGTCCCGCCGTTTAGTCAGGCCGAAGCGCAAGCGCGGATCGGTCTCGTTATGTTCCGGCACCGAAAGGTTGAGGCGTCCAATTCGATCCGGTTCTTCGACCTGTTTCTTGACCTGAACGCCGCCGTTGCATTGAATTCGAACGGCTGTCGGATTCCGTTGACGCCGAAGGAATTCAATTTGCTCAGCTTCCTTTGCAGCCACCGAGGCAAGTTCTTTTCTCGGGAGATGCTCGTGAATTTGGTCTGGGGCGTTTCGTTTGAGGGCGGCGAGCGGACGGTCGATATCCATATTCGCCGCATTCGGTCGAAGCTTCCCGCCCAGGCAGCTAGTTTCTTGGAGACACGCCGGGGGCTCGGTTACGGCTTTCGGGGAGCGGAGTGAAATGAGCCACTACTTTCCCGTTTTTCTGAGTCTTTCCGGCCGGCCGGTCCTCATCGTGGGCGGTGGGGCGGTCGCGATGGAGAAGGTCGAATCGCTTCGGTCGTCTGGTGCGACCGTTACGGTTTTATCGCCTTCCGTTGGTGACTCGGTTAGAGCTGAGATTGACGCCGGCAACGTTGAATGGATTTCCAAGTCGTTTGATCCGAGCGACGTAACGCCCTATTTTATGATCATCGCGGCCACCGATGACCCGGCTACAAATGCGTTCGTTTTCAAATCTGGCAATGCCTTGAACCGGCTGACCAATTCGGTGGACGACCCCGAGAACTGTAATTTCATCATGTCCGCGATCGTGCGCCGCGGTCCCATGCAGATCGCGGTTTCGAGCAGCGGCTGCTCGCCGGCGCTCGCCCAGAGACTCCGAAACCGGATCTCCGAGGAGTTGCTGACGCCGGAAGTGGGCCGTTTGGGCGAGTTCTTGGGTCGCTGGCGGCCAGCCGTTAAGTCGGCGCTCGGGACTTACAAACAACGGCAGGGTTTTTGGGAGCGCGTTCTGCGTTCCCCCGTTCCGTCGCTTCTGGAAGTTGACGTTATGGAGGCGGATACGGCGATGACGCAGGGTCTACGGTGGGCGGCCGAGCACCCGGAGTGTCTCCTTTGTGGCCGATATGAGACGGGCTTTCGTTGCCAGGAGGAGGGGTAGTGGTTTCCCTCGTCGGCGCCGGCCCGGGGGATAGCGGGCTGATTACGGTTAAAGGCCTCGCCGCATTAAAGGCGGCAAACGTGGTGCTTTACGACCGCCTGGTCGGCTGCGAGCTTCTTCAGGAGGCGGACCCTTCAGCGATTCTGGTTAACGTCGGTAAGAAGCCCGGCGATCTTCGGCAGACCTCACAGGATGAGATCAACCGCTTGCTTATCCATTTCGGGCGGACAGCTCGCCGCGTAGTGAGACTAAAAGGCGGCGATCCGTTCGTATTTGGTCGCGGTGGGGAAGAGGCACTTGCCCTTAAGGGAGCCGGGATCGAGTTTGAGATTATCCCCGGAGTATCGTCGGCAATCGCAGGGCCGGCTTGCGCGGGTATTCCCGTTACCCAGCGAGGGGTTGCGAACGCCTTCGCGGTGTTTACGGGCCACGAAGGTTCGGGATCGGGCGACGGTATCCCGTGGATCGCGGCGGCCAATATTCCTACTGCCGTGTTCCTGATGGGTATCGAGCGGCTACCGCATATTGTCTCACAGCTACTTGCATTTGGGCGCCTTCCCGCTACGCCGGTGGCCATTGTTTCCAACGCATCGCGGCCTCAGCAGAGCGTGCTGATTGGCACATTGGAAACGATCGTTGAACTGGCGGTCGGCGCGGTCACACCCTCGGTTATTGTCGTCGGCGCGGTCGTCGAACTCTCGTCACTGTTGGAGGTCGTACGGTGTTAGTAAAAGCGCGTCGAGTTCTTGTTTGGTGTTGCAGCTTTTTAGGTGATCGGGCTCGACTCCGAACGGCTTTAGCTGCTCAGGTGTCAATGCCACGTAATCTATTCTTCGCAGGAGGGCCATCATGCTGTCCTCTCCTTCCGCCGGTTGGCAGAGAATCGATGCCCGGTATAAGGCACAAAGTGGTTGGGGGTAGCCGTCTAGTATTGGCGCCGCCGCATCCTTTTCTCCAATCGATGCGTGCAGAGCCGACACGATCGCCGGGGAGAATCTCGGCATGTCGCAGGACACCACGAAGACGAGGGGAAGCGTCGGTTGGAAGGCATCGAGCGCACGCCGGGGTCCGCCGAACGTTTGCGAATCGGCCTGAAATCCAAACCCCTCGATGGGGTCTCGGCCGAGTACCGTTACCTTCGCGCAACATGAACTCAGCAGCCGGGCCGTTCGTTCCGCGAGGGGCAAGCCGTCCACCAAAAGGGAAGCCTTGTCTTGCCCCATCCTTCGGCTGCCCCCCCCGGTTAGAAGGACGGCTTCGACATCTTGGCTTAGGTCCATCTGAGAGTGCAATGTTACTCAGGGGCGGATCGTGAAGGCCCGGTGGATGCAGGGAAGCCTGCGCCTTCGCATCACGCCGACCGAGCTCGAACTATTGAAGCGACGGCAGACCGTAAGCGAGGCGCTTGCCGCCGCCTTCGGCTGGTTCGTCTCAATCGAGCCGAATTTGAACACCCTCTTGCGTGTGGACGGCCCCAATGTCGCCGTCTGCCTTTCCGATGCCGATGTGGCCTTACTCGCCGAACCCGAGCGGGAAGGCGTTTACTTCGCCACCGATCACGATCCGGTTATTCGCTACTTCATCGAAAAAGACTTCCCCTGCGTCCACCCCCGCCCCGTGGAAACCTGCGAACCGCAGACCGAAACCTTTCGTCCGCCCGCTGGGTTTAAGGAGCGGCACAAGTGCGCTTAGGCTTGGGTGATGTATTGCAGGATTGCCGCGTCTAATTCGGGCATGAGGACGCTCTTCTCGCTTGGCAGCTTTATCCATCACGTGAGCTTGAACGTCAAGGATCTGGACCGGAGCATCGAGTTTTACCGAGACACCCTCGGCCTCAAACTCCTTGCCGAGCCGGAGGACTATCCAAACTGCCGCCTGGCATGGTTCCAACTCAGCTCGGGCCAGCAGCTTCATCTCATTCAGAGCCTCGACGGAGGAGAGCCTCAGGCGATCGACACCAGATCCAGCCATCTGGCGATGACGGTGCCCGATATCGAAGCGGCGCGGGAATTCATCGCCGGTCTTGAGGCGCCGACGGTCAACTACTACGGCAACAACACGTTCGTCGGGCAAGCCTATCTCGTCGACCCGGACGGACACGTCATTGAGGCCTCGCAGATCAGGTAGGACGAATGGCTGGCAGAGTTTCCGGATTTTGCTTGGGAGCTGGGTTTGTGCCCTTAGAAAGGGCTGCCGGAAAAATCATTCGGCTATTCGTCGGGTTCCCTTGAACAACGAAGATTCTTCGCTGGCATCACCAAATCGGCGTGGAATGAGGTTGGCTGACGAGAGCGATGCGAGCGAGTTCGAAATCAGAGTTTTTGGAGGGTTGCTCGGCGGCGACCAGGGAGATTCATTTGCCGATCGTTGGATTGGCCCATGGGGGCAAGTTGAATCCGGCGGGGCTTGGGTATCCGGCCAGTTTGGGTTCGAACGCCCAGGTGCTCGGGCAGTCCTCGGTCGGATTCGAGTCGGCGGAGGCCTATCACCATGCCGACCATCTTCCTTCGCTGTGGGGGAAGGAGTATGGGGTGGTCGGGACCGAGGAATCGGTCGATTTGGCCAGAGAAGTGAACCGGCTTTACCATGGGAATGGGGCGGTCGTTACTCCGAGCGGATTGGCCGCGATTAATGTTGCCTTGGGGACGCTGTTAGGCCGCCACCCGAACCGAGATGTTTCCATTCTGGTACCCGAGCATATTTACTTCCCGGTTTGGCGGCTGTTGACCCGTGGCGCATATTCGGGGTTGGATCAAATCTTTCGATACGGTTGCGGCGAAGGTGGTTTTGACTTCGCCGTTGAGCAGGCCATAGCGGCGGGGAAGCCGCCGGCGATCGTCTATATCGAGAGTCCGGTGAGCAATTGGTTTGAGGTTCACGACCTCGCATTTCTTGTCGATCGGGCCAAATCGCTGGGGGCGACGACGGTCATCGACAACACGAACAACAGCTACGTCGGATGCCAGCCAATTCGGGACTTTGACGTCGATGTCGTCGTGGAAGCGGGCACGAAATACATGGGGGGCTATGCGGATTGCCCACTCGGCCTAACCGTTTGTAAATCAGAGACACTCGCGGAAGAGATGGCTTTCTTCGGGCGCGTTCACGGAGCTTGCACTCTGGCGCCGGGAATCGCGCTATTGGCTCAGCATCGGATTCCGTCTACTTCCGAGCGGATGGAGCGGTCGTATCAGAATGCGGCCGAGCTGCGGCGTCAGGTTTTTGAGCCCATGCGCGAGCAGGGGCTCATTGATCGGATCCTCTACTACGATCCGGAGACCTCGGGGTCAGAGGCGACGCGGAAGCAGTACACGCGGGGCAACGGTTTGACGACCGTCGTTTTTACCGCTGGCGTAACGGAAGTGCAGCGGAATCGGTTTTTGGATGAGTCCCCCTTGGTGGTGCCGGCCGCCAGTTGGGGTGGTCACGTGACGGTCGCGACGGTGATGGAGATCGATCGCCAACAGGCTACTCGCGTCCACGCCGGACTGGAAGATTCGGAAGACTTGGTGAGGAGTTTTCGGCTAGGGGCGAGACAAGCCTTCGGGTTCGAGGCTTAATGTGACCACGCGCAGCCTTCCCAGGTTTAACCAGGAAGGCTGCAGACCGAGCTATATGTTCAGGCGCCGCCGGTGCTCGGGACGAGGAGGAAGGCGTGCGTCTGAGGGGCGTGGTTGACCATTACGGAACTCGTTCCGACGATATCGCCGAAATTGTCGATCGCCGTGCCGGACATCAGGGAGACTCCGGTCGGCAGGGCGGGGAAGACCACACCGGCCGTGTTTAGGTTGACCATTCCGGTGGCCGAGGACCAGACGAAGGCCTGGTTCGGCCCGGTGTTGAGGGCGTTGAGAAACCCGACGACGGTTTGGCTGTTGTTCAAGGCGAGGGCCTTCGAACTCCACTGCGTCGCGTTATCGAGTGGCGTCGGGGAAGCGCTCGGAGAGGACCAGATACACGCGGTCGGATTGTAGGTCGACAGGGGCGCAGTATTCGTCGGATGGGGATACGACCCGGCAATTTGGTTGTTGTCGTTTAGTGCGGCGACGGTCGTTGCTCCGGCAATTCCCGTCCAGGTCCCATGATTGTAAAAGTTGGCGACGGTGGTGCTATTGCTAAGATTGGCAAGGCAATCGCCGAGGTTGTTGATCTGGAAAAACGAACAGGAAAAAGCGCCTTGGAAGGCGAACGGATCCGCGATGGCCGTTGCCAAAGTGCCCGGCCCACTGAGCCAAAGCGCGCCCCAAAGGGTTACCATCGGGGCGCTGATGACCTGCCCGGCGATCACATTGCTGTTGTTTAGGGCCAAGGCGAACATCGGCTGATTCGTCCCACTCGGTCCCGGCAGTTGAACCGGGGTGTTCTGGGTGACCAGATTCCACTCATAGCCGTACGGGCCGTTAACGGGAAGGGCGACTCCCGTGACGTATCCGGAGTCGTTTACGGAAGTCGGTAAGCCGCTGTCCTGGTGAGGTTGTCCGGCGAGCAGGGGGACGAGATTCACCGCCGAAACCGTCGCGGTCGAACCCACACAGGTGAATGTACAGTAGGCATCCCGAATGTCTCCGGTGCTTGTCGTGAACTTGCCGACGATATAGCCGGTGCTTTGGCTTATGTTGTTCGGGGTGAAATTCTGCCCCAGGTCGTAGTACTTATAGGTCGTCTGTCCAAGCGCCGTCGAACCGAGTACGGCAGTTGCCAAGAGAAAAACATTACGCGTTGTTTTCATAGGGCTCTCCAGTGAGCCTGTTAATGGTATCAGGATTTACCGTGAAATTGACCGTTAAGAACGCGAAAATGGTTAAGGTATTGAGCGTCGATTGTCCAAAACATGCAATTTGATTCATATGTGTCCCCGTTCATTTGAACAGGGACACATACGACTTCAAGTTAGTCGCCCAGCGAGACGGCAAGGATTCGGATGTTCGGGTCGTTGGGCAGGGTCAGGCTTTGAGCGGACTTCGAACCATCCAACGCGAATCCGTAGGCGTAGACGTAGAACGGTCGCGGGTCTTGCTTTCCGGTGCCCATGACCCGGTAGGCCATCCGCAGCGCGCGAACTTCGCCGGGGAAGTCTTCGGGTTCGAACCAGTCGCTGAAGTTTTGGGCGAAGTTGATCTTCGATCCGTCGCTGTAGCCGACCGAAAGCGTTTGGTCACGCTGGCCGCCGTCCACGGAGGCGGCGAGGATCCAAAGGGACTTGTGGGCGTGGCCGTCGAGCTTCACCATCTGGCCTTGCGCGGACATGATGCTTGGTGAGCCTGCCGCCCCAAGCTGGAAGGTGACCCCGCGTGTGGTGAGCGAACTCCTCAGCAGGGCTCCGGAGTAAGCGGCCCCGCCGTCGTCGAAACCGCCACTCTCACCGAATGTTGCCCCGTCGGCATAGACACCGACTTTCTCCAATGGCAGAGCCACCGATGCTGTCGCGCCAGTAACCGAAGGCAGGTCGCGCGGACGCATGGCGGCGGGGACAGGCTTGGTCAGGAGATTTGGCTTGTCGGCTTGATATGCGGCGATGAATTCCTTCCACAGGGCGTCGATGGACTTGCCGCAGTACTTCTCGAAGAGCCCGTCGTTGTAGCGACCGAAGCGGGTGGCATCGTTCAGCTTCGTGACGAGCTTGCTATCGTAGTGCAACTCACACCAGGCGAGGAAGGCGGCGCCGGTTCGATAGGGATCGTGCGGAGTCGCACGTTGGGGATTGATGTTGTAGGTGAAGTTTGCCGGCTCGAACTTGATCCACCGGATGTAGTCGGCGACCGCCTCGATCAGCCAACCGGGCGAGCCGCCGGACTGGACGACGTGCGCCGCCTCGTGGACCACGAGACCCGTGTCGTCCGGATGCTGGTGGCACCAAGCCGTGTTGACGGTCATGACGCCGCCGCCGGTCGCCGCGACCGGGGTGACGTCCGGACCGGTGCGGTAGATCACGTGGACCGCGTTCGGCGTGATGAAGCCGTCGGAGTAGAGGAGTGCGGCGGTATCCGGCCAAAACGACTCCATCTTTTTCTCGGCTCTCGCCGCCCAGTCGGCGAGATCGGGAGCCGCCGAGACATCCACGAACCCCCGAGGCGGTCCCTGCTGAACATGCGCGATCAGTACGTCGGTATCGATGCCGATCTCTCTAATCTGGAGGTGCGAAGCCGCCTCATGCGGGTTCATTCGAATCCGAATCGCCGCTATGGCGCCGTGAATGCTCTGGACCTCCGCAACCCCGTCCGCCTTGAAGGCGGCTGCCTTTACGTAGGTTGTGCCGTCGGCGCTCGTCTCGACGAATCCGTTGGTCAAGACGTCGTCCCCGCCGTTGCCGGTCGAGATCCGAATTGATCGCATCGCAATCGGGCGGCTGAGAAGGACGGTAAAGCTGTCTCCCTCCTCCATGCCGTAGACGGACCGGAACGACGACTTGGCGTCGCCGTCCATCGCCATCTCCGGTCGGTGGACCGCCGTCGAAGGCATGGTCGAGTAGAGCAAGGCGTCCACTGGTATCGCACCGGAAGACGTCTGGGTTAAGAGAGCGGGAGCAAGGAGAGCGAGCATGTTTAGAGGCATAGGTTCTCAGGCTTGGCAAATCCCCGCGCCATCGGAGGGTTTTCATGACGATACCCATCGTGTACGGAACACGTCTTCACGCTGAATTCCTTTGTGGAGGCCAACGGGATTGGTGTCTTCGCCGCTGAAGCTATAGTTGCCCTGTCCACGACCAACGTTCCGGGGTGCCCATAATCCGAGCCATGGCGACAATTCGGGTAGGTGTCGGCGGTTGGACGTATGCGCCTTGGCGGGGAGTGTTTTTCCCGAAGGGACTGCCTCAAAAGGATGAGCTCTCGTACATGTCCCAACGTCTGAGTTCCATCGAAGTCAATGGGACGTTCTACCGGACGCAGTCGCCGGAGACGTTTCGAAAGTGGCACGACGAGACGCCCGGCGGGTTCGTATTTTCTCTGAAGGGTCCTCGGTACGTCACGAACCGGAAGAACCTCGCGGAGGCGGGAGATTCGGTTCGCAATTTCCTGGACAGCGGGGTTCGGGAGCTGAAAGAGAAGCTGGGGGCCATCAATTGGCAGCTCGCCCCGACGAAGCCGTTCGACTCGGCGGAGTGCGAGGCGTTCCTAAAGCTCTTGCCACCAGATCTGAAGCACGCAATCGAGGTCCGGCACGAGAGCTTCCGGTGCCCTGAATTCGTGGACTTGGCCCGAAAGTATGGGGCCGCGATCGTGCTCGCAGGTGATTCGGAATATCCGCTCATTCCGGATATCACCGCCCCGTTCGTCTACGCCCGGATTATGGGAACTACGGAAGAGTCGAACGGCTACCCAGAGGAGACCATCGACGCCTGGGCGGAACGGGCAAAAATATTTGCCTCCGGTCTTGTCCCACCAGGCCTTCCGCCCGTCGCCCCCGCAACCTCGCAAGTGGGGAAAGACGTCTACCTCTACGTAATCAGCGGATTTAAGCAAGCAAATCCCGCCGCCGCGATGCAAATCAAAGTGCGAATTGCGTAGTGCCTGCAGGGGATCTGCGTTGAGTTGTCTTTCTGGTTCAACTGAAAAAGCGACATGCAAATACCCGAGGATGGCAAAATGAGATCGCATCTCCGAATTGACATGGAAACCAGGCGCGCCTTCACCCTTATCGAACTCCTCGTCGTGATCGCGATCATTGCGATCCTGGCGGCCATTCTGTTTCCGGTCTTTGCCCGGGCGAAGGAGAAGGCCGCGCAAACCGCGTCCCTTTCCAACATTAAACAACTTGGGACCGGCCTCCTCATGTATGTCAACGACGCGGACTCTTGCTATCTGCTCGAGACGAACGAGGCGCCCATCAACGGTGGGGCTTCGCACCTGAAGAGCTACGACATGCAGATACTTCCGTATCTGAAGAACGTCGCCATTTTCAAGAGCCCCGCGGATTCGGTTTCACGTTACAAAGAAGACGTGTGGGATGGGACCTACAATAAGGGCCTTCCGCGCTCCTACACGATCTCGAACCAGTTGGTGACCCAGGCCTCCGTAAATAAAGGTGGCGGCAACGATTCGAACACGGGAATTCTCGGCGTGAACGAGTCGGCCGTCGACCGGCCGGCGGAAACGATCGGACTATCCGAAATCTGGCCAGTGAATTCGGACGGTCAGTGCGATAACGTGGTGGGCGCCGGAGCCGGAGCGACTCTACTGGGCTGCGACGCCTGGAAGCTCGCTGGGCGAGATTCCAACGATCGCTCCCAAGACTTTGCGCCTTGTGCGGACAGCTTCGCTCCGCCAAGTCAGCCCACCCGCGGCTATTTCGGACGCGGCGGGTACGCCTATTTGGATGGTCACGCGAATTATTTGGCCTACGGCCAAGTGCGCGTAAACGACTGGGCGTTCTACAAGCTGACGAAATAGTGCTTCGCCTTCAACCTAGCGGACGGAGGTTGAAGGCAAAGCCGATCTACTTGACGACCATCATGCCGGTCCAAGTCGGGATGTAGATCGTCCCGTCGCCGGCTAACGACGGGCTGCGGCCCTCGTTACCGACAAACGGGATGGACCACTTTAGTTTGCCGGTAGAGGTAAGCGCAATGTAGTTCAATACCTGGCCGTCTTGCCAACTGCCGTAAATGGTGCCGTCGGCGCCCATGAGGGGATAGGCGATTGCGCCGGCGTATGTCCACTTCACCGTTCCGTTCGGATTGATCGCATAGAAGCTTTGCGGACCGCATGCGTAGATGGTGCCGTCGGGACCGATCGCGGTTGGCATGCCTTCGTTAACTGCCCCGGGGAAAGTCCAGCGGATATTTCCTTGGGAATCGTAAGCGGTTAGCGTGGTGCCGCCACTTCTATAGACTGAACCGTCACTGCCGATGACCGGCGTATTCTCCGATCCGCGGGCGCTCCACAGGTAATGACCGCTCGGCGAAACGGCATCGCCGTTAGCCAAATAGATATTGCCCAACGCATCGACGCCCATGTAGCCGTTATCCTGGAGGGAATTGCCATAGATCCACTTAACGGTGCCGGTCGGGCTCAACGCGTAGAGGGAACCGGGATTCGATTCAAAGTAGATCGTTCCGTCCGGGCCGATGACGGGACCGCCATAGACCGGATAACCGGCTTTGACCGACCACTTCTTCGTGCCATCGGGGTTCAGCGCGACCATATCTTTGTCATTGGTGCCGATGTAGATCGTGCCGTCCGCGGCGATCGCGGGCACCGGGTCATAGATGTTCATCGGATAAACCCATTTCGTCGACGTGTCCGGATTCATCGCCATCAGGCTCGTTTGGGGGCCGCTATCCAATAGGAGGGTGCAGCCCAGGTAGAGGGTGCCATCGACGCCGATCGCGGGCGCGCTTGAGAGCGTGCCCAGTACCTTCCACCACTTCTTTTGGCCGGAGGAGGTGAGAGCGTAGAGCGAATCGTCGGGAGATCCGACATACACCGTTCCATCGACTCCGACCCCGGGAGAGGAGTTAATGGGGCCTGCGACGGCAAACGACCACTTCACCTTTCCGCTGGTGTCGAACGCGTAAAGCTTCCCGTCGTTCGAGCCGACGTACAGAGTTCCATCTCCGGCGATGGCGGGGATCGTAGTTATCTTGCCGGCCGTTTGATAGGACCACTTCTTCGTTCCATCCGGGTTTAGCGCGTAGACGGCGTTGTCGTAGCTGCCAAAGTAGATGGTCCCGTCGCTGCCCAGAAGGGGCGTGGATTCGACGTAGCTGTTGGTCTGGTAGGACCACTTCAGCGTGCCGTCGGGATGGATCGCGTAAAGCTTTCCATCATCTGAACCAACGTAAATCGTGCCGTCGGGCGCAGTGACGACCCCACCCTTGACCTTGTTTCCGGTCAGATAGGACCAGAGCGGAGTGCCTGCCGGTGAGTAGGCATGAAGGTATTTGTCGTCACAGCCGAGGTAAATGTTGCCGTCCGGGCCTACCGCGGGCGAGGACTCGAATAGCCCGATATGGGGGATGACTTGCCACTTGAAACCTCCGTCCGCAGTCAGGGCTGTAATCCCTTGATCCGAGCCCATGTAAAGGGTTCCATCGCTGCCCATGGCCGCCTTCGTTATCGTTCCGCTGCTTACCGGTGCAGACCACAACTGCACTCCCGAGGGCGAATATTTTAGGAGCGTTCCGGCGATAGAAGAAAACACCGTGCCATCCGGAAGTGTCAAGAGAAAGGTGTGGTACGGAGTAACCCCGCCGGGAGTGCAGTAGATGGGTTGCCCGGACGGCATCATCGCCGAAACCTGGAACATAGTCGAACTAAAGTGCAGGTTTCCCTGAGCATCGAGGCAGATCTGCGACGAGACGGAAGATGACCCGGTCGCAACGTAGGCAAGTTTTCCTTGGGGCGCAGGGCCGACTCCTTGACTTGTGTTCCGTGCGTTACCTTGCCCCTTTGGCCACGCCGAGGGGGCAAGGCCGTTCGCGACCAACAGCGTCAAGGGAGCGGTAAATAGCGCGCCGTTAGGGTCGGTCGACTTGATCGTAGCTTCGGTCTCTTGGGTGACGGGTTGGGTCGTGATCGGGAAAGTCACGAGAGTTGAGCCCGCCGGTACCAGGACGCTTGCCGGAACGGTAGCCGAGGCCAAACTGCTGCTGAGGAGAGCGACAAAGCCCTTGCCCACGGCGGGCGAATTGATCGTAATGCTTCCCGTAGCCGACCCGCCGCCAATAAGGACGGTCGGCGAAAACGTGATGGCGGTCACCGCCTGAGGTTGGATGTTCAAGGTGGCGGCGATAGAAGTCGATCCAAGCGCGCCCGTGATCTTCGCGGAAGTGGCCTTCGGAACGAGGGTCGTCGCCACGGTAAACGTCACGGTCTGAGCCCCGGCCGCAACCGTCACCGTCGCGGGGACGGTCGCCGCGGCGTTGTTGGAGGCGAGGCTGATCTTTACTCCGACAGTGGGAGCGACGCCGCTCAAAGTTATTGTTCCCGTTACGCTCAGGCTTCCGATGACCGTGCCTTGGCTCACCGTCACCTGCGCGAGGGTGGGGGCGAGAACGTTGCAAGCGGCGGTCGTAGTAACGCCGTTCAACCTCGCGCCGAGTTGGACTGGCGTATCTTTGGCCACCGGCTTGGTAGGGATCGACACCGACGCTTTCACCGCGCCCGCGGGAACGACCAACGTGGCCGGTGGCGTGACGCTCACGGAGTTGGTGGATAGCGCGATCGAAAGGCCGGCGGCGGGCGCGGGACCGTCAATAGAGACGGCTTCAGTCAAGCTGACGCCGCCGGTCACATTGGCGGGGCTCGCCGTGAATGCCGTGATCACCGGAGCCAGCACCGCGAGCTTTGCCGAGGCGGTCGTGTTGAAGGTAGTACCCGTGATCGTGGCGGAGGTGTTGGCCGCGACCGGCAGCGATGTGACGGTGAACGCGACGGAAGTCTTGCCGGCGGCGAAGCTAACCGACGCCGGAACCGTCGCCGAGGTCGAGCTGGATTTCAGTGCGACAACGAAGCTACCGGCCGGCGCGGCCCCGTTTAGCGTGACTGTTCCTATCGACTTGCCGCCGCCTTTGACCGAGGCGAGCGAGAGCGTCAGACCGCTGACGCGAGGAGCGAGTACGGTCAATCGCCCCCCGATGCTGGAGGTCCCGACGCTTGCCGTGATCTGAGCCGCCGAATCAGCTCCCACCGGGACCGTGGAGACGGTAAAGGTCGCCGACGTTGTGCCCTTGGTAACGGTCACCGTCGCGGGAACGGTCGCGAAGCCAGCATTCGACTTCAGCTTGACGACGACGTCCGACGTCGCCGCCGAGACGAGGTCGACCGTACCGGCGGATGAGATTCCGCCGATTAACGAAGCCGGCGACAGCGTGACGTCCTTCACCGCCTGCGCCGCCGCGACTCCCACAACTCCCAAGACCGCGGCAAAAACAAAAGATAAGCGCCAAACCATTGCCATCGAAAACCTACACGTAAATACCATCCCGCTCGTTGCAGCGCGGAAGCGAACGCAATTGTAGCCAAAAATCCGAAATCGAAAGGGCTGATTCCGGTTAAGATCCGGTTTCTTGCGCAGCGGTACTCAGCTTGGCCGCCCTTCACGACATCTCGCGTCCCGTAGTTTCGACAAAAGGAAGCGGACGGACCTGCTCGATCCGTCCGCTTCAGCCAATATCGAACCCCGACGCGACAAGGCTAGCTAGATCACGAATTGATATAGGTAGCCGGCGAGTAACCAGTAGGCCTGGCCGCCCGAACCCTCGGCCAAGCTGTTGTTGTACGGCGTGTTAACGATGGAATTCGTCTTCACGAGGAGGGTCGAGTTGGTGTGACCATTAAACTCTCCAAGATACGCAAACCCGCTGGCGTCGTCCCCGGTAATGAAGCGGACAACTTCGTTAGTGTCGGCCGTCATTTCTCCGCAAAGAGCCGTTCCCACCAGGAATTGGGGATTCTGGATTGTGGGATAGAAAGCGCTTTGGTTCATGAGGGTTCCGTCGGACGCACGGATTTTGGCAACCTTGATGCCGTAGTGTCCGGTGTCGGGCTCGTTCACCTGGTCGCAAACGAAGATGTAAGAAACCCCATCGTAACTCGAGGTTACGAGTTGGGAGTTAACCCCTTGGTTGAGGTTGTATCCGGCGGCAGGGCTTCCTTGCGGATCGGGATCCATGATAAGTGGTAGGCACTCCCACTGCTCGGTGGCCGTGGTTCCGTTGTCCTTGATCTCCAATGTCCAACAACCCCATGCTTTCTCCCCGTAAGCCGTAGTAGCAACCAGGCGATAGTTTCCGACGAGGTAGACCTCAGAATTCGACCCCACTAACGCGGAATTTACCGACATCCACTGCGAACTCAGCATCGGACCGGAATAGCCAGATGGTTCGTTGACGGGAGTAAGTTGCGAATACGTCCATACGGGGCCGGCGCCTCCGGTAGCGAACTTCCAACAGGCCGCCGTCCAGTAGGGCGACGTCCCCGTGTAACCGCTCACGTAGCTCGTTGTGCCCAAGACAGATAGGGAAGTCACGGTGTCGGCGATCCCTGCCGTGTTTTGAGTGCCGACGATTGTTCCGGTTGTCGTGGAAAGATTCACCTCAGCTACCGTTCCGTAAGTATTCGAACCCGTGGTCTTCTGAAACAAGACGAATAGGTGTCCGTTGCTGCCGAGGCGCTCGGCCACTTCCGTGTAGGTCGATCCGGATGGAGCTGAGATCTCCACCGAACTCACCATATTCAGGTTGATATCGAACTTCAACGCATAGAAGTTGGACGTGCTCGGGATCATGGGGCCGTTCGTGACCACGTACGAATTACTACTGGAGTCGAGGATAAGGTCGGGCAGGTAGGTGGTCAGGTTCGCCCACTTGACCTGCGGCCAGGGTTCGACCGTGTTCGAGTGGACAAGCGTGCCGGACGAATTGTAAGACGAGAGATTAATGCTCGGCGCGACCGATGCACTCATCCGGACGAGACCATCGGCGCCGCCCCTCGTCTTATAGCCGGCGTACTGGACGTGCCAAGCCGGCGTCGCCCCCGTAAACGTTAGTTGGGCCAAAGCGGACGATGCGATCGCCGCAAGCAATAAACACACACCAAATAGCTTCATGTTCGCTACCTCTTTCTGGAGTGATTGGAAGTGACGGGCATTTATCAAGCCGTACACGAACCATCAAATGAGTTTATGCTCATTTCAGTGAATTCGCTCGGTTGTTACAAATTATTTCCTTTGCGCCCTATGGCGAGTTCGATCGAGGAACGGCAGATTCGGATTCCATCCTCTTTGTTTCAGGCAAACGAATCGCCACCGCACGTGCGCTGAGGAAGGCCCCAAGGCCAGCGGCCAGAGGGCGTTTTGAAGCCCCAACCCTTATGTCGATTGAATGTCCGAGATGGGGGCGTGCAAAGAAAGGGAGTTTTCTCCCAGACTATTTGCGTTCGCGCCAAGAATCCCACTGTTTTTGAAGACCATGGCTAACTTATTTCCCTCTCTCCTCCTCGCAATCGGAATGAAAAAGATGATCGCCGGTGTCGGCGTGCTGGTCATCGGTATCGGCGCGGCCGTTTATTTTCTTGTAATTAAGAAAAAGTAGGCGATATTCCCGCTGGTGGGCGCGTGGCTGGTGATTCTGTCCGAGTGTCGCTACACATCTGGCGGTGCTCGGACCCGTAGACCGCCCCCAAAAAAAGCGGCGCGGGAACCGCTTGCCGCAGAATGAAGTTATCCAGGGTAGCCGGATGCTTCAGCTCAAGAACGTAACAAAAGCCTACGGGGACGGGACGCAGCAGGTTCATGCGTTGAAAGGGATCGATGTTGAGATCGGTCCGGGTGAATTCATCGCCGTCACCGGGCCGAGCGGGTGTGGCAAATCGACTTTGCTCCACCTCGCTTGCGGGCTTGACCTCCCGACAACGGGGGAAGTCACTTTTGACGGCCGCACTACGGTCAGCCGCACGGACGACGAGCTCACGCTCATGCGCCGGACTCAGGTCGGACTGATCTTCCAATCTTTCAACCTGATTCCAACCCTTACCGCGCTCGAAAACGTCATCCTTCCGACCACCCTCGACGGCCACAGCTTCGCCTCACAGCAGGAAAGAGGTCGCCACCTGCTGGAGAGCGTGAAGCTCGGGGGCAGGGAACACCACTATCCGGACCAGCTTTCAGGAGGTGAAGCCCAGCGCGTGGCCATCGCCAGAGCCCTCATCATGAACCCGATGATTCTGCTCGCCGACGAGCCGACGGGGAACCTCGACAGCCAAAGCGGGATGGCGATCATCGATCTTCTGGAGGAATTCGGCAACATCGATGCCGGCGCGACGAAGCGAAGCACGCTCATCGTGACCCATGACGAGCAAGTGGCGAACCGGGCCTGGCGGCGGATCCGGCTCAAGGATGGGCGGGTCGTTTGAGAACCCTCCTCCTGCGCTACTCCCTCAAACATCACCTCGTTCAAAAATTCCGTCTCGCCATGGTCATCCTGTCGCTGGCCCTCGGCGTTGCGATCTTTGTCTCCTCGTACGAAAGCATCGCGGCCGCCAAGGATTCGATCCAGGCGAGTGCGACGGCGCTCAAGGGAAAGGTTGAATGGAAGGTCTCGAAAGGCCGGTACCTGGGGGTCGAAGAATCGTTGGTGGCCAAGATCCGCGCCATACCCGGAGCGATCGCGGCTCCGGTAATCGAGTCTTCGACGGCGGCCGGTCCGCCGTTGAACAGAAGTTTCCTCCTCGTCGGGGTGGACATGCAGTCCGACGCGATGGCCAAGCTTTACGGTGGCGATTTGGCCTCGGGCATGGCGCCCGCATTCATTGCCGCTTTTCTCGGCGGCGGAATGATCGTGCCCTTTGCGTTCGCGGAACAGAACGGCCTAAAGCCAGGATCGGTGATTCAACTTCAAGGCAAAGTCGAGCGGCACGACGTGACCATCGCAGGTGCGGTGGATGTGAAGCAGCTGAAGGCGATCGCGGGAGGCAGCGTGGGGCTGATGGACCTGCACTCCGCGCAAACGGTACTTGGGATGCCGGGAATGGTCGATCGCATCGACGTCGCGGGCGTGTCCAAGGCCGATTTGCAGAAGGCATGTCCCGACTGTCAGCTCGATTCTCCGAAACGAATGAACTCGGCGGGAGATGACGCGATTAGCCGTATTCGTTCGCTTCTTGGCGTGTCGGTGATCGCGTTACTTGTCGGCGTGTTGCTCATTTACAACTCCGTCCAAGTGTCGATCCTTGAGCGGCTGAAGGACATCGCGATCATCCGAGCCATCGGAGCGACTCGGATTCAGATTTTCGGATTCCTGCTGATCGAGTGGCTGATTATCGGCACGTTTGGGTCGGCGCTAGGGATCGTCCTTGGTTCGGCGCTCGCTTCGGCCTTGGTCGATTACACCAAGAAGTCCATCAACACGATGGTGCCGTTGATGGCGGACGCCCATGTTCACGTCGGTCCGAAGCTTGTCGTCATCGGCATGGCGATCGGGGTTGCCACGACGCTTGTGGCGGCCTTCTTCCCGATTTGGACGGCGGCGAATGTCCGCCCCCTCGCCATTCTTCGGCCGTACACCTATCGGCGATCCCACCGGTATGGTCTGGCCGCCATTATCGGCGTCGTTTCTTGCGCCCTGGGCAACCTGATCATCGCCACGATGTCGGTCTCCTGGATGACGGGCCTTGCCGTTATCGGACTCGTTTTCCTGGGCGTCGCACTCCTATTTCCTCAACTCATCTTGATGCTGGCGAACGCGTGCCGGCCGTGGTTGAGGCGGACGAAGCGCCCCGAGCCGTATCTCGCGCTTGATGGATTGCTCAAGACGCCCCACCGGACCGCGTTCACGATCATGACCTTCGGAACGGCCCTGGCGATGATGGTCGCGACCGAGACGTTGGTCCAAGGCTTCCGCGTGAGCACCGGGCAGTGGATGAACGCGGCGTTCCCGTTCGACATCTCGGTTATCGGAAACGACCTCACGTCGAGCCTCTACGGAAACCAGGCTTTACCGACCTCGTTGCTTACCGACCTTGTGAAAGTTCCCGGAGTCGGCCACGTCTATGGTGTCCGCAAGCTCATGACCCCCATGAACGGCCAGGACACGATGGTGTTGGGCGTCGATACGGTCGGCTTCATGGAAGCGCGGAAGGCCAAAGGGATGGGCGCGTGGCCCCCAGGTATCGACGACGCCGGCGTTCAGAAAGCGTTTAAGGCGGGTGAGATCACCTACGTTTCCACCAACTTCGCGAAGCTGTACCGAAAGCATGCGGGCGAGACCTTGACGGTGCAAACGCCCACGGGCAGCGTTTCTTTTAGGATTCAAGCCGTGGTGGACGACTACTCTTGGGCCCACGGCTGTTTCATCGTCGACCGCGCGATCCTGCGGAAGGACTGGCACGATGATTCCCTTAGCTATGTCGATGTGGGCGTCGCCCCCGGCCAATCGGTGGACGAGGTGAAGGGGCGTATTTCGAAGGTCGCCGCTTCAAACCGTGCCGCGTTCGCCTATAACCGCAAGGAGATCACGGACGTAACTGACTCGATTCTCGAGCAGGCGGTAGCGATGGCGAATATGCAGGCCGCGATCGCAGTTCTCATCGGCATGATGGGCATCGTCAACGCCATCTGGATCGGGGTCATGAACCGGAAGAAGGAGATCGCGCTTTGGCGATCGATTGGGATGACGCGGCGTCAAATTCGCGGGATCATTCTGTTCGAGGGATTGTTCGTCTCCATCGTCGCCGGCTTCATGGGCGCCTTCGGCGGGCTCTACGGTGGCTGGATTCCACTTCGTTCGTTCAGCTTCGATATTACGGGCTACATCTATCCGATGGTCGTGCCATGGGCGCAGATCTGGGAGGTTGGAGCGCTCGCGCTGGTGCTCGGCCTATCCGCCGGTTTGCTGCCGGCGCATCACGCGGCGAAGCTGCCGATTTTGGAATCGATCGGTTACGAGTAGCGGTACGGCTCCGGCCGCTAAAACCGTCGTCTCTCGCGTCTAAGCATTGGGTTAAACGATGGACGTGGAATGGAACGCGGAATTTTTATTTGCGCTCGTCTTGTTTTTCATCGCCCTGGGGCTCGCCATTTGGATTGTTTTGGCAAAGCGGACAGGCAGGGTCTTGAACGATGCGGTCGGAATCTGGCTGGTAAGACGAAAATTGATTAAACAGAACCACCCGGTGGCGTCTTGGATTTTTCTGATTGCCGTGCTCGGCTATGCGGGCCTTCACTTAGTTCTCGATTCGCAGTGGAAACACTATTCGCGGCAATAAATGGCGAATGAAAGGTACGACGACTAAGCATATAAGCGGCGCCACTAGTGCGCCGGGACTACCGGGCCGAAGGTGACGTTGTCGAGGGCTACACCATCGTTCGTTCCCGGAGCGCCAAGGAAGACAACTTTATGAATCTGGGCGGTGGGGAAGGAGATCGAGAGCACCTCGCCGCCGCTATCGGCCGACGTCTTGGTCCCGATAAGATTGCCGGCAACGTCGTAGGCGTCGATTTCGACCGTATTGCTCGCGAGTCCATCCTTGTCGCCGGCCAAGGAGAATGACCGCGTTACTCCAGGGGTCGCCGGATTCAGCGGATCGGAGAAAACGAAGTTGACCGGAGTGGCGTGGCCGTATTGGATGTGGCCGTCAGCCGAAGATCCGCAGATGCAGTTAGGGGGCGACGGTGCGGTGCCCGTTGGCATCTTCGTCACGGCCACGAACGGGGCGAGGGACGAGAAGGAGATACCGTGGGCGGCCTGGTATTGGGTTGAAAGCTGATTGGCGACCGGGATGAGCGTGCCACTGAGTTGAGTGGGCATCGCCGCAAGCTCGTCGAAGTTCAGAACGACCGGCGTGCCGTTGGGATCGTCCGTTACTTCGACGGCGGCTGGAGCGCTTGGAATGCCATCTACACTGACGCTGATGGTTGAGAGGCCGCGCTTCAATGCGGTCGCCTTTCCATCCGTAGTGAGCTGAAGGTTATCGGCTCCATCAGCCTGGGACCAGATACCGGAGCCAGGAGTAACGGCAATCAGGTTGCCCTGTCCATCCCTCGCAGTGAAGGTCAAGAAGGTCAACTGGGGCACGCTGACTGTCTGGCCAGCAGTCACCACCGCAGTCGCGACTTTGTTCGCTACCGACACCGAACCGATCCCGGTTCCGTTTGCGGCAATGGTCACGCTGGCCGACGCCGTGCCCACGATCGCGCCGGTTCCGCCGGCTTGCGCGTAAAAAGTGATCGCGAGCGGATACGTGCCGGTCTTCGCCGTTTGGGCGGAAGTGTACGTTTGGCTATAGGCCGCCGGAGCAGCGGCTCGGTCGACTTCGGTCGTAAAGTCTCCACCCGCCGAAGATCCGCCTTGAAGGGTCACAACGGCGGATAAAGCCGAGGAGGGCGCCGCGATATCGCGGGAGCGAGCCGCCCAAGCGATGGAGAATTTTACGGTCGTGGTCTTCGGGGTCGTCGTGCCAGACCCGCCACCGGATCCGCCGCAACCCGCCATCAATCCAACGCTAACGACGGAGGCCAAAACAAAACCGATGCGGCGATGCATGGCCTAATACTAGCAGGGTGCAAACAGAATCCCAATCGGGTACTTGAGATTATCTACTTGCCCGGTAGAAGTCGCCGCCAAGCCATGAGCTGCTGGGACCTAACGGCGGAAACCGCCCAAGGGTTGAAGGCAACCGACTTGGCCTCTTCCGGCTTCAAAACCCCGAGCGCCATCTTGTGCGCCCCCACCCGGACGGCAAGCGATTTGTCCGCCATGCCGTCGATCAACGCTGGGAGCGCATCCCGTCCCGCCTTCTGCACGAGGGCCGCTATCGGTTTGAAATCGGATTCCTTATAGACCCCCAGTTTGGCCACCAGCAGCCGCAATCCGGTGTTGGCGGCGGTGGGGTTTTGGGCTTTGTAAGCCGGGAACTTGCCGGCGGCGAGCGCAGTTTCGACGCTCGTAAGAATGGGCGGATCGGAAGCGACTCGGACCTCGTCCGCGGCCGTGAGCTTTACTTTGAGCGCGGCGCTAAAGTCCGAAATGAAAGCATCGGCGCCGCCAAAGCCCATCGTGTCCCATTGGGTTTTGCGACCGTCGGAGGACAGCAAAAGCAGGCGGGGAATGCCGGTTACGTTGAACCGCTGCGCGTCCTCCTGATCCTTATCGACGTCGATACTTAGGCAGACGGCGTGAGCGAGCAAAGCCTTGGCGCGCGCTTCCTTGAACACCTCATCGAGTTGCTTACAAGGGCCGCACCAGCTCGCGTGGAAATCGACAAAGATCGGCTTTTTGCTCGCGGTCGCCTTCTTGACCGCGCTGGCAAAGTTCGTCTCCCACGGCGTTTGGCCGTGAGCCACGAGGAGGCCGAGCATGAAGCCCAGGCTAGTGAACAATCGCCTACTAGTGAGCAATTTGGGCCCAGAATTTTGCATAGCTGAAGTTCTCGCTGTTCTCCGTATCGTGACACTTGACGCAACTCGCCGGGGTGACCGGTTTTAGGGAAGTCCGGGTCTTCGTTGCGATGTGGTCCTTTCCGCGGCCGTGGCAGCTTTCGCATTGCACGTTGGCCAGTTGGGGCGTCTTCGTTTCGTCGATGAATCCACTGGAGAGTCCGTAACCGACCGAATGGCAGTGGATGCAGTCCGGGTCGAACTCGCTGTTGACCTTCTTCAAGGTGGCGAAGGCATGGCTATGGGCGGAGGCGGCCCAGGTTTGGTGGGCGGCGGCGTGGCAGCTGATACATGCCTTATCTCCAACGAACTCGTTCGCGGTGCCGGAGCTTGAATCGATCCGCTCCATTCCCTCCACCGAAGCCAATTCGTACCGACGATCCCTTAGCTCGTTCTTGAAGTTTGCGAGCAGCGCGCCGATCTCCTGAGGGGGCGCGACTTTGTCCGCCGCCATCCGGATCCCCTTCGAAGCCACGACGGAATAACTCCCCGACTTCGCGGCCAAGTCAAGGCGTCCGAGCACCTTGCCCTTGTCCGTAACGCTAAAGATTGCGGCCCGGTTGACGTGGGCGACGGCTCCCGAAGACTGCTGGACGTCACCACCGAGGATACAATCGACCTCCGGATACTTGCCCGCGATCTCTTTCATCGTGTCGTCGTCGCAGAACGCGAGCACTACGAGGTAGTCGCACTTCGCCTTGACCTGCGGGACGACCTCGGCGAGGGTCTCCAGCACGGGTCGTACTTCAACCCCAGGTCCGGCGTCCTCGGGCCGGCAACTCGTGACTCCGATCACGCCCACGTTGACGCCTCCGCGCTTGATGATGCGAAAGGGCTCGGTCAAAGGCGTGTGGTCCTTCTTCGTTACGACATTGGCGGAGACGAAGGGAAGGGGGGAGCTCTTGAGTACCTCGCGTAGTTTGTCGACGTCCAATTCGGCTTCCTTCTCGCCCAAGTTGACCCCGTCGTAGCCGATCATGGTCATGCCGGACATCAAGTATTTGAGCTTGAGCAACTCGTAGTCGCGCGTTCCCGACGTCATGTCGCCGACATCGAAGACGAGGCGTTGGTCGGCGGGCGCCTCACGGATGGCGCGGGCACGGCTGGGCAAACCTCCGGCCTGGTCCCGGCGGCATCCGCACGGCTCCAGGTAGCCACGACTATCCCCGGAGACGAAAATCACCAGCTTCTCAGGTTGTCCCCCGTGGCAGCCATAGACCAGCACACCCAAAGCGGCCAGGAACAGCAAAAGCCGCCCCACATAGATTCGTCTAGTGGAGAAGGGCGTACGCCAGGATATTGACATTGAGATACTCGGCCTGATCCAGTTCGTCGCCGCCACAGCAACAGCAGTTCTGCGCATGAGAGGTGTCGTTAAGCCCGTCCGGAGAAAAGACGACGATAATGTGGCCCTTGTAGAACAGTCCTTCCAGGTTCGCGCCGTGGTGGGCGTGCACGGTCCGGGTGCTATTCACGGTGTAGACCGTCCGATAGATCGGGTGATTCAGGGGGATCGTCTTCAGCTTCATATCCGGGAAGATCCGCCCCATCTCGGACCGGAAAGACCGCGTCCAATCGGGATCCGAGCAGCCGGACGAAGCGAGCAGAAAACCTCCGTGGGTCACGTAGTGCTTGAGGTTGATTCGCTCTTGCGGCGTAAGGGTATAGCCTCCCTCGCCGGTCATGATCGAGTAAGGGAAGCTAAAGAGGTCGTCCTTGCCGAGGTGAGACTTGACCAGCTTCTTCTCGGTTTGAATGTTGGTCTCAGAGCTTAGACGGGCGAGGAAGCGGTCACTGAAACAGACCGACGTCTTGTTGCCGGCATAGACGAGATTCGCGGCCTGCACGATGTTGCCGTTGTTAGAGACGCGGCCCGGCCCGCTGGTGTCGGCCGGCGCTTTGCCGCCGCTGTGCCGGTCCGCATAGCTGCTGAATTGCTGCTGGGCGAACCCGATAAAAACGCCCGAGAGGGCGAGGGCAAAGGCGAGTCGAATTCCGATCTTCACGGTTTCTTTTCCTTGGTAACGGAGATGAAATAGTCCCGGATCATCTTGCGATACTCCGGCGGGTAACCCTTGGTAGCGCTGTCGGTCGCTTTCGGCGGATTCTTTGCGGCTTCCGGCAACATCTCGATCCGGTCCGACGAAAGGGCAGCGGGAGATCCCGCGACCCGGTTTGGCTTGCGGTCCTTCCTCGTTCCCGAGCTCGCGCTCAGGTCGGTCATTTTCATCGTGTAGGCAACCGCGCCGTGTTGGTTGGCGCCTTGACCAGATTTGGACGTGCCACCCGACATCTGGCCGCCGGGGCCTGACCCTACCCCGGAACCGCCGTTTGGCCCAACCCCAGGATTCATGCATAGGCCCAGAGATTGGCCCAAGCCTGGCTTCCCGAGGGACTGACTTAGCTTGATATCGAGTTCGCTTTTGCCATCTCCTTGTGCACTATCCCCGCTCTGCATCATCGCCTGCATTTGCTCAAGTGCTTTTTTGGCATTCGAGAATCCCGCGGGACCCTGGTCTTGGGAGAACTTTCCTTGGCTCGTCTCCATAAGGTTGGGGATTTGGCGCTTGCCGATCTCGTCCGCGATCTTAACCGCGCTCGCGGCGGCCTTCGGGAAGTCTTTGGCGGCGTCGGCGGCATGGCGGCGGAAGTCTTCCTGAAGCGCTTTCAGCTCATCCGCGATTTGGCGTTGAGCTTCCGCGATGGCTTCCATCTTGGAGTGAGCCGCGTCGTCGGAAGGGCTGGCGTTTTCGAATTGGCGGGCCTGCAAAACGAGCTGACCCTGCCGATCGAGGAGGGCCTTGAACTGTTCTACATCTTGATAGAGCGGGGCGACCTTCTCGATGTTCTTGATCGCCTCTCCGACGGACTTCTGCGCCGCGCCGCTGGCATGGCTTAGCTCATTGGCGGCCTCACGTGCGCTCTTTGCGGCAGAAGGGGGACTTGGGCTTTGCGCGCCCTTCATCGGGTCGCCAGCCGCCTTCGCAACGTTTTTCGCAGCCTCGGCGATTTTCTCTTTGAGGGCGGATTCGATGGGCGACGCGGAAGGAGACTTTGCGTATTGCTCTAGCTTCTTGGCCATCTCCGCCGCTTCGGCTTGCAGCTTCTTCTGCTCGGCTTGGGCGGCGGCCATGTCTTTCTTCGCGGCAGCGTCGTTCGGATTGGCGGCTAGAGCTTTCGCTGCCTTCTCCATCTTCTCGGCGAGTTCCTGTTGCCGCGCGGCGAGCGAGGCGAGGGCGTCGGTGATGTCGTTCGCCTCTTTGGCCAGTTGCTCCGCATCGCGACTCTCTTTAAGCCGCTTCTTGAAATCCTGGGCGCTTACGACGGTGATCTTGTAGGGCTCAGTCTCGGCGTAGTTCGGGTGGCCGGGATCGTTGTCGTAGGCGTCCGCGTAGTAGGTGATCTCATCGCCTGGCCGGACGCCGAGGTCGGCCATGTCCATCTCGACTCGCCGTCCCGTCTTCTTGATCGGTTCGCCTGAATAGAGTGTTTCGGCGTTGTCCGCGATCCCGTTGATGACGCGGTGCCAGTCGATCCGGGCGACGCCGATATCGTCGTCCGCTTCGACATCGACGGCGACCTTCATGTCGGGGGTAACGACGATCTCGGACGGAGGCTCGTTGAACCAGATGTTCGGGTGCTCGTCGTGCTCGAGGGTTACTTTTCCTGACGCTGCGGAGGCGTTGACCTGGGCGTCGCCGCTCGCGAGGGCGAGGTGGAAGGTCCCGGGGGCAGTGATGGGGAACTCGGCAAACGCCGTTTTCGGGTCTTTGTCGCTGATCTGGAGCGGGAAGTGCTCCGCCTTAGCCCCCTCAGATTCGAGAACCAGATCGCCGCCCGTCAGCTCTCTATTCGCGCCGATTTCGAGGCGGACCTTCGTGCCGCGCAGTCCGTGAACGCCTTTCTCCTCGCCGACGGCTTCCCGGAATTCCTTCAAGCCGGTGTAGGCGGGGTAGGTGTAGGCCGCGAGCAAGGATTGCGCGACCGGCGGCTGTACGACTTTGACCAAGTACCGGGCGCTCCGCGAGCTTCCGCCCCAGCCCCCAGCCCCCCTCGCCATGATCCAGGTGTCTTCGCGCAGGTTGCTCAGGGTCAGGGCGTACTTGCCAGGCTCGGTCGTTTGGAGCGGCGTATCGGTCCAATCTCCTTTCGTCGAGCGGGTCGCGAGCGTAAGACTCTCGGGAATTGGACCTTGGAGGGCGACGTTTACGGTTAGGTTGCCGCCATACCGGATCGACGTTCCCTTCGGGCTCAGGTCGATCTTCGTGAGTGAGAAAGGCGGGGTGATATCGTCCAGCCACGGGGCGAAGAGTCGGGGAAGGATCGTGAAGACGACTCCAGGCAGCAGGATGCATGCCGCAATCCAAATGCCGGCAGCAGAAAACAGCAGGATGCGGGCCCGATGCTCGCCCGTCCGGCTAACCACGCGATCTACACGTGCGGTCGTGGCGGCCGATTGGGCGCGCGAGATCTCGATCCGCATCAATCCCGCCTGAGCGTCCGGCGCGGAGTCGACGACGCGCTCGAACTGAATCGCGTTGATAAGCGCGTTGTTAAGCTCGGGATGGCCTTCTTCAACCAGTCGTGCGGCGTGCTCCGGCGGAAACTCCCGGCCCACGATCGTTCGCCGGATGACCACCGCGCGGAAAACCGGATAAGCAATGAGGGCAAGGAGGCCGAGCCATCGAAACCAGACGGGCACGGCGAACACCAAGTCCGCTAAAAGCAAAACCGCCAGACCAGTAAGCCAGTGCCAGCCAAGCTCGTACCAAGCCTGTCGACCCGTAACGTGGCGCACTTGGGAGACGGCCGAATCGAGGAGGCCGCGGATTCCGCCTGAGCCCAATGCGGCGCTCTTACTGATGGCAATGCCTCATACAAATCCCCCTCGTCGACGGAAAATCCACTCTAGGCTGAGGAGTCCAAGAATCAGGGCGAGAACTTCCCAGCGATCCCATATGGATTGTGGCTCAGGTTTCTTCTGCTGCCAAGAACGCGACTCTCTAAGTAAGCGCGGCAATTGGTCGATCTCGTTCAAAGAAAGGGCCTTGCCCCCGCCGGCTTCCGCAATTTGAGCCATGAGCCCGGGGTCGGCGGAAGTGTTCATGTCTTCCTGGCGGTGTTCGTAGACGCTAAACGGTGCGGTAACCAGGCCACCCCGGCTGCCCGGCTGAGAGATCGTCGCGGTGTAGTCCCCCGGAACTTTCGGCCTGAACGCCCCGAGGTAATCCGCTTGCTTTCCGTTCGCTTTGCTTAAGGACACCTGGGTGGTCTTGCCGCTCGGCTCCGTGATGATGACGTTGGACAACGGCGCGTGGTTGCTGCCGCGAACGAAGGCGAGCAGGTTCACCGTGTCGCCCGGAGAAAACACATAATGGTCAGTCTTCAGGCTCAAGTTTTGGCCGGGGAGGAAGTCCGATTGATTGACCATCCACCGGACCATCTGAGTCCAGAAGTCAGTGTAGCAACTGGAGTAGTCGACCAAGTCAGGCGGCAATAGCGCCCAGCGCCAAAGCCCCTGCCCGACAAGGGATAGCACGAGGCCATCGCCGTACCGCTGGTAAGCGAGCACGGCCATTTCCAGGTTTGGCTGGGCTCGATTGTTGGCGCCGTTGGCGCGGGCCAAGACGACCGAAAGCGCCTTCTCCTTCGCTACCCGGGTGGCGGAGATCATCGAGGGGAGTCTTTCGATGATCTCGTTGGCGCCCGCGCCCTTTTGAGCGCCAAATCCGAATGCGGGATTCGTGGCGCCCTCGTGGGTGACTTTCATCCGAAAGTCGGAAATCTCGGTTTCATCCCAGGCTAGCGGCTCGAGGGCGGCGAGAGTGGGGGAGCCGTTCGAGGGGTCACCGCGAAGGAAGATGAGATGGCCGCCGTCCTGAGAAACGTATTCTTGAAGCTGCTTCGCCGCTTCCTCCGTGAAGAACTCCTCGAACCCTTTGCCGATGATCACCACGTCGTATTTCGCGAAATCGGCGCGTAGCTTCGGGACCTTGACCTGATTGCCACCCTCCGTGTCTTGGTGGGCGACCCCTTGAATCGCGAACGAGCGGTCCTTGGTCAATTGGAAGATCGAGTCGACGCCCAGGCTCGGATCGGAACGTAAGGCTTGGATCAAAAACTTGGTTTCCCAAGTTGGCTTTCCTTCTAACACAAGTACCTGCGTCGTCGCGTTGCCGACGGAGACAAGGGACGACGCGCGGTTGTTTGCTACCGTGATTTCACCAGGCATCGCGGCAACTTCGATCGAAAAACGATACGTGCCTTTGGCGGGTTCTTTTACGGGAAAGGAGACTTCGGTGTGGCTGCCGGACTTAAGGACGACGCTCTTCTCGGACACCTTGACCCCCTCTCGGAGCAGGTGCAAGGTGGCGGAAACGTCTTCGAAGCCGCTGGACATCACATCCGCTGCGAGGGACACTTCCTGTTTGGGGGTGGTGAAGACTTGGGGCCGATTCATCTGGACCGCGAGGTCCTTCGTTTTGGTCTCCTTACCGACACAGACGGTGAACACGGGGAACCCACGGGCCTTGGATTGTCGCGCAAACTCGGCGGGGCTGATTTCGCCGTTGTCGCGTCCGTCCGAAACAACGAGGACGGCCCCGGTGCGCGCATCCCCCGCCGAGGCGAGAGCGCCTGAGATGGCTTCGCCGATGTAGGTTTGGTTGCCGGTCACCGGTCCCGGCTTGGCGAGCGACTGCGGGTTTTCAAGGGTGCTTTTGGCGTCGAAGCCGAAGTAAGCCGCGCGATGACCGTTCGTCAGTGCGGCGGTTACGTTTGGAGCGAACAGTGCTTGGCGTACGGCGTCGATGCGCGGCTTACCGTCGACGTCTTGGATCGACATGCTGTGAGACTTGTCGACCAACACGAGGATTGGGGATTTGCCGTCCTCCTGCTTGGCGGAAAGGATTTGAACCGGATTGAGCAGGACAAGCCCGAGGATGGCGACGACGGCGACCCTGACTCCGAACAGGATCTTGGATCCGCGTCCTTCTCTTTTGTAAAGCCAATAGGTCGCGGCGATAATCGCCGCAACCAGCAGAAGCACCTGAAAGAACGGCAGGACCGGGTGAATCTGGATCACGCCGGCCTCCTCTTTGTCCCAACTCTGCGGACGGCATGCTCAAGAAGAAGGCACAGGATGGCCACCCCGAGCAAATACGGCCAAAGCTCAAGCCCCTTTTGAATCGTGGCCATCCCGGCGCCACCCGCGGCCGCCTGAAGGACCGAGACTTGACGCTGCCGCTTCGATTCCAATTCCGTGGGATCGATCGACCTCAGGTCGGATTCGTCGGGGTGCGGGTTCACGGGAATCGACGCCACTTCGTCATTCCCGGCGAACACCCGGTAAAAGCCGCTCTGAGCGACGTGTTCGATGACCACCGAGCCCGTCGTCTTGTCGGCCGCGACCGGCATAATCTTGCCGTTCGCGTCCTTTGCCGAGACCGCGGCCGTAGTCGGCACGATCGTCGTGGAGGCGGGACCACCGGGGTTCGCTTCGCGTTGTCCGGAGTCCCTTAGGAGGATCCCCTTTAGAAATTCGTGGACGAGGGGGACGAAGACGTCTTGCCGGGCGAGGTCGCTCCAACCGGGTGCGGGGGACATATTGAGGAGAAGTAGGTTGCCGGAACCCTCCCCCGTCCGAACCGCGGCGGCGGTGCCATCCTCGTATTTGAGTAGGAGTTCGCCGCGCTTATCCACCTCGCTCGTGATGCAGAAGCGAGTGAACTTTGCCGAGCTCAGGCTGCTAGCGGTGTCGCGAAATGCTTTCAGCAGACGGCTGTCGTAGCGAGCCTCGGACAACGTTACGTAGCCTTGTCCCTGCTTCGAGATGTCCGCCAGCGATTCGATCTTGAAGGGAAGTGGTTCGGCCTTCGGCAGGTGCTTACCAAAGGCGGCGAGCTCCTCCTGCATGCGATCGCCGTAGAGCATCCACATGAGGTTGCCGCCACCCACTACATAGCGGGCGAGGGCTTCGTACTGCACTTCCGGCATGCCAGGGGTGTTGCAGACAATGACTGCGTCGGCGGATTTCAGCGTCGGATTGTTCAGATCTTTCGGTCGGACGGGCAGGACTCGGAAGCCGCTGCTCGACGCCGGATCCGGGTGGAGCGCGCGAGAGAGGTAGAAGGCGGCTGTGGTTGGCGCGTCTAAATCCTCGTCCGTCAGCAGCACCACGTTCGCCATTTGGCGCAGATCGACGGTCGCCCGGCGCACGTTGTCCGAAGCGAGGTTGTCTTCACCGATACTCGCCGTCATCTCGACGCGCTCCGCTTTGTCGAACTGGAGCGGAAAGCTGACGTTGCCCGTGGAGTAAGGGGCGATCGTGACGCTATCGGTAAAGTGACGGCCGTCCGATAGCTTCAAGTCCACGGGGACGCGACGGGGGACTTCGCTCGAATTGAAGACCTCCGCCTGGACCGTGGTGGATTCGCCGATGCGCGGGGTAGCGGGGCGGGAGCGAAGGGAAGTAATGCCGAGGTTTTCGCGCCTACCGGAATCGACGCTGACAAACGCGATGCTCGTGTTCGGGGGAACGGATTCGAACCGGACATCCGCCCAGTTCGTGCGCTGAAAGTCCGAGATGATAATCAGCTTCCGGACGCCGGTATCCATCTTCGTCAGCTGGTCCACGGCCAGGCCGACCGCGCTTGCGCCGTCTGCCCGTTCTTCGGTGACCTGAGCCGCTTGCAGCGCGCTATCAAGACTCTGTGCGTCCTCGGTCGGAGCCTCCACGGCCAGAGTCGGCTGTGCTCCGCAGAAGACGATGTTTGTCTTGTCGCCGCTGCGGAGGCCGCGCAGTGCTTCCTCTGCCTCGGCCTTGGCTTTGGTGAAACTGCTTGATCCACCTGCCGAGTAGCCCATGCTCTCACTGGTGTCGAGGAGAATCACCACACCGGCGCGCTGACCCCGGCTCCCGGCGAAGGCGGAGAGCCACGCCGGCTTCAAAAAGGCAAACACAATCGCGGCAAGCGCCAGGGTCCGAAGGAGCAGGGTTATGAGATGCCGCCACCGCCAAAGCTTGCTTTGATTGGCGAGCGACTTCTGAAGAAACCGCACCGTGGGGAGGTCCATCTTGCGTCGCGTCTTCCGAGTGAGCAGATGGATAACGACCGGAACCGACAAGGCGGCGAGCCAAGGCAGGAATCCGGCGTTGAGAAGGGACAGCATCAGTGTCGGTTTCGCGCCGTGAGGAACGCTTCCAGAGCTTTATGGTAGGGCTCGTAGGTCGCGCACAACTGATAGTTCATGCGCCGGGCTTTAGCGCGGGCGTCGAGGTCTCGGATAAAGGCGTGGATCTCGTCTTGATAGGAGCTACGGATTGAATCCGGCTCGGCGGCGATGGTGAAGGCAGATTCGGGATCTCGGAAGAGGGCGTTCTGAGTATCGGGAAGGTTCAACTCGTCGGCGGTCAGCGTGTGGAGGAGGAGGATCGAAAAGCCTCGGTGAGCGAACATGCCAAGGGCGGAGAACACCGCGTCGGTGTCATCGAGGAAGTCGGAGATGACGACGAGCAATCCCCTTCGCTTCACGATGCCGAATAAGGCCTGAAGGGAGGCGGCGAGTTGGGTAGGTCCGCCGGGCTGGACTCGTTCCAGGGCGACGAGCGAGTGCTGGAGCGCGAGATTCGTGCCCCCCGGGGGAATGTAGGTCCTGATCTTGTCGTCGCAGAGGGCGAGGCTGGCCTTGTCTCCCTGCTTGATCAGCAGGTAGGAAATGGCCGCCGCCATGTAGCTGGCGTACTGCAGTTTGGTGAGGTCCTCTTCCTCGCCGCGGAAGGCCATCGAGTTGCTTTTATCCACGAGGATCGTGCAACTCATATCCGTTTCTTTGCGGAAGAGCTTGATGTAAAAGCGATCGGTACGTGCGTAGGCCCGCCAGTCGATGGCGCGAATCTCATCTCCCGGTGTGTAAGGGCGGTAGTCGGCAAACTCGGAGGAGAAATCGTGATAGGGCGACCGGTGCTTCCCTTGGTAAAACCCTTCGACGACCAATTTGGCCGCGAACTGAAAGTTCTGTAATCGGCCGAGGTCGCCTGGATTCAGATACGTTCGGGCTTGGCGCGGTGGGGGTGGCGGAGTCAGCGGGGCGCCAACCCGGGGCGGCGCCGACGTGATGTGCGGCGGTAGCCGGACTTTGGGAGGAGGTGTCGGCTCAGAGCTTGGAGGCATAAGACGGCTCGCGCACGTGCTTCAAGAGGTCTTCGACGAGTACGGCGGAGCTCACATTGTCCGCCACCGCGGCATAGTTCGGGATCACCCGGTGCCGGAGGACGAGCGGCGCCAGCTTGCGGACATCGTTCGCGGAGGGCGCCGGCCGGCCTTCGATCGCCGACATCGCCTTCGCGCCGAGCAACAGGTACTGAGCGGCACGCGGCCCCGCTCCCCATTGCGCGTACTTCTTTATGAGTGGCGCCGCATCGGGACTGTCCGGCCGGCTTGCCCGCGCCAGCATAACCGCGTATTTCACGACGTGGGGCGAGACGGGAATCTCGCGAACGAAGTGCTGGATCTCCAAGAGCTCCTCTTTCGAGAAAAGCGCGCGGATGCTCGCCGTCGCGTTAGAGGTGGTGCTAGAAGCGATGCGCTCTTCCTCGTCTTGCCCGGGGTAGCCCACATGGAGGCAGAACATGAATCGGTCAAGCTGGGCCTCGGGCAACGGGTAAGTACCCTCTTGTTCGATGGGGTTTTGGGTGGCGACTACGAAGAAGGGAGGCTCGATTAAGCGCGTTTGACCGGCGACGGTAACCGAATACTCCTGCATGGCTTCCAGCAGTGCGCTTTGGGTCTTCGGCGGGGTGCGGTTGATTTCGTCGGCAAGGATGATGTTGGCGAAGATCGGTCCGGGCACGAACCGAAGGCTTCGGCCTCCGGATTGGGAATCCGTGTCCAGAATCTCGGTGCCGATGATGTCGCTCGGCATCAGGTCCGGAGTGAACTGAATCCGCTTGAAGTCCCAAGCCATGCTTTGGGCGAGGGTCTTTACGAGCAGCGTCTTGGCCAGACCGGGTACGCCGATAAGCAGGCAGTGGCCCTTCGCCAGCATTGCGCACACCAGGTTCGTCACCACGGCGTCTTGCCCGACGATCACCTTATGGACTTCGCCGACGATTGCCTCGCAAACGTCCCGAATTCGTTCAACCCTCGCTAATTCACCCTCTGCCATCTTTAACCCCGTCCGCTATACCGTCGCCGCCAGGTTACCGTTGCGCAACCGTAACGGCTACGACGTTTCTAGTCAAGACAACGAGTCAACGTTTTTGCCGGTTCCGCCAATCGGCATCAAAACAGGCTCGATCCCCCTCAGGTGTGTACAATTTCTGGCGTGAGCGAGCTTTGGCGGATTGAATGCTTGGGTGGACTCACCGGCACGTCCGGCGATCTCGTCGTAAACCGCTTTCGCACGCGGCGAGCCGCGGTGCTGCTCGCCTACCTTGCGGTCAATAAAAGCCGAAGTCATCCGAGAAGCGAGCTGGTCGAGATGCTTTGGCCGGAGGCCGACGAAGACGCCGGCCGAGCCCGGTTGCGCCTCGCTCTAGCCTCGCTCCGGAAGCAATTCGAGCCCCCGGAATCGCCGAAGGGAAGCGTTATCGAAGTCATCGGCGACTCACTACGGTTGAATCCGAGGGTCGTATCGACGGACGTCGAGGAGTTTGTAAACCTCCTCATTTCGGCCGAAGCTATCGAAGATCCGGTCGCGAAGAAAGAGGCGCTGGAAGCCGCCGCGACGATCTATCGGGGCGAGTTCTTGCCTGGTTATTCGGAAGATTGGGTGGTCGACGAGCGAGCCCACTTGAGCACGCAATACGAAAACTTGCTCCAGCGCCTGATCGATCTTTACGGCAATCTGGGCAACCAAGATCAAGCGCTTTTGGTCGCGACCAAACTAATCGCGGTCGACCCTTGGCGAGAAAGTGCGCACTGCCTGATGATGCAGATCTTCATCGACAAGGGGAATCTAAGAGCGGCGCTTCGACAGTTTGCCGCGCTTCGTGAGGCGCTCAATGAGTTGGGCGAAGAGCCAAGTCGCGAGGCTCGCAAACTCGAACAGGCAGCGCGTGACCTCCCGCTCGTCATCGCAAAAACAGGAGAATCGGGCAAGTCTGCCGAGGAGCGGATGCATTTGCCCGCCCGACTGACAAGATTCTTTGGTCGGCAAAGTGAGATTTCTCTCGCGATCCAACGATTGCAAAGCGGACCCGGGCCGCTGGTAACCCTTGTTGGCCCAGGCGGCGCCGGCAAGACGAGGCTCTCCATTGAGATTGGGTACGCGATGGTGGAGGAGGGATGGAACGTCTGGTTCGTTGGGCTTGCGGATGTGGGCGCCTCCTCTCGAATTTACGATGCGATTCAAACCAGCCTGAAGGTGGGGAAGGGGCAAGACGCGGTCGAGGATCTGTCCCGATTTTTCCAAAGGCAAGAGAAGACTCTGCTCATACTCGACAACCTTGAGCACCTCATGGACGAGGCAGCCGGATTCGTGGGCCGGCTTTTGGCGGCGGCGCCGAACTTGCGCTGCATCGTCACGTCCCGACAAAGGCTGGCGATTGAGGAAGAGATCGAGGTGGCCGTTCCGCCGCTTCCGATCCCGAGACCGGAAGATGTGAGCGTAGAAGTGGCGACTTTATCCCCTAGCGTCCAGCTCTATGTCGATCGCTGCCAAACCAACCAGCCCGGCTTCGAACTGTCCGCTCGGAATGCCGGGCCGATCGCGACTCTTTGCGCCCGGCTGGAAGGGATTCCGCTGGCGATCGAAATCGCGGCCGCGCTCGCGCGTTCGCTCAGTCCTACCCAACTCCTGGAGCGGCTTGATAGCCGGCTCGACGTATTGATTAGCCCGCGCCGCGATATTACGGACCGGCACAAGACGCTCCGAAACACGATCGATTACAGCTACCAGCTCCTGCCTCCGCACCTTGCCCAATTCTTTCTGACGCTCTCGGTCTTCAGGGGCGGGTGGTCGATCGAATCCGCCGAGGCGATTTGCTTGCCCACGCTAGGCCCACAGCCAGAGTCCTGCCTGTCGCTGCTGGATCAACTGCGGGAACGCTCGTTAGTCGAAACGTACGAAACTCCGACTGGTGAAATGCGCTTCCGGATGCTGGAGACCTTTCGGGAGTTCGCCCGAGACTTGATCTCCGAATCTACAAAAGAGCAGATCGAATCCGCCGCTGACGCTTACTATCTAAGTCTCACCGATGCCGCGGTAGCCAACATGGGAACGCCAAAGGAGCAGGGAAGTCTTGCCCGTCTCCAAGCGGAATACGACAACTTGGTCCATATCTTCGCAGCCGCTTTAGAACGAAAGGATGTTGAATTCGGCTACCGGTTCGCGCGTGGATTTGGACCCGTCTGGAGATCGCGAGGGGCCGTGGTCTACGAGCGGGACATCATGGAGGCGTTCGTCAACCTTCCTGAATCGACGGCGCTGGATTCCTTGAGGAAGATGCAGGGACTGAATTTGCTTTCCCACGCCAACTTCCTTTTGTGCGACTGGGAGCGGTCGCTGGCCGCCGAGCGACGGACGCTGGCGATCGCCGAGAGCGAAGGCAACGATGAATTCATGGCCGTCGCCTACGGAGGCATCGCCCTAGCTCAGCGTGGTCTGCGTCAAGTTGAAGAGGCGCTCGGCAACCTGGCGAAGGCGGTTGAGCATGCGAGGAAATCGGGCAAAGAGAACCGTATGGCTCTGCTCTTAGGCAATCTCGGCTTCCTCCATTGGCATCGCGGAGATCTCGCGCTTGCCGAAATCCATTTCCGCGAGGCACTCGCGATCGCAAAACGAAATGGAGCGGAAGCCCAAGTCAACTTCCAAAACTTGAACATCATCCGCGTGCTTTTGGACGAGAACCGGTTGGATGAGGCGATGGAAATCTTGCCGGGCTGCCTTAGCCGATCGATGGAATTGCACCGCGCCCATGACGGCATCGTCGCGCTTTCCTTAATGGCCCGATACTATCGCCTAGTCGGAGAAGGCGGCCAGGCGTGGGCGCTCCTTCAGATCGCGATCGAACGAGTCCTGCCGCTGATGAATCGCGGTTCCGAGCAGTACGTAGCGATCGAGGCGGGGTTAGAACTTGCGGAAAGTCACCGCTTCGGTGAATCCCTCGTGATGCTCGCGAGCCTCCAAAAGGAACATCTCTCGATTGGAGACCGCTTGGACATTGAGCGTGCGATGAATTTCTGTCGGGAGAGTCTCTCGGCGCAAGAGTTCAATCGCAACTGGGCACTTGGAATGACCCAAGGCATAGGCGACACCTTGCGATCATTGCAAGGTGTCGCCTATGCGATGGCGGGCTAGTCGAGCTTGAGGCCCAGTTTCCGGATGGAAGTCTTCAGTCCTTCCTCGTCGAACCCTACGAATCGGGCCACCACCGTGCGGTCCGGGCCGATGATGTAGTTCGTGGGGAAGGCCGTGACCCCGAAGCGGTCAACGATGTCCGAGTCCTTCTTTCCGTTGAGGCCGACGGGGAAGGTGTATTGGGACTCGGCAATGAACTTATTCACCGATTCGGAGCTGTCGCCCTGGTTGACACTCAAGTACACAAACCCTTGATCGTGCAGGCCGGGATACATGGCCTGGAGATGTGGGAACTCTTGTCGGCAAGGATTGCACGATACGAACCAGAAGTTCAGCAACATGCCCTTCTTGCCGGCCAGTACCTTCGAGAGCGTCGTCGTGCCGCCGTGGGGCGTTGGGATCGTAAAGTCCGCGACCTTCGAACCTACGGGCAACATCTTCGGAGACGCCAGCGTCTTTTTGGTCCACTTCTCGCCCGGATTGAAGGCGAACGTGCTGCCGTCGATCTGGACGTCGACTTTCAGGTCCTTGTAGACATAGTCACGCGCCTGGTCATCCGCGCCAAGGGTGTACCCGAGCGGTAATTTGGTCTCGGGATCGAACGCGATATGAACTCGGGTCCGAAGTCCAGGATTGTGGAACTCGGCGATCGCGGCGGTTTTGCCTTGGAACGTTCCCGCGACGGCGGGGTCGAATGTATCCGTTCCCGCTGGTACCGGAAAGAAAGGCTCGAGGCCCCAGCAGAAACGGGGAACCGAGTCCGGCACAACTTTGAAGGTGTCGTACATCATCGTCTTGTCGTCCGTCACGTACTCAAGCGTGCCATCACAAATCGTGGTTCGGGGGCCCAAGTAGGTCACGAAGCGATTCGGCTTTTCCATCACGAATCGCATCTGGAGTCCTTCGCGTCCGTTTTCCGGAGCAGGGAAAGAAACGACTCCGCTCACCGACTTCGCTTTGGCAACCTTTGAGTTGGCTGCCTCAAGAACGGCTTGGGGGTCGAAGGACGGACTCTGCAGAAATGCGAGGCTTAGAATTGGGATGATGAACATGTCTTTTTTTACTGCGGGAATTGCTTGTTGAGGGCGTAGTAGTAGTCCTGGCAGACGCTGTTAAGTGGGCATCCGCTCTTGAAGATGCTGCCGATGTAGTCCGTGATGCGCAATTTGTCCGAGGCGGTAACGGCCTGAGACGGGTCGAGGCACTGCACCTTCCAAGACTTTGCGTGGGAGTCCAGCCAGGAAAGGTTGGCGAAGCCGGAATGCCGCCCGTGGAGCGTGGGGCCGGTCGGGGTCGCACTGAAACTCGGGGCGATGAGCGTGGGGAAACGAGACAAGGCCACCGTTCCACCGCGTCGACCGGGAGTGGGGACCTCCGCGCAGTCGGCCATCAGAATCGTTTCCGCCGGGGAATCCCCCTCGCTCATGCTGTGTGGGCCGGCAATCGGCGTTAGGTACGCCTCGTTGACTCCGTAGGCAAAGGGAATCGGGTTATTTGTCGTGACCGGAATGCTCTTGGCCATCGGGCAATCTTGGATCGCAACGTTCTTTAAGTACGGATGGACGAGTCCTTCCTGACCATTTATAGTTACGGGATTGGTGCTGAAGTCAGTGCTCCAGCCCCAGCCATAGACCTTGTTTCCGCTTGACGAGGCAGTGAGAATATAGTCGTCGTAGTCGTTTGAGTACAACACGAAGGCCGTGCCGATCTGCTTGACGTTCGACAGACAGGAGGTTTTTTGCGCGGCCGCTTTGGCCTGGGCGAACACGGGGAAGAGAATCGCGGCGAGGATCGCGATGATTGCAATGACGACCAGGAGCTCGATGAGAGTGAAGCCCCGGCGAGAATAAAGCGAACGGTTAAGCATATACAATGACCTCAGACCGCATCGTATCTGCTTGGCGTTGACAAAACGTTTACAATGCGGACTGTCCGCATACACTGAGATTTATTTGGGTCGGGTGCCCGTCGCAACCGTTGGTTGAACCTCTAGGAGTGAGCGAACATGGTCTTTACCAAGAAGCATTGGATGCGGTTGGGTGTGATGTTTCTCATCATCCTTGTCGGCCTGTTTGCTGGGATGCTGAACGCGGTTTCCACAATGCTGTGGGTTCACCCGCACGGCTTCCGGCAGGTAACGGATGCTACCAATGCCATGTTCCTCCGGATGTTAATCATCATTGGGATCGAGTTTCTGTTGCAAATCGGGTGGACGGTTTGGTTTATCGTTGCCGCAATTCGTGATGCGCGACGAGTAGGTGAAACCCAGGCCGTTTGAATTTCAGCCGAGCAATGAAATCAAATTCCCACGCTGGCTACGCGGTGGCCGCGCTCGTTACGATCGCCCTCGGCATCGGCATCCGTAAATTCCTTCCGGGCCATGTGAGCAAAATTCCCGGCGATGCTTTATACGCAGTGATGGTCTACTGGATCGTCCGGGCTGCCAAGCCGGCGATGTCGACGAAGCATGCGGCGCTAATTGCCATCGCCCTAAGTTTCATCGTCGAGTGCCTGAAACTCCTTCGGTTCCACCGCCTCGTTGCCTTCCGTGGGACCTTCGTGGGCCATCTCATTTTTGGTTCGGTTTTCAGCACGGCGAACCTGGCCTGCTACGTCTTGGGCGTGGCCATCGCTTGGTTCGTCGACCGCGAGTTTTCGGCGCCAAGCCGCGCTCGCGGTGATCGACGTTAGTTTTTCAACTTAGCCGATGCGGCGGCCGGGCTGAGACGACTGACCTTTGGGATTTCCAAAGATTCGTAGCCTCTGCTTATTACCTTTGCTCGTGGCGACGTCCTTCGCCGCTTCTCCCACAACCCAGACCAACGACCAGATCGCTCAGTGGGCGACGGGGTTGAGAAGGATGAGCAAAAGGCAATCGAGTGGTATCGCAAAGCCGCGAAGCTGAGCAATGAAGTCGCCTAGCAGAATCTTGCCCGGCTCGGCATAAATGACACTAATTGCTGAATGCGCGCGAAAGTGGCAAAAACAGATTCAACTGCGGCACTGAATCTTCTATCATTGAGCCGTGTTTAAGGCAAGGAAGATCTGGGTTCCGCTGGTCGCGGTAGGGCTCGTGGGTTGCGGCGGAAGCGGTGGATCGGGAGGCGGCGGAACTCTGCCTACGCCGCCGGCGAATGAGTTTCGGATCGGCGCCCTGGTTTCGCTGACCGGGAACTGGAATACGCTCGGCAAGACGAGCAAGGCGGCGGTGGAACTTGCGGCGGCGGACGTGAACACCTACTTCCAAAACCAAGGCATCGCTTTGCGAGTGAAGCCGGTAATCGCCGACACCAAACTCGACCCGGCGACCGCGCAGGCGCAGATGACGAAGCTTCAAGGGGAGTCCGTCAATGTCTTCATCGGCCCGCAATCGAGTTCCGAGGTCGCGGCGCTCAAGCCTTCCGCCGACTCGACGGGTGCGATCCTCATCAGCCAAGGGAGTACGGCCTCTTCGCTTTCGATCGCCAACGACAACGTTTTTCGCATGTGCCCGGACGACGTCCGGGAAGCAGAGGCCCTCGTTGCACTGTTACAGGCCGACGGGGTTCAGGCGATCGTGCCGGTTGCTCGGAACGACGCGGGCAATCAGGGTCTGTTCAATTCCGTGACCACTCGCTTTGGCTTGGCGGGTGGAACGAACTCCACCGGCGTCATCTATGGCACCACGCTTACGGACTTCACGGCGACGCTCGCATCGATTTCGAGCCAGGTGACGGCGCTGCAAGCCTTGAAACCCGGCGCAAAAGTCGCGGTCTACCTCGCGGCTTTCGATGAGGCCGCTTCCATCCTCGCCGCAGCCGGCAACGATCCGGTGTTGTCGACGGTGAAGTGGTACGGCAGCGACGGCGTCGCGCTGAGCGCGGCTTTGACCGCGAACGCCGCTTGCTCCGCGTTCGCGGTTAAGTCTGGTTTCCCGAATCCGAACTTCGGCCTGGACGATGCGCGGGTGGGGACTTGGGCTCCGGTTGCGGCTCGGATTAAAGCTAAGTCCGGTATCGATCCGGACGCGTTTGCCTTGTCGGCTTACGACGGCGTTTGGCTCGCCGCTTTGGCTCGGGCGAAAGAGACTGGGGCTTGGAACGCAGCGACGTTCGGCGCCGACTTTATGTCCACGGCCTCGACTTACGTCGGAATCACCGGTCCGACAAAGCTGGACGCGGAAGGCGACCGGGATGCGGGCAACTTCGATTTCTGGGGGATCGTAAGCTCAGGATCGGGGTTCGCGTGGAAGCGGGTTGCCGTTTACGAAGCGAGCACCGGCGCCATTCAGCGCTAAAGGATTATGGTGAGGCCGGCGCAAAGTCGGCCTCCGCGCGTCGCTTAATCTCCTGCATTACCCGCACGTGGACCTGCTCCACGATGGTGTCCGTCCATAGCCCCCAATTAGCGGAGGGGTAGACCTCGTAGTCGTAGACGGACGTCCCGATGATTTCCGTGCGTCCCCCAGAGAGTGGCTTTAGCTGAAACTCACCGGTCTGGCAGTGGAAGTACCCGGTGAGATGCGCGGCATGAACCTCGAAAAACGGATTCAATTCCTTCATCGTGGGTGGCGTGTCGAGCACTTGGAACCGCAGAAGGCGGTTTGGCTCTATTGCGGTGATCTTTTCGGGCATGGGGCCGGTTGATATTTGGCAGACTCGGTTCGCCCCCACGAATTGACCTTGTGCTTCGATTTTATATGGATGCGCGACCCCGAGGGAGAACGGAAGCCACAGCGGGCCATTGACCGAGTCGAGGTTGAACAGATAGGGCCAAATCTTCTCGGGCGGCGCGTTCACGACGATGGTCGTGGTCTCGGTGCGCACCTGAGGCGTCGGTACTTGACGAGCGAAATAGACCGCGCAAAGGGGAAGAATCGGCAGGATCGCCATGTTCCTTTTGGTGAAGGAGCGGTCTCGAAAATAAAGCAGTTGGCGCCGGCCTAAATAGCTACCCAGGAAGATTAGCGGCAGAACGGTCGGCACCGCCATGGCCACGCAAATAATCCCCTCAAATGCGACCCCGAGCACGCCAAGGCCGGCGAACAAGAACCCGTAAAGCCCAATTTGGAAGTTCTGCTTCACCGTAGGAATGCCTCGGGTTCCGCAAGTGAGGGTGCCCAAGTATCCGGCCAGAAGGGGAAGAATGCAGAAGAGCCCCATCCCGTACTGCGACTGCGGCGTGCAAATCACGAAATACAGGTAGCCCAACGCCGCCGCCGAGGCGGCGCTGACGAGCCCGCCCAAGACGACGCGCCCGGTCGTCGCTCCTGTCGGCGTCGCGTCGGTTTGCTTGGGTGTGTTAACCGAAGGCCGGCGCCGTGGGATCATTCTTCGATGTTATCATAGTTTCAGAACATATTGAAATGTGAGTCTTCCCGAATTCGCGTGATTTGTCCGAGGTGGTAGGCGACGTGCGTGAAGCGGCAAAGCAAGTCGCCGATGCCCCATGGTCCGGATTGGATGGTCGACAAAGGTGTCTCCTCGATCATTGTTTTGACGCTGGCTATCGACGCTTGCAGCCGGTTCTTGGCGGCTTCCCAGGATTCGCCGTCTCGAACTTCCGGGAGAGCCGGCCAAGCGCCTTCGTCGGGATGAACCGGCTTCCCGGTGGTGACCCGTTGGACGATGTTCTCGTTCCAGACCGCGAGATGGAGGACGATCTCCCAGATGGAAGGAGTGCTTGGCCCTTGCCGCCAAAGCGCGGCCTGGGCGGTTAGGTCGTGCAGAGCCTCATCGAGAGGCATGACCCAATCCTCGTGCGCGTAAGCGTATTCGAGTCCAACGAGTAGTTCGCGACGTAAGGTTTCCTCTTCCATTAGTTTCCCACCTTCAAGCTTGGTGACGAATTTGCGTGCTTCAAAAACGCTTTCGAGCACTGACGGCAAATCCGGGATAGTTGTCAAGGCTGTCCCGCATAAGCAAGCCAGGCCCATCCTCGGCATTCTTCGAAACTTCGGCGGTTGCTGATTCAGTCTTTTCTTTCACTTCTCGTATTCCCATTGGGCTCACTTGACCATGTGTCAGTTAGCGGTTGACTGCCTTAATAGGTTAGACCGACATTTAACTTTTTCACTAGGATTCGGGCTCGGTAAGCGCTGAAGGCGCGTAGGATTTGAAGCCAGGGTTGAAGTCGAAGACGTAGGCCCTGGGTTTAGGCGAGTCCCAAGTCCAGGGCTGAAAGCCTTGCATATTTTGGTGTTGACAGCCTCAGATAACGCTGTCACTTTAGCCCGTGAGCAAGTAGAAATATTCCGGACCTTCAGTCCTTCGATGCGTACCCAACCGCTGTCCAGGGCCTGCGCTTCGCTCCAACCCTGGCTACAAATATTTAACGCCGTTGGCGCTTCATGCGAACCGAACCGCCCAAGTATCCGCAAGTTGTCTAGCCCAGAACCTACGAGCGAAAACCTGACTGCATTAGCGAAATGTACACCAGTCCCGCCGAGGAGCCGTAGTTGGCGTTTGAGAAAGTGTTCGTCGAGGAGTTGATCCATTCATAGGGCGCGCCGGCTCCGCGCCGCCCTCGGACGAACCCAACGTATTGTGAGAGCAGCTCTTGAGCCGCCTTCGGGTCGACTTTTTGCAACGCCGTCACGAGCCAGCCGGTGGGCGTCGCCCAGTAGCCGCCGTTCTGGTAGGCGTCGCGGCCGCATGAGGTCCTATCCCAGTAACCCCCAAATGGGCCGTCCTTCGGTAAGTGCCGGATCTGGCCGCCGTCGATGATCGTTTTGCCCCGATAGAGGTTGAGCAGATGGCGACAAACTGCCTTTTCGGTCGAGCGGGGAAGTACGCCTAGCCAAACTGCGAACGCGGATGCCCAGACGTCGTCCTTGCGACCGATACCGGTGGCCGACATCAAGAAACCTTCGGAGGCTGAAAGCGGCTGAAAGAACGTGGTTTCCAAAGAACTCTGAATCTGCTTGGCGGCCTTTCGATATGCCATCGATTCGGCCGCCTGCCCGTTCGAGCGGCAAAGGTCGGCTAGTCGCTGACTTGCCTGCCAGCGGAGCAGGGAAGGCATCAGGCAGGAGCCTGTCTTGGAAATAGAGTCGCAAAATCCCCAGTCCACCCGGGTTCGCTGGGGCGCGCTGTCACAGATGACAAGCCCGGTCTTCGGGTCCGTCTCAACCGAATAGAACGCCTTGGCCGCGACTTCGCTCAGGAGATGCTCGCCCCAGGGAGTCTTCATCGGCTGAGTAAACAGGTGCGATCCGGGCGCGAGTCGCGCGTGCTCCTGGATCATTTGGATGAAGTAAAACGCGTCGTCGGCGGGCGGAAGGTAGCCGTAATTTCCCACCCCTTGGTCGGCATAGGCTCCGGGATACCAGCACGCTGCGCCGTCCAACGCGATGTGATCGGGCACGCTGAATCCAGGTACGTGGAGTCCATGGGCAAAGTCGATACCTGCTGGACCCGGCTGGACGGAGGCCACGAGCCGAATCCAGCCCTCGACTTCCGCGGCCGGAACGAGGTCGCTCCCAAGCATCATCGCCGCATCCCGAATCCAAAACGCGGGATAAAAATTCTGGGTGCCGCCGGGTACGTGGAGCCCGCGTCCCGTGGTGTTGATCGGGCCGCCTGGGATTTGCGCGCCGATCTTCACGAGCGAGGCATCGACGACCGAGTGGGCAAGATCGCGCAGGAAGGCCAAATCGGATTGCGTCGAGATCAGAAAAGCGGCGGCCAACAAAGACATTTATAAACCCTATTAAAAATCTGAATTGATTGAGGCATACTGCTAATCAATGCGTTATCTATGTTATGCCGCTATTTTCTCGACGCTGTTGTTGGCCGGTTGCGGCGGCAGCGGCGGTTCTTCGCCCGCCCCATCTTCGATAACCATCGGCGCGATGCTTGAGCAGACCGGGACCCTGACGGATTTCACGCCAGAATACACCGCCGCCTGTCAGTTGGCCGTGCAGGATGAAAATGCTCGCCTTGCCGGAAGCGGATCGCACCTTACCGTGGCTTTGGATATCCAGGATTCGCAATCGACGCCGGCCGGCGCTTCCACGGCGATGGCCGCGCTGGTCCGCGATCATGTGTCGTACACCCTTGGCCCCCGGACGAGCGGACAGTGTAAGCAGATTCTCCCTGCCGCGCAATCCAATAAAGTAGCCGTACTCGCATCCCGATCGGTCGCGGACGACTTGGCCTTGCCGAATGACGCGCTCTTCCGGCTGATCGCGCCCGATAGCGAAGTGATTCCGCTCGTCGCCAGAACCGCGGTCGCGCGTGGCCTCAAACAGATTTGCGTGTTCTACCGGAACGATGTTTTCGGAAAGGACGCGCTCAAGATCATGACGCAGCAGATGGCTGCTGCCGGCGGAGCCGTCGTCTACTCCCAGATCTACGACGCCGCGACCGGACCGACGGACGCCGACCTTCAGACCTTCGCCACGAACGCAATGGCGCAGGCCGCAATCCACGGGACTTCGACCGGTATCGCCTACTTCTCGCTGACGGAGATGGTCAACGGGTTCGCAAAGCTCAACGCGCAGCCCGACGCGTTCCGAACCATCGGTTCGATGAGCTCGCAGAGCCTGGCAAACATTCAGGCCTTCATTTCGAACCCGGCAGCCCTCGCTTACTGCGAGTCGTCAGGTTTCCAAGCCGTCGCGTTTGCCCTCGCGAGCCAGGCCGCGGCCACCCTTCCCGCCGGTGCGGCGCTCCTAAATCGGATCGCGGCCAAGAGCGGAAAGGCAAATCCGGATGAGCTTTCGATCAACGTGTACGACGGCATGCGCGCGATGATGGTCGCGGCGGAGAAGAAGTCCGGATCGGATGCGATCGCCAAACTTAACGCCGAACTCGCTTCGACCCCAGCCGGAACGCTGGCGCCGATGAAGTTCGACGCCAATGGCGACCGGATCGGAAGCTTCTACGGCGTGTATCAGATCGACCCGGTGAGCACCACTTGGGTGCGCTCCGGGACGTTGACGCCCTAGGGTTGCATCTCCGCTTGCTGCCAGCGGGACATGTACATCGCCATCGGATCTATGACCTCGGCGCTCATTTCGGGCGCCGGGGTTGCCATTTGAGATCTCAGTGAATCGATCTGGGTAGTCATGACCATGAACATGGAGCCGGAACCCGCGCCGTTGATCCATTTCATCATTGAGGATAGAACGAGTTCCTTTAAATAGGCGAAGCTGAAGTCATCCGTGAGGCCGGCGATAGCAAAGATTTCGTCGTCCGTCAGCTTGAGCTCGCTTTCGAGGTTTCGATTTTGCAGCGTTAGGTATTCGGCGCGGCTGACCTCGTCCGGCAGATTGAAGGTGTATTTGCGGTCAAACCGGCTGGGCCGCTCGAGGATCGCGGGATCCAGGCGCTCAGGGTGGTTGGTCGTAGCGATCGTCATGATTCCTTCGTTCGCGGCGAAGCCGTCCATCTCGTTCAGGAAGAAAGCGCGGACGTTGTCGTTGATCAACGAGTCGAGGTCCTCGAATATGAGAACGCATGGCGAGGATTGGCGGGCGCGTTGAAAGACTTCACTCACCATCGACTGCTGCGTGGCGTGCATCGTTTGGAACGACCTTACGTACAGGCAGGGCAGGCCGAGAACGTTGACCAGGCCTTTGATCGCATGGGTCTTGCCGTTACCGGGAGGGCCAAGGAAGAGCACTCCGCGCTTCCATGGCACACCATGCCTTTCGTAAAGCTCCTTGGAGTCGAAGAAGGACTTGAAGTCCGACTCGATCGTTTCTTTGAGACCGCCTTCGAGGACGAGCGTGTCCAGGCTCGTTTTTCGGACGGACTCGAAGAGCTCGGGATCCTTTTGCCAGCAGCCATTGAAGACAAGGACTTCGCCGCGGATTTCGCTATTCCACTTGCAGCAGGCACGGAAGAAGGCTTCGGCATCCGCCTCGTCTTCAGCAACGAGGAAGTGCTTTGCTTTTGAGCCGTAGTCCGCCTCGACGGAGACGGTAAAGAGGTCGAACTGCAGTCCGCGCCAACGGATCGACCGCCAGGCGTTCGCGGCGTCTCCGTAGATGTAGGGTTCTCGATCGTAGTACTGGACGGGAGCTTCGGCGAATAGGCCGGCTTGCGTTTCGACGTCGCAATGACCTTCGCTTGCGTACGTGGTGACGCGGAAAAAGACCGAATCGCTTTCGAGAAGGAAGCGTCCCGGGAATATTTCGCGAAGCTTCTGGCCAAACGAGTAGTAGATTGCGTCCTTAGGCAGGCTGAGGGCATCAAGGATCAAGTTCGCGTCAGGCGTGGTCATCGTTCACCAATTCCATCATCGGGTTAAACCGGGGTCGATCTCACTGTGTACGTCGAATCTAGCGCTTTGAATCGCCAAAAATATGAAGGAGGATCACCGCAGCGCCTTCCCAGAAACTTACTTGCCCAGGAGTCATGTCAGCGGCGATGTCTTTAATCTTATCGACGGGGCGAAGCACCGTAACGTACGCGATTCGGGCGAAGAACAGTTTTGGTCCCCACACATTGTTAGCGTAGTCGGTTGCGGGCTCCATGGGGGTAGAGGCGGAGAAAAGTTGGACCCTCCGCGCGCGGGTGGGGTAAGAACTCTTCACTGTGAGCGCACCTCCCGATCGTGGACAAATATTGAAGCCGAGACGGACGTTAGTCTCATTGCTGGAAATCGGCGACGGTTTGACCCATGTGCTCGTGGCCGTGCTGCTTTTACTGCTCGCCGTTGGGATTCTCGTCTCAAGCACGATTACGTTTGTGAGGGATGTGGCCTCGCCGCCGAGCATCGTTCGCACCGTTTCGGCGGAGAAGGTTGCCCCGGTGGTAAGCGAGGGCAAGCCTGCGGAGTCGGCTACGGCTCACGCGGAAGTTAAGAGTTCCTTTCCTCAACTGGCGCTCCTCTACTTGAGCGATTTGCTCTTGGGCGTCATCGTGCTCGAACTGCTGAGCACGATCCTTACATATATCCATGCGCGCAGCCTGGAGGCGACGATCAAGGACTTCTTGATCGTCGGGCTTATCTCGAGTGTGCGGAAGATATTGCTAATCGGCGCTCAGTCGTCGCTGAACATGTCTACAGGAGACGAATTCATCAAGGAGGCGCTGGGGACGGTGATCAGCATTCTTGGCATCATCTTGCTGATCGGCGGGTTGCTGCTCTTGGATCGGCGGGCGAAGGCCGTCGCCCGGACAGAAATCGTCGAGACCCAAACTCCGTAAAGTCCGCCGCTATACTGGGTGCCATGCTCCTCTGGCTCTCGACCCTGTTGCTCGTTCCTTCTTTCCGGCAGGAACCGACGATCGAGACGCTGGACAAGATGGCGGTTGCGAAAGACGCCGATGGGCTAGAGAGGTTCTCCTTTGTCCCGGCCTCGCAGCGTAATCCATTTAAGGTCCTTCAGACCGGTGGCGCCTATGGCGTGGGTCGCTTTGGATGGCACGCCTTTGAGCTGCCTAGCCCCAACGGCAAGGCGGACTACGTCGTCATCGGTACCGCACTTACAAGTGAGGATGTCGGGGAACTTGTTTTGGAGCGTCGGGGCTCGAAGCTGCTTTTTGTCCCGGAGTCGGATGCTTGGGGAGCCCACATCGACCGGCACCGGTTCGATGTCCACTTCGATATTCCGCGCAAGCACGTCGCGATTGAAGACCGCATGACCCTGAGTCACAAGGCCGGTCCGGTCTTGTTTCGGATGTCGCCTCCCTATCAAGTGAAGTCGATCGTCGATGAGAGCGGCAAGACGGTTGCCTTCAAGCAGGGAAGCGGGGTGGTAATCATGGATGCGGGTCCCCAGGCCAGTGGACAGACGCTGACCATCCGCTACGAAGCCACCGTAAATCTGCCCCAATACGCCGCCAGTATCTCCGCCGCCGAGGCGACGCTGGTGAACGACTATTGGTATCCCATGATCGCGCGGGGACCGGCTCCGTATGAGATCACGATGCATGGGCCGAAGGATTGGGTCTCCGTTGCCCAGGGCGAGAAGCTTTCGGAAACCGTTGCCGGCGACGAGAAGGTGACGAAGTACCGAATGGACCTGCCGGTCGTCTACTTCAGCGCGATCTGCGCGCCCTTCAAAGTGGCGGAGGAGAAGATCGGGGGCCGGACTTTCCACGCTTGGAGCGCACGGCTGAGCGACGAGAAGCTGCGTATGCAGTGCGAGCTCTACGCAGGCATCTTCAACTACTACTCAAGCATCTTCTGTCCACCCCCCTATCCGCTCTATGGAGCGGTCGATAGTAAAACCTACGGTGGCGGTGCCCTTGAGGCCTACACCTTCGCGACTTGGGGCGGAGGTTTTCCCGCCGAAGACGCCCACGAGCCAGCTCACACGTGGTGGGGCGGGATCATCAACAACACGTATCTGAACTCGTTCTGGAACGAGAGCTTTGCGGTGTTCACGGACGGCCTGTATCACCGGAATGTGCCGATCGGAAACGTCTCCGAACGCCGCCTCGCGTTCGTTTCAGACGCGAGCGCCCAAGACAATTACACGGAAGCCGCGATGTCTGAGTCCGGCGCCGATATCGGCGGGACGGGAAGCTCCCTCGGCTACGGCAAGGGGGCACGCGTCTTGCAGATGCTTGAGCAGTGGCTGGGCACCGAGAAGATGATTTTGGCGATGAAGACTTGGTCGCTGACACAGCCCAAGGGCGTTCCGGGAGAGTGGGAGGACTTCGAGCGCGTGGTCACGAAGCTGAATCCCGAGAAGGACATCAAAGGCTTCTTTGACGACTGGGTCCGGCGTCCGGGCTATGCCTCCTTCGAAGTGACACGGCCCGCCTATAACGATCGCAAGCTGACCGTCGGCCTCCATTGGAAGGGGCCCCGCTTCCGGATGCCCTTGACGGTTCTACTCGCGGACAATGCGGGACACCGCACCTATCACACCGTCTTTTTGGACGGCAAAACCGACACGGTAACGCTGCCGTCCCCGAGCTCTCCCAACCTGGTCTCGATCGACCCGTGGCGGCAAAGCCTACGCCCGATCTCGGAGCAGGAGACTCCGGTGCAGTTGGGAGGCGTTTTGGGAGGACTCAGAAAGGTTGTGGAGCCGTCGCACGCCGATTGGATGAGAAACGTCGAAGGTAACGATGAGGACGGCAAGACCACTACAGACCCGGCCGGCTGTTTCCTTGTTGGTTCCCCCGAGACTTGGCCGCTGATGGCGGACCTTTGTAAGAAAGCCGGCTTCGTCTTTAAAGGCGATCAACTCACGTACGACGGGACGACGATCGACCTGACCAAAGGATGTGCAGTGGCGATCGTCGATCTGCCGGAGGGCAAGCGGTGCGCGATCGGGCTCGGCAAAACGCGAATTCGGCCTGGGTTTGGTCGCAGCCGACTGTGCCTGACGGACGACTTGGGTCGTTTTTTGCGGGGCAAGACCGAGCCAAAGACGGCGGGGCCGCTGACGTTTGCGCTGCCGTAAGGGTTATCGGTGGGGCCTAGGGCGGCGGCAAATAGTGGCGCATTCACAGGGTGAAGCGCTGAAGGCGCGGAAATATTTCAAGCCTGGGTCGAAGGCGCAGCCGCGGGCCCAGGATGGAGTATTGGCAATACAGTGGACTGAAGGTTCACCATATTTTTCGGGATCCCGCCGTTGGTTTTGACTGCCTGACGCCCCAAATTATGCCGGGCCTTCAGCCCTCGAATTCTCCGGCGTCCCCATCCAGGGCTTGCGCTTCGCTTCGACCCTGGCTCACAATATCAGGCGCTTTCAGCGCCGTCCGAATGCCGAGATATTGGCCGTAAATCGTCTCGTCAGTTCAGTTGGCCGCCGGGATTAATCGGCGCGTCGGGCGGTCGAGGTTCGGCGCTGACCGCCCAGACGCCTCGATCGCGATCTTCCCAGTTGGATACCTCGCCCCTACTACGAGCCTCATGGATGAGGTCGAAATCCAAGGTGGCGACGACCAAGCCTTCCTCGTTGAGCGGCGTCTCGGCGAGGATTGAATCCACCGGAAATGGCTCGACGCTGGGGGCGATGATCGCGGAGGAGCCGTAGGTGGACGGCACCGGTTCGCGTCCGAGATCGCCCACTAAAGAGGCGTGCACCACGAACGTCGTGTTCTCGACGGCTCGTGCGAGGCAACTCCACCGCACGCGCTGGAATCCGCGCTGAGTCTCCGTCCACGAGGGGACGCACTGGACGAGCATGCCTGCCTCGGCGAGGGCGCGGCCAGCCTCGGGAAACTCCGAGTCGTAGCAGATGGTTACCCCCATCGCCTTAGGCAGCCGGGCCAGCCCTTTGCCACGACACAGGTCCCAGACGTCGCGTTCGTAAGCGGTGAGGTTGTTCTTCTCGGCGATGATGGAGGCCTGGCCGGGGATGCCGATGGCGCAGACGTTCTTGATGCCGTCGGGGGTTTCCTTGAAGTGCGACCCACCGACGATGATGAGGCCGCTGAGGTCAGAGATGCGGTCCATCCACTCCTCCATCGCGGCTCCGTACTGAGCGAGATAGCGGGCGGCCTTGTGGTCGGCAAGGTCGCGCTGGATTTGTAGCAGTTCTAGGACCTGAAGTTCGGGCAGGACGAGGACGTCGGCCTCGAGGTCGTGGGCTTGGGTGACGAAGTCGTGCATGTGGCCGAAGAAGTCGCTGTCACCACGCATCTTGCGGGCCATCCGAATTTTCCAAGCCGCAGCGGCAACTCTTAACGTCATTTCTCAGCCACCCATTCGAGGAGTGCGCCCGCATTCGCCGACTCTTCGTCCTCCATGTACTCCTCAATTATCTCCAAGAATGTGAGCCTCATGTGGAGCAACGGGGTCATGGTGCGGTCCGTGACTTCTCGGACGGCGACGAGCGCACCGTAGCGATGAACATCGACCTCGGGGTGAAGACGGTGATACTGGCTGAAGCCGGGGATTCGGCACCCAGTTCCGTAACGGGTGAGGCCGAGTGATCGGATGAGGGCGTACCGAGCTTCGTAAAAGGCCCGGCCAATCCCCTGTCGGCGCACCGAGGGTTCCACGGCGATATCTAAGCCGTAGAGCGTCGTTCCTTTGCGAGTGAATCCACGGATGGCGGGTCCGCCGACGGTCAGATACCAGTTCTCATGGGCTCGCCACCGCTCCTCGGAGATGATCGTGTTGCTGCAGCTTCCGACGATTCGGCCCTCAAGTTCGGCGACGAATTGGCCGTCCGGGAAGATGTCGATGTGCTGCTGCAGATGGTGCGGGTCCCAGTGGTAGTCCTGGGGGAAGGGCGGCGGGAAGGCGGATTTTTGAAGCTCGACGACGCCGGCCAGGTCCTCGGACGTCATGTTTCGGATCAAAGCCATTGTTGTTTACATCTGGAAGCCGATGGTATCGAGGATCCTCATGAGATCGTCGTCGGAGTAAAACTCGATCTCCAGCTTGCCTTTGGCGATGCTCACCGGCGCGCCAAGAAACATGCCGAGGGCATCCTGAAGGGCCTTTTCGTTCGTTTCCGGCTCCGCTTTTTGGCCCTTCGTCGTTCCCGTCTTTGGTTTGGCGGCCTTCTCTACGTCCCGGACGGAAAGTCCACGCTCGAGTATTTGGTCGTAGAGCGCGAGCTGATGCGGCTCACTCTCGAGAGCAAGGAGCGCTCGGGCATGGCCCTCGGAGATCTTGCCGCCTTGCAGGCCTTCAATTACGCGCTTGGGCAGCCTTAACAGGCGGAGGGTGTTCGTGATGGTCGTCCGGGATTTGCCAACCTTTTCGGCAACCTGCTCTTGGGTCAGGTCGAACTCGTCAACCAGGCGGCGATACGCCTTGGCGCACTCGATCGCGTTAATATCCTCGCGCTGGATGTTCTCGATAAGCGCGAGTTCCAGCGAGTTCTGGCTACCCGATGCGCGAAGCATCACGGGCACGACCTTCAATCCGGCGAGCTTGGAGGCGCGAAGGCGCCGCTCCCCGGCGATGAGCTCGTACTTGCCCTCCGGGAGCGGACGAACCAGAAGCGGCTGTAGGATGCCGTGCTCCTTGATCGAAGCGGCCAGCTCGGCGAGCGGACCCTCTTCGAAGTGGGTCCGTGGTTGCCGCGCGTTAGGGACGATATCGTCTACCGAGACTTCACTCGAGACGTTCTCATACTGCTCCGCAATGAGCTGCGAAAGCCCCTTTCCTAACGCGCGGCGCATAACCGGATTATGACGCGCTACTTGAGCAGACGATTGAGGAGATCGGCCAAGCGGTAACCGGCGGTCGCTGCTCGGCGCTCGCTTAAGTCGCGGGCCTTGGCGAGGTAATCCTCACTCGGTACCGTGTGCTCGGGAAGCGCGTAGACGACGGCCTTCGCATCGGCGAAGCTCTCCATTGCCCAGTCCTCTGGCGTCTGATCGCCGACCTTGGAGAGGGAGCGGCGGGGATACTTGGCCGCCATTTCCGTCGCGATGGCGCGGATTTCCTGCTGGCCCTCGGCGGAGCGGGGCGAATCCTTCACGTGGAAGAACCCACCGCCTAGATCCCAGAGGGAATGGAGATTTCGAGGAGGCCGGTCGCCGAGGCTGGTGGGAGGCTCGATGCGGAAGTCGTTGCCGCCCTTGTCGCCTCCTGGCTCCGCGTCGGTATCGCGAGCAGTGGCGTGAAGCGGTTGATGGATGTCCCCGACGAAGTGAATCAGGAAGCGAAGGGCTTCGCCCCGCTCGGCGTCGGATTTCGTCTTGTCGGCAACGATTTTCGAAAACTTGTCGATCGCCCAAACCGCGTTCTCAGCGTCGGCGTGGGTGGTCACCGGCCTGCCGTCGGCGCGGAAGTGGTGATCCTCGTAGTGCCAAGGACCGGTTTCGCGGCGGTCATTGCGGATCTCGTCCGCCCAAGTCGAGACGGCGACAAAGTCGGTCGGGGTTCCGGCCGGAGCGGCGGCGAGAAGACGGTCGGCGGTTGCGCGGACGTTTGGCTTCAGGTTCTGCTGCGCAAGCATCGCGATCGCCATATGGCCGACGGCATTCCAAGCCTGGGCGGCGCCAAATGCCGCGATAAGCGCTCCGACAATGAAGGAGCGAAGTACGAATTTCATTGATTTCAGTTTACGACCGCGCGTCGATAGTTTACGAACTCTTAACCTCGTTTCGCCGCGTTCCACAACGCATCCCATTGCTCCGGACCGAGCTCACGCAAGGGGACGGTGGCCAATGCCTCCATCCTTTCGAATCGGGAAGTAAACCGGTCGACCATCTTTCGTAGCGCTTCCTCCGGTTCGATTTTCTGCCAGCGGGCGAGGTTGACCACGGCAAACAGCAGATCGCCGAGTTCGCTTTCGATACGATCGACGTTCCCGGCTTCGATCTCGGCGCGGAGTTCCTGCTCCTCTTCGTGGAGCTTGTCGAAGACCGATTCCTGGTTCGGCCACTCGAAGCCGACGCGGGCGGCACGTTTGCTGATTTCGTACGCGCGCATTAAGCTGGGCATGGCACGGGGGACGCCGCCGAGGATGCTGGCCGGAGCCTCGCCCTTTTCAGCCTTCTTGATCACGTCCCAGTTCGCGAGAACTTCGTCGGCGTCGGCAACCGAGGTCTCACCAAAGACGTGGGGATGGCGGCGAATCAGCTTGGTGACGATCTCCTGCGCGACATCGTCGATGTCGAACTCGCCGGTGCGTAGTTTGCGCATTTGCGCATGCATATAGGGCTGCAAGAGCAAGTCACCGAGCTCTTCGCGTAGCAGTGATGCGGACCCACTGTCGATCGCTTCGATGACTTCGTAAGCCTCTTCGACGATGTACTTCTTCAGCGATTCGTGGGTTTGCGCTTGATCCCAAGGGCAGCCGCCGGGGCCGTAGAGGCGGTCGACTACCTCCGAGAGCTGATCGAGCGGCCCGGAGACGAGGATAAGAACCGCACCGTCAGGAAGCTCATCACTCGCCAAAGCGAACGGCACGGAAGAGGCCTCAAGCGCCTCTTCAAGAGGCGGGAAGGGCCGGGAAAGAAAGACAGTCCGGCCAACGAGTCTATCGGTGAAATCTGCCGCGAGGGGTCCAAGCGGCAGGCGCAGAATTTCTACCATCCACTAGCCAGTCTGCTTCAAATAGGCCTGAATAAACTTCTCGTAGGCTTCTTTGAATTCAGTCTGCTTGATGTCGATCGTGGCGGAACTGCGCATCGCCTTCATTTCCTTGGTAATGTCGTTCTTCGCCTTCCCCTGATCCAGCATCATCTTGCTGCGGATCTTTGCGCGAAGGCTTTCGCTCATCGCTACCTTCTTGGACGGCAGGATATCTTCGATGAGGAACTTGACGAACGAAGGCTCGCCACCTGTTGTGGTGGAGACCCAGCCGGTCGTTTTGCCGATCTGCGTATCTTTAATCGCTGCGAGAAGCGGCGTGCCAAGGCTGGTCTCAGGGATGGAGCCGTATTCGCCGCCGGTCGTCTTCGCGGTTACGTCGATGCTGTACTGCTTTGCGACGTCGGAGAAGCTAGTTCCACCGGACAGAGCCGTCTCAACGGCTTGCTTATCGGCGTCCGTCCGGACGACCACCACGCGCAGACGGAATTTCTTTGGGATTGTGAACTCGTCCGGGTGCTTGGTGAAGTAGGTGTCGACTTCTTGGTTCGTAACGGTAATGCCTGCGGTTTGAACGTTGAACTGAGCGAGTTCGTACCGAATCTGATACTTCATCTCGTCGAGCGAACGTCCCGATGAGAGCCAGACCTGCTCCAAAGACGGATTGTCCTCGGTTCTTCGCTTGTACTCCGCCGCGACTTCGAGGTCGGAGGGAAGCGCGCCCTTCTTCTTTGCGAGTTGGAAAACGAGCCGCTCGGTGATGAGTTGCTCTACGGTGAGGAATCCGGGGGGGAATTCGCTGAACGATTGGCCGGTAACTTTGCCGACGCCCGGCAGATACTCCATGCGATGGTAGTATTCGCCGCCCTTAATTTCCTCGCCGTTCACGACGGCGACAACGCGATTGGGGTCGACCTGGCCAAAGGCCGCGGTCGCGACAAGCGCGGCGAGCGCCGCGGTGAAAAGTTTCTTCAATAGGGATCCTCCAGAAGACGGGGTGATAACCACTATTACACCCAGCCCAAGCCCTTTTGACGCCCGAAACCGATGGATACTTCCATCTTTTCGGTGGAACCTGCGTTCGGAACCGTCGCGAAGAGAGCCCGCTCGGCCTGCTCTTCGCGATTGTTCCGCTATCTGGTGGTTAGTCTTTGTATGGGTCTTGCACCTCCGCGCCGGCCATCGCAACGCCCAAAGGACGCAAACGATGGAGGATTCGAATCGTTCCGGAGTGGTGCTCCAGAACCTCGTCCAGCTTCTTGTAAACCTCGGGGGCTTCGTCCGCACCCGCGCCGCGGAGCTCGATGCCTTGGCCCGCAATCCGCTGCTTCACCGCATCCCAATCCACGCATCCCGACATCAAGCGCGTCGGAACGCCCTTGATGTACCGAACCTTTCCGGCGGCCTGAGTACGGCTCATGACGCGGCCCGCGCCGTGAACCGTAGAGTACAAACCTTCCGCCGAAGCTTCGGATTGGACTCCCTCTAGGATCACAGACTCGTCGCCCATGCTTGCCCCGACGAACCCCTTCTGTCCCGGGTACGCCGGGGTGCAGCCCTTTCGGATAACCCACACGTCCTCGCCGAAGTGCTTCTCACGCCAAGCGAAGTTGTGGTGGTTATGGATCGAGTCCAGTGCCGACGCGCCCATGATCTCAAGGACCTTGTCGCACACCATGTCGCGTCCCGCGTAGGCGTATTCGCCGGCGAGGTTCATGGCGGAGATGTAGTCCTGACCCAAGAGGCTGTCGATGCTGAACAGAACCGGCGGAGAGTCCATTTCGCCGTCCTTACCGCGCTCGTCGAACTGCTTGCCCTGCGCGAGGGCAAGAAATCCGGAGGCGGTACGGTGGCCAAAGCCGCGCGAACCGAAGTGCACGCCGACCCAAACTCGACCCTTCTCGTCCGCGAAGATGTCCACGTAGTGGTTCCCCGACCCGACGGTTCCGAGCTGGTTGGACGCCAACTGAATCATCCGCCGCTGGTCTCGGAATTCTGCGTTCTTAATCTTTTCGAGCACCGGGTGGTCGATCGGATCCGGGTTCGGGCGACCCACGCCAAAGCCGATGAGGCGGCTGATGTCGTCCATGATGGCGGGCACATTTATGTCCGAGACAACCGCGTCCGTCAGGACCGCCTTGTTGCCGCAGGCGATGTCGTAGCCGACTCCGCTCGGGGAAATGTGCTCGGGGTAGGCCACGGCGCCCCCGATCGGTTGGCTGTAGCCGGGGTGGTGGTCTGCGCACAGCACCGCGTACGCGGCATCATTGGCGGCGCAACGCTGGATCTGCTGAGCTGCCCGATCGTCTACCGGGCCGAAAGTCTTCAATCTCATGGTCTTCCTCTAGGGTCGTGAGGAGACGAAGCTCCTCGATCGAGTCGAGGGAGCGGGCGAGATTGGCTGTTTGGTTAGTTACCGCCCGCTCCAGTTTGGGAGAGGCGGTTGGGACGCGGAGACTTACTCCGCGGGCTTAACCACCCCTTCGCTTGGGGTCCTATCTGTCGTGGCTATGGACACCAAGCCCAGAAGCCCGGCGCACATGGCGACGCCTCGCAGATCAATCTGCGAGCCGTGATATCCGGGGTTTGTAATCTGGTTCATTGCGTCCACTCCTGCCAGGAAAGCCTGTGCGAAGGTCAGGAGGATGATGTCACGAAGAATATTAAGAAAGCAAGGGCCGCCGCAATAGTTTCGAAGTCTCGCGACGCCTACCGCTTTGCGGTGAGGGGCCAGGAGGAAACTTGAGCGTACGAGTTATCCGGGAGGGTCTCGAAGAGGGTGACTTCCTCGACGGTCCAATCGCCAAGCTCGACACCGGCGACGGACTCGGCCAATTTCGCGGCCGCCCGCCCGACGATCTTCGATCCGGGAGAGATGCGGGCGAGGGTGATATGGGGCTGGAACTCCGTTTCCTCCACCAGCCCCGGTGGCAGGGCCGCGACGATATCGCTCCTCAAGTCACGGAGGGAGTCCACCTCGCCGCCGATCCCGGCCCAAAGAACCCTTGGCCGGGTGAGGTCGGGAAAGCCGCCGAGTTCGCCCGTGGTCAACCGGAACGGCGCATGGTCCTCACAAATGGCGCGGGCGGAGGGATCAATCACAGAGACGTCGTCGACGGACCCCAGAAATGCCAGCGTGACATGAAACTTGGCGGGAACGACGAACCGCACGCCTTGACGCGTGCAATCCGCCCTAAGGCGGTCTTGAAACTCCGTGAGGCCAGTGCGAACGGACTCGGGCAAGGCGCAGCCGATGAAGAGGCGGCGCACTACGCTTTCTCTCGAATATCGCGGAGCCAGTGGGCGTGGGAATCCAGGAAAAGACGGTCGCGGCCACCCGAGTGGACGGTGATTCCTTTCAGGGCCGCACTCACGGTTGGGATGGTGTTAGGGAAGTACGGGTCGACCATTAATTCCGTCTCCGACTCGCTCTGCGGGGTGCCCGCTTGGGGATTTTTCGCGACTTGGAGGTCGGCGATGGCTTGGTCGGTGGTTTTGCCCCAGAAATCGTCGAGGGTTACGGGGTCATCGGTACGGTCGAAGCGCCACATCCAGTACCGGCTACTTGGACTCTTCGGATCGGTTGTGATTGGCTGCTGGACCTGGATGACGTTGGCTAATGGACCTCCGAGAAGGCTCGGGCAGCCAAAGACGTCGTAGTTCTTGATGTACGGGAAGTAGACGATCATCGCCCAGCCGTTCCGGGGGTCGGAGGTCGGCCAAGTCGTCCACGGCTTCCAACCGCCAGGCAGGGATTTTTTTAGATCCCGGCGATCCGGCATGTGGTCGTCGTAGTCGTTCAAGTACATCGAAAACGCCAACCCGATCTGCTTCATGTTGCTCAGGCAGACCGACTTTTTCGCAGCTTCTTCGGCCCTTGAGAACACCGGAAAGAGAATGGCGGCAAGAATCGCGATGATTGCGATCACCACCAAGAGCTCGATGAGCGTGAATCCACGGCGCACTATGGTGGTCCGGCGTTCCAGGGGGGAATCGACTGTCATTTGAGGTTTGTGCGGAAGGCGGGAAGATTTCTGTACATGGGTCGTACCGATACCAGGCCACCTGCGTGAGCCCCTCTTCCGAACCCGCCTACTTGAAACGCACGAGTGTATTTGGTGAGAACGGGAAGGGGACCTGCCGGTAAGGGTACCGCTACGATTTCGGTTCTTACCCGCTCATATGACGTTCCGGTTAGCTGAATCGTTTGATCCCCCGGGGATGCGTTCTCGGTATGGAAGGTGGACTTCACTTCGGAGAGCTTCAGGTAGATGCACTTCGTTTGTTTTGGATAGAAGACCGAAAACATCGAAACGACGGGAGGGTCCACCTTCGCATTTGTCGCATGGATGACGAAGGAAAAATGGTTGCACGGCTCGAACTCGTTGGCGGACGAGCCTAGGCATCGAGCCGTGACCATATTCTTCGGTGTCTTCTTGAACTGAAAGGCGATCATAACCGGACCCTTAGGATCCTCATTTGTCCGGCAGGTCCAGATATTTAGATCGGGCCAGAGGGGGGAAACTTCTGGTGTGGTCACTCGACCGGACGCAGGCAGCATCGGCACCGCCGCTTTAGTGACTAACCTTTCTCCTTGGAGAACCGTGACCTGCAGATCTTTTGGCCGGCCCCCGTACCCCTTCGGAATCAACAAGAAAGCGGAATCTTTTGTCCAGCAGGTCTCAAACGGGAATATTTCTCCCGACGACGCGGCAAGTTTGAATGTCGGCTGGGGCCAATTGTGGAGCCCGCCGGGGATCGCTACTCTAATCCACGCCGCCGTCATGGTTCGGTTGGGTTCGGTGTTGATATAGTTTGCCCCGCGCGTAAGTTCGGGCGTGAGTTTCCGTAAATCATCGCCGAATCCGGCCACCTTAGCGGTGGCGGTGGTTCTCCTTGGTTTCCAAACCACATTGTTCGTTTCCGGCACCTCCTTACTCCTTCGCGTAACATAGCCGACTCCGACGGTTGCCAAAATCGCGATGCCGACAGCGAACGTGCCGTAACCAGACCGGCCGACCGGGACTTGAGGAGAGTTGCTTTTTGCCATGGATGAGTGGTTCGTTAGGTGCGCACGCGCGCCTCGGCAATGGACTCGCGAACGGGAACGAAGTAAGTGCCGGAGACGCGTAAGGTTACGTTTTCGGGGCTGTCCGGCATTTCTCCGTCACCCTTCGCGGCTCCGAAAACCAGGGCTCCGCCAGTTGAATCACCCTCGATTCCTTTTGCGTAAGCGGTTACCGGCGCGATGGGAACGACATCCGTGCCGCCCAAAACGATCGGCAGGGAGGCGGAATGCGTGATAGAAACGAGACGGGCAGAAAATGACTGAAGTAGGGTGTGGCCTGAAAGCTTAACTTGCAGCCCCTTCCTCGAAGAGTGCGGAGGCAAGCGGCGAGGGGTGTCGAGTCCGAACAACTCGATGCGAGCCCCACTTTTAAGCGGGATTTCGCCGACTTTGCCGAAAAACCAAGCGTTGCCAAACCGGGGTCGATGCGCAAGGCGCTTCAAGTCAAACTCCTCTTGAAAATGCACGGGCCGGTATTCGCGAGTTCGCAGAAATATCCGATTCGCTTCCGTGAGATATGGAATGCTCCAACCGGACAGCGGCCATGGCATGGTCTGACCCGAAATAGCCTGGCCGACGACGGTCTCGTGAGCCTCATCCATGGGGTCGGCACAGTCTGAACCCAATACCTCGCCCGTGAGCACGTTTCCCGGTGAAAGCGGGGAAGTCACGAAGAGGCAACCCCGGCCTAATGGGTTGTACGAGACACGAAGTCCCGGCCAGGCATTCGCCGTCCAAGTCGGGGCTCGCCGAGTCGACTCCGCCATCGTTGGTTTGACCGTGATGGGTTTGGTGACGGGCACATCCTTCCTCAGAATAGTTAGCTCAAGTTCTCTAGGGCGGCGCAGATAGCCGTTTGGAAGCACAACGTATAAGTCGCTTTTTGACCATCCAAGTTTGGATTGCCAAGGCCTGCCGGTTTCGTCCCGGAGAATAAGGCGCAGGTTATGACGGTCAAGCCGTTTACCGTCTAAGGGCGTAAGGCGGACCTTTGCCCACCAAGCAGGCGATCCGTTTAGACCAGGCCCCATTCCCGGGTCGAAGGCTACGTTGGACAGGTTTTCTGCCGAAGAACCCGACTGCAAAACCTCCGCGGTGATCGGCTGATCGTAGGGTGGGGGCGTGTCGTCTGCTTTTGCCTCGGCGGCCTGGCGACGCTTTGCATAAGATCCTACGGCAATCGTCGAAACGACGGCCACACCAAGGACCCCGAGGCCAAACAAAGAAGATTTGGAACCTACTCGGTCCCCCACCTTCCTATCTTCCCACGAATTTCTTGCCAACGCATAAAGTTCTGTCGTAAAAAGGGCGCCAAAATTCTGAGGGTTTCTTGGAAGTTTTGCTTTGAGTCCGACTTACCGCAAGATCGGAGCACCAGACTCATCTACCGTCCAACCGGCCGAATGCCAAGGCCCGTGATCGGCCTAGCCACCGCTCCTAGTCCATCGTAAGGAGTGGTTTGAAAAGCGCCTACCTGATAGAGACGGGTGAAATGGCCCGCCACGAGTTCCGATGGTTTATCGAGGGATACCGCTATGATTTCCGAGCGTATCGTCTTCTGTGTGATCTCATTCTCTGACGTGTATCCATTCCATCTTTTGCCAATCGTTCTCTTGACCTCCGTCAGTTTAAGAAACAGCGTGTGCGTCTGCCCAGGATAGAAAATCGGAAACTCGGAGACCAGCGGTCCCGCGGTTTTTCGCTTTGACATGTCGACTTCGAACTGCCTACCGTTTGCCGGTTCGATTTCATTTCCGGACGAGCCAACCGCCTCGGCGAGAACCTGAATCTTCGATTCTTTTGTAAAATTAAAAGAAATGAGGGGATCTTTTACCCTGCCCCCCGGTTCGCGACAAACGTGTACTTCCAGTTCAGGCCAAACCGGTTCTATTTTTGGCGTTGCCACTTTTGCGGGGGGCGGAAGTGAGGGAACCGTCTCCGTATCGATAACCCGATCCCCTTGCTGCACCGTAAGCGTCAATTTAGGAGGTGAAGCTTCGTACCCTTTGGGAATTAGCAAATAGGCGCAATTGGCCCTCCAAACCACCTGAAAAGGGAAGTCGCTACGGGCTGACTCATTCGTAAGCTTGAACGTCGGCTGAGGGAAGTTGTGATAGTCGTGAGGTATATCGAGCCTGATCCAAGCCGCGACCATCTTTCGGATTCGCTTAGGCTCGTCCTTATAGATGTAGAAGGTGGAGTCTGTGGGCACAAGGCTCGTGTCAGTGCCAAACCCTGCCATCTTTGCTGTGGCTTTTGTTTCCTTGCGGGAAATAGGGGTGCCAATCACTTCCGCGGCCGCCGCTTTGCGCCGCGACCAGTAGCCGAACGAGAGTGTGGCCACGATGGCCACCGCAACCGCGATGAAACTTGTCGAAGATCTACGGGTTGAAATTCGAGAGCTATTCGTGCTGGACATCGGTGTATGAGGAAGGGGGATACCCCCGAAAGATGACCTCGGCAGTGAAGTCTCGAACTGGAAATGAATGGCTTCCTATCAAGAAGGATTGAGGGGACCTGGCAAGAGACACCGTGGGCTAAACGAAGAGAAGGAGGAACCCAACGGATTCCTCACCTTCCTATCTTCCCACGAGTTTATTGCCAACGCGCAAACTTCTGTCGTAAAAAGTGCACCAGAATTCCGAGAGATTTTTAGAAGATCGGCTTTGCGTCCGACTTACCGCAAGATCAGAGCACTAGCGCTATTAACGTCCAACCGGTTGCACGCCAAAGCCCCTGATAGGCATTCCCAACGCTCCCTGACGACCGGGCGGAGTATCGGAATGATCGATGCGGGTGAATTGGCCCGCCACGAGTTCCGAAGGATTGTCCAAAGGCACGGCAATGATTTCCGATCGAATCGTTTTCTTAATGGTTTCCGATCGAAACGCATTCTTAACGACTTCGTCCGAGGTTTGAGGAAACTTTCGGATCGTCTCCTTAATTTCGGATAGCTTAAGAAAAAGTGTATGGGTCTGTCCCGGATAGTAGATTGGAAACTGGGACACCATCGGTCCTACCAATTTTCGTTTGGGAAAGTAGATCTCGTACTGCCTACCATTTGCCGGCTCAATTTCATTTCCGGAAGAGCCGACCAACTCCACGAGAATGTGATTCTGCGGCTCCGATCTTACTTTGAAGGAAATGAGCGGATCTTTGACCGTGCTCCCAGGTTCGTGGCAAGCGTGGACCTCAAATTCAGGCCACACCGGTTCAACTTTGGGCGTTGCCACCTTTGCGGGGGGCGGAAGTGAGGGAACCGCCTCCGTATCGATGACCCGATCCCCTTGCTGTACGGTGAGCGTCAATTTACTAGGCGACACTTCGTACCCTTTGGGAATTAGCAAATAGGCGCAATTCGCCTTCCAAACCACCTGAAAGGGGAAGTCACGGCGGGTTGACTCATCCGTCAGCTTGAACGTCGGCTGAGGGAAGTTGTGATTGTCGTGAGGAATATCGAGCCTGATCCAAGCGGCGACCATCTTTTGGTTGCGCTTCGGCTCCGCCTTATTCATGTACAAATCGGAAGTAGGGATAAGGCTCGTGTCCGTGCCAAACCCTGCCATCTTGGCCGTGGCTTTTGTTACCTTACGAGGAATAGTAGTGCCAATCACTTCCGAGGACGCAGCTTTGCGCCGCGACCAGTAGCCGAACGAAACTGTGGCCAGGATGGCCATCGCCACAAGGATGAAGCTGGTTGAAGAGCGGCGGGTCGAAATTGGGGAGCTTCGTGTGCTGGACATCGATGTATGAGGGAAGGGGCTACCCCGGATGATGACCTCGGCAATGAAGTCTCGAACAGACAATAAATGGGTTCCTAGCAAGAAGGATTGAGGGAAACTGGCAAGAGAAACTGTAGGCTAAACGAGAACGAGGGGGAACCCAACCGGTCCCTCACCTTCATATATTCCCACGATTTTTTCGATTGCACCAAGTTCGGTCGTAAAAATTGGCCGGGAACTCGGACAGTTTTTTTGAAGCCTAGTTTTGTGTTCGTGCCCTTCTGATTTAGCGCCGCATTTTTCGCAACGGAGGGAAAGCACAACGGCAAAGGAGAAAATCATGGGAAACACAATCTACGCTTCGTTCAACGACCCGGATCTCGCGGAAAAGGCGGCCGGCGCCCTTCTCGACCACGGAGTGAGGGCGGAAGATATCAGCCTCGTCCGTAAGGGAACCAACTTGGCCGACACCACTTACGTCGCACCAGTAACGGATCGTCTAAACGACGCCTACAATCCATTTGGGGCAGATGGCTCCGCTGCGAACGATACGTATCGGGCCAACCGAACGCCGACCTCCAATTTCGAGCGGGAGCTCGATTCAACGCCCACGAAGGAGTACGACTCCATCGTCGCCCGTCAGGAGAATGCGCAGATGCTGCTCGGTTCCAGCCTTGGTCCGAACGAAGCTGGCGCACACCTTCAGGACCCAGCCACGTTCACGGGAACCCGCCCGTACGATCTCGAAGAGCCCGCCGATACGATTGGCTCCGAGACTTACGCTACGACCTACAACAAGAACTATGCGACCGGTACCTACGAGGCGGAAGAGAACCCGGATAACCTCGAAAACGCCGCGAAGCACGGTATCTCCACGACGACCAGCGCGGATGCCGAAGCCGGCGCGATCAAGGGAGCGGGCTGGGGGGCCGGCGTCGGCGCCGTTGCCGCCGTCGCCTCGCTATTCGTTCCAGGTCTAAACATCGCCACTGCGGGTGGCGCGATCGCGATCGCGATCGGTGGTCTGCTGGCGACCACAGCGGCAGGCGCCGGGGCGGGTGCGGTAACCGGTTACCTTAAGGATCAGGGCGTCGACCATGCCGTGGCCGAGCACTACGAGAACACCATCCTGGGCGGAGGCGCCCTGCTCGCCATTACGTTGCCGTCCGGTGACGTGGGTGAGTTCGAAGCTCGAAGCGTGATCGAGAAGTACGGTGCGGTAAACGTAAACGCTTACACGCCTCGCGGCTACCTCATTTAGCTTCCACAGCCTAAGCGAGCCCGGCGAACCGGGCTCGCTTAGGTACCGTGTTAGATATGGTGCTGGTTGCGCAACGAACTGAGAGGCTCGACAAGTTTTTGGCGAGGATGCTCCCCGATCACAGTCGCAGCCGGCTGGTCAAGCTGATCGACGAAGGAGAGGTAACCGTTGACGGAAGCAAGACGAAGGCCTCTTTCCTGTTGGGCTCCGGGATGGAAGTGGTTCTCGATGAGCCGGCGAATTTGGCTCCCCACGACCTTACTCCGGCGGACATCCCCCTAGAGATCGTCTTTGAGGACGAGTTTTTACTCGTCGTGAACAAGCCCAGGGGCTTGGCTTCGCATCCGGCGGCGTCCCTAAAGGAACCGTCGCTGGTGAATGCTTTGCTGGCGCGTAACACACCGCTAAGCAGCACGGCGGGGGAGTTTCGCCCCGGGATCGTCCATCGTCTCGATAAGGAAACGACCGGGCTCATGGTGGTTGCGAAGACGGATCAGGCGCACGTCCTGCTGGCGCGCCAGATCGAGAGCAAGTCGGCCGAGCGCCGCTACTTTGCCGTCGTTGCGGGGAATCTTGCCCAGCCTCGCTTCACGATCAATGCGCCCATCGCGCGAAGCCAGAAGAACCGCCTCCTCATGACGGTCGACCCGCACGGAAAGCCGGCGGTGACTCATGTCAAGCAGATCGCGAGAGTCGACCAAGGGTACGTTGTCGGCTGCCGCTTGGAAACGGGACGCACCCACCAGATTCGCGTGCACCTCCGGGCGGTCGGGTATCCCGTGCTCGGCGACACTCTTTACGCGCCTAAAGAGTGGGCGACAGGGCCGCTGCAGCTTCACGCCGCGTTTCTTTCTTTCGCTCATCCGGTGAGCGAAGAAATCGTGTCGTTCTATGCGGCTCCGGACGCGGATTTCTACGGCCAGGCCCAGGTTTCGCTTGAAAGCATCGATCCCTTTTAACCGCCGCAGGCGTTGAAACAATTTTCCGGCAAGTCATGGTCGAACAACCGACCATGATCGGAATCACGAATTTTGCGACCCTCGCTTTCATGCTGGCGGCGCGACAGGCGCCTTCAGTCCAGAACTCGCCTGCGCCCGCTGGTCAGCCGGCGCAGCAGGTCCAACAATCGACCGTTCCGGCCCAGCCCTTGCCGGGAACGCCATCGGTTACGGCGATCGGTAATCCGCTTCCCGTAATTTCGCCGCCTCCCGCGCCAACGATTGTGAATGCCAAGACCGGAGAAGCCTTCTCCCTCGGCCAGCTTAGCTACCGGGTTCAGAACGTGCGCCATGGGCTTGCGAGCTATACGCAGACATTCGATCAGCGCCGGGCTAAGTTGACGCCCGGATACAAGGCGGACCGGCTTGTCGTGCTCGACATCGAGGTAACGAACAATTCGCCGATACCCGCAAACTTCACGGCCATCGGTCCCTCGTTGATCGATCAGGGTGGCAGTATGACGGACCGGGCTCAGTGGGACGTGCGGCAAAAGTCTTTCGTACAGGTTTCCGGTAATCAGAATCCTTGGGAGGACGGGTCATTCTCGTCCACTTGGTCGAATTCTTCGGGCGCGGGACCTTATGGGGATCCTTCCGACGCCGTCATGGTGGCGCCAGGGGGAACGGTCAAGTTCGCCCTTATCTTTAGTGAGTCCGCCACGACTTCTCCGGGGCAGTTGAGGCTGGACTCAGGGCAGATCGTGGGCACGCCGCAATTCATCGGCATGGTAACGCTCAACCAATAAGGAAAAGACAATGGCCGGCCATATGATTTCGTATTCGGATGGTTCTCGTGACTTCGATGCCTACTTCGCCCCGTCGGCGAACGGCACGGGTCCCGGAGTGATCGTCATTCAAGAATGGTGGGGGCTGGTTGGCCACATTAAGAACGTGGCGGATCGGTTTGCGGCCGCGGGCTTTACCGCCCTTGCCCCGGATCTTTACGAAGGGAAGTCGACGGCGGAGCCGGACGAAGCGGCTTCGCTAATGCAGGCGCTGCACATCGGTCGGACGGAGATGGTTCTTCGCAAGGCGATCCTTACTTTGCTCGCCTCGCCCGCCACGGTCGGCGAGAAGGTGGGCGTCGTCGGCTTCTGTATGGGAGGCCAGCTCGCCATGTTCGCGGCCGGCAGAAACCCGGTCATCGGCGCCACGGTCAACTTTTATGGCAATCATCCCGCCGTGAACCCGTCCTTTCGAGCCTTGAACGGTCCGGTACTCGGCCTTTTCGCGGAATTGGACGAGAACGTGAGCCAAGATGCCGTTCGCGCGCTTGATGTCGAGCTCTCGGTCTTAGAGAAGCCGCACGAGTTCATCACGTATCCGGGCGCGCACCATGCGTTCTTCAACGATGAACGACCGGAGGTCTACGACCCGCTTGCCGCTAATAATGCTTGGCAGCGCACAACGGAGTTTCTGCGTTCTAATCTGACTTGATGGCCCGCTGGCGGAGCATGTGGTCGACAAGCACAAGTGCGACCATGGCTTCGACCATCGGAACCGCTCTGGGAAGCACGCAGGGATCGTGGCGGCCTCGGCCTTGCAGGGTAGTGTTTTCGTGCTCTACGGTCACCGTGTCCTGAACGTGCATCACCGTCGCGGTGGGTTTGAACGCGGCGCGTAGGATGATTGGCATGCCGTTCGATATGCCGCCCTGGATTCCCCCAGAGTGATTGGTTCTCGTGGTGACGTGCTTTTCCTCGTCGGCTACGTAGGCATCGTTCACTTCCGTGCCCCGGAAGTCGGTCATTCCGAAGCCGCCCCCGATTTCGAAGCCCTTACACGCGGGAAGCGACATGATTGCCTTAGCCAGGTCGGCTTCGAGCTTGTCGAATACCGGTTCGCCCCATCCCGCCGGGACGCCACGGACGCAGCATCCGATAACCCCCCCTACCGAGTCGCCGTCCTTGCGTATCGCCTCGATGTGCTGAATCATCTCTTCCGCGACTACCGGGTCGGGGCAGCGGACGATGTTGGCTTCGACCTGCTCGCGCGTGACCCTATCGGTGTCGATGGCGGCCCGGATCGACTGGACTTTCTCAACGAACGCGACGATCTCGACGCCGGCTCGGCTCAGGAGTTTCTGAGCGATAGCTCCAGCGGCGACGCGACCGATGGTCTCTCTAGCGGAAGCCCGACCCCCGCCAGACCAGGCGCGGATGCCGTATTTCTGATCGTACGCGAAGTCCGCGTGAGAGGGCCGGTATTTCGTCCGCATCTCGTCGTAGTCGCGCGATCGTTGATCCGCGTTTCGAACGAGGAGGGCAATGGGCGTACCGAGCGTGATGCCATCCTGAACGCCGCTGAGGATCTCGACCGTGTCGGCTTCCTTGCGTTGGGTGGTGATGCGCGACTGGCCGGGGCGTCGTCGATCGAGCTCGACTTGAATTTCTTCGGCCGTTAGTTCAAGGCGCGGAGGGCAGCCGTCGATGACGACGCCGACGCTTGGTCCGTGCGACTCGCCCCACGTCGATATTCGAAAGAGGGTCCCGAAGCCGCTAGCCATTCCATAGAGGATACCGGGGCCGTCTTCGGCGCATTTCCAAGCGCAAGTTTTGGTCGCCGCAGGCGACCAAAACTTGCAACATAGACCTCTCCGGCCTCCGGGGCGCAGCCCCGGAGGCCGGAGCGAAAGAGTTAGAGAGTTCCAAGGACACTAAGACCATTCACGGTCTAGCCGTGAATGGTCTTAGTGTCCTTGTTTGCGGCCTTGGCGAACACGGTCATCGCCTTGTCCACCGCGTCATCCTTCTCGCCGGGAAGACGGATCTTTGGTTCGGTGGCGACGACGTCGGGGACGATTCCGTTGCCTTCGAGGCGCACACCCTTGACGGTCAAGAAGTCCTCAAGCGGATATTGGAAGCCGAAGCCGTTGGTGGCCGGGACGACGACCGAGACCAGAACCGCACCGGCGGACTTCGTGCCAACAATGGTCGCATTGACTTGGTCGCGCAGGGCTGCCGCCGAGATTTCCGATGCGCTCCCCGAGAAGCCGTTCAAAAGAACGACGATGTTGCCGTGGTAGAGCGGGACGAAGCGATTGGGATGCGGCATTTCCTTCTTGTCGCTCCACTTCGCGAGGGCCACCATGTCGCCGAACTTCTCCTTCGTCTGCGTGGTGTAGCGACTCACCAGGCCTCGATCCACGAAGACTCCGATCGGCTTTTCCGCCGGGATAAGCATGCCGAGCAAATGCTCCATGTTCACGACCGCGCCGCCGCCGTTGTCACGCAGGTCCAAGATCAGGTTCTTGGCCTTGCTCGCCTGCATCATGAGCTCGTTGACGTTTTCCGCGCTGTAGGTGTTGTCGAAGGTGTAGATCGCGATCTTCGCCGTGTCTTTGTCGATCCACTGAAGCTCCGCCGGGCGAATACTTGAGTAGGAGCGGCGCGTGAGGATGAAGTGCTCAAGCCTTCCATCCCGGTGCTTGATCGTGATGTCGACGTCCGTTCCCTCCGGACCGACGATGCCGGCGGTGGTGCCATTTACCTTCTTGCCGTCGACTTCCGTGATGGCATCGCCCGGCATGATTCCACCTCGGGCGGCGGGGGCGTCGGCGACGGTCCGGATGACGACCAACGATCCGTCATCGGCGCGTTGGACGGTGACTCCGATGCCCACCAGGGAGCCGGTCATGAACATCTGGTCGTGGCGTGGGCTCAGCAGGTCGAGGTGGGTCGTGCCGAACTTAGAGAGCGCGGTGTTCACCGCGAAAACGAACTCTTCGTCGTTTTTTGCCGCATCGATCTTCGGCTTGGCCTCGGCGAGGAACTGGGGCCACTTCGTAAAGTCGACGCCCGGCACGTAGGCTCGCTTCGCGATGATGCCGGAAATCTGGTCCAAAACCGCCGACTTAACTTCGGGTTTATCGTCGACCGTCTGCGCCGGCGCGGCGGCGAACAAGACGAAACCGAGAATCGCAATCGATCCCCGCAGCCAGTTGGAGACTTGGCAAGTTTTCATAGTCTGTGCGTTTAGACTACGTTAAACCGGGTCGAAAGGTCGCCCGGTCAGAAATTATTCGCAGCTAACTTCGACGCGGATGCCGATCTCGCGGATGATCTCGGCAACCTTCTCGCATTCGTCCTGGCTACTCTGGTGAACGACGGACTTGCCGAGGTTGTCCACTTCCCAGGTCTCAATCTCCGCTTCCTCAGCGGTGCAGCCCGTGGCCCGGATGAGGATGTCAACAACTTCGTCGAAGGTGTTTTGTTCGTTGTTGAAAACCGTCACGATCCACAGGCCGTTGGAGTTCGAGCCGTCCGACGGCTGGATGTCCTCTTTCTCCGAGGGACGGATCTGCGGGTTAAGCCGGGGCGGCTCGGAGACGCCTAGTCTTGCCACTCTGGTGACACCTCGGTTTTGACTCCAACGGAGGCAATGATGGCCGCGGCGGCTTCGCACTCCGACTTCGCGGCGAAGTGGACGGGGGCCTTACCGAAGTGATGGGCCTCCCACATTTCGATCGCGGCCTCTTCGACATCGCATCCGGTGGCTTCCATCAGGACTTCAACAACTTCATCCATCGAGTTTGTTTCGTTATTAAAGATAACGACCATCCACCGCCCGAGGCTGGCCTCGTTTTGGAAAAGCTGGGGCTCTAAAACGGTATGACTCATTCGTCGCATAGTCTTGTGTGTTCGACTTAGATTCTATCTTGTCCGTTGCACGAAAGAACCCTATTTGGTTCGGCGCGAACTCAACGTAAATGCGCCCAAAAGCACTAGGATCGCGACGAAGGCGGCGGTCACGAACCCAAGCGACACATAGTTGAACTCTAGCTTATGTGCCCCGGTCGATGGCGTTCAGAACGATCTGGGGTTGTCGATTCATGCTGGATTTGGGCGAGGCTCGGTCGGGTCGGTGCTCTCCCCGACGCTGTCGACACCCGTGGGGGACTCCGACTCGGGCATTTCGTAGAGCGTATAAACCTCACGGATCCACGCAAGGGCGCCCAAAAGGAGGATCGCGACGAGTGCGGCGTAGACGCCGGTCATAAAGCCGGGCGGCACGTAGTTAAACTCCACCTTATGCGCTCCAGCCGGGAGGTCGACTTCGCGCCAGGTCGTGCCTTCGAGGGGGGCATGTTGGCCGTCGATCTTGACCATCCAGCCGGGCATATTGCGGTCCCTCAGGACCAAACGGCCAGGACCGGTTGCGTTTACGACGATCTGGGTTGGCGATTCACTTTGGATCTGGGCGGGACCTTGCGGCGTTGAGGCTCTTCCAGGACCAGGCAGGGCGTACCGCAGAACGCCGTTCTCGACCCCCGTTGGCGACCCCAGCTGGGGCATCTCGCGGAGGGTCCAGACTTCGGAGACGCCGGCGTCGGCGAGCAGTTTGGGGTCTGCCGTCGGCTTTACGAACATCATGTTGCCGTTTGCCTCCGGAGCCGGACCCTTGGGATTCTGGTCGATGTCCTGGAGGAGCTTGACGGTATCCCGATGCATCAGTGAGTCGTAGCCGGCGAGATCGTGAAGCCGGGCGTCCGTGAGCGTGTTCGGCGGGTAGAGAGCGGGCGCGAGCGAGACGATGCCCCAGGGAGCGTTCACGACGGCGATGCGCTCGTTCGGGTCAGCGGGGTGGATCGGAGTCGTCTTGAGGAAACTCGGATCGCCGGTGGCGACGAGGTCGAGGCCGCCGGCGAGCACGAAGAGGATGATCGGCGAAACGAGGACGATCGCGCGATTGGCGGGCTTTTCTAGATGGTACGCGGAGGCGATGGCGGCGGCGGCGACCACCACGCCAATAAGCAGCATGGGCGCGGCTTCGCGGAACGCACCGGCTCTAATTTGGCCGATGGCATCCTGCATGGAGGGCGCGGCGGCCATGCCGATGGCCACGAAGAGAACGCTGAGCCCGACGGGAGCAAGGATCGGTAGAAGTCGCTTCAGGCCGGTCTTCGGCAGTTCCGGAAGCTTATCCAGGGCCAATCCAGCGAGAACGCAGCCGGCAAGGACGAATAGCACTTCTACGCGTCCGGGAGAACCCGTCGCGGACCATCCCGGCACCGCGAAATAGAGAACTTTGTTCAGGACGGTTCCCATCGCGAGGAGAAGCGCTACGGCGCCCAGGGTGGCGAGGGCGGCAAAGCGCTTGCCCTGTCGTCGCCAAGGGGCGAGGACGAGGAGGGCCAGAACCAGCGGACCAAGGGAGATCGCCGACTCGGCATAGTTCGCGCCTTGCTTGACGAGTTGCGGCCAGTAGCTTGAATAGACCTGTCCTTGGGCGTCCGCCTGCATATCCGCGTAGTGACCAGGGTGACCAAGGAGGGTCGCGAAGGGAAGGGTTTCTAGCTCGAAAGGCTTGACCGCGGAGTCGGTGTAGTGATCGTAGCCTTCGGCGGTCGCGGGGGCGCGGCGGTGGGAGAATTGGGAGTAGCTAAGCGTTGGCAGGAGTTGGGGCGCAGCGACCATAGCTCCGAGGAGCAGAGCGCCGAGGGCGAGATGCCACGGGGGCGTGCCGTTTGTTTTACGGTTGACGATCCACTGGACGATCATCCAGACAATCAGGCCCATGATGCCGTAGGCGACGAACTGAAGGTGGCCGCTGAGGATCAGCATGCCGACGCAGACGGCGAGCCCGACGGCTTGTCTGATCCTTGCGGTCTGCGCCGGGTTGAAGACGGCGACTGCGAAGGCCAGAACCCAAGGGATCCAACTTACGGTTGTGATCACGCTGGGAAGCCCCGTCCAGGCGATCATGAAGGGGCTGAGGCCAAATGAAGCTCCCGCGACCATGCCGCCGATTGCGGAGCCTCCTAAGCGCCTTACCAGCAGGTACGTTCCGATGGCTGTCCATGCCAGGTGGAACCAGGCGAGGAGCACGATCGCAAGCGCGGTCGGAACGTGCAAGAGGCCGAGGATGACGTGGCCTGGATACAGGGCGGCCGATTGCCCGTTCGCAAGCAACGGGGTCCCGGCGAGGGAATAGGGATTCCAGAATGGCAGCTTGCCCTCGGACCACGCGGAAAGGACGAGATCCCGCCAGCCGTAGAATTGGAGCACGCCATCGGCCTGGAGCACATCGAAAGGACGGTCCGGTTTGGGTCCATGCCACGGGGCCAGGCTGTGAATTTGGCCGAACGGCCCGATGGCCTCTCCGAGGAAGATCGCTCGCCACAGGGGCAGGAGCGGGGTCAGCAGGAGAAACAGGATCGGGGCGAACTTCGCCCATCGGCTCTCGGTCTTCGGGGCAGGGATTTGATCGTCGATGATCACTTAGATTAGCAGCCCGGACGAAAGGTGGGCATAGCTCGGTCCCCGGCAGGGGTAGGCCACGCGTTGCTCGCTTCGAGCAACGCCGTGGGAGGGCGTTTTGGAGACGGCGTCGTCTCCGGTACGTTGTCCCACGGCGTCTCCCGTTCGGTCGAGGCGTGGTCTACACTGACGATCTCAAAACCGCGCTCCAAGTTCGGTTGGGGGGATCGTCTTTTGGATATGGGACGGCATTTGCCTTGATTCGTCGTAAGACTCCGGATCGTGCGCTGTTTTATGCGGACTC
>Ga0105240_10000123_pt1 | contig 160908 bp, 145 predicted proteins | sample KBSC54metaG_FD_80426 | JGI IMG/M metagenome (GOLD analysis project Ga0105240, IMG submission 80426) | Corn rhizosphere microbial communities from Kellogg Biological Station, Michigan, USA - KBS C5-4 metaG | ecosystem: Host-associated > Plants > Roots > Rhizosphere > Soil | place: Michigan...
CCGCCCCTTCGAGATCTTCATCAACTCGAAGAACATGGACCACTTCCAGTGGATCGTGGCGCTAACCCGCATCATCTCCGCCGTCTTCCGCAAAGGCGGCGACATCACCTTCCTGGCCGAAGAAATGAAAGCCGTCTTCGACCCCCGCGGCGGCTACTTCAAAGCCGGCGGCGTCTACATGCCCAGCATCGTCGCCGAGATCGGCGCGGTGATTGAGCAGCATATGAAGATGATCGGCCTGATCCATGATCCAGAGATGGATGAGTCGACCAAGCGGTTGATTGCTGAGAAGCGGGCTGCCTATGAGGCTGCAGCCAACCCCGCGCCCAAGCAGGGTGTCGCCGAGGCTGCCAAGCCGGCTGCTGAGTCATCTACGGGCTTTCCGCCCGGGGCGACTATGTGCGTTAAGTGCAATACCCAAGCGCTGGTATTGATGGATGGGTGTCAGACTTGCCTCAACTGCGGCTACAGCAAGTGCGGTTAGTTGATTTAATTCAGCTCTAGGAGGGATACATGAGCTATGACGGTCGAGCTGTTGCTAACTATGTTCTCGATTTCTGCGAAGCGAAGAATCGGCCAGTCACTAACCTTGCGTTACAAAAGATTGTTTATTTTTGCCACGTTTGGGCGCTGATCGAGCTTCGTAGGCCGCTGATAAAACAGGATTTTGAAGCCTGGCCTCGTGGGCCTGTGCTTCAACATCTCTATAGAGAGTTTAAGGGTTTTGACAAGCAGCCGATTGACGGGCGTGCTATGCGTATCGATCGTAAGTCAGGCAAGTCTGTTATTGCCGAATATGAATTTGATTCGGAGTTATTGGGGTTGTTGCCGCGAGTGATCGACTTCTATAGCCAGATGCGTGCTGGTGATCTAGTCGAAATTAGTCACGTGGTGGGCGGTCCCTGGGATAGGGTATGGAATCATTCTTCCCCTATTAATCCCGGTATGATTATAGACAACGAATTAATTTTAGAGTTCTATTCGCAGTATCGGGGTCAATTCTCGATCCAATAGGGATGGTGGAGAATGGGTAAGGTAAAGGTTCCGTCAATTCAGCACGCGGCCGGTATCTGGGATCCTAATCCCTCTCGGATCGCGAAGAAGTTGCTGCACCTTGCCAATAATAGCCCTCCTTTTAGTTACGCCAATCTTTATAAGCTCGCATCCGACTTAATAAGTCGAGGTGTGCCTTATGAGCAAGTTGCTACCGCTGCGTCTGGCATAAGGTTGGCGATCGCGAGGAAAAATTATCTCGAGATTTTACCTTTGCTCCATGAGTACGCTATCAAAGTTGGTGATGTGGTTGTCAATGATGTGGTCCCCCGCCATTACGTCATTGGTAGGGATTTACGGATTTTAGTGAGCCCTCCTTTTATGTATTTCAGGGATGAAGAGGCGCACCTCCCCTGGTTTGTCTTTTGGAAAACAAACCTATTTAACGAAAGCCGTCTAAGGCTTTTTGTCACTATGCTGCGAGAGGTGTTTAAGCAAGATCCTGATATCGATGATGCGTCTTTACACTTCGTTGTGTGCAGTGCTTCGGCACTTGAAGAGAGGCGGGTCTTACAGGTGCTTAATACGTCGGCCATACCCAGCTTTAGTAAGTCTGAACGAGATGAGATGCTGGGCATATTTGCTGCTGGCTATGCTCAAGCGGTGCAAGCGCAGGCCGAAGGCAGAAGTCCTGTACAGGATTCTGAAGACGCTCATGATAACGCGAACGATCAATTCGATCTTTTTGCCTGAGGCTAGTTGGCGAGCAGAGTAGCTAACATTAAATAATGCTGCGGTTTAATTTACATAGAGTTCGAAGTCTCATGGCTTGATAGCCCCAAATTGATGTATGGCATTCCCGTTGCCCAGCGAAGCAAGAATGAGAGTTGATAAGATAGCTTGGCTTCCTAACAGAAATCCTCAGTTTTGCTCGACTCCAATATTTTGTCCATCGATTGACTAATATGACATCATTTGAAAACTTCTGTAAAGGTCTCGGTTTCGTTGAATATCCTTTTGCTATTTTTTCAGCAGAAGGTGAACGGCGAAGGATGGAGGAGCTTTTCGTAAAACCCGTTATTTATGCTCCTTTAGTTGAGACATTCAGTGGTCGTTCTACGGTGATTGTTAGCGGAGAGCGTGGTACTGGTAAAACCGCACTAACATACGAGCTAATGAGGGTTGCGAGCGATAAATGCTTGAATATTTATGTCGAGGATTTTAGCGAACTTCGACTGGGTCATAGTCAGGATGATTTATATAGATTTTTAATAGATCATTTGGCTGAAGGTCTTATTAAGCATTTGGTCAATAAAAGGTTTGCGGTAGCGAGATTAGATAGGGATGACAAACTACTGCTGTCATATTTATTTAAATTTCACATAAATGCTATCAGTTTAGCTCGTATCGAAGCTAAAATCAGGGAGGTTCAGATTCCTTTCTTAAAGAGGGCTGGCATATATTTTTATAATAAGATTAGAGGTTTGCTTAACTATGGCGTCAGCGCCGCGCTAAATATTACCTCTGAGATAGTTAGAAGACATTTCCCTGGACTCCCGGCCGTTGACTCAGAAGTAAGCGCTGAGTATTTTCCAGCTCTTCGAGAGGGTCAGGTGGATGATGTCCAACGTGCGAAGGCGAACTTCAACTTATTGGGGCGCGTGGCTTCTCTTGCGGAGAGTGTCGGCTTCGAGCGCGTAGTGTTCGTGCTGGATAAGGTGGATGAGGAGCCGCGATTAGAGAATGACGCGGCAGAGATAGCCGGATTTCTGGAATGTCTCCTTTGCGACAATAAACTGCTACTGCACGAAAATATACAGTTTTTGATCGCTTGTTGGTCTATTCCATTAGACCAACTTCGACCTAAAGTCCGCTTTCAGAAGTTGAGCGTACAGAAGGTGATGTGGGACAAAGAGAACCTAGAGCGTGTTCTCAATCAAAGATTAAGTATATTTTCAAATGAGTCGGTAAAAAGCATAAATGACATCCTTGATTTTGAAGCACGGCCTGGCTTCGAGAATGTTCTATCGTTGGCGAACGGCAATCCCAGAGATTTGTGGCATCTGATGGATTCAGTTCTTAAGTGTCAATTCGAAGACGGGCCTGACGCCCTAAAGATAGCCAGCGATTCGTTTGGTAGAGGAGCTGCAAAGTTTGTTAAGGGCTTTAACTTTTACGAATATTATCCTAGGAATGCAAAAGCGAGAGTGAATAGTATGGATATTTACTCGTATATAGCGCATCTGCAAAAAATTGACGGCATAAGCTTTACAAAAAATCAGTTGAGTGAGCGAGCAGGCACCGGCGGGTCGACAAATAATTATGTTGCGACCATGGAAAATATTGGGCTCATTTCTAGAGCCGATTTCAAGGGCGAAGCGGGGGCGGTCGTATACGAGATACGCGACCCTAAGGTCATTTTTGCGAAAGAGAATGGTATCGTTTTGGAGAAATAGCTAGCGCGCGCATTAGATACGCACTAGATATGGGATGCCCAAGAGGCGGATATCCCAATGAGGGATGGGATCGTCTAGTTAACGACTCCGCACACATCTAGACATTCACAAAACGATTCACCAAGCAGGCTCGCTTGCTACTGACTGCGGATATCCGTAGCGCTCAAGAAATGGCCGGCAGACGCCGGGTCAGCGCGCTGGTCACCCATCGGATGACGGATGCCCTGTTTCTTGTGTCGGCTTCAAAAGCTAAGGAGTGTAAATAAGCTCAAGTTCTTCGAAATGTGGGTTGGTAATATGACAAGCCTCTTTCCCCGATGAATCTTGAACTTTTGAGTAATCCGCACTCCAAGTGACATTGAAGGAGACGGGCGGTATAAGAGCATCCTCCCAACGACCTGAGGGGCCGATTTGCCCGGGAGGCGGCGGGGGGGATGGCCAAGTTGGCGGGGGAGGGGGAACGCTAGCTGGGTTGCGATTATAGGTTTGCGAATCGTCGGGACGGATGCCTTTACAAAACGCAATAAGTACACCTTTTCCGACATAAAGAGTGATCCAGGTTCTTTTTTGTTTAAGGAGGAGCATCCGGGGCACCCAAGAATGATTCCGTTACGGTGGATCAACGCGCTACTGACTGATATCAACGGGGGGCGATAAGTAAAGCATCCGAAATGATGCAGCGCCAATGAGCCCGCTGTCGGGACCTGGAGCGGACAGTGAGGAAGGTGTGAGCGCTTGTTGGAGTTTCGTAAGCCGCAGTGCGTATCGAATTCGCTTGAACTCAATGACAGGGGGATGTCGTGAACTGCTTCAACCATCCAGTATCGGTTGCCTTGGGCACATGCAAAGCCTGTGGCCGAGGTCTTTGCCAAGCGTGTATTGTGGATATGGGGCATGGTCTGTCCTGCAAAGGGGAGCACGAAGTTACCGTGCAGGCCTATCACGACATGCTTAAGCGGAATGAGCGCGTTTTGGCCGCGGCTCCACGAAACATAATTCTTGGGCCGCTCTTCTGCGCATTTTTGGGTGTTGTATTCATGATTTGGGGCTTGTCCTCGCCTCGCGGCGTAAAGGACTTCACCTTCATTCTTGGTTGCGGCTTCCTGGCCTTTGGCGCTCTCGCCTATCGGCAAGCCAGGAAATCGTTGGTCGAAGGCGGGACGAGGCGTAATGGCCGGTAGGTAAGAAGCTGTCTCTTTCACGATCTCAGTTGTCAGCTCTGCCTCGTGGACTTTGTATGTGCAATACGGGCGATCTCTGAGATTAAAGGGCGCAGGTGACCCCGTCATCTTTCGAGCCATCGGACTGCAGGGAATCTCGAAAAACCTCTCCTGCTCGTCATTCCGGCGTAGGCCGGAATCCAGTGGCTCCGGTTTGCGATTTTCGCCGTCCGAATCCTAGGGACGGATACCTTTACAAGATGTAACAAGTACGCAAACTCCGAGATGATCGGAGGCCGATATCCTGCGTCTATTTGGTCGCCGGAAATCTGGGACACCCAAGAATAGCCTTCTCCCGACGGGTACGCCGTTGAGTAATATCCCGGATGAGCGGCTTCTCTACCCAGGGAATAAGTAGGTTAATGTAGAGGGATAAAATCGATGATCGAAGGCTATTGTCCTGCTTCTATTCCTGGTTCAGCAGAATGTTCGACATCTACTTGCGAGAGTACCGGCTATGATGAAGTCCTGGCAGAAGATCACCCTCTTCATCACCGCCTCTGCTGCGCATTTTGTATTGAGTGTGCTTACCGCGGTTCGTGGAGTGCTCTGCGACATTAATCATCATTGCACCATATTGGATAGGGCGCAGAGTTGGCTGTTCGGCGTTCCGTATCTTTGGATAGTTGCGCTTTTGCGCAAATTTCATCTGGAGATCCCCCTTTCTATTCCCGCTCTTACGGCCGTTATAGCGGCGAACTCGGTGATCGTAGTGACCGCGTTCTATTTCGTGTTTCTTTTTAGGTGGAGAGAGCGATCAAGAACCCGTGCCCCGGCATAAAGGGCAGAAGTTCTAAAGGCGTGAAGCACAAGGGGGCTCAACTATCTCAACTAGCAGCATCGCCATCCCACCGCAACGGCCAAGAGCACACTGGTAACAGGGAGGCTCCGAGGGGCAAGTTGGACGCATAGGAACGCAGTCCCGATATGCACCCACGCAGGAGCAAGCGTCCGATGAAGGTACTTCAATTCGCGCTGCTTTCAGCGCTGCTGTTGGCGGCCAGTCCGCAGGGGTTTGCAGCGGCACCGGCCATCAGCAAGCAACAACAGGTCGACGCCTTGTTCGCAAAATGGAACAGCCCCAACACGCCGGGTGTGGCAGTGGAGGTGGCCAAGGACGGTAAGGTCGTCTACCGGCACGCCTTTGGCATGGCCGACATCGAGCAAGGTCGCGCGATCACGCCGTTGACGCTTTTCCATGTTGCATCAGTGTCGAAGCAGTTCACCGCACTTTCTGTGCTGCTGCTCGCGCAGGACGGCAAGCTGTCGCTGGACGATGACGTGCGTCGCTACATACCTGAGCTGCCCGACTTCGGCCAAGTCATCCGGATTCGCAATCTGCTCAATCACACCAGCGGACTGCGCGACCAGCTGAATTTGTTGTCGATGGCAGGGTGGCGCATGGACGACGTGATCACGGGCGATGACGTGATGCGCTTTGTCAGTCGCCAGCACGCCCTGAACTTCGTGCCTGGTAGCGAGTTCGAGTACTGCAATACCGGCTACACGCTGCTCGGCATGATCGTCGAGCGGGTATCGGGAAAATCGCTGGCGGCGTTTTCAAAGGAACGCATTTTCGACCCGCTCGGCATGAAGCACACCTTCTTTCATGAGCAATACGGCACTCTGGTGGCAGGCCGTGCGCAGTCCTATCAGCCCTTGCCGGACGCCGGCTACGAAGGTGTAGCCTTGTCGTTTTCCATGGTGGGTCCGACCAGCCTGTTCACGACATCGGATGACCTCGTTCTGTGGCAGAGAAACTTTGATGATGCTCGCGTCGGTGGCAAGCAGTTGCTAGCTCAGATGCAGATACCAGCAACGCTCAGCGACGGCACAGCCACCGACTACGGTGACGGAGTTTTTGTCGACAGCTATCGCGGGCTCAAGACCATCGACCATGACGGTGCGGACGCGGGCTTCAGGAGCTACCTGCTGCGCTTTCCCGATCAACACCTGTCAGTCGTCATCGTCGCCAATGGCGCGGACATTCACGTGGCCCAGCTGGGCAAGCACATCGCTGACATCTACCTTGATGGCAAGCTCGATCCCCAGCCGACGCCTATTCCCGACTACAGCAACAGTACCGAAGTGCCGATCGATCCGGCACGGCTGGATGCCCTGGTAGGCACCTTTGAGCTGGAGAACGGCTCGGCCATCACGTTCGCCAAAGACCATAGCCACTTGGTGGGCTGGACCGCAGGCGATGACAAGATGCCGTTCTACGCTGCGGGCGAAAGCGAGTTCTTTGCCAAACTGGTCAACGCCGAATTTACCTTCGATCCGCCTGGCGCAGACGGCGTGATTCACGGCGGTACGTGGCGCCGCAACACGCGTGTAAAGCGCGCCACGCGCGTCGCTGCGAAGCTCCCTGATGGCGAATCGAAGGCCATAGAGGGCGAGTATTACAGCGACGAGCTACACGTGCTCTACACCGTTACCATGAAGGATGGCAGCGTGGTGCTCAGCTATTCACGCGGCGATATTGCCCTTGCCTCATTCGGCAAAGACAACTTTGTTGGCCCCTGGCCGTTCGGCCTCGTCCATTTTCAGTGCGCACCGGCGAGCGGCTGTACCGGCTTCACCGCGACCGAAGATCGCGCGCGCGACGTGCAGTTCAACAAGGTAACCATCGTCGAAGCAGGCAAGCGATAATCTTAGGGACGGATGTCTTTACAAGACGCTACAAGTACGAATTCTCTGACACGTCAGTAACGGAGCGTGAGGGGTCTGAGACATAGCGGAGCACTGCGACTGAAGCATGCAAGCAGTTTGCTATGTGTCCGACCCCTCAGCCGTTTCTAAAACGCCGTCGATGCATCTGCCGATTTCTGCAACGGAAGCCACAAGCTCAGTCCTCCTGACAGCGATAGCGGGCCACAGCGCTACTGAATAGCCATCGCCGCGATACTGTAGTTACTCCCAGATGCGATGACGCCGCCATCGTTACGCTGCGTGCGAAGTACGATGCTGGTGGCGGTGCTCGCTGGTCGGTCGTAACAGAAGGTCAGCTGCAGACCAGTATTGAAGTTCTCCGTAGCAAATACGGCACTCGGGGCGGCGCTGAAGGAGATCTAGGACATCCATGAAAAGAGATAGTGGGTGTCCAGGTTCTCGTCGCCTGTCCCTATGACATATCCACGCCTTCAGATGGCCGATCTGCAATCCGCGGGCTTCTTTCATCGCATCTCCCGTTGCGTCCGCCGTGCCTTTCTCTGCGGAGAGGATGCTTATATCGGTCGCTGAAAATTTGAGAGGGAGGTCTGGGACACCTGGAGGCTACATTCTCCTGTGATGGTTCTCTATAGCTCGGTGTTACAGAAAATATTGCATCAGCTGGAACAAATCCACATCGCGACCGGCGTCTCAACTTTCGGAAAAGAACGGTGTACTCTGATTATCGGGAAGCGCATTTATCGCAATAAATTGCGGCGAAATGGTTTTTTGGGGTATAGGCGTGTCGTTTATTGACGACACATGGATTCTTTATCCGTTTGGTAGTTAACAGGGGCGACTGGAATGGGCACGAGGACGTGGTTAAGCGCTTTTACGCGCTTAGTAGCTTACGTAGTGGCTAGCCTATTGGTGCTTTTGGCATGGCCAGCTAGGTGCTTCGCCGATACTACTTACGATATTCCCTATCTCTACCAAGAATCGGGAAATCAAGATCCGCCGATAACACACGTCTTCAACGCCAAGCAGGCTGCTATCGACAGCGCAGAAGAGTACTTGGCGGCGAATTTTCCTGCGACCAATCCAAACGCCTGTCCTATTCAAGCGTCAGTACCGGATGATGATCAATCTGCCGCGCAAGGCTTGGTGGTCACAGTGGAGTACGGGCCTAGCTCCGATCCCACTCATTTTTCATGCCCATCGAATAAAGTTGACGTTAAAGAAACTGCTTATCAGCACGATCCGAATAAAAATTCGGGTGATACCGGCAACTGCAATGGTGGAGACGGTTTAGCCGGTGCAGATGCGTACATCATGTGTGCTGGCTCAAGCATGGGGGGCGATCCCATAAATCTTGCGACAGGAAACAAGTATCAACAAGAGACTGACTTTGAAGTCACGCCGTGGTTGACCTTTCGCCGTTTCTATAACAGCCAAACCTCGATCCGAGGTGACACTTTGGGGCCTCAGTGGCGCCACTCGTTCGATCGGTCGCTTGCATTCGTCAACTCTTTGCCGAATGGCAATGGCGTGACAAATATCATGGCGCTACGCCCCGACGGCAATGCAGTAACCTTCAAGCCCGCAGCTAGTGGCGGCTGGACAACCGACGCCAATCAGCCGGATCGGCTTACGCAGGATGGTTCTGGATTTACGTTGTTCGTCGCTGGGCCGGATCAGTTCGAACGTTATTCAACCTCGGGACAGTTGCAAACCATTACCGACAAATCGGGAATGATTACGACGCTCTCTTACAGCGGAGTTCGCCTGAACACAGTTACAGATCCTTTTGGGCGTGTTTTGCAATTTTCATACGACGGGGCCGGCCTCCTTCACACGGTTACCTTGCCAGATGCCGGGGTTCTGACTTACAGCTATGTGAACGGGCTTCTCTCATCGGTGCAATTCCCTGACGGGGAGGCCCGTAGCTACAAGTACAACGAATCGAACTTCACTGGTGGCGCAAATTTACCAAATAGCCTCACAGGCGTCGTTGACGAGAAGGGTGTTCGGTACGAAACCACCGGTTACAATGCCTTGGGTTTGGCTATTTCTTCTAGCAAGGCCGGTGGCGCAGAGGCGATGGCGCTCAGCAATATCGGCTCAAGCTCCGTATCGATGTCCACCCCTTTTGGTGCAACGATGCAGTACACCTTCCAGGATGACGGCTTCGGCGGACTTCAGCTGTTCAGTACTTCTTCGCCGTGCCACACGAACTGGTGCAACCAGAGTTGGTCGTTTATCCGTTACGACGCAAACGGCTATCCAAACGTATACGACGATTTCATGTTGAACGAGACTGACATTACAAACAACAACGCTGGTTTGGAAACACAGCGCATTGAAGGAGTCGGTCTGGCAGAGCTTGGAATCCAGCGCACGGTCAACACTACCTGGAATACTGATCTGCGTAACCCACTGAGCCGAGTGGTTTTGGATAGCAACAACAATCCAGTGCTACAGACGGCGTGGGCCTATAACGGCCGAGGTCAAATTGTCGCTCAATGTCTAATTGACCCAGCTATCTCCGGAGCTGCCAGCTACGTCTGTGGTAGCGCATCGCAGGCCCCGATCGGCGTACGGCAAGCTAGTTACACGTATTGCGACACCGTTGACGGTATTCAATGCCCAGTTGTTGGTCTGCTATTGTCTATAGATGGGCCGCGCAATGATGTAAACGATGTTACTACCTATGCATATTATCTGAGCACAGACGAGTCTGGCTGTAGCGTCGTCGGCGGTGCCTGCCATCATGCTGGCGATGTATTTAAGATCACAGATGCATTAGGGCACACAGCAATTTACGCTAGCTATGATCGTGCAGGTCGTGTCAAGCGACAGATCGATGCCAATGGCGTCATTACTGACCTATCCTATACCCCGCGAGGCTGGTTACAGACGCGGTCTGTAGCAGGAGCTCTGACATCAATTGCGTATACCGCATACGGAGAGATTGCATCGGTTACTGATGCGGATGGAGCAATCATTGCGTATACCTATGACGATGCGCATCGACTTACGGACATCACTGACGCGCAGGGCAATCATGTTCATTATGGTTTGGACGTGGCTGGTCACCGCACGGACGAGGCTATTTATTCTTCTGGTAGTACCACGCCAAGCCGCCATCTTTCCAGGACATTTAATAATCTTGGTCAGTTAGCAACTGTCATTGATGGGATGAATCATATTATTTTCGATGCATCAATGGATGGCATCAATAACGGACCGATACAGAGCTACGACTTTAATGGCAGTTTGCAATTTAGCGCGAACGGGTTGGGGGTTGAGCAACTCCGAAGTTACGATGGTCTAAATCGCCTCAATAGCATTACGGACGACTTTGGCGCGCAGTCACCCTCTACGGAGTTTGCAACTACGACAATCGGGTATGATTTACTCGATAGGCGTAATAGCGTCACTCCTGCTGGCGCGTTTTCGCCATCCACAACCACGTACGACGCTCTTGACAATGCGGTAGCTGCGCAGAGTCCGGATAAAGGAGCGACGACTGCGACGTTTGACGCTGCGGGTAACCGTTTGACCTTTACTGATGCGAAGTCCGTCGTGTCCACGATGACCTACGATGCGATTAATCGACCACTATCAATTAGCTATGCTGACAGCAGCCTCAATGCAACCTATCACTATGACGAGTCGGACGCCATCACGGGATGTGTCAGCTCTTTTGCGATAGGTAGACTGACCCGAATCGTGGAAGCGGCAGTTACAACAATATTTTGTTACGACGCACATGGAAACGTGGTCAAAAAAACGCAAGTGCAGGGTCCGCAGACGGACATTACAAGTTATAGCTACTCTTTCGCGGACCGTCTTATGAGTGTCACTAGCCCGGATGGGTTGGTGACAGCATACACACGAAACTCTCTGGGCCAGATCAATGAGGTTTTAGTAACACCTCCGGGAGGTGCTGCGACCGTAGCTGTAAGCAATGTCAACTATCTGCCATTTGGCCCTGTTGCTAGCTATACATTGGGCAACGGACAGTCCGTGACGCGCAACTACGACCTGAATTACCGCGTGACTGATATTGAGAGTCCGGAGTTGGACTTGCATTTTTCGCACGACGTTATGGGCAATGTCACGGGTTTGCTCAATGGTGCCGGTTCGGTGATCGAGAGCTATTCATATGATCCCTTCTATCGACTTCTGGGCGTCAGCGGCCCAGAAGGGCAGAGTTTGGAGGCGTATACTTACGACCAAACGGGCAACCGTCTTAGTAAGGCTGGGAGCGGACAAGCGACCGGGACTTACAACTACTTTTCTTTCCCATCTAGCCATCTAACTAGCATTGGAAGCGCTGCTCGTACCTATGATGCGAACGGAAATACCGTAGGAAGTTCAGCGGGCGGTGAGACTTTTGGTTACGGTTATAACGGACGTAATCGCATGACAATCGTTCAGCGTAACCAGCAAACGGTTGGCACTTATATCTACAACGCTTTTGGTCAGCGAGTATCGAAAGTGGCGACTATGCCGCAAGCTGTGAGCTCGCGTTTCGTATATAACGAGGATGGTCAGTTATTGGCTGAGTATGGCACTACCAATCGCGATTATATATGGATTGGCGGGTTGCCCGTTGCAATAGTTGATGCATTGGGCGCAAACAACTCCATGAGCTATATTCATGCGGATGACTTGAATGTGCCTCGGGCGGTCGCTGACGGGGCCGGCGCGTTAAGTTGGTCGTTGGCCTATCAGGACAATCCGTTTGGTGAGAAATCCCCCGCAAGCGAAAGCGGCTTTGTCCTTAACTTGAGATATCCCGGGCAATATTTCGATAGCGAATCAGGGCTCTCGAACAACGGATATCGCGATTACGACGCCTCTACGGGACGATACATACAGGCGGACCCCATGGGGGTAAGTGCAGGGCCTAGCCTATATGCTTATGTTGGCGATAACCCTCTTTCGGATTACGACGCTTTGGGTCTGGCATCGAGAAAAACGGTCGTTTATCTTGGGTGGAAACCAACACGCCAGGGTCCTAAGCACGAATATCTAGTACTGCAAAGTAGTGACGGGACGGGACAAACATTTGTGCTGCGTGCGGGTCCAAGCGGGAGTCAGGACGTGGGGTTTTTCGATGCTGCAATGGATAGAACGGAGATTGACCCGGACACCAAGGCGGCCAAATATATCCAAGCCGATCTCGAGGTAAGTACTTGGAATAATGGTGATTATCGCGCGGAGGGGGCGCAATTAGAATCTGCAAGTAGGGAAGTTATCGACGCGGATCTGACAGAAGTAGTTGCTTGGGCTAACTCCATTGTTGATGGTATCAACAGTGCGAAGATTCCGTATCAGGCTAAAAGCGTGAATTCTAACTCATTCGCGAGTAATGCTTATTACGGGTTGGTTGGTCACTGGGCTCCGAACCAGGGTGATTTCTTTGGCGGCCTTACAAAGTTGCCTTTTGATTTTAGTTTTCATTGCCATAAGTAGATTTAGGGGTCTTCATGCGTACTTTTTTTACAGGCTTATTACTCATTTTCATTTCGATGTCGCTGAGAGCTGCGCCTGATCACGCGATTGAAAACTTTCCATGGCCAAAACCGCCAGAGTGTTCGCGTCGTGATAGCTTGCCTCATGGTCAGCTGTCTGGATTTGCTCAAGGTGTCAAGACGCCTTCCTTTGCTGCACGATATGCTCCCGCGCTGAGCCTTCCCGTTCCCGAAGAGCGTTTACTCGATCTTGCTGATAAATTTAAGTTGCAGATAGTCCTGTTTCGTTCGGGCACTGATGCGCTATGTGCTCGCTTGCCACAATGGCAAGCCGTAAATGACGATTCGATTCAAAAAGTTTATTTGCTGTTAGATAGCGCAGTTGTGGATTCTGGTAGTACGCATGTCAGATACACTGCTTTCGTCAACAAGGCTGGCATGGTTGTCTATATCGAGCCGAGTTATACATACGATTGATGAGTTCCGGTCCTTCAAGCGGGTGTCTTTGAGAAGCGGTATATCTGGAATGCGACACCTTGGGCACTTATGAAGTCGCCTAACACTAATTTTAGGGACGGATGTCTTTACAAGGCGCTACAAGTGCGTGTTCTCCGACACGTAAGTGTCTGGATGGGTGTGCGGCAAACTGTAAGGGTTGGCCCATGGATTCCATTGCGGCAGAGATTACGAGCAGAAAAATCCCCCAGGGCATAGAGCCTATGGAGTAGCCGTATTTTTGCCGTTGGACTTGGGCGGCGAGGGCCGTACCTATGATCCTCGTAGCCCTTTTGTGGGGCGCGCCGACTTCGCCTAGGCGCGACATCTTGCCGGCCTGCGCCGCGCCGAAGACCTTCAGCTTGCTTCATTGCGTTAGTCAATGAGCATAGTTCGACCAAGTTACCGTCGCATCTTCTTACGTCTTTTGGCTAGTTAAACGGACGCACCTAACGATCCATATTAGCGGCACAGTGGATCATTCATGAGGTGATTTATGTGGCTCGGTGCCGGCTTTGTTCTAGCCCTTGGTCTAGCTACCAACGCTATGCCTGATCTGCACGGGTGGTCGCGTTTCGAACGCGGTGGACATCCGGATTTCCTGCCTGAAAATTCGGGGGCTATGGACTTGGCCTGGTGTAGTTGGCACGAGGGTGAATCGATGTTCGACGGCAATCGGCCTCGCACCGATGAGATGCTCACCGCTTCTTGTGTGGTGAATTTTCAAGGGAAGAGTCGTACGGCACGTGCTCGCATCCATGCAATGTCCCCTGAACAAATTGCTATCGCATGGGAGAGTACGCGCAACTACTTTAATCAGCCAGGCAATGGCGGATACGAGATGGTGAAAAAGAATGTCGGCTGGGTCATCTACCACGAAGGGAGAGCTGACAATATCTTTGACGCAGTACAGAAAGAGCAACTGGGCCGCGTTAGATCAATCTATGTAGGAGAACAAAAGCATAATCCGCACGTGACCAAGTTGCTCTCGGCAGTGAGCGACGACACTCTATTGAAGATATTGAAGGAGCTCGGGTATCGATAAAGAATGTCTTTAGGGGCGAGTATTATTAGAAGGCACAACAAGCACGCGTTCCCTGACATGTAGGCCGCGTGGCGGCTGGATCTGATGCGGACAGATGTGTGGCATGCGCGATCTGAGACACCCAGGAGATGGGTTCCCCGCCGACGGACCAATGGGTAGTTGACTAATGCCCGCGACCTAGAGCGAAGAGAAATGCATGTCCATGACATAATATGCCGTCGAAGCCATGCCGCTCTGCCGCTGTGGCAGCGACGCGATAGTTTGTCTCTAGGGAGGAAGGGATGAGTAAGCTTATTTTTCTGCTTTTGATGGGCTGCTCGTGTACTGCATTAGCCCAGTCAGCTGATATCGGCAAATTACCTAAAGGCGCACATATCGAATCGGTTGGGGCAGACGACTGGCTTGTGATTGCTAACGGGCGCCGACTTCCCTGGAACACGGGAGCTGCGGCCGATATAAGCTACAACCCCAAGCATTGCCCCAAGTATCCTGTTGAAGCGTACTGTCAGCATCAAGGGGGTGTGGTGGTGGTTATGGTCTTGATTGGCCTAAGTGGCGAAGTCAAGGATGTAAAGGTGGAGCGTAGCAGCGGTTTATCCTAGTTGGACTATGCCGCTATTAACGCGGCGAAAGAATGGAAATTCGGTCCGGCATATAGATCGGGCGTCCCTACGGAAAGCTATGGACGTATGTCGGTGAATTTTTAGTGGCCTCCTGACTAATCTCGGGGGCAGAAGGAATATCAAGATACCCAAGAAATTCGACCAGCCAGGCGAAAGGTAGTAGGCAGCCATCAGCCATTTATAAACTCCTTGGCAAAATATCGAGTAGCCTTCTCAGATGTCGCGTTCCCCTCGGGCCTCCAAAGTTGCGCGCGAACCCTTGGAGAGTCAGCGGACGGCGACGAACGGGAAAAACAGGCTATTGACCATGTCGCGATGGCTACATGCAGCAAAAAAATGCGAAAATCGGCGATTGATCGCGGCCTTCGTCGCGCTAGCCGCCCCAGAGACTCCGTGAAGACCCCCCAAGGCCTGCAGGCGCTGATCGAAGATGGCGTCATTGATGAAGTGCTTCGGCCACTCAAGAGCGGTAAGGAGGCGGCGGTATATATTGTCCGCAGCGGCGACGAGATACGCTGCGCAAAGGTTTACAAAGACTTGGCACAGCGCAGCTTTCAGCAACGCGTGCAGTATGAGGAAGGTCGCAAGTTACGGGGCAGTCGCGAGGCGCGTGCAATCGGGAAGGCTAGCAAGTACGGCCGCAAGCAGCAGGAAATAGCCTGGAAGAATATGGAGGTCGATGCGCTCTACCAGCTGCGCGCCGCTGGCGTACGTGTGCCTGAGCCGCATGGCTACTTCCACGGCGTACTAGTGATGGAGCTGGTTGTCGACGCCGAAGGCTTGTCCGCACCGCGCCTGGGTGAGATCGAACTCAGTGCGGAGACGGCGCGTGAATACCATCGTTTCCTGGTGCGACAGGTGGTGCGGATGCTGTGTTGCGGGCTGATTCATGGCGATCTGTCCCCGTACAACGTATTGGTCGGTGTGCATGGGCCGGTAGTGATCGATTTCCCCCAGGTCGTCAATGCCGCGGGCAACAACGCGGCGCGCGCCATGCTGTTGCGTGACGTTAATAACCTCACCGCTTATCTTGGGCGTTGGGCGCCCGAGCTGTTTGAGACCTGGTACGGTGAGGAGATGTGGTCGTTGTTCGAAGGCGGTGAGCTGCGACCCGACTCGGACCTGACCGGCGAGTTCGAACCCGACGAATCCGAGGTCGACCTGGACAGCATTCGTCAGTCCATCAATGATGCGCGTGAAGAAGCACTGATTCGTCAGCAAGGCCGCGAAGCGGCAGCGGAAGACTAGGGCGCTCTAGAAGAGGAGCCCTTTCGGCAGCCCATTCGGGACTGTCCTCTAACCTTAGGGACGGATGCCTTTACAAGATGCAACAGGTAAGCATTCTCCGACGCCTAGGTGACGCAGCTGAATTAGATATGCGGATGTGCCTCAGAGTGGGCGTCTTTTGGGGGCCACTACTTATGGGTGGTAGGGCTCGCGTCGTCGCAATCTTTGCGACCGGGGCCTAATAACGTCCTGTCCTGTACCCGGGTGAGGATCTTGAGCATGAATATTTATCTCATCAGCCTTTTTCTAAAGGAAGAAGAGACCACAGGGCGGGACCTCGAGATCGTGAATGTCGTGCAAGCGGAAGACCCTACGAGAGCCGTTAACCTGGCAAAGCAGTGGATTGCCGAAGCGCAGCCTCACGTCAATGTAGCCAGAATTTGGTCTTGGACTGCCGCTGAATTTCGGAGCGCACAAGTCGCGCATGCCTTTAGGGATAGATGTCTTCACCGGGCGCAATAAGCACGTGTCCCAAGACGTGTGGGCGGGATGGCGGCTAGATCTTACGTGTATGCGAAAAGAGGGCTGGATAGGGCCCAACTCTGGATTGGGAAGATTGTTCTGCCTCATTTTACGAATCGCGCAGAGATTTCGCTGTGAAAAGCCCAGGCTTGCTGGTGAGCCAAGCGGCACTTTGCTTAGCTCGCATTGGCTACGCCAGTTTCTTCCCTGCCGGTGTGATGCTGGAACCCGGCTCAAAATCGCGGAATACTGCCCCTGTCTTCACAACAGGGGGTATGGGCGACATGAAGGTTCTCATATGCATCGTGTTGGCGTTAGCGCTCGCCGGATGCAACACCGTTCCGGTTTCAAACAAAAATGCTACGCCCGCTCCAGTGGATCGATTGCTGGCATTTCAGACGCCTTTAAGCGAGCCAAGTGGAACTATCGTTGTAACAAGAGATAAAGGCTTCAATGGAAGCGGCTGCTATTACGCATTATTCATCAACGGCACGCTTGCCGCTCGCCTAGCCCCTTCCGAAACAGCAACGTTCTACGTGCCCCCGGGCGATCTGCTGTTGCGCTCCGCACGAGACCCAGAAGGGCGCGGCCTTTGCAACACGTTTAAAAGCGAATGGACAGAACGCGAGACGATTCTGAGGGGCGGAGAGAAGAAATATTTCCGCCTGTCAATCGACATGAATGGCAAGACCGACATTCAGAGAACTGATCAGTAAGCCAACTACCTTCCGTGATTGTGCGGAGCCCGTAGCCATAACAAATGAGCGCAAGGGATAGAGGCGTAGCGTGCGCTGCAATCGATATATATAAGCGGCATATCTGGGACGGCCAAGAATTTATCCCGCACCGATACCCCCTTGCATCGGTGACCGAAATGAGTGGCTTAGAAATATTGGCAAGCATCTGGTCCTGCTTCAGCCAGGTCGCCTATTGCTTTACTTGCCTAGACATACGATATTCTCGCTATCCTGACAGGGGGCTGCCATGGATACAGGCGTGCAACGGCTTTCGTTGCGGCAAGGGCGCATCTATGCGCTTTTTGCGATGAGGCATTAGGACGCCTGGTTAACTTACCCGTTTGAGCTGTGGCTTTGCGTGTGGTTACACGCGGAGTGATTTTCTACGTCGAACGAAATGAGGCTCCGAGCTTTTAGGGGCCATGGACGAGTTCAGGGAGTGTGGAAACATGATGCAGTTTTTGCGACGTCGGCATGCAGCCGTCGTCTTGGGGATGTTTGCGGCCTTTATTTGCCTTTCGCCGGCACGAGCTGCTGCTCCCGACGTTGTCTACTTTGCGGGTATTGCATTTACTGGCGATGCAGCTGCCTCGGAAAAGGCCTTTCCGCATCTGTCGCGGGTGCTGGATACCAATGGCAGTTCGCAGGTCAATACGAGCATCCGCGAACAACTGAAGGCCCACCCGGCGGCGTTTTCCCTCAGTTTCGATCAGCTCGGTTCGATCAAGGATGCCAATCGCTCCGTCGCGCTCGCGTTGGCGGTGGATCGCGAGACTACATCCGTGGAGCACATCGGTGATGCATACAAGGTTCGCCTTGAGATCGCTGCACAGTTGCTCTTTTTCGATTTCAAGGAAAAGCAGGTCCTTGGCGGCTTTCCCTTGATCCTGGACTATGTGGATGTACGTGGCGCCCCGCCATCGGAAGACGACCTGCTTGCTGGCTTCCGCGGCATGGTGCTCGGCAGCTCCGCACATGCGCTACCTGCTGAATTCGTAGCTACGCTCGCGAAGGCATCCGTGCCATCGGCAGCAACACGTCACCTGCGTGTGGCTTCGGTCACCTTGTCGGACAAGGCACGCCAGTATCTATCGACCGTGGCACCGGCCATCGATGCTGATGTGTTGCGTACGCAGATTGCCCAAGAGTTTGGTAAGTATCTGGCCTCGAATCAGAAGCTGGCCATCCTCCCCTACAGTTCGAACAAGGCCATCGGCGGCAGCATGGCGGCGCGTTTCGTCGAAGGCGAGGCGTACCAGCTGAAGATTCCTGAAGCCGACTACGAGATATCGCTTGATGTCGCCGGCTTCAAGAAGGTCGACCAGGGGCACAACAACGTCAACTCGATCTTTATCTACGGATCATTCGTTGACGCGACTATTCGAGAGCCGCTTTCCAACCACGTCTATTTTCAGCAGCGTATTCGCCAAGGCGCTACCAAGGAAGTTCCGGTAACCCAGACGTCCGTGGATGACTGGGCTGCGTCATATGAATCTTTGCTGTTGCTGTTCAACAACTTCACCCAGGCCGCTTCCAATCCGGCGCATCCGTGGGTGAAGTCTGCCTTGCCGGATTCGCCGGATGCCAAGGCGCAACTTTCTTCCCTTGCCGAGCTGATCAAATCATGTCGCTGAGCATTCGTGCGTTTGTTCTTTCTTCCGCATTGGCGCTGATGGCCATTGCTCCCGCCTACGCGCAGTCCGTCGCCGAGAAAGGCACGGCGTCGGTTACCTATACCGGCCGCCTTTCCCCCGAAGAACGCCAAGGCGCCATCCGCAAGGCGAAAGTCAACGCTATCGAGCGTTACATCGCCGATACCAACGCCGCACGTTCGCGGGTGTTCGACCAGCAGCGTGATCGCATCGAAGCGCGCATCGATGACTATGTTCTCGGATCGACGATTATTTCCGATGAGGAAGATAAATCGACCAAGACATACAACGTAGTGGTGCGGGCCGATATCAACGGAACGCGGCTGATGAACGACCTGGGCAACGGCTCGGCATCGGCAGCAGCCGTTAATTCAGCAGCGCATCAGACCCTGACATTCCTGTTTCTATCGCGTAGCCAGGCCAGCGTGCAGTCGTTTGACGCGAAGGTTTACAAGCGTGCGGATATTGACGCCTCCGCCTCGCGCAAGACGAAGGAGGGCGAGGCGGTCCGCGCGCACAGCGTGGAGACCTCCGACAATATCGATGAGCATGCCAGTGTGGCCACCACCACCGGTGGCAGCACCACCCGCAAAGCTGACAAGGTCGATTGGTCGGTAGCCCAGTCCAGCGAGATCAATACCGCGATGACGGGCATCTTTGCCGATGCGGGCTATGACGTGGTCGAGGCCGACCAGGTCGAAGGTGCAAGCAATGGCCTGCTGAATATCGAGAAGATTCGTGGCGCCTACAGCCACGGCGACGACCTGCCATCGCAGATGACGCGCGACGCTACCCAGGGAGTACAGCAAGCGGGTATCGGCCTGCTGGCGCTGGGGACATTGGACGTTGGCATGCAGGATGTCGATCCCGTTAGCGGCAACACCCGTGTCACCGTGACCGTGACGGGCAAGGTCTACAACGTATCCGGTCGTTTTGCGCGAACGCTTACTTCCGTAGGCCCAGTGCAGTTCGCCGGCCTGGGTTCGGATGCCTCTGTGGCCCGGACCAATGCACTGAAGCTGGCGTCGCAGAAAGCCGCGCAGCAAATGGTCGATGAGCTCAACAACAAGGGCATCCATTAAAGCTTCGCGTTTTTATTCAACTTAAGGGGAAAACATCATGAACATGTCCAAGCGCACCACGATGGTCGCAGCCACGGCTTTGGTCTTCGCCGCCTCCACAGCACAGGCATTGCAGTTCAAGTTGCCGTCAGCTCTCGGCGGCAAGAACAGCGCACAGACTTCTGCTGCCGCCAATGAGCAAGCTGGCGACCCGGCCACCGCGCAGGATTCCCTCGTGCGGACTTTTGTGGCGTCGCAGCTTGAGGTACTCGCTGCGCAGTCGGAGCTTGCCAAGGCCTACGATTTGAACGACCAGGCGGCCATTCTCGATTCGGAGCAGAAAGCGCTCAGTGGTGGCGGCACGCTCGACGCAACAGCGCTGCAGACCAGCATGGATCGCTCGCAGGCGGCCAACGAAGCCATTTCGGCCAAGCAGGCGGCATCCACCCAGCTAACCGCCGAAGGCAAGCAACACTATGCTGCCAGCCTGCCGCACTTTGCCAAGGGCGTGGTCGGCACGCGCGAACTCGTCGTGCAGGCGACTCATTTCACCGGCGCCATGAAGGGGTCGATGACTGGCGGTGGCCTGGCAGGTCTCGCGGGTGGCGCAGGCAAGCTCAAGGCGGGCGTGGTGGTGGCTAAGGGTACGCCTGCTTATTCCAAGAGCGTGTTCGATGTGTTCCGCAAGACCATGTCCATTGGTCAGAGCAATGGCGTCAAGGCGCCGGCTGATGCGACCTCCGCTCTCGGCAGCATGGCGCCGTGATGCGTCGGGCAAGCTTTTTGATGCCGATGCGTTATCGCATCGGCGGGCTCGTCATGGCAGCCGCCATGGCGAGCGCTTGCCACCACGATGAAACGGCAACTGACGCTCCGTCGCATCCCGCGCCCGCCGCGACAATCGCAGCGGCCGCGACCGTGCCAGCAGCACAGGCGCCAGCCTCGATACGCACCAAGCCCGATTTTGGCGGCGTGACGAGCGAGGAGGTTGAAGCCACCGGCGTAGCGCCCACGCTGGAAGGGGCGATAGACAACGCCATCCTCCAGGCCGTGGAACAGGTCAACGGCAAAACGGTGGCGGCTGGTAGCCTGAATCTCGGCGCGGATGGCACTCTCGCGGCTAACGGCCAGTCGGTGGACTATTCAAGTGCCCAGTATGCGCAGTGGCTGGCCACGAAGACATCCGGCGCGGTGACGCATTTCCGGATCGTCTCGCAGCAGCAGAAGAACCTGCCGTTGAGTACTGACGAGCAACATCTGGCGGCCAGCCAGGGCGAGAGCTGGAACAAGGGCAAGTTCGAGGGCTCGGCCAGCGAGCAGTCGGAGGCGCATGCGCTGGCCAGCGACGGCAGCCGTGAAGCCAAGGCCGATGCGAGCCAACAGGCAAGCGTGAGCGCATCTGGTCAGTACGATCAGCACCAAGGCGCAAGCAACGTCGATTACAGCCAGAAGCACACCGAATTCGCTAACCAGTGGGAGGTGAAGATCGCGGTGGCTGTAGCCAAATATCGCGAAGCGCCCGGCGCCAAACTGACGCGCGTGGTCATCGCCATGCCGCGTGTCAAGCAGCAAAGCTACCGGGTCGGCGACAGCAGCATCAGCTCGCAGGAGATTGCCACACAGGTACGCTCGGCCCTCGGCGATGCGATGGTGCAGACGCATCGGTTCACTGTCCTGGATCGCGATGCGACCGAAGAAATGGGGCAGGAGATAGAACTCATTCAATCGGGCAATGCCAAACGCGAGGACACTGCGCGCCTGGGCCAGCAACTGGCAGCCGATCTGATCGTCATACCCACGATCGATCGCTTCGAGTATCTGCGTCACGAACGTGCGCTTCGCCTTAGCGACCGAGCTCTGGTCTCTTATTCTGGTGGTGGCGCTCTGTCGTTCCGGGTCGTCAATGCGGTGACCGGGCAAATTGTCTTGTCGCGTAGCTTCGACTACGCCTTGCCTGATACGGAGCCGACAACGCTAGGCGCCAGTGCAGATGGTCCACGCCTAGCTGGAGAGATGATGCAGGCGCTCGATGGCGCGATCATCGGGTCGATCATGCGCAGTACGTTTCCATTGTCGGTACTCCAGCGCAATGGCCATAACGTCGTTATCAACCAAGGTGGCGATCTGGTGAAAGAGGGCGCTGTCTACCAAGCGGTCACCATGGGCAAGGAAGTGGTCGACCCGCAGTCAGGTCAATCGCTCGGGCCCACGGAAACACCTTGCTGCACGGTAGCGATCGACCGTGTCACGCCAAACCTTTCCTATGGCCACATTGTGGAAAACGACGTGGACACGAGTGGGCCGTTTACGCCAGGAAGCATCGAGTTGCGGGACTTTGCCAAGCCGGTGATGGCAACATCACCTGACGGTGCGGTCGTTGTGCGTGGGGTGAAGAAAAAAGTAACTGAGGCGAAAGCTGGCGGCGCTGTTGATACCGGTGGTGCGGATAAGAACTGGTAGGTTCGTGTGCGCCAGTTGGTCACGATCAACTGGCGCTGCCTTTGGTGCCTTTAGGGACGGATACCTTTACCAGACGCACCAAGTAAGCGTCTCCCCACATGTACGCGACGTGGCAGCTGGATTTGATAGGGAAGGATGTCTTTACAAGACACAACAAGCAGGCGTCCATCGACATGCCTGCGGCGTAGCGACTGGATTTGATACGGATAGAAGTGCGGCAAACTGAGCCTCCCTTCGTTCGATATGCAAAGCTGTGCCACGTCAGCCCCGTTTAGACATTCCCAACATTCCTCTGCATATAACGCAGCGAGGTGTGAATCGCTGTGCGACATTCATAGACGATGTAGACCGACAGAACTATCTTCATTTCCTGCTGCTAGCTCCCAGCGATATGAAGTTCGTATTCACGCATACGTTCTTATGAGCAACCATCTTCACCTGCTGGCGAGCAGTTCCTTGGCCGGGGCGGTATCGCGCATGATGCGTTGGATGGGGCAGCGATACGTCGCGTTCTTCAACAAGCGATATGAGCGAACAGGTACGCTTTGGGAAGGTCGTTTCAGATCATTTCTGGTCGACTCGGAAAGATACATTTTGATGGTGTATCGCTATATAGAGCTCAATCCTGTGCGAGCAGCTCTGGTCGAGCGGGCTCAGGAATACGCTTGGTCGAGCGCCAAAGCCAATTTGGGCTTGAAGGTCGATCCCCTGGTGGTGCCGCATTCTGTTTTTCTGGCGCTAGGTTATAGCTCTCGCGAGTGTGGCGAGGCCTACGAGGAGTGGCTGAGTGCAGGTACGGGGGAAGATGAGTTGCTTCGTATCAGGCTATACATCCAGCAGCAGCGTGCCATGGGAAGTCCAGGATTTCAGGCCATGGTAGAACGCGCACTTGGACGACCTGGGGCCATCCAACCTCAGGGCCGACCCATACGGTGAAGTGCCCCTGACTCCATCGAAGGGCAAACCCCACAGTGAGGCTGGTGTTAATGCATCCGTCCCCGGGTTTAGGATTGTCCAAGTCGCGGACCTTCGCGCGTCATAGAGGTGGCGGCGCATGGTGCCCGCCTCTAACGGAGAACCCCAATGCAATATCTACTGATGCTTTATGCGGACGAGAGTGGCTGGTCGAAGATGTCCAGGGCCGAGCAGGAGCAGGGCGTAGGTGCCTACGGCGCCTACACACAGGCGCTGAAGACGGCGGGTGTGTGGGTTGGCTCCAACCGCCTGAAAGATACCGATACCGCCACCACGGTGCGCCTGGTTAATGGTAAATCGCAGGTGCTCGACGGCCCCTATGTGGACTCCAAGGAGCAGTTGGGCGGCTACTACCTTATCGAAGCGCCGACGCTGGATGAGGCCTTGGCCTGGGCCGCACGTTGCCCCGGGGCAGGCCACGGCACGATTGAAGTGCGCCCGGTCTGGGATATGACGGGGTGAATAGCGGGGCGCAGGCGCGCGACGTAGCAGATGCGGTCGCGCGTCGCAGCTACGGCAAGCTCGTCGCTTTCCTGGCCGCCGACACGCGTGATGTGGCGGCGGCCGAGGATGCGCTGTCTGAAGCATTCGCCATGGCCCTGGCGGAATGGCCGGTCAGCGGATGTCCCGTGAATCCGGAAGCGTGGTTGATGACCGTTGCGCGTCGAAAAGGCATTGACGGTATACGCCGTCGCCGTACCGGCGAGGCGTATACCGCGCAGCTGCAGATGGCGGCAGAGGATCAAACGCCAGCGTCGGCCGAAGCTGTCACCGATGTAGAGATTCCGGATAAGCGGCTTGCCCTGTTGTTCGCCTGTGCGCACCCGGCCATCGATACCGATATCCGCGCACCATTGATGTTGCAGACAGTGCTCGGGTTGGATGGGAAGACGATTGCTTCGGCGTTTCTTACATCGCCGGATGCGATGAGCAAACGCTTGGTTCGTGCGAAACAGAAAATTCGTGCGGCGGGTATTCCCTTTGCCATTCCAGGGCGCGATGAACTGGCGGGGCGGCTGGATGGTGTATTGGATGCTATCTACGCTGCTTTTGCGGAGGGATGGAGCGATCCCCGCGGCACCGACGTGGCTCGGCGCGACCTAACGGCAGAGGCTCTTTTTCTGGCCAGATTGGTTGTCGCGATGCTGCCACAAGAGCCCGAGGCATTAGGCATGTTGGCTTTGATGCTGCATGCGGACGCGCGACGCAACGCGCGGCGCAATGCAGACGGCGGTTACGTGCCATTGGCCGGGCAGGATGTCTCGCTGTGGAACGAGGCGATGATCGGCGAGGCTGAAGCGTTGCTGCGATATGCAAGTACCCTCGGTCGCATAGGCCGCTACCAACTCGAAGCCGCCTTGCAGTCGGCGCATGTCGAGCGCCGATGCACTGGGCGCGCCGATTGGACCGCAGAGGTGCAGCTCTACGACGCGTTGCTCGCGCTTTCTGGTTCGCCGGTCGTGGCGCTTAACCGCGCACTGGCCATCGCAGAATGGAAGGGGCCTGCCGCCGCATTGGAGATTGTGGATGCGCTAGCCGACGACGGACGGCTTGCCCAGTACCAGCCGTATTGGGCCGCGCGGGCTGCACTACTGGCCAGAACCTGCGCTTACAGCGATGCTCATAATGCCTACGAGATTGCGATCGGCCTTGAGCGTGACCCCGAAGTTCGTCGCTTTTTACAGGTGCAGCAGGCGGCTTTGCCCATTTCGGGGACGGATACCTTTACAAGATGCAATAAGTAAGCGTTCTTCGACATGTGCGCGGCACGGTAGCGCGGCCAGGCTTACGCGCCACGGCGCCTGTGATGAAGATCGGCGGGCGTTTATGGCCTATCCTGATAGGTGTTTCCAACGCGGAAATTTGCGAGATGGCATCGGGTAGGTCATTGAGTATTTTCATGCAACCACACTGCTACTCAGCCTCGTCGCAGTCCTGGTCGCTGGCTGCAACGGACGATGGCAAGACCCAGCCACGGTTCCACATAATTCCTACCCGAGCTACCAAGTGTTTGTGAGCGGTATCAGGAGTTATCCGTATACCGCTCCGGCAGAGCGTAGGGCACGGATCGCCGAAGGAGCCAAGCTGCTTCATTGGTGTATGACCAAGGATGAGGTCAGTAGATTGCTTGGAGCGCCTGACTATAGCGAGATCAACTATGGACCGAAGGGGCCTGGCGAGCGGTGGCTCGGGTCAAGCTGGATGTTCTACATCTCAATGCAGAGCGATAAGGTGAATCTGAAGGATCCTCGGGTTGAGATCCTCTTTGACACGACCGATCGAGCTCATTGGCTAGCTCCTACCGGCATAGAAGGTGCTAATGAAATTGGCGCACCAGACGCTGTTTGCACCAAAACAAAACTGACTTGGGGTTGGATATCCGGGCGGGCTAGATCTGGAGCGGGGATCTCCTGAGAGAGCTGTGTATCAGAGATATCCAGGAAATAGATATCTAAATGGCGGATGTTTCGTTCTGCTGTTCCGCTCCTCCACCTTTGCCGCCCTGCGCCCAGTAGTCATAGTCAGTCATGTTCGAAGGATTTTGCGAACAGCGAAGTCACTCTAATAGCCGGCCGGGCAGTTCAAATCGAGGCTACCGAAAAGCTAGAATCACATCGCAACATCCATGATTGGAGGGGGCTCCGACGTTGGTTTGTGTAGCGACGACATCGGTGCAATCGTTCTAGGGTGCTACAGGGGATACAGATGAGTGCGACAAAGAAACATCGCCTTGCGACGGGCGAGGTCAGTGTTCGTTTTTTTGCTTGGCGCGCGCACGCGCGTATGGCTTTGCTTATAGTGGCTGCGTTGCTGGCGGGTTGCGCGACCACCAAAGCCTTTACGCCGCCACAACTGCCAGGAAATGATCAGGCGTTGGTTTACCTTATACGAGATCACTATGGGGACGGCGATGGTGAGGCCCAGGTGTTGGTTAATGGTACTCAAGTGGCGACCCTGGCCAATAACGATTTCGTCGCCGTGAACGTGCCAACGGGGAAAAATTACGTCCTGATCGTACTTAACAGGCACCATAAGCCACTCGAATTTACGTTACCGATCAATCGCGCTGAAAAGATATATATGTCCTTTTCCTCGAGCGACAAACTAGTCGGCGCCAGCGATATAAATGGCTATGTAAGGGTTGCTTATTCGCGACATTGGTCGGTGCATAGGGTTAGCGAGTTGGCGGCGCGAGCTTGGGCTGCGCAGGCGCACAAGGATATTTCCTGGAAAGAAAACTCTCGTTGAGCTCGGACATGCCTGGGGCATCCAGACGATGGATGTCCCACTCCATCCATCCCGCTCCAATCAGAGAAAAGCTAGAGTTGCCTCGCAAAATCCGAGATGAGAACGGGCTCCGGCGATGGCCTACGTAGCGCTATGGCCGGTGCAATAGTTTTAGGACGCTACAGGGGATCTAAATGAGTGCGATAAAGAAACATCGCCCTGCGAGGGGTGAGGTTGGCATGCGTTTTTTTGCCGGGTCTACGTGCTTGCGCATGGTTTTGCTTATGGTTGCAGCTGTGCTGTTGGCAGGCTGCGCGACGACCAAAGCGTTTACCCCGCCGCAGCTACCTGGAAACGGCCGCGCGTTGGTGTATTTGATACGGGACGGCTATGGGGATGGCAACGGGGAGGCGAAGGTGTTTATCGATAACGTTCAAGTGGCAACGCTTGCTAACGATGATTTTGTAGCCATCAATGTGCCGATAGGTATCAACTATGTCGACGTCTCTCTCCATAAAAAGAAGCCGCTTGATTTCACTTTACATATCTACCGCGAAGAGAAGATCTATATCTCCCTCAAATCGAGCGACAAGCTGCTCGGGTTGGGGGCCGACGATGGCCGCTTAGCAGTCGAGTATTCTCGACACATAGACATGCAAAGGATCAGCGAGGCGGCGGCCCAGGCTTGGGCGGCACGTGCGCATAAGGATATTTTCTGGAAAGGCAGTCCTAACTAAGCACCACGGCATCAGAAGCAGCGGGCTATCGAAAGATATCTGATGCATCCGAGGAATGGTCTTCCGTCAGGGCGGCCATCCCTACGCTTCCAAGGCGATACTGGTTGCGCTCCACCCGCAAACTACACAGACATAAGCAAAGAGCGCTCTTTAACCGCGCTTCCCTTTCGCTCGCTTCTTCTCCGGTTTCGCGTTCGACCCGACAGCCTGCGGATGCTGACCGATATACAACACGCTCTGCTCCGTAATCCCGCACTGCCGAAAAATGTCCCGTCCGAAGGTCGCCACATCAAGGCTCTTCACCTGGAAGCCACCTGCCTGTAGCCGCTTGAGATAGTCGCTCCGTTCGTACATGCGAACGTGATCGTCCTGGCCAAAGCGCCGCCAGCGTTCGTTGACATCCGTCACGCTCGGATCTTCATCCGTCTTCTTCAAACCGAGCAGGATCGGTACCATGAGAATCGCGGCGCCGTTGGGCGCCAGGATACGGTTGAGTTCGCGGATGGCCTTGCCGTCGTCCGGTACATGCTCCAGGACGTGCGAGCACACGATGAGGTCGAAGCTGCCATCGGCATAGCAATCCATCTGGGTGATATCGACCTTGTCGTCCGCCAGCGGTGACATCAGATCGGCGGAGCGATATTGCACACCCGGCAGGCTCTTCAAAAACTGAGAAAGCCTGGGTGCTGGAGCGATATCCAGCAATCGCAGCGTCTGCCCGGAACGTTGCTGCACATAGGCCTTCAGAAACAGCACATACAAGCGATCCCGATCGGATGCCTGGCAGATGGGGCACGAATACTGCCCGACATTGAGCGTCTCGAATTGATCCAACGAGTAGGGCACGTTCAGTCGATGGAACGTATCGAAGTAGCTGTTCGGCAGCGGCAGGAAATTAGGAAAACTATGGGAACAAATGGGGCAGAACTTCATATATCGACCTTTGATTGCGCCTTCTATAGCTGAATCGACCAATGCCCGAAAAACTTGATCTGGCGACCTTAGCTATCTCATGCCCGATCAGAATCCCGCATAGAGGGCCGAGGATACATCCACCGTTTCAATGATGTCGGTCTCCGGTTCGACGTTCAGGCTCAATTTCTCTATGCAAACGAAGATGAGGTCTATGCGCTTGTCGCGGCGGCAGTTGTAGGTTCGGGGTTGTTTGTCGGATGGCATTGGGAACCATCCTTGGTCAACATCGCAGCCGCCTTGTCATAGCGCATTTCGGGCGCCGCTTCGCGATGGATATGGCGTTCAAATCGGGCCGGGTTGGGGACGCAGCCGACGAGCCCGAGGAGACACGCCAATTGAATCGTTGTTTGAATGCGAGTCACGCCGTTCCATCCCTGAGGCTAGGCGCTACCCGAGTCGCATCGACAGAAAACATGGGGCCGCGGTCAATATGGCCATCGAGTCGCGATAGGTTAGACATATAATGAAGAGCATTATGGCCAACGTTAGAGGCTGCTTTCTATGCGCGTGGCATCCTGAAAGATATAAATTTCCAGAAGGCACAGCCTCGAGCTTAATAGCGAGAGCCCCTGTGATGACACTGACGCGATAGGCGCATGCAATCAGGACTAAACATGAAAACGAATGCCTTGCCGAATCTCGCCGCGCTAGCACTTCTGTTTGCTATAGCCGGATGCGCTGTCACACAAGCCAAAGATGCCAAGCCCATGTTGATAGATAGAATGCCGACAAACCTCACGCAGCCCCAGATCCAGCTGGGGGAGGAAAGCCGCCAGAGCCAGGACGCTATGCTGGCCAGCGTATTGCAGCAGACGAATGGAAAGTACAAGGTCGTCGCGCAGCGTTTTTACGACCTTGGAGACTCGGTTCCCTGGTCGGCGCTGGACACCAGCATCCGGGATGCGATGGATAATAATCTGAAGGCCGATAACGAGTTCTCCAGCAAGCTGGGTACCAAACCCTACGTTACCGTCTGGGTTACGCGTAGTTCGCCCAAGGAGCACGTTGCTGTGGCGCAAGACCACTTGGCCAATCACAACACGTTCATCGGCTACTTTGAGTTGGAGCCCAAGTGAGGGCTGGATTGTGGAAGCAATCAGCTCAGGTTCTTTTTTAGCGAGAGACAGTTGTTGCGAACCGTGATTTTCCTGGTGTGTCGATAACGCCGGGCTGTCTTGATCGAAATCACGCCGCAAGGATCCTGGAAAATGGACGGTGTCTGGATACTTCTGCTTTTCGGTGCGTTTGTCATAGTCGTACCGATCATTGCCACCAAGCTGCCGCCGCCGGGAGCGAAAGCTCAACTGGACAGGTCATTCAAGGCACAAACTGTCGATGTGGATGGCACGCGTTATGCCGCGTCGGACCTTAAGGTCCTCTATCGAAAGAACGTTTATTTTAATAGCCGAAATTACAACCCCAAGTTTTTCCAGTTAGACGCGGAATGGATCCTGCGAGCTCCCAACGGCGCCTACGTGCTTGGCATCGCGCAGGGCGACCCCGAAGAAAGCAAGTTTGGTATTCGCTGGGTCTGGCGCCGGCTAACCGAAGAGCGCGCGCGACATGCGCTACTGCACGACGCCAAGGCTTATCGATCGGCATTCGGCGAGTCGCTCCCCAATAAGCGGACAGGTTAGATTCGCCAACTTGCGTCCAGGACAAGCTCCATGTTCTATAGCGCAGTTTGATCACGCGCCTTCGCCGCAACTTTCCAAGCATGCCCTACAGACTTTTTCATCGCCCTGTGAGAAATTCGGGCGGCCGATTGCGCTTGCTGTCAAAGGCATGCACGCAGTCGACGCTGCTCAATGCAGTGTAAGAAGCGCGGACCGCATGGGTGGCGACCCATACGATCCGCTGACCACAACCAACTTAATAGGAGTTGATCATGGCTAACGCCGATCATACGGCACGCGCTCGCCCGAAGGTTCATTCAAGGGCAAATTCCCACACTCCGCTCACCAAGCGGGCATCGCCATCGGACCTGTCCGAAGCGAACCTTGCCAGCCTTGCCATCGTGCAGGTGCTTGCCCAGGCCTTGTCTGCTCAAAGTGCACTTCGTCGCCAAAACATCGCGGACCATCCGTGGCGCTTGGAGCGATCTGCGATCAACGGCCTGTCCGCCGCGTTGAAGATAGTGAGCGAGCGTGCCGAAGCGCTGCGCCGTAGCAACACGGAGGGCCGCAGCGTCTAGGCGGCCGGCGCAACGAACCAGCAAATGGCGAGGCAGGTGCCAATGCCTCGCCTTTGCGGTCCGTTGCAATAGGTTGTACAAAAGGAGCATCTGGGACACTTAGGCATGGGCTATTTTGGGCACCCGGTGGCACCTATGACTCTGCGCAATGCTCGTTTCATCGTGGTACTGGTTGGCATCTTGCTGCCTTACGCGGTGCGCTTGCCGCGTGGCATCGAATGGCTGCGGCAATATACTGATGCGAGTCCTGGTGGCTGGTTGTTTTTCGCAGCCTTCAATGCCATCGCATGGGGCGCCATCCTTGCCATCAGCTTCATGTACCGGCGGCCGGCCTCGCTGGTGGCGCCATGTGTCCTTGGCTTTGGTTTCCTTGCCTGGGCGCATGCCACTTTGGACCTGAGTGCAGATGCGCAATCTGCTATCGCACTCGTGTTTATTCCCATCTATGCACTGGTACCGATCGCGCTGGGCGGGGTGATGGGTTATGTCGTAGATCGCAGAATGCGGCGCTATTCACAAACAGGCTGAGTTGGTTCGCTTCGACGGCGCACGGGTTCCGTTTTTCTCTACGACGCCGCTATAGTCGGCAGGTCATTCAGAGGAAGCCGAAACCCATGCCTCGTCTCTCCCGAATTGCATTGGCTGTCGTCATGGCCGTTATTGCGCTGCCCACGCTTGCGGCGGAACTCAAGGTGATGACGTTCAATGTTCGAACGTCAGCCGCCCAGGACGGGCCAAACGCCTGGGACAAGCGTCGCGACCTGTTCGCCGACACCATTCGCCAACTGCAGCCCGATGTGATCGGCACGCAGGAGCTGAACAAACAGCAAGGCGATGACACGGTAGAGCGTCTCCCCGAGTACACGTGGTTCGGCCGAGATCGCTTTGGCGGGCACGCCGATGAGCACATGGGCATCTTTTATCGGAAAGATCGGCTGAAGCTCGTCGATTCCGGCGATTTCTGGCTGTCCGATACGCCGGACAAGGTTGCCAGCATCACCTGGGGGAATATCTTTCCACGCATGGTCAACTGGGCGCTATTAGAGCGCCTCTCGGACCATAAGCGTTTCTATCTTCTGGATACGCACTTCCCCTATCGCGATCAGGACGAAGATGCTCGCTCGCGAAGCGCAAAGGAGATTGCTGCTTGGATTGCCAAGTTGCCGCCGAATGTCCCGCTGATATTTACCGGTGACTTCAACACCGGGCCGGAAAGCCAGGCGCACACCACGCTCACCGCTACCTTGAAGGACGCGTGGAATAGCGCGCCCAAGCGCGAAGGGCCCGCCGAAACCTTCCACGATTTCACCGGCAAGGCGACTCAACGTATCGATTGGATTCTCTATCGCGGCGTGCGTGCCAACGAGGTGCGTACTATTACGATCTCGAAAGATGGGAGATACCCATCGGATCACTTTCCGGTGCAGGCCGATTTCACGCTTTGAGGCCGATGGTGCGCCGCCGACATCGGAGATCGATCAAGGTGCCGAAATAGTCAGGGCGTCTTCTGCCTGCTCGCGTCATTCTCCCAGCCGAAGTCGTAGAAGACCCGAAACATGTTCCCATCCAGATCGGCCGCGGTGAATTCATACAGATCGTAGGGTTTGGATTCTGGCGCGGAGACGATTCTGGCGTGGTTCCGAAGCCAGCTCTGATGCAGCGCATCCACTTCGTCCCGGCTGCCAAGGTTGAGCCAGGAAAGGACTGGCCCCTTATTGCCGTAGTGATGACGGAAGGCCGGATTTGTCAGAAACATTCGACATGAGCCCTTGGAGACGCCGGCTATCCCGCCCGCGTCATCACCCCAGTCCAGGCTGAAGCCCAGGCTGCTCTTGTAATAGTCGACAGCCGCGCCGATGTTGCTCACCGGAATCTCTGGAACGGCACCGGGAAATTCTGTTTCCATGCTTTGCTCCGACAGCAGCCTGGGTCGCCATCCATAAGGGATGGTGGTCCCCCTGGGATTTAATCCATTTCGCGGGCGCGTGTCTCGTGTCGGAATGGATGGGGTAGGGAGCCGGATCAGGCTGGCGTTCCCGGATCGGGTACATTGTCCGTTGTGAGTTAAAAGAGCATATTTTGGATATTTTTAGGCATTAAAAGTATCGCCATCTCTTCGTAAAGTGACCTCACAGTCAACCTAACGAAGGGGAACACCCATGAACTTGCTCATCAACGCATTATCGAAATCCGGCCTGCTGCGGAAGGACCTTGACTACCATCTGGTGCGCGCATCGATGGTGATCATGTTTTTCTTCTTCGGTTACCAGAAGTGGTTCGAGTACGAAGCGCAGACGCTGATCCCATTCATCAGCAATGGCCCGCTGATTTCCTGGATGTACCCGGTCTTCGGCATACGTGGTGCAAGCTGGTTTCTGGGGGTTTCCGAATGGACCTTCGGGTCGCTGATCCTGCTCGGTTACTGGAGCAAGCGGTTAGGGATCCTTGGCGCAGCCGGCTCGGTCGTCACTTTCATCATGACCGTCACCATCATTCCCTTCATGCCCAATGGCTGGGCGGAGTCCGCGGGTGGTTTTCCGGCGATGATCGGCAATGTCGCCTTCCTTATGAAGGACGTGGTGCTGCTTGCGGCATCGGTCTACCTGCTTAAGCAGGACGTCGTGCGAGTGGCTCAGCCGGCAGCTCGTATCTAGATGCAGGCTCGAGGGAGGGAGCATGTGCTCCCTCCAGCTCATATGCAGTCCCCTTGGAAGGCAGTACGGCACTATTTAGCCAACCGTCGAAATTTTACTTGACTTAAATTTAGATGCTTAGCTAAATATCGACAATGAACTCAGTTTTCAAAGCCCTGGCCGACCCTACCCGCCGCAAGGTGCTGGAGCTGCTTCGCCAGTGCCCGATGACCGCGGGGGAGCTATCGGAGCATTTCCCGGTGTCGCGGCCGACCATGTCGGCGCATTTTGCGGTGTTGCGTGAGGCCGACCTGATCGAGGCCAACAAGATCGGCACCAGCATCATTTATCAGTTGAAGTTATCGGTGCTCGAAGACGCGCTGCTGGGTTTCACCCAGTTGTTCGGCATTGGCGCCGGGGCGCGTGCAGCGGGTTCCGCTGGCACGGCCCAGCCCAGACAAATCCGAAAAGGAGCTGCCAAATGAGCGAGAACCTCCATCCCCGCATCAGAAAAGACATTCTCCTGGGTCTCAAATTTGGGATGTTCATTATTGGAGCCGCTTTGCTACTTACCCTGGCCCACAGGCAACGGTGGATCGATGCAGAGCAACTCGTGCGCGCGTACAACGTCATCTTCGGTCTGGCGCTTGCGGCTTACTGCAGCGTCATACCAAAGATGTACGGGCCTCCACCACGTTCCCTCCGCCACGCGACGTTGGCGCAGGCGAGCAGGCGCGTCAGCAGCTGGGCCATGACACTGGTTTTTCTTGTGTGGGCCGCTCTGTGGGCACTTGCGCCACAGGAGCTGGCAAAAATCGCCTCGATGATTGCGGTCGGCGTCAGCGTTGCGATCTCGCTTGGCTACGCGGTGTGGAAGTCCGGCGAATTTCGCAGGTTGAGAAGGGGCTAGTTGAACGTCTCCAAATACTGCCTGTATCGCCCTGAATATCGAGCCTGAGAGATGACATGACGTTAGACAAAGCCCGTGCTTCATCAGAGGCCGGGGATATAATGATCGGCGCGATGTTGGATGAAATTCGCGTACTAAGCCTGCAAATGACTTTGCGTTTTTTGATGCAAGGAAACGGCAAGCCAGCAACATATGTCGACGTCGCGTTCGCGTGCGACGCCTGTGTTGGCAATGACATCCAAAACGACAAGGGTTTGGATTTTTTTGCCCGGCGCTCTATTTTTCTACCTGACGTTTATAAACACATTGGCTCTGAAGTCACCGATGTCGCCGTAAATGACGTATTTTTTATGTTTCCGCGTAGTTACATGTAGATATCAGGCCGCAAAGTAACTTGCGGCCTGCGACCATCCAAGCCCAGAGCCGGCCCCACACGGCGAAATGCTTCTGACAGTGTAGAAATACAAGCCCGGCATTGAGGCAAGCGTTAACGCATCTGTCCCCAAGGTAGGGCCGCCGACTCTTACACGATGCGCACCTGGTTGACGTTGTTCTTCGGGTCCATCCAGAACGCTTCATTTGCAAAGCGTCCGAAGATTTCGCGTGGCAGGGTGGGCTGGCGTTCGATCGATTCCACCTTTGCCCGAACGGAATGCAAGCCGGGCATGCCGACGCGGGCATCGAACTCGTCTGCGTTGTATTCGATGTGGTCGAAGTCGTGTTCGAACCAGGGCTCGTCCAGGAACTGGTAAACCGCGCGCACGGCTGCGACCGGGTCGCTCGCCAGGGTTTCGTAGGTCAGCATCAACAGCTGCTTTTGTGCATAGGGGCCGTAAAACGCCTCCTTGGTTGCTTGGTAGGCAAAGCCCACCATGCCGCGTGGATCAGTCAAGGCTTCGATGCGCGAATACACCGTGGTATTGGTGTCGAAGCGGAATATCTTGCTGACGCTGACCGGCTGTTTGCGCACCAATCGCTCCATGCTGTCGAGCACCCATGCCAGCTGGCGTACGCACGCAATGACCTTCACCCCAGGGAACAGCGTGTCGAGCAACTGCATCCGGCTGCACCACAGTCGACTGGTGTCGAACACCACGTCGGCGCCAGCCTCAACCGAATAGAAATTCTCGACCAGGCCGCGCAACAGCGCGACGCGCTGCTCGTCGGAGACATCGAACGAAAAATCGTTCTTGCTGCTTGCTTCGGACATCACCACGCCCATGATGTCCGCAAGCGGGCTGGTCATGCCTGCGCGAAAACGCGGATTCTGGTTGAGGATTGCCGCCAGCAGCGTGGTGCCGGAGCGCGGCAGCCCGGAGATAAAATGGAACTTCCGTGGCGAGTTGCTGGCGTCTGACATGGTGCTGTCTCCTCGGGATAGATTGGCTACGATAGCGCGGGTTTCAGGGGGCGGGTGCCGTCGATGCGCGCATACGCATTTCATAGCCCACTTCGACCATGCTGGCTTCGCCCTTGCCCAGCACGCGAAGCAGCAGCTCTTCAGTAGCACGCTTGCCCATCTCGCGTACGGGCTGGTGAACGGTGGTCAGTGGTGGCCAAACTTGCGTCGCGATGGTGGTGTCATCGAAGCCGCAAATGGACATGTCTCCGGGGACCGACACCCCGGCCTCGGCAGCTGCCCAGATCGCGCCGATGGCCATATCGTCGTCGGCTGCGAAAATGGCGGTTGGCCGGTTTTTCAGCGCGAGCAGCTGGCGGGCGGCTGCCACGCCCGACTCGAAGGAAAAGCGGCCTTGCACCATATACGCCGGGTCTTCTTTCAACCCTGCGCGTTTCAAGCCGTCGCGGTAGCCAGCGAGGCGCCAGATGCCCGCACCGTGTTTTGGCGGCCCAATGATATGGGCGATGCGGCGGTGGCCCAGTGCTACAAGGTGATCCACCATCGCAGCGGCGGCTTCACGCTCGCGCAGTATCACGCCGATGCAGCCTTTGGACTGGCGTGGAGCGATCGACGCAAATGGCAGATCGTTCTTGCGCAGATGATCGAGCAGTTTCGGGTGGTCCGTAATGGGGGGCGTAAGGATCAGCCCGTCGGGCCGATGTCGCCAGAGAATGCCCTCGACACGCTCGACGAAGTCCGGCGCAGTGGAGACCAGCGGCTGCACCATCATGCTGTACTGCTTTGCCTCGCACGCCTCCAGTACGCCGGCCTGGACTTCCATGATGTAGCTCGGCGACAAGTTGTCGTAGAGCAGGCCGATCATGAAGGAGCGGTTCGTCGCCAGGCTGCGCGCCGAGGTAAGCGGCCGATAGTTGAGTTCGGCCACTGCCGCAAGCACGCGGTCGCGCACTTCGTCGCGTACGTTCGGCTCGTTGTTCAGTACGCGCGATACGGTCTTTTTCGAGGTGTCCGACGCACGGGCTACATCGTTGATGGTCACGCGTGACATGGATGCCTTTGCGTCTTCAATGATTGGTTCCCTGCGTGGCAGCAACCGGAACGCTTTGAGCCGGAACGTTCCACCCACTCACTTCAACCACAGGCGCCACCGCATCCTGCGATTTGTAACGCGCGGTCAGGACTACCGACTCACCGGGCCAAAGCGTGACGTCATTGTCATTCCACAGTATCGGCAGCGCAAGGTCGCCGTGCGTCCCGCGCCTGATCGACACGTGCTGGAACAGTGCCACAGCCTTGGACGAAGCGGGCACCGACAGCGTGACCGTGGTGACGTCATCGCTTCCGTCGTGCTGCGTGGTTGCGTGAACCTCACTGGTCGCGGCCGGCAAGGACTTGAGCGAGGTCAGGTCCGCGTACTGCGTCAGCGGGGTGAGGTACCAGTTCGAATTGGCCCAGTCGAGCTTGTCCGCCCGCGTGGAGAGCCAGTAGACGTTGCGGCTGACCGGCTTGCCGTCGGAAGAGGCGAGATCTAGTTCGATGAAATAGGTGGACGACAGGCCGGCGATGTCCGGCAGTGCCAGCAATGACTTCGTGTGGTTCCCTGTCAGGTCGATACCCTGCAGGTGCTTCTCGTAACGCACGCTGCCGTCCAGATTGCGTACGCGAATGTTTGCCTGCAGGCCATGGACATCGTCGAGCGCGAGGTTCACCAGCACGATGCCTTTCGAGTCGTACGAGTACTGGATGTGTACCGGCTCATTGGCTTTCTTGGCACCGAAATAAGCGCCGGCAGGATTCATGTAGTAGTCGTACAGGTGCCAGTGCAACGAGGGCCACGCGTTGTTGAGCATCCAGTAGATCACGCCAGTGGATGGCTTGGCCGCATCCATGTGTGCATTGAATGCCTCAAACTGCGCACGGACGTTGTCGTAGTTATCGAGCTGGGCCTTGGCGACATAATCGGCAAGACTCGTGGGTGCGCCGTAGCGTTGGGCCAGCGCCTTGTCGAATGGCGTCAGCACGGCAAATGTCGACCAGTCTGCGGACGCGTGGTATTGCCTCGCCTCCGGGTACTTCCACAACGCCTCCTGCTCCTGCGGCGACAGCATGCGCTGCACATCTTCCAGGCGTGGAATATCCGCGCCTGCGCTCACCTCCGAGTCGAAGCCGAAGGCGCCGCCGAGCTTGTCGGCATACCAGTAGGACGGTGGGATCCAGTCGTAAGGGCCATCCATCTTCAGGCCGGAAGGGCCGGCTTCGGCCGTGCCCTTGGGGACAGCGGCCGAGATGATCGGCAACGGCCAGTCGTTAGCACGCAACGCATCGAAGTACATCTTCGCGATGGGCGGTGGCGGCGCATTGTCGCTGCCGATCAGGAAGCCGATCACCGAGGGATGGTTGCGAAGCAGCCGGGCTTCGCTGGTCATGGAGTCCTCGGCCACCTTCATGTCGGCGGCACTCCAGGGGGCGCCGCCGGTCTTGGCGGCCGACTCCCATTTGTCGCAACATTCCCAGCCCGCCATGATCATGATGCCGTTGCGATCGGCGAGGTCGTAGAAGCGCTGATTCTCCAGCTTGCCTTCGCTGCGGATAGTGTTGAGACCCAGGTTGAGGACGTAGCTGAACTCCGCTTCCATGCGAGCCGGGTCGTCGCGCAGGAACATGTCAGGCGCCCAGCCGCCTCCGCGGATCAGTACGGGCTTCCCGTTGATGAAGAACTGGCGATAGCCTTGCTTGGTCAGGTTCGAGCTGACGCTGCGGATGCCGAACGTGGCGGTGGCCCGATCGGAGGTTGCGCCGTCGACCACCGCGGTCATCTCCAGTGGGTACAGCGGATGTTCTCCCATGCCCGCCGGCCACCAGATCTTCGGGTGATCCAGTGCAAGGCCCGGTGTTGTGGCGGGCGAGAACGAAACGACTTGCGTTTGCCCGGGCGCGAGATGCACGGTCTGCTGCAAGGGAACGCCAGCCGCCGTGCCGGTAATGGTTGCGTCGTGCGCCACCGTATCGAGGTTCTTCGCGGTAACCTTGACGGTCAGCGTCGCGCGCGAGAGGTCGGGGAGCGGCAGCGTCGAAAGCACCTGTGGGAAGCTCAACTCGACAGGGCCGGCCTGCACGATGTCCACACCGCGCCAGGGGCCCATGTTGTTGTCCGGGGGTGTGGGGTTCCAGTCCACCCAGCCGATCGACAGGCTCTTCCTTGGGTCGGCCGGATGCACTTGCATGGCCACGACATTGGCGCCCTCGTGCATCCATGGCGTCACATCGAATTCGTGCACGGGATAGGCGCCGGCGATCGCCGCGTGGTCGGCGACCAGATGCCCATTTACCCAGAGGTCGGCGCTCGCGATCATGCCGTTGGTACGCAACAGCGTATGCCGTCCCGCCGTGGCCTTTGCCAGCGTGAATTGCGCGCGGTACCACCAGGATGTCACGAAGAGATTTCCACTGGCCTCGGGCACCTGCACGGCACGCAGGTTGTCACTGTAGAAGACGTCGTTCTTGTAGGTGCCGTTTTCCAGGAGTCCGGCCATGACGGTCGCTTTGCCGCTCACCGGGTACCAGCCTTCGGTTGAAAAGCCAGCCAACGAGATGTCGGCGCCGCCTTGCTGCGCTTTCGAACTGTCTTGCATTTGCCAGTGATCGATGGCGGTGACGGAGCCGGCGGTAGCGGCTACCTGAGTGGGGGTGTAGGTCGTCTGGGCGGCAGCGCTGGGCGCGGCCGATACCACCGTTGCGACCATGATCCAGAACAAGCGCTTGGTTGGAGTTTGCATGACGTCACTGCTTCCCAAGATAGGTTTCGCGTACTTCCACCGGCGCGAACGGCCAGGACTGGTTGAGCCTGGCCCAGATGGCAAACACCACGAGGCCGGCGACGATCCATATGCTCGACAGGATCAGCGACAGCGTTGAAGCAGAAACATAGACGTAGACCCAGCCCAGCAGCGCGATCACGCAGGGCACCGGATAAAGCCATTGCTTGTATGGGCGCTCGAGGTTCGGCTGGCGCTTGCGTAGCACGATCAGCGCAGCGATCTGCGCGAGCGACTGCACGATGATAGTGGCGGCCAGCAGCATGTTGATGACTTCAGTCAGGTTGAAAAACGTGCTGATCGCGGTGACCACACCCATCGTGAGCAGCGCGATGTGCGGGAAGCTGTGCTTGGCGTGCAGGCGTCCGAACACGGACAGGAACACCTTGTCCCGCGCTGCCTCGAATGGCACACGCGAGCCGCCCAGCAGGCCGGTGAACACCGAGGCAAATGCGGTCACGATGATGAGGATGGTCATGATGGCGGCGGCCAGATGCCCCCAGCTGCGCTCCACCACCAGCGAAGCGACGGACTTGGACTGGGCGATTTCCTGCCATGGCGCCACGCCAAGCACGCTGATGTTGAGAAGAAGATAGACAAACATCATCGCGATCACCGAGATGATGATGGACCTTGGCATCGTGCGGCCCGGGTTGCGCAACTCGTCGCCGATATAGGCGGTGGTGTTGTAGCCCAGGTAATCGTAGATGCCGATGATCAGCCCCAGGCCAAGCCCCACGAAGAAATGGCTGCCGAACGCGTCGGCCGGATAGGCAAAGGCGAAGCTCGCATTGAAGTGCGAGAAGCCGGCCACGGTCACGCCGATGACGGAGACCAGCATGATGATCCACAACCCGATCGTGATCGCGCGAACCGATTCGATACGGCGGTAGAGGAGCCAGGTCACGATGGCGGTCGACACCACGCCGATGATATGCACCGGCCACCAGCCCAGGTTGGGAAAGAAGAACCCCAGATACTCCACCATGCCGATGATGCCCGTGGACATCAGCAAGGGGATCGCCAGCAGCATCGTCCAGATGAACAGGAACGGCATCAGTTTGCCGGTGCGGTATTGGAACGCTTCGCGCAGGTAGACATAGGTTCCACCCGAACCGGGCATCGCCGCCCCGAGTTCGGCCCAGACCAGGCCATCGGCCATCGCCAGGATGGCACCGGCGATCCACCCAATGACCGCCTGCGGGCCGCCCATCGCCGCGACCATGATCGGGATGGTGATGAATGGCCCGATGCCGCACATCTGGGTCATGTTGATCGCGGTTCCGGAGAACACGCCGATGGAACGATGGAAGGCGTTGTCACGGGTGGGCTGGGGCGTGCTGGAATCTTGCATGTTGGCCTTCGGGGTGAGTTGCGGCGCTGTTCCAACGAGAGAAGCATCACCTGTTTTGTAGGAACGACTTCAGAGGATCTTAAAAAAACTTCCTACTCGTCATCCCGGCGCAGGCCGGGATCCAGTGGCGTTGGTATTGGGTTATCGCGACAGAGCATGGACACGCTCGCGAAAGCCGGGAACTGGTGCCACTGGATCCCGGCCTACGCCGGGATGACGAATGTAAAACTGAGGCTATTCAAGATCCCCGGAGCGCGCCCCGGTCACCACTGCCCACGCACACCGAACATGAACATGCGCTCGGAGAACGTCGAGTGAGCAGGCTGGTCAGGCCATACGAGGTAGTAGTGCTGATACTCGTTGGTAAGGTTGGTGCCGTCCAGGAATACCTCGGCGTACTTGCTGAACTTGTACGAGATCGACGCATCGAGATATTTCTGCGGCGCTTCGTACATCTCCATGCCCGTGATGCCGCCCACGCTATCCATCACTGCTCGCCGCGAACGGTAGTTGTATGCGACGCGTGCCTGGAAGTGATCGTCCTGGTACCACAGGATGAAGTTGCCCGATTTGGTAGAGTTGTCCTGGAACGGTATTTCCTTGCCAGCAAGGTCCTTTTCGCCCGAGTTGCTGGGGGCGTAGGTAGCATTCACTTCCATACCCGTCTTGGACAGAAAGCCCGGCAGGAAGGTGAAGCCCTGGCGGTAATCGAACTCCGCACCATGGATGCTGTTGCCTGTGCCCTGCACAGGCTGGGTGATCACGATGCAATGATCGCGAACCACGCCGTCCTCATCCGGCAGCGTACAGTTGGTCACGCTGCCATTCTTGATGAAGCTGTCCACGTTGATGCGGAACAGCGCGAGGCTGAGCATGCTGGTGGGGTTGATGTAGTACTCCAGTGATGCGCCATAGTTGGTGGAGCGCCACGGGTTGAGGTTCGGGTTGCCGGTCGATGTGCCGTCGGCGACGCGGAAGATCGGCCCATTGGGCGTCTCCGCCAGCGAGTAGTTCAATTGCAGGCCGCCGCCCCAGGTGCTGAGGTCGAGCGGCATCATGTTCTTGGAATAGGCCAGTCGGAACTTCAAGCTGTCGGTCAGATCCAGCGAGAAGTTGGCCGACGGGAGAACATCCTGATAGCTGCGCTTGGTGACGTCCGTGCCTACGTCGGCAGGTTCGTCACCGTACGCTCCCGGGTCGCCGCTCAAGTGCTGGGTCACGTTCAGATGGGTGCGGATCAGGCGTACGCCGATGTTGCCGCTATAGGGCATGTCGCCGAGGTCGCCCTTGAAATCACCCTGCAGGTAGCCGGTCAGTTCCTTCAACCGCACCGACCAGGTCGTGCCCGGCTCTGCTACCTGCTCGGTATCAGGATAGAGCGATTTCCAGAACGCGATGGGATTGACCATGGCCGAAGGGTTGATCGCCCAGAAGTTGATGCCCGAGCCAAGCAGGTTGTTGTACTCCTTGAAGTTGCTCGACAGAGGGTTTGCGGCATTGGGTATCTGCACCGCCGACAGCGGCCCTGCGCGGTAGTAGCCCTGCGCGTTGCCCGCGGTGCAGGAGCCGCTGTTCAAGACCACGTCGGCGCCCACGTAGCGCACCAGGCATCCATTGGGGTCGCTGGCGCCCATGCCGGCATAGACCGGTGTTTCCAGAGTCCAGCCGTTGTTGTCCGCACTGCGGATGCTGTTGCGTACGCCGAACTCGAGCTTGAAGCCATCCTGGAAATCATATGTGCCGTCAAAACGCAGCGCGTTCAACGCGACCTTGCGGTCGTAGTCGCCGGAGGATTCCAGCGTCTTCATTGTCCAGCTGTTGGGGTTGGCGAAATCGGTAGCCAGCGATTGAGGCACGTTGATCTTGATATAGCGGCCGCCGAAGTTCGCGATGATCGGAACCGTGTTCTGCGGAATGCCGTTAGCGTTGAACACGCGATTGCCGCCCAGCTGTGCCGGATAGACCATGGTGCCCGGCGGTACGGCGTCGTCGGGTACGCCATCCATTAGCACGTTGGGCCACAGGGCGCCGTCGGAGTCGGAAATATTGACGTCGGTTTCCTGGTTCGACTGGGACGCCGTGTCACGGAGCCCGCGTACGCTCGCAGTGAAAGGACCACCATCGTCGTAATCGAGCTGGAGATTGAAGTTCTTCGCAACGGAGCTTTTCTGGACGATCTGCGAGTACGACTCCACGTCGCCTGGCCACTTCTCATACACCTGCGTGGTGTAGAGCTGCGAGCCATTCCAGCCTGGCTCCGGCGTGCCGTAGGAGCCGAGGGCAGGGCTTCCGGTATTGCGCGATTGCAGCGGCACGTAGGTGGCGCCCTGCCAGTTGGTGGAGTTGAACTGGATGCCGACGTTGCGATCGTACTGGCGCTGCTGCGAGTAAAAGTAGTCGCTGGTCAGGCTGAAGCCGCTGCCGAGGTCCATCTGGAACGAGGCGTTGCCGGACTTGCGTTTCCGTTGGGTGATGATGTCATTGAGATTGATGTCCTGGCTGCCCATGAAGACGCCGTTGGACTTGCCATCGCCATTGACGTCGACGCTGCCGTCGGAGTTCTGGACGATCTTCGACGGAATCGGCGCGCCGTTCCACGGAGTCAGGAAGCCGTTGTAGCCACCCGCGCTGGCGGCGTTCTCGCCGTTGAGCACCACACCGTACTGGTCGAGGCCTTCGGTCGCGTTCATGCGCCGGGTGTTGGAGAAATCGGCGGCGATCAACAAACCCCAATGGCCATTGTCGTTATACGAAATGAGGCCGTTGCCCTCGGGGCCCCAATGGTTGGTGGTGGTGCCACGCTCTCCATTGGCCGAATAGCTATAGGTGAATCCACTGGGAAGGTCCCAGGGGCGGTAAGTATGCAGGTCGATGGCGCCGCTGATGCCACTGTCGGTTTCGTTGGCGGTGGACGACTTGACCACGTCCACACCGTGAAACAGCGTGGACGGCAGCATGGTGAAATCGGGCTGCTGCGCGTCGATCTGGTCCGCCGTGATGAACACTTCGCCGTTCAACATGGTGCCGACCTGTGGCAGGCCGCGCACGTCCACCGAGGTACCTACGCCGGCGTCGCGGTTGATCTGCACGCCAGTGACGCGCTGTAGGGAGTCGGTGATGGTGGTGTCGGGCAGCGCGCCGATGTTTTCCGCCGTGATGCTGTCCTGGATTTTGGGAGCATCGCGCTTCAGGTCGATGGCACGCATCTGCGATGCACGCACGCCGGAGACAGCCACGGTCGAGAGCGTGACCGCTTTCTTCTGCGCGTCGTTGTCGTTGGCCGTGGCGTCGGGTTTCTTGGTGTCGGTCGACTGTGACGCCGGTGCCGACGCGGTTTGCGCCGTACTGGCCTGCGTCGGTTGGCCGTCCGCCTGGACGTCGGAAAAAAATGTCGACGCTGCAGCCGACGTCGACACGACGGCGAACAGCGACACGGTGATGGCAAATGACAGTGGATGCTTGCGAAGTACGGTGGACATGGGCTTTAACCTCGTTGGTGTTGCCTGTCGAACCCCAATTGCTGCGTGGTATTTCAAAAACGCGTGTGACTCGGCAGTGCCTGCTGGCACGCGCGTCGTCCTGATGCAATCTCTCGTTTTCCCCAGCCCTGGCTTCACGAGCCATGGCCACTCACCCGGTGTTGCTGCGCGGAACGTCCGTCCCGCGTACGGCTTATTTTGAAAACGCCATGCGCGCCAACGCCCACTGGCCATCGCGAGGATCGCCGGTAGCGAAGACGCACAGATCGCGAATGCCAGTCCCCACCGGCATCGCAACGTTTGCTTCAAGCTGTATTTGTCCCTTTGCCTGCACCGCACTACCTAGCGGCAAGCGGGCCATCAGCGGCCCGGTGCAGGAATCGGCATGAATCTCGAACTCGCCAGCCGCGTTGGCCTTGTGCCGGACCACGGCACCCGCGGCCTCGTCGCCGAAGCGCCATGCAACGCGCTCGACAGCGATCACGACATGTTTGACGCCATCCAGTGGCGCCTGCGGCCACAGCCAGCATGCGCTGCCGATGTCTACCGAGTAGACCGGCCTGGAAGCCTGAGCCTGCATGCTGCCATCCAGGCGTGTGCCTGGCTGCTTGGTGCAGGTCGCGAACGCGCTGCTTTCGCGGCTCAGCAAGGTTGCGTTATTCAGCACCTGCGTGCGTGGCGCAGCAAGTTCGAAGCCATCGGATGCAAACGTGGCAGCACGCAGCGTCGTGTTGCCCGGCAGCGTGAGCGGCTGGGCATACACCGAGGATTGGTCGGTTGGGTCTGAGCCATCGGTCGTATAGCGGATCGTCCCGAACTCGACCTGATTGGAAAGGTCGATCCGGAACGCGCCATTGGCCGATGCAGCGACATGGAATATCGGTGCGAACGCCGTGTCGGCATAGCCGATGCCGAGTGCGCGGTAACGCGCCAGTTCGGCCGGCATGCGTTGCAGAAAGTCGTTCCAGTCGTGCGCGCTTGAGGGGGACCAGCCTAGTTCCGACAGTGCCGCGATACGTGGGAACACCGCATGCTGGTCATGCGCAAAGGTGCGCATCTGCTCGGTCCAGAGGCCAGCCTGCACGCCGATGATGTGCTTGGCTTCGGATGCGTTCGCACCGTTCGGGATGACGATCGTGTCATAGGCTTGCCGCAGCGTCGCGGCGGGCGGCGGCCCGGCCCATTCGTCGGGCACATCGGATTGATAGTGATCGAAGTACAACGATTCCTGCGGTGTCATGACCACATCGTGGCCTTGCTGGATAGCCGCCAGCGCCACGCGTTCGTTGTCGTCACCATGCCATGACATCACCACTTCCGATGCCGGAAGCTTTGCGCCTGCGACCAGTTCGTCATCCCAGCCAACCGGTATGCGCCCCTGCTTGACCAGGTGCGCGGCGACTTGCTGGGTGAACCAGCCTTGCAGCTGGTCCATATTGGCCACGCCCAGCTTGTGCATCTGCGCCTGCACTTCCGGCGATGCGTTCCACTGCTGCTTGTCGGCTTCGTCGCCGCCAATGGAGACATATCGTGAGGGGAACAACCGCAGCATCTCATCGAGTACGTCGTCGACAAACTGCAAGGTCTTTTCATTGGGGTTGAGCAGCCATGGGCTGACGCCCCAGCTGGTCCATACGGATGGACGCTTGCCGGTGACGCCGAGCCATGGATAGGCGGCGATGGCGGCCTGCGAATGTCCGGGAAGGTCGAATTCCGGCACCACGTCCACATAGCGCTCGGCGGCATAGCGCACGACCTCACGCGCATCGGCTTCCGTATAGAACCCGCAATAGGGTTGATCGGCGGAGCCGGTCAGTTCGCTGTCCAGGCCTACCGCCTTGCGGCATGCGCCTGTTTTCGTCAGCTCGGGATACTTGGGGATTTCCAGGCGCCAGCCCTGGTCTTCGGTCAGGTGCCAGAGCAACACATTGAGCTTGTTGACCGACATCCAGTCGATCATCTTCTTGATGTCCGCCACGCTCTGGTAGTGACGCCCGGAGTCGAGCAACAGAGCGCGCCAGCCGAAACGCGGATAATCGTCGATGACGCCATCGGCTACTTCGACGGGTGCACCATGTTTCCACCCGGGTGGCGTGAGCAATTGCCATAGGGTGATACTGCCGTAGAACGCGCCGCGCGGCGTGCGTGCCGTGACCAGGATGCCGCCGGGATCCACCGTGATGCGATAGCCGGCTTCGTCCGCCACATCGGCGTGGGGATTCACATCGAACGTGATCGCAGGATGCTTGGCGCCCGCAGTCGCCACGCGCAGCTTCAGGCCGTTGGTGTCTGCCACGCGTTGCACAAACTGCTCCGCGATAGGCAACACCTGTTGGCCCTGCACAAAAACCTCAGCACCATTTGCGATTTCGACGGCGCCCGACGCGGCAGGGTGGGCCGCTACCGGCAGCGGCATCAATGACCACTTGGGAGCAGCAGGCGCTGCATAAGTCGCGCCCGCAGCCGTAAGCCATGCGATGGCCAGGTAACGGGCAAACGTTGACGTCGTGGTTTGGCTCATGCGCCCACGCCTCCTGCTGCGGCGTGCCGTAGCGTTCCCGGCACGCCATGGCGGAGGTACCACTGGGCCGCACCCTGCACGCCGTGGCGACCGTGTTCCGTCACCCATACCGGCACCTGCGATAGCAGTGCGCGTGCGCTGCGCCCGTGCAGGAACCGCTCCTCGAAAGCACTGCGCTTGAGTAGCTCGAAGATGGAAGACAGGAAACCGCCGGCCAGATACACGCCGCCGGTGGCCATGAAGGACATCGCGAGATTGCCGGTAAAGCTCCCCAGCGACGCACAGAAAATTTCCATGGCTTCCACTGCCTGCGCATCGCTGCCGGCCGTGGCTGCCATCGTGACGGCTTCGGGTGTCGCCAGCTTCGGCGTTTCCGCATCGAGCGCACACAGCGTGGCGTAGATGGTCAGGAGGCCAGGGCCCGAGACGATCCGTTCAAAGGCGACGTAACCGCCCTCGGGTGCGAGGTGCGCGAGAACCTCGCGCTCGCGTAGCGAATTCGGGGCGAAATCCATCTGCCCGGCTTCCGTCGCCAGCACGAAGCCACCGGCAGGGCCGGGAACATGCACGGCTGCGCCAAGGCCAGTGCCCGGGCCGATCACCAGGGTCGGGCCACCGGAATGTTTGCCTGGACCGCAAAGATGGCGGCCGTCGTCGGTGAGAGAGCCATCTAGCGCGTATGCCAGCGCCTCGAAGTCGTTAAGGACAGCGACCTCATCCAGGCCCAGCGTATGTCGCAGCTGAGTCAGGTGGATAGGCCAGGCGAGGTTATCGTTCATGACCTCGTCGCCCATGATCTGGCCCGCGCAAGCGAGCACGCAGTGCTTCACGGGGGCTTGGACATCGGTATCGACAAAGGCTTGCAACAGTTCGGACAGCATCGAGAACTGGGCACAGGCAAACACGCGATAGGCGAGCGTCTCGACCCCACCGGTCCCATCGTGGCGGGCACGCATCAGCGCAACACGCCCGTGCGTGCCGCCAATATCGGCCGCAAGAAACGGCATCGCCGCTATCCCCGCCACTCGATCCGAATGGTCAATTGCCACGTCCAGAGCGCCCCCGCATTGGAACCGTAATCAGCGTCTAACGTAATTGACACCGGTGTCAAGCGGTGGCGCAACATGCCCGAAAACTGCCTAGGCATGGAGTTGAGGCTCTCCGGGCCGCCCATCGGCTCGACAGGGAAGGCGCTGGGACGGCGCGCGTCATGGCGTTTTCGATAGCCGTGCAGGGCCACCGAAAGCGCCGCAATGAGGAGAGATGGATGGACGCCGGGCGACCAGATTGCGCGCTGGGGAATGCAAGGACGGGTCAGCTACGAGTGCGCTGACTTCCTCCAGGGTGCGTGGAGTCGATGCGTATCAGCTTCAGCTGTTTCCGCTGAATTGCTCCAGCAGGCGCTCCAGCCAGCTATCGACGAAGATCACATCAGTCTCCGCAATCGCCTGATTTGCAGTGCTGTTATGAGGGCTGCCTGATTGGGACAGGCTGAATGTGAAATTCTCATCTCCAGGCACGTGCGTGATCATCAGCTGGTAAGAGGGATCATTTTCCCGCCGCGGGACAAGCGTAACGTTGCGGCGTTCGTCAAAGTCTGTCCGGCGAGTGGGCCGCCTCCATGCATCACGGATTTGGGTTCCACTTCGGCGCTGTAGCCGTATTTTTTGCATCCGAGGCAAACTTCTGGATGCAGGGGATCACGATGTTATTGAGCGCATCGCTGGCCGCTTTGTCGCTGTTGGCACGCGCCGCCTCGATTCGCGCTTGTTTCTCCGCGTTTTCCTCGGCGCGTTTACGTTCGGCGTCACTTAGCGATTTGAATTTGTCATCCCAATTCATTGCATTCCCCTGAAGATAAGAATCAGTACGTATGCATAGCTGGTCGCGTGGTCACCTTGATGGCTTGCAGATCCAGAGTCGAAAAACAAAATACGGGTCAAGATGCGCTTTATCAGGCCAGTTCACCATCGGAACTTTGGAAACTGACGTTCCTGCAAAACATTTTGTGAATGTTCGCCGCGATGGAGGCGATGTGCTGATTGAAGCGAATGAGGCAGAATGCCTTTAGCGCTTAACTTCCCGGGGGCAATATGAAGATCCATGCGACGTCTACGTGGTGGGTGGCTTGTCTGTTGCTGTGCGTGATTATCTTTCCTCGTACTGGGATGGCTGACGATACCCATGCCAGCCTGCTGTCGAAGCCGGAAGGCGAGGCGAAAGCGTCGATGGAGACCATGCAGATTCCCAGCCATGGTTCGCCGATGAATGCCCTGGTCTATGTGGCGGCGGGAGCTGGGCCGCATCCGGCCGTGATCCTGTTGCACGGTTTTCCAGGGAATGAGCGAAACCTGGATCTTGCGCAGGACATGCGACGCGCCGGATGGGATGTTCTGTACTTCAACTATCGCGGCTCGTGGGGTTCTGCAGGAAGCTTTTCCTTCTCGCATGGCATCGAGGACGTGGCGGCGGCGATCGCTTATCTGCGCCAGCCCGAAAACGCCAGGCGCCTGCGGCTTGATCCTTCGCGCATCGTACTGGTGGGGCATAGCATGGGTGGCTTCATGACGGTCCAGGCCGCTTCCGCGGATCCTGCCATCAAGGGCATTGCCATGATCTCGGCGGCCGACATGAGCGGTATGTTCGAGCAGTTGCGGAAGCAGAGCTCGCCAGCGGACGCGGTGAAGAAGATGGGCGCGGGATTGGCCGCGGAAGGCATGGCACCGCTTAGTGGGTGTACGCCCGATGGCTTGGCGCAGGAGCTGGCGAGCCACGCTTCTGCCTGGGTATTTCGCTCAAAGGCTGAGTCCATCAAGGATCGGCCTGCGCTCATCATCACCTCGGACGATGGGTTGGCGCCTTCCGATGATGCCTTTGCCGCCGCGCTTCGCCAGGCTGGCGATACGCGGGTAACGACGCTTCACTTGCCAACCGACCACGCGTATTCCGATCAACGAACGGAGCTATCGCGCGCCTTGCTGCAATGGCTTGCAACGGTCAAGTAATCGAACTGGATCGCCCCTGGTTTCTCGGACATCTAAAGCGAGGACAAGCTTCGCATGGAGATGTCCGAGAAACCGAGGCGGCCCAGATAATCATCTGGCGATCTCCAGGCCGCTGTCCAAAACGCTATTGCACCGGCGCATCGATGGCTTCGACCCGGAACGCCTTGATCTGGATCACCGTGCCCTTGACCGGCGTGTCGCCATCTACGCGAACGAAAGACACGGTGAGCTTGTCCAGCTTGTCCGGCCCGAGTTCCTGCAAAGCTTCGGTGGCCGCGAATGACAGCTGCACGTTGCCGCCCCCGCCGTGTTCGGCGTGGTGTTGCATGCCGGCGATTTCGAACGGGCCGAGCGTACCGAGCAGATAGTCGCTGTCGTCATGTTTGGTGCTCGCCTGCTCAGGTAGGTCGATGTAGACCTTGTAGTAGTAGCCACCATCTCGGCCAAGTTCGGTAAGCGATACACCATCGAGTACCACGCGTACGGTAGTCGGGTTTGCGTTCGCCGCCTGGGGGGATGCCTTCAACAGCTTGCGCAGGCGAGGTTGTTGCTGGACGGATACCGGCACTTCCACGCTTACCGATTTCTGATCCAGCGAAAGTTGTTCGCCACCGCCCAGGGTCTGCGTGCTGAGCAACTGTGGCGACAGTGCCTTGAGTTTTACCAGCGGTGGCCGGTTCGGCGCTTTCACCGATGGGATCCTGTTGGGCATGTTCTCGTTCTCGTACGTGTAGCCCAGGCCGACAGTCGAGATGGTGACATTGCGAGGCAAGCTTACGCCGGGTGCATAGTTGAAGATACTCGACCAGTATGGCGACGAAGGCGGTGGCATGGTGCGGCCATTGCCTGCCTTGACCCAGGCAGCCCACAGCCGGTCGATATTGGCGTGATGTACCCAGAAAATCGGATCCTGCGGCGACTGCAGATCCGACATCACGCCGCCGATGATGTTGTGCACGGCGTTATGTGGCCGGCTCTCCACCGAGGGTTCGAACGCGTTGGTCATACCCTGTGGAAAATTGATGACCTGGTTGGCGAACGGGTCAAGGCTGAGCGATGCGCGCACATTGGTATTGCGCCGGTTGGCAATGTAGAGCGGAGAGGTCTGGTCGAGGAATTCCGTTGGCATGTTGGGGTCGGTGTAGTAGTCCCAATACGGCACGACCAGCGCATTGTTGCGCGAGATCTCGCGCAGCTTCTGCTCGAACAGGTGCAGGTAGCCTCGATGCCAGGCCAGGAAGTAGGCGATACCGTGTGGGCAGAAGTTCTCATGGATGTTGGCCCAGTAGAACCAACTGTTGGGATCGCTGGGGTTGGTGTTCGCACGCATCTTGCGAATGGTCTCGACATACACCGAGTAAAGCGGCCCACGGCGAAACACCTCCCAGCTAGGGCGTGTCACTGTCGCCGCGGCAACCAGTGGCTGATCGGCGAAACCAAGGCGAGGTAGAAGCGGTACCAGTGCAACGGTCAGCGAAGATTGCAGAAAGCGCCTTCTGGAATTCATTGGGACTCCCCTTATGGATCAAATAGGGCGGTCACGCACGCTGGCGGAACCGCCGATCGTGTTTCGGTAGCCGCCGCGATAACAAAGATCCCCGGCGAGCCTGTCCTGTGCTGCCCGCGGTCGGCATAGCCAACCGATGCATGCCTCTGGGCACGCTATGAACAACACAACTTTTGGCCCGGCGCCGCAATTGAATAAAGGCTGCAAAATCTGGCAATAATCAGATCATTGAGCAAAAATTGGCATTTACTATTTGCATCGCCCTAAAAGCTCGGCATGCATTTTCTTCCCCTGCCCGGAGGCATTATGGGGGCGATTATCACGAAATGGCAATCAGCTGGCTGATTGCCATGAAATCTCACTTTTTAGGTAAGCTATTGTTTCCGTGAATGATTGCATCGGCAGCGTTTATCCCCAAACGCCCCCGCATTGGCTGCCGGCGCTGATCCACTCCTTCCCCGCGATCAAAACAGGGGAACGAGCAGCAGCACGATACCAACCATGCTTGCCGACCAGGCCAAGGTGCGCAGGTAAGCGATGCCAAAGGCGTAGAGCGGCACATAGATCAGGCGCGCCCAAAAATACAATTGAGCCCCGAGTACCGTCGTGGACGAATGGCGCTGCAGGACATGCCCCGCCAACACGACCGCAGCGAAGAACACAAAGGTCTCCAGAAAATTCGCGCTGCCGCGATCCAGTCGCGCAACGACGCCCGTCAAAGGGACGGGCGTGCTATCACGAGCGCTCGCTGCCCAAGCCGGCCCACGTTGCCCAAGCATGCCGAGCGCGGCAACAAAGAGCTGCGCCACACCCAACGCCAGACTCCAGACCAGCATTTGCATTTCGGTCGTCATGGTTCTCCCCTTGCAGTGCGCCGTGGTGGTCCCTTGAGTTGCCCACCGTACCGGTGGATACGGAAGAAGTGCCTAAAGGCCTTCTCCTATCCAGAAAAAGTATCGGCAACCCTCATTACATAGCGTTACAAATTTTAGTTCCGTCACACATTTCTGTATGTGCGCGATCCGAAAGAAAGAAATAATTTCTTACGGAGTTTGCAGGATATTGCTTGTTGAGAAGCGATTTTTCCAAGCGTAGCGTCACAATGCCGGTCAGCTGGAGCCTAGCCATCTGAGCGCGTCAGTGATCGCCGTTTCGGCTGTGAGGCGGCTCGTCTGTCGGAGAGCGCTCCACGCTTTTGGCGTGAAAGAGAAAAGGTGCACGCTTCAGATCTTTCACATACGAGTGCTTCAATGATCAATAAAGCTAAATGGCTTCAGTGGGAACATAAGGACAGGAATCACTTATCTGGAAGGAGCGTTTTTGAGCTTCTCCAGCCTCTTGTAGAGGCGGCCTCCCCAGGATTTGTAGAGGTGACCGACCTGGATGGTGCCGTTTTTGGTTTGAGAGACGCTGAGGCGAGGCTGTCTGTCAGCGATTTTATGTCGCTGGTATCGGATGCTGATCAGTACGATTGGGCGTTCTTTTTCTTCTTCAAAGAGGGCTTCGAAGATATTTCCGAAGACATGTCGGAATTAGCGGTGATAGAAAAATCTTATTTTACAGTAAGGCTGGCTGATTCTAACTATTTCTACGTTTATAGTTTAGATGAAAAATTAAATGAATACATTTTTTCGAGTGTTGGATCGAAAGAGTGCAAAATGCTTGAATTAGAGGATCTTGAGATAATGTATTGAGTCATAAGTGAAGCTCCGTGAAAAATTGGATGAGTCAACTTTCAAGGGAGGAAGAATGATTGCGCTCCGTGACCAGTCCCTCCGTTGTGGGGTGGCTTACCTAAGCGGCATCCAGCAATGCCAACGCCTGGTGCCTCGCCGAAGCTCTTAGCGAGCTTCGCAACTGCGCGTCATTTGTTGTTCTCGCCAACACCATCCCGCCTACGCATAATGCGACCATCGTCTCTGCTCGCCGATCTGCATCGTCCAGGCCTTCCAGCGCCGCCCCGTAGATATGACTCATGCCCCGGATCAGGTCGGTATAGGCCTGTTGGGGCTCCAGCCCTGCGCGGGCGACGTCCGATGGCAGGGCGTATAGCGGGCAGTGCATGTCGATATTTTCCAGGACCTCATCACTCAGGTAGAGCTCGATCAACATCCTGGCCAGGCTTTTGGGGTCATCCAGGCTCTGTGCTGCGCTGGCGGTCTGGACCGCGAACGGGTTGCAGGTGACGAAACTCGCGACCGCGCTTGCGTACAGCTCATCCTTGCTGCGGAAGTGGTGGTAGAAAGCGCCGCGGGTGAGGTCGGCGGAAGCCATGATCTGGTCGATGGTGACTTGCTCGAAGCCATGGCGGTTGAACAGCCGGCGTGCGGATTCGACGATGCGGGCGCGGGTCTGTACAGCGTGTTGAGGGCTATAGGGCATGGCGGGTTCCTCCGGCCGCTTATATAGCAGGGGCCCAAAATATGTTCTTTAACATATTTTATTCCTGCGTACCCTGGGTTACCGGTGAAACCCAACCGGAGGCAAGGATATGAAGATCTATTGGATCAAGACCCAGGCGCCGCGTCGTGTATTGGCGCTGGCCAAGCATCTGGGCATCGATGCCCAGTACATCGAAGTGGACCTGATGGCGGGCGAGATGAAGACGCCCTCGTACCTTGCGCTCAACCCCAACGGCAAGGCACCCACCCTGGTGGACGGCGACTTCGTGTTGTGGGAGTCCTCTGCGATCATGGTGTATCTGTGCATCAAGGCGGGCTCGTCCATGTGGCCGTCGGATCCGGCGGAGCAGGTGCAGGTGATTCGTTGGTTGTCATGGAACGATTGTCACTGGATGAGCGCGGTCGGAACCTATTATTTCGAGAACCACATCAAGCCGATGTTGCATATCGGCAAGCCCGATACCGCAGCGTTGGAAGCGATCGTGCCTGAGTTCTACAAGCTGGCTGCCATTCTGGACAAGCACCTGGAGCGGCGGAGCTTCGTAACCTGCGATCGCGTGACCATCGCCGATTTTCAGCTGGCATCGATGGCGTGCGATTGGCGTGAATGCGCCATGCCGTTGGATCAGTACGTCCATGTCGTGCGTTGGCTGGATAGCCTGATGGATATCCCGGCCTGGGCAGAGCCGTGGCCGGTGGCGACAAAGCAGCGCACGTTGACGTTGGCGCACGCCTGAGAACGAAAGCCGATTGCTTGAATTCAATAACTCACTTTGGAGCGTGAATCATGAAGAACTTCCTTGCTGTCTACACGGGTTCGGAAGCTGCACTGAAGGCCTCTGGATGGCAGCAGCTCAGCGAAGCGGAGAAGCAGGCGCGGCAGGCGAAAGGCATGGAAGCCTGGGGCCAATGGGTGCAAGCCCACAAGGATGCGATCGTCGATATGGGCGCGCCACTGGGTAGGACAGTGCGCATATCGCGCGAGGGTGCCCAAGACATCAAGAATGCGCTGGCAGCTTTTACGGTTGTGCGAGCGAATTCTTATGAAGATGCCGCGGAGATGTTCAAGGGGCACCCGCATTTCGCGATTTTCTGGGGCGATTCGGTGGAGATCATGGAGTGCTTGCCGCTGCCAGTGGTGCAGTGAGATAGCGCCACTGGTTTCAGTAGAGTCGGCGGCTCTCGCAAGACGCAATGCATGAGAGTTCGGGCCGCCAGACAGGCTTTGGTCTACTCATGTTCGCTGCGGTAGAACTCATCTTTGCCAGGCTTCATGGACGGGTGCATGCATTGGCCATCGCTTGCGCTTCTACGCAGCAGATCTCCGCCTTCACTTCGGAATTTCCCGGATGCTGTTTGAACGAACACCTGCATATGCATCACACCCGAGTGGGTCCAGCTCATAGGGTTGTTGATGACGGGGCAGTAGTAGAGATATGGCCCTGGCCTGTTTGCTGCGTCGGGGGCGATCAGGTCAATGGCTACCGTGTTTCCCTTCTTTTGCGCGTCTTTGTATATCTCATAGTCCGGCAAGGAGATAGAAGCCTTTTCGATGGCTTTTAGCACACTCGGTTGCTGCCAGAGGCCATCCAATGGAACGATAAGCGTGACCAGCGCCAGCTCCGCGCTGCTATTTTTTTCGGGGAGCTTGAACTCAAGCCGCCAGGACGTGCCATCGCCGGCAACAACGGCATCAACATGAGCCTTGACCGGATGATCTGTCTCCGACTCCTCAAGATGAGGAAGTAGGGTGCACCGGCTTCCCCTGCCGCAGTTGGGTGCCTCAATATGCATGCCAGGCCTGTAGTAATGGCCGACGATGGATGCGTGAGACAGCATCCATGCCAGGGCGGCTTGATTGTCCTTCGCGTTGGCGAAGGGATATTCGAATGAATCGACATTCACGGTGAATGCCAGGTCGCCTGTCGCCGGTGCCGCCTTGGCCGGGCTTGCAAGCAGGCAAATGATTGCCGTAGACGCGATCCATATTTGAAGTTGGTTGAGAAGAGTCATGGGAGTGCTCGTGGAGCTCCATTTTGTTGTATGGCACGAAAGTGCCGGTCCTTGCCGGTGGCCTACAAGTTATCCGGCACTCGAGCGTGCCACACGGTCGATATAAAATCACGGCTCTTCCATGGAAGAGGTGTGTATGAGTCTTGTTGATTTCGAGCTGATAGCTCGTGGGCTTGCTTCTGACTGGAAGTCTCTGGTCGTTGGCGAAGTAGGGGGTTCGCGCCTCAAGGTCATGAGGATGAGCCAGCTGCCCTATGAGGAGGAAATCCACAGCTATAACGAAGGGCTTCTGGTTATCGAAGGCGAGTTGAAGCTGAAGGTGGCTGGCGAAGAGATCTCGGTCGACTCGGGAAAAATGTTTCTGGTGAAGGCTGGGACGCCGCACGAAGTATTGGCTGGAAGCCATGGGACCTTGGTGGTCATAGACGCCTGAGTTTTTTCGCGGGGCTGCTTATCGGCGATGGGGCGCCGAATTCATAGCTCCGCAAGGAAGTATTCGTCTACGTGCCGTTCGTAGGACTGGCGTGTACGCGCACAGAAGAACACACAATCCACGATATCGTTGGCTTGTCCGAGCCACCAGATCAAGACATCCGGCTGCCAGTAGATATGAAGGCCGCTATGCTCAACGACCTTTTCCCAACGAGCGGCGAGCAGCTCCAACAGTTCGGGCTGCTCAAGGCCTACGGCTGCGGCATGGCCATAGCCACCTTGCGCGCACTGGTAGTAAAGGACGATCCGAAGAAACTCCTCCAGTTCGACGTCCTCCGAATACCACGGGGAGTCCTCGTTCGCGCGCTGCCACACGGTGGATCGATCACCGGCAATCTTCGCGCCCCAGAAGCAGACGCCCTGGTTCTCTTCGAGAAAGACCAGCCTGCCGTCGTCGATCTCGCATTGCTCTGGAGCTGCAAAGCGCTGGAATGACTCCATCAAGCATCCCACGTTGCCAGCGTGGGTATACAACGTTCGCAAGACAGGTGGAAGCGATACGCCCAGGCGCTGTTCTGCCGCAGCCAGGCGCGCTGTGCTTGTGCCGTCTGCCGGTTGCAAGGATCTGCCAAGCAGACGTTCGCAGAGCTCTTTCATGAGGTGTCTTTGACCTGGGTGGGTGCTGCGAGACCCATAGAACGCAATTGGGTCAGCCTGAAAAAGCAATCGTGGGTGATCCAGGCGGTGCACGATGCCCCGGGCTTTGCGTGCGTGATCCTTGTGGAAAACCCGGTTCTGAATGTACTTTCAAAAGGAAGCGCCGACTCTAATGTTATTCGCAAAACGAAGCTGTCGCCTGGCTACCTGCCAGGAGAGCCGGGGTATTGCCTAGCGTAGGAAGTGAACCCATGAAGCAAGTGTCTTCTATCGGCACGACACAACGGTTTATCGATACAGGCAAGCACCTTCATGCTTTTGCGGGTGAGGTTCTCGTTCGATGTATTCAATGCGAGAACGCAGGAGCGGTAGTTGCCGAATGGGGATCCCACGGGTGGAACGCTCTGTTTCAATGCAAGAGCTGCGCCCTGGAGCTGAAGTCCGGTGACTGGGTAGGCCCCGTAAAACTCGAGGGGCGGCAGCCATGTGGCTATTGCGGATACAAGTGGCTTGACCTATCGGTCGAGCTTTCCCGCCCGCCAGCAAGTCCTCCAACGTCGCTACAGCAGGAATGCCCGGAGTGCGGCCATAAAACCCCGGTCACTGTTTCCGTCGCCATGACTCAGCCCAGCGATCATTGCATCGACCCACACTTTGGCCTTCCGTTGCGTCTGACTCAGGAAACGAGGTTCGGCACAGTATGGGCTTACAACCAGAAGCATATTGAAGAGCTTTTGGGCTACGTGTCGGCAAAACTCAGGGTCAGGCAGAGCCCTGGCAATAGCGCCATGTTTTCGCGTCTGCCCCGGTGGATGAAGGTCGCTGGACATCGGGATGAGGTAACGAAGGCTTTGTCCAGGCTCAGCGCCGAGGTCTCAGGCTTTCGAGCTTGATAGGCTCAGAGCTCGCCAACTACCAACGTAAAGCTCTGTAGAAAATGAAAGTCGGCACGACGCAGCGCAAAGCCCGGATGCTGAGGATCACATAGGCGCACCAGCTCTTCGTAGTCGGCTTCGAGTAAATAAGGTTGCAGCCGGGGTCCCCAGGTGCCGCGAAAAATGGCTTCGATGAGATAGTCCTCGTCTTCGGGCCGCACTGGCGATATACGTTCGATCATATACGTGCGCGCTTGTACATTCCGCAGACCCGCGTTGCGCAACAGGCCGGCGATGGCGCGCACGGCGGTCAGGTCGCGTTCGTCGAGTTGATATCGATCGCGATAGTACTGACGCACGGCTTCATTGACGAGGCGCTCCAACCTGGAATCCCACGCAAAGTACATGTCCGGCAGGAGCGAGCTCTGGCCGAGTGCGATGCGGCCGCCCGGGCGGAGCAGGGCGATCAGGGCCTCGACACCTGCCAACGGGGAACGGAGATGGTTGATGACATTGACCGACCAGGCGAGGTCGAAGCTCGCGGGCGCCAAGGGCGCATCGATGAGGTTTGCCTGGAGCACCAGCGCGCGATCTTCCGGTGTGATCGTACGAGCCGCAGCGACATGGGGTGCCGCGAGATCGATACCGACCACCGTTCCCTCTGGGGCGACTTCGGCGGCAAGCCACGCAAGCGCTTCACCGGTGCCGCAGCCTGCGTCCAGGACGCGCATGCCCGGCCTTAGCGAGAGGCTTGCGATCGCCTGGCGGAGTTCCGGCGCGGCAAAGGCGTTGAAGAGCTTCAGCTTCCTTGAGTAATCGCGTGCCGCGGTGTCGCCAAGCAATCCGGAAGCGGTGGTCGAGCTGTTCATGGGTTGTGTGAAGACTGGACGGGACTGCGATGAAGATTAGCGGGTGCCGCTGCGGAATGGACTGATCGCGAAAGCTGTGAGAGCTCCCGTTACAAAAAAAACAGTGGGTGGCCCACCGGGTCATTCGAGGTAGTACAGTTTTGCCGGGTAAGGTGCTGCGCGCGCTGCAGGGGCGACCTGGAGAAAGAAATCCATGCCAGAAGAAACCGTAGGCATCCCTGGGCTTCACGGCACGAGCGCGGGCTCGGGCGTGCCGGCGCTCGCAACGTTGCCCAAAGGGCTTGCCGCGCTGCGGTCGGGAGCCGCCATGTGGTGGGTGGTCGCTATCGCCGGCCACTTCATATTTGGCGTGTACATCATCGGCACGTATGGCATGGCGACGCTACATGCCAATACGGCAGCCTGGAATCGGGTATGGCCGACGGGTTATGTACCCGGCAAGCCGCTGGGCAACCTGGTTGTCGCGGTGCATGTGTTACTGGCGGCGGCCGTCATGTTTTGCGGACCGCTGCAGTTGGTTCCGGCGCTGCGTCGCCGCGCGCCATGGTTCCATCGCTGGAACGGTCGCGTCTATGCCACGGTTGCGATCATCGTTGGCCTGGCCGGGCTCTTGATGATGGCCGAGGATCGCTCTTTCGTCGGTGCCTCGCAGAACGGAAGCGTTGCGATCAATGGCGTTCTGTTGCTGATATGCGCATCGCTCGCGTGGCGCCGTGCACGCGAGCGAGATTTTGTCGCGCATCGTCGCTGGGCGTTGCGGTTGTTCGTGCTTGCCGCGGGTGTATGGTTCTTTCGCATCGGCCTTTCGGCCTGGATTGCGATCAATGGCGGGATAGCCGGCTTTGATCCGCGGACGATGCAGGGGCCGGCATTATTTGCGTTGGCGGCGGGCGAGTGGATCGTGCCGCTGCTGGCGCTCGAGGCTTATTTTCGCGTTGAAAAGGCGCGTTCGGCGACTGGCCGATATATCGTTGCGGCATTGCTTATGCTGTTGGCAGCCGCAACGGGTTACGCGGTCTACCGCGCGACCATCGGCATGTGGTTGCCTTTGATGTTCGCGCAGTAATAACCGGGAATGGTTGGTCTTTGGTCACGGCGCTCTCAATCCTGGACCATGCCGATGGTTTGCATCCATGCATCGACCAGTTTGGGCCAGCCGCTGATGGGAAGTTTCGTTGGCCGCAAGCCAAAAGCATGCCCGCCATTCGCATAGATGTGCATTTCCGTCGGCACACCAGCTTTCTTGAGCGCGTTGTAGTAAACGAGCGATTGGTCCACGCCGTCCACGTAGTCGTCTTCTGCTTGCAGCAAGAATGTGGGCGGTGTGTCGCGAGAAACCGGAACATTGGAATTCAGCCGGCCCTTCTCGATCGTGAGATGCCCCGGGTAAATCGCGATGGCAAAATCCGGACGACTGCTTTCCTTGTCGGCTGCATCTACCGGCTTATACAAGCGCTGCTTGAAGCGTGTGCTGGCTTCTGCCACCAGATACCCGCCTGCGGAAAATCCGATCACGCCAATCTTGTGTGGATCGATATGCCATTCCGCAGCACGGGAGCGCACCAGGCTCAACGTTCGCTGGGCGTCCTGCAACGACGGTATCGATGTCGTCAAATTGTGCGGGCGGCAGTCGCACTGCCAGACATAAGGCACGCTCGGGACGCGATACTTCAGGAGTACGCAAGTGACACCTTTGGAGGTCAGCCAATCACAGACCTCGGTACCTTCCAGGTCGATAGCCAGGATCTGGAAGCCACCACCCGGGAAGACCACAACCGCCGCCCCGGTGTTCTTTCCCTTCGGGGCGTAGACCGTCATGGTGGGCTGGGTCACATTGGTCACCGCCCCCTTCTTTTCGGTTTCCGGCCCGGGTACTGGCTGCCTGTCGGGCACCGCACCGGGCCATATCGGTATTTGAGTGTGCCCGGCTGCGGGCTGCCAAACGGCAGTCTGTGCATACGCGCCTGTGCACATCGACAACAGGCACGCGGCAATGATCCATAGCTTCATGGCGCTCCTCCGTCTTGGCGCTCGGCCAAGGTTGCATGATCCAGGCTGGACATCGGGTAGATCCCCTCTTTCCTCATCCTGCATGTGGTCTGGGGCCGGCTGCGGTCGCTCATGTGGATTTTTGCGGGCAGGCGTATCAGAGGTTATGGTTTTCCGAAGTTCGCTCAGGTGAGATGATTCCGCCTCGACACTGAGCGGTGTGGCCATGAATACCTCTGACGACGATTTCGATACCGAACCTGCCTTCGACGAAGACGACACCTCGTTGGATGCTCGTGTCTGGCAGCTCCTGCTGCTGATCAACCCAGGAGATGACGAAGCGGCGCTTCAGCAGTTCGCGGGTTATCGCGACGCCGTGGGTGATGCGCATGAGGATGACATCGACGTGGCGCAGGTTGTGGGGCAGGTCGCCGACTGGCGCGCGACGTTCCATGTAGGTGCCGACGACACGCATGCACTCGTGCAGGCGCTCGATGAGCTTGGCGCGCGCTGGAATCTGGCAATCGATTGGGATGGGGATCCGGACGATGACGATTTCCATACCCACGTCGATGCACCGGAGTTGCTTGGCGTCGCCTACGACAATCTTGCGCCTCACGGTTACACGCTGTGGTTGCGCGATACCGACGATGACAGCTTCGCTGGCTGGATCACGCTGAGCCGCGATGTCGAGCCGATGCGCGAATTGGCCAGGGATCTTGGCATTCACTTGCGCCTGGGTAGTGAGGCGGGCTGAGCGGTAGCCTTCGGAGGCTTTGATTCTCTTCGTCATTCGGGCGAAGGCTGAGATTCCCGGTTTTCGTTCTTGTCCGCGTGTTTCCGCGACGTGGTCGCTTACGCAGCGGTCGCTGGCCGCAAGACTTTGTCATCCCAGCAATCTCCCCTACATCGTCACCCCGGCGAAGGCCGGAGGCGCTTTTCAACAGCGAAGCTGGTCATCCAGCGCCTTACTGCTTCGTCGTACTGCAGAAGCTGGATTCGTGATGGCCTCGTACTTGCCTGTATGTTCCCGCAACCGGGCCGCTTACGCAGCGGGCGTTTCACTCGCCTGCGGCAAGAGATAAAAGAGAAATGGCCTCAGATCAAAGGCTCTGAGCAGCATTGAAGGATAAAACCGTTCGTACCGCCTACTCGAATCGTCAGGGGACACTTCTTGCCCCTCTGAGGCGCGCCGACTTGCTGCGTGAGGCGTCGTAATCCTGAGGACTTAAAGCCCCCCTCATCCTAGCCCTCTCCCCCGATAGAACCAGGGGAGAGGGGACGGACTGGGGCGAGTTTCAACGTTGCATGCCTTTGGCTCTCTGGAGAGTTGACGCGCGCGGAAGGGGGGGGCAGGAGCATGGTGGCTCTCTCTCACTCCTCACTCCTCTTCACTCACTCCTGCCTTTACAGGCCCTCTACGAACCGCCACCCCGCCGTTGCTTGCCGCGCGCGCGGCGCTGCTCGGCCTGATGATCGGAAAGGCTCTGCTTAAGCAGTGCTCTCGCCATCCAATGGCTGACCTGTACGGCTTGCGTACCTGACAAGCCACGAATATCGCGTAGCACTAGCAGCGCCTCGATGCCAACGACTAACGACAGCCCCGATACCAGGCGCGCATAGGCAGCCGGCCCGAGGCGTGCACGCAGTGGCTGGACGGCGGCTTCGATCCATTCGACTCGCCGCGTACCGCGCGGTTTCGTGTCGTTGGGTGCATGAAGCACGGTTTCATGAATCATCGTGCGTAGCAATGATTCGTTGGCCAATGCGAGGCGCTGCATCTGTTCCACCAGTGCATCCACACGCGCTTCGATAGCGCCACTGGTGGTGCCCGATGGCGCCGCCTGGATCGTACCCTCCATGGACGGACGGAGGCCTTCAAGCGCCGCTTCCGTCATCAATTTCACCTGGGTGGGAAAGTAACGATAGGCCGTTCGCCGGGAAATTCCCGCGGCATCCGCCACCTCGGTGACAGTCGGGCGCTCGCCTTTTGCAATCAGCGCGGCGGCGGTCTCCAGCAGCGTACGCCGGGTCCGTTGCTTCTGGTTGCTGCGGCCCGTTTGCAGCCCCGCGGCCGAAAAACTGCCTGGATTGGAGGTTGACATGGCCAAATTCTAGCATTAGTGTTTGTGGCACTATAGTGCCATAAAGGCATGGTGGTGACGTAACGGCCAGGGGAAGACACGACGCCGCGGATTGATCGGCACACGGTGGGTTACCGCTTCGCAAGCGAGACAAACGCAGATCGGCCATGGAACCGACGGTTTCATGTTCATCGAGTTCACTCAGCGGAGAGACATCATGATCGCGAAATATCGAGTGGTACCGGCAGCGCTGGCATGTATGACCGCAGCGACCCTGGCCTGTGCTTCAAGCATGGCGGTTCACGCATCGGACGGCGGAGACGGCCCCAACGGCCTGACTGGAACGTGGCAGGTGCAGGTCACCTTGCGTAACTGCCAGTCCGGCGCGCCCATCGGCGCCCCGTTCTATTCACTGCTCACGTTTGCGGACGGAGGGACGCTGACCGAGAGCACCGCCAATCCGCTGTTCTATCCCGCCGTCCGCGGGCCGGGCCAGGGCGTATGGAGCCGCAATCGCCACGGAAAGCAATACTCCGCATCCTCCATCGCCTTCATCACCATGAATGGCGGCCTGGTCAAGACACAGAAGATCACCCAGACCATCGACATGGGACTTGGCCAGGACGACTTCGTCACGCCGCATGCCACGGTCGAGTTCTTCGATCCGGTAGGCAATCTGTTGAACAGCGGTTGCGCAACCGCCATGGGCAAGCGCTTTGTGCAATAGTCGGGCCCGGTGATTGATGGCGGCAAACCAGCCGCTATCAATCCTGGCCGCATGGATGCGTAAACTCCAGCAGTTTGCCCTGTCGGGAAGATGCGAGTAGTAGCCGGGGTCACTGTTATCTGCGTCATCGACGGGTGTCATCGGGAGATCACTCATGACAAGCAGGCACTTCCTCTCCATCATTACAGCGGGCGCCATGCTTTTTGCGAACGCTGCCCCCGGTCATGCCGACGAGCTGGCCGAGCGTCCACTCAGACAATCACTCGACCGCCTCGCGCAGGCATGGAATACCGCCGATGCTTCGATGTGGGCCGATGAGTACTGGCCGCAGGGCGAGTTGGTCAATATCCTCGGTGGCATCATGCCGAACGCAGCGGCGATTCGTGACCGCCACGCCGAAATCCTGGCAGGCCCATTCAAGGGCAGTCATTTCGAAAGTACCGTACGGCGCATCCAGTTTCTCGGAGCGGATGTCGCCATCGTCGATACCGACATCCGCGTGACGAAGTTCCGTGCCTTGCCGCCGGGGGCTGTGGCTACCTCGCCAGGCGTATTGCTGACCCGCATGAAACATGTGTATCAGCGCCGCGACGGCATATGGCACATCGTGTCTTCGCAAAACACAGCCGTATTGCCTGGCGCAAACTTGCCATTGAAGCCTGAGTAAAGTTTCGCTGTGGAGTTGAGGGAAGCGATAGACGGCTGAACTGCCCGAGCAAGGGTTCGATCGGGTCAAGTCTTTCCTATCAGTATGGCGGCTTGAAATATTTCCAATGTGTGGATAAGCCTGAAAGGGTGCCTGACTCGTGGTCGGAAGCTGTCGCGTTCTCCTCACTTGCTGGATCAGGATGCGTCATGCTCCTGACCCAGCAATGAAAGTCAAAACCGCGAAGTGTCGCAGCGGGGCTCCCTTGCGAATAAGAGAAGTAGCCACCTAGATCACGGAAGGCAATGTCCGTCTTCGGCTTTTGCCCAACCTTGATTTCCGCCTCTTTCAGCACTTCACCGAGCTCTGCCAGATAGCTCAAGATCTCTTTGTGATCGTCATCGTGCCTGAGGCACAGTGCTATCCATGCGTCGCTATCCAGGGACTCATAAGATTCCGCTGCCATCGCATTGATCATCTTGAAGCGAGTGATAGGTGACTGAGTGTCGAAAAGTTTAGGTGCCAGCCGCTCGTATGCACCCTCGAGCTGCTCGCGATCGATGCACACATGGATTGCCTGCCCAGTATAGATTCTGATTTTCGGGCTGCAGATCTGCCCCAGCCGCTGTCTCAATCCACCGCTCTCGCGTCGGTCGACCCGTGCAGTTTCACCGCCCATCGGCTGTTTGAGAAAAATGATCTTGTGATCGGACGTCTTGAACGGCGTATTCCCACTCTCTTTAGGAAATATTCCAGGGAGTGAAAGGTGCCTCCGGGCATCCGTCACGGTGGCCGAAGATGCCGATAAGATGGCCGATGACCCACCAATTTTCATGCTGGCATTCCTTACTGCCGGGTTCCATCTAGCGGATTGTCTGATACTTCCTGATGGGAAACTTTCAGATTTCGGCTAAAGTTGTCTGCCTTACCCGCGCACCATGGAGCGATGTCATGACCACCCAGGCCTCCTATCCGATTGGCAGCCCCGGTACGCCTTGGGGGTCGGCCGAAGTGTCTGAGTGGTTATCGCGTCAGGTCCGTCAGCGCAGCTACGAAGCAGATGTCTTGAGCAAGATCGAGGCGCTGCGGTCGCGGTTTGACGTGGTGCAGTACGGCCGTGTGGATTACTCGCCTGACAGCTACCCGTTGATGGCGCTCAAGAGCCGCCAATGGCACGACGAGCTTCCCGTCGTGCTGGTGACGGGCGGTGTACATGGTTACGAAACCAGCGGTGTGCACGGCGCCTTGCAGTTTGTCGATCAGCATGCAGCTGACTATGAAGGGCGTGCCAATCTGCTCGTAGCGCCATGTGTCAGCCCGTGGGCCTACGAGCGCATTCATCGCTGGAATGCGCAGGCGCTGGACCCGAACCGCTCGTTTCGCGAAAACAGTCCGGCGCAGGAGTCGGCTGCGCTGATGCAGCTGGTAGCACCTCTTCGCGATCGCGTGCTGGTACATATCGATTTGCACGAGACAACCGATACGGATGAGTCCGAATTTCGTCCGGCGCTGGCGGCGCGTGATGGCGTGACGTTCGAGCCAGGCGAAATTCCGGATGGTTTCTATCTGGTAGGTGACACGGAGAACCCTCAGCCCGCGTTCCAGCAGGCCATTATTGCGGCAGTGGCCAAGGTCACCCACATTGCTCCGGCCGACGGCAACGGAGAGATTATCGGGGCACCCGTGGTCGGGCCGGGCGTTATCAACTATGCGCTCAGGAAGCTGGGCTTGTGCGCCAGTATTACGCATGCTCGTTACACCACGACCACCGAGGTTTATCCTGACAGCCCCCGCGCCACGCCCGAGCAATGCAACGATGCGCAAGTCGCGGCGGTTTGCGCGGGGATCGATTTTGCGTTGAAAGCTTGACGTACGCGTACTTCTGCCAGCTGCAAAAAGATCAAAAGTCGCCCGCGCGGAACCAAGAGGCTGTTCGAGAGGGTCCTGGGTTGTGTTGGGCAACTCAGTCGATGGGAATATTGACTGTCGCCGGGGGTCTGCGCTACATGAGTTCCCGGACATTGATGTCCACAAGGGGAACACCATGCGGGTATACATGCTCGGCGCCGTGCTGATCGTGCTGGCGGGTTGGGGTTATGTGCACGCGCGTCAACTGAGTGACAGCGCCATTGCCGATTTTTACGTTATGGACAGCAAGACAACTGCCGAGCTCGATGTCGCCGCATCGTGCGCTCTGGTGGCTGACGACTTTCACGGAACATCGGTCACGCAAGTCCATGGAGAGACGGTGCGCGAAGAACTGGATAAGGCGAAATACTGCGACTCGATGCAGAAATCCGTTACGCGTTTGCGCGAGGCGGCCGAGGCTGCGCATGTTCCATTGAATGTGAGCTATAACAACCAGCAAAACAATGTAGTGTTCGCGGCGGACCACCGCAGTGCGACTGTGGATGTATCCTACCAGTTCACTATTGGACGCATACATATCAGCGGAAAGCGCACGGATCAGTTGGTCAAGCGCGAAGGCAAAGTATTGTTGACGCAACAAGACGACCATAGCGAGATGTCTCTCGTCATGCGTTGATCCGGGCGACTACCTGGCTGAGATCGATGGAAAGCATTCAATTCAGCAACGAAGAAAAAGCAGTCATCGTCCGGAAGATTCAGCTGTATTTCTCCGACGAGCTACAGCAGAAGATCGGCAGCTTCGACGCGGAGTTCCTGCTGGATTTTTTCGGCAAGGAAATCGGCGTCTATTTCTACAATCGTGGCCTCTACGACGCCCAGGCGATGCTGGCGGCCCGGTTGAGTGATATCCAGGACGCCATCTACCAGTTGGAGAAGCCCACCGATTTCAGCAGGTAGCGCTTCAACAGTGGCGCTAGGGAATCAGGCGTTCGCGCCGCAAACGCTCGAAGACGTCAAAGAACGCCTGGTCGCTGGCCTGATAGTCGAGAAACCCGAGGCGTCGGCTCTTGGTCATATCGGTGACCACTTCGATCGGTCGGCCGAGGTCGGCGTCGGTGTGCCAGGGTGACACGAGGCGGTGGATATCCGGTTCGACAAGTTCTTCCTGCGAGGCGATATCGCGCCAGATCGCAGCATCGTTCGCCATCTGCTGCTCCAACGGACGGATCGTGCCATCGAATGCTGCAGGCTCGATATCGAACCATTCGGCGATCCGTCGCCACATCCAGCTCCAGCGAAAGACATCGCCATTAACGATGTTGAATGCCTCGTTCGCGGCGCCTGGCGTGGTGGAGGCCCACAGCAGGTGCCGTGCAAGCAGGCGTGCATCGGTCATGTCGGTGAGGCTGTTCCATTGCACCGCTGAACCTGGGAATTGAAACGGGCGCCCTGTATTGCGGCAGATCGATGCATAGACGGCCAACGTCGTTGCCATATTCATGGCGTTGCCCACGGCAACGCCAGTAATGGTGTGCGGGCGGTGTACGCTCCAGCGATAAGCGCCGCGTGCCGCCGCAGCGAACACCTCGTCTTCCTGGGCGTAGTAGAAATTGTCGATATCCAGCCGCCCCTGTTCTTCACGAAACGGCGTCTGTGGGAGCACACCTTTGCCATAGGCCTCGAATGGCCCCAGGTAGTGCTTTAGCCCAGTAACCAGCGCAACATGCTCGACGCTGCCAGCGTCGCCGAGCGCGTCGAGGACATGGCGAACCATCGCGGCATTGACGCGGATGTTCTCCGCTTCCGATGCCTGCCGCGACCAGGTCGTGATGTAGACATGCGACGGTGCCACGTCCGCGAGGGCTCGCCGGGTCGATGCGGCATCGAGCAGATCGGCCGAGAGTGGGGTGACGCCGGCCAGTCCGGCGGGGCGGCGTGCGAGGCCGGTGACTTCCCAGCCCTTCTCGACCAGTAGTTGAGCTGTTGCGCTACCGACGATGCCGGTCGATCCTACGATCAGTGCCTTGTTCATGATAATCCCTGGAAAAAGCGAATGGGCGGCACCATAACGGCTGCTTGGAGCCAATCCAAGTCGGCACAAAATGGTAACCAGCCTATGAAACCCGGCACCCCGGACGAGCAATGGCGCGAAGACTGTGCGCCGCGCCGCGTACTGGAAATCTTCGCGACCAAGTGGACCAGCATGATCCTGCACGCGCTCCATGTGCAACATGACGGAATGGCTCGCGCGGGCGTGCTCCATCGGAGCCTTCCGGGCATTTCCAAAAAGATGCTGACGCAGACATTGCGTGAGCTTGAAGAAAGCGGCCTGGTGAGCAGGCATGTGCATGACACCGTGCCACCGGGTGTCGACTATGCGCTTACCGAGCTGGGTCGGCTGATGACCCAGCCCATCGAGTGGCTATACGATTGGGCTCGTGCGAACGAATCGGCGCTCGATAGCCTGAAGCCGCGGAATACATCGCGGCGGCGCTGATCGCGGCTTGGCGATGGGGTAGAAAACCGGAAGGCGATTGCTCGCCTTCCGCTGGAGAGGAACGCGCGATTTACTCGCCGTCTTCTTCCTCTTCGTCTTCTTCGAACGTTTCCAGTTCTTCCACGCGCACGAAGTTTTCTGCTTCGTCGGCAAAATCGATCAGCTTGCCGTCGGCGCACATCGGGCGGACATCGCGGCGCTTGACGCCGTCTTCAATCGATTCGACGAGCGCAAAGCAGACGATCGGCTCGGCACTTTCCTCGCCGTCCATTTCGTAGACGGCAACCCAGCCGCTGGCGGGCATGATCTGGATGATGGTTTCTTGATCTGACATGACAGTTCCCGGTTGACTAAACGGCCTAGCTTGACCGGCGTTCAGGGCGACTGCAAGCAAAGCCTGCTTTGTGGCTGGAAACGCTTGCCACACCTGGACTTGTCATCGAATCTACATCCATCAATCGTATCTGCCGACTCCCGTCGGCATCCTCACATCAGCTGAATCCATTCCGCGCTATGGAGCCAGAACTTCTCGCGCTCGGAAATAAAACCAGCCGCCTGTTGATAGACCAGCCACGCATCGATCACATCAAGCAGATCCTGGTCGTTGCGCCGCACGGCGAAGGCGTGCGCCGTCTTGCCGAATGTACTGACATCGAGCGTGCGCAACTGGTCCGGATAGGTGTGCGCGACCGCGTCCGGCAAGGGCTGTTCGGCGAGCAGGCCATCCAGTTTTCCGGCGCGTACATCGTTCACGGCCTGGCTTTCGTCGTTGATGTCGACCACCTCGCTATTGCCCAGGTAAGCCTTTGTCGTGGCTTCGGTCACGGTGCCGGAGAGCACCCCGATGCGGTGCCTGGTACCGGTTTCCAGGGCGACCAGGTCGGTGTTTCCCAACGCCTTGCGATTGACCACCAGGCCCAGCGCGAAATCGCCATAGGCCTGGGTGTACTTGATCAACAGTGCTCTTTGCGGCGTAACGCTGAGGCCAGAGGCGAGCATGTCGAAACGGCCGCTGCGCAAGTCATCGATAGCGGTGGCCCAGGTGGTGGGAACGAGCTCGATCTTCCAGCGCATGTCTTTCGCCAGCTGCCTGGCGAGATCGACGTCCAGACCGGCCCATTGGCCATCCTTGTCGCGCAATACCCAGGGTGCATTCGGCGCGACACCGACGCGCAACACGCCGCGCTTTTGTATCTCGGCGAGACTGCCGGTGACCTGATGTGATGCGCTCCCGGCCTGAGTTGAATTCGCCGTTGCGGCGAAGGTAGGCGGCAAGCTCACCGAAAACGCCAGAACCATGATGCCCAACCCAAAGCCACAAGCCCGAAAGAAACGCATGACATCTCCTCGTCTTTGCAAGTTGCACGGATGAACAGTGATTTCCCTAGTGGAAGGCCATGAGCCACATCACAAACAATCACATTTTGTTCACGGCCAGGCTTTTGCTGACGACGGAAGCGTACATGGAATGATTGGAGCCGCCTATTGGGCACTCTGCCATCGTGCTCAGTCGATGCGACGCCAGACCGATATCGGCACGTCGCCATTCGGGCGTGGCGCCACGCGATAACTCAGGACATTGTCCTTGAACTCATAGTGCCGGCTTTGCTGTTGGCCCTCCCAGTTGGGAAAGGATGCGCCCTGGACGTGAAAGACCAGCGTGCTGCTGGCCGAGTCCACGGTGATCGTGCCGAAATGCGTGCTCGAACCCATGACTGCGGCTTTGTACTCGGCATCGCTTCCCTTGGCCTTGTCGCCTTCAGCGAACTGAGGGCGTTCGGCCTTGAAGATCTGCAGCGAATAACGCCCCTTGCTGTCGATCAGCAGCAACCCGCTTGGCTTGGCGCCGAAGTCGCGTGCGATGGAGCCATCCGGGTGCTGTACATCGGCGGCGACCAGGGTCCAGGTTCCGGCAAGAGATGGGGGAGTTGCCATGTTGTCGGCAAGTGCCGATGACGCCCACAGCGAGCAGGCGGATATCAGCAGGCTGAGGACGTTACGTGCTACGCGAGCTTTCATGATTTTTCCCTTGATGATCGCAGCGGGCTGGGGATTTCGATGGTAGGCTCTGGTTATAGTTAAGAAAATACGATAATTCGAAACAAATGAATTAGAAAAACTGAAGCAATGAACCTGCCCAATCTCGATATGGATGCTCTGCGAACCCTGGTTGCGATCCTGCGGCTGGGCAGCCTCAACCGTGCCGCCGAGCGGGTAGGGCGTTCGCAATCGGCGGTGAGCCAGCAGATGCGCAAGCTGGAAGGCCAGTTGGGTGAGCCTTTGTTTCGCAAGCAGGGGCGGCATGTGGTGCTCACTGAGACCGGTGAGCTGGTTCATTCCTATGCACGCCGGATGCTCGATCTCAATGATGAACTGGTTCGTGCCGCCCGCGGTGCTGCGCTGGCAGGCGCATTGCGCTTCGGTTTGCCGGGCGATTTCTCCGAGACCTGGTTGCCGGCAACGCTGGGGCAGTTCAAGAAAGCGCATCCCGCCGTTCGTGTGGATGTGTCGGTAGAGCGCAACGGCCTGCTGCTCGAACGGCTCGACAGGGGTGAACTCGATCTCGTCCTGGTCATGGGCTACGCCAGCCGATCCGATGCCGAGCGTATCGCGACATTGCCGATGGCATGGATCGGGCCGGTCGGGTCGGAAGTTATCTTGCGCCCGGATGCTCCGCTCGATCTGGCGTTATACGAATCGCCGTGCTTCTTTCGCCGCGCAGGCACCGAGGCGCTCGACAAGGCGTCCATTTCCTGGCGGCTGGGATATACCACTTCGAGCCTCCAGAGCCTTTGGGCCGGTGTCGCCGCTGGGCTCGGCATCACCTTGAGGACGATGGCCGGCGTACCACCATCCCTCATGCGTCTCGATGAAAGGCACGGCTTGCCGCCGTTACCCAGCGTTGAGCTTTGTCTCCACGCAGGCCAAAGCGAAATGACGCCGGCACTCGCGCAACTCAAACGCATGGTGATCGATCAGGCGGTCGATCATTTGGGTGTGTAGGGTCTGGGAAAGGCGCACAGTGATCTTGCGACGCTGCGGTCGCGATTGAAGAAAGCCCCGAAAAACCCAGCAAGAAATAACCATAGGCAAGGTAGGTCGGGAAAAGTCGGCCACTGCGTCGCCTGTAAAGAGTAAAGGGTGAAGAGAGAAAGCAAAAAAGCCGCGAGCTACCGCATGGCGGCCTTTCCCCTTTACTCTTTACAGCGCCGAAGGCGCGACTTGACAGGCCAACCAGTGGCCGACTTTACGTTTCTAGAGATTCCCTTCAGTCATGACCGTCCCGTCGCAACGCCCCTAACTCACTCGAAGCCCCAGCGCCGCCGCAATAACATCGGTGTACTTCAACCCGGCACCGGTATTGAACAGCACCACCCGGTCCGATGCCTTGAGCACGCCAGTGTTCAACAACTGGGTGTAGGCAGCTGTGGCTGCGGCCCCTTCGGGCGATAGAAAGATGCCTTCATTGGCGGCCCAGTCGCGCAGGGATGCGAAGATGTCATCGTCGGAGACCGCGACGGCCATGCCGCCGGAGGCCTTGAGTATGTCCAGGATGATGTAGTCGCCGTACGCCTTGGGTACGCGCAGACCGGATGCGGCCGTCTCGGGGTTTTGCCACATCTGGCTCGCCGTCGCGCCTTGGTCGAATGCCTGGACGACGGGCGCGCATCCGCTGGACTGGATGGCGAACATGCGTGGCCGCTTGCCTGGTTTCACCCAGCCGAGCTGCTCGAGTTCGTCGAACGCCTTCCACATGCCGATAAGGCCTACACCGCCGCCCGTGGGATAGAACACCGCATCGGGATATTCCCAGCCCAACTGTTCGACCAGCTCGTAGCCCATGGTTTTCTTGCCTTCCACGCGAAAAGGCTCCTTCAACGTGGAGATATCGAACCAACCTTCACTCTGCTTGCGTTCGCCCACCATGCGCGCGCAGTCGGAGATCACGCCATCGACCAGGGTTACGTGCGCCCCGTAGGCGTTGGCTTCAACGTAGTTGGCGAGCGGCACGTCGCGCGGCATGAAAATATGCGCCTCGATACCCGCGGCGGCCGCGTAGGCGGCAAGTGCGCCAGCGGCATTTCCGGCGGACGGCACCGCCAACTTGCGCAAGCCATAGTGGCGCGCCATGGTGACGGCCAGTGCAAGACCGCGTGCCTTGAACGAACCGGTGGGGTTGGCGCCTTCTTCCTTGAGCCACAGCCTCTCATGGCGTTTGCTGCGCAACATGGGTGTCCAGCCTTCGCCCAGGCTGACTGGCGCCGCGTCGGGTAGTACGGCGCGGTAGCGCCACATGCCGCTCCATGGTGTGCCCGCTTGCTCGCCGACGACATCTTGCGGCGAGCTGCCATGCAGGTGTGACAGGTCGTATCGCACGTACAACGCGCCGGCGGGTGTGTCGACACACTGCGTGCATAGCGTCTGCGGTGTATCGGCGGAAAGTCGTGCATGGCAGCGGGAGCATTCGAGATAAGCAATGGCAGGCATAAAGACTCGTCAGGGCAGGAGTGGTAGGAGTTTCAAGGTTCGATATCGGTATCCGGGACGACCTGAATCTGCTTTTCCCAGCGGGCGACCACGGCGGCGGCCACCGAGTTACCCAGGATATTGGTTGCCGAGCGCCCCATGTCGAGAACATGGTCGACCGCCAACACCAGCGCCACACCGCTATCGGGAAGCTTGAAGTAATGCAGGGTGATGGCGATCACCGCAATGGCGGCGCGCGGTACTCCGGCTACGCCCTTGGTGGTCAAGATAAGCAAGCCAAACAATGTGACTTGCTGCGCCAACGTCAGTTCGATGCCGTAGCCCTGCGCAATGAACATGATGGCGAAGCTGCAATACATCATCGCCCCGTCCAGGTTGAACGAGTAGCCGAGCGGCAGGACGAAGCTGGCGATACGCGGTGGGACGCCGAACGCGACGAGCTTTTCCAACAAGCGCGGATAGGCAGCCTCCGACGACGAGGTGGCGAATGCAAGCAACACAGGCTGTCTCACGCTGCCAAGCAAGCGCCAGCTGCGTGGCCCCACGATCAAGACCAACGCAGCGATCAGCAGTGCCCACAGCACGGCCAGCGACAGATAGAACCCACCGACAAAGCGCGCATATGTGCCCACCATGCCAATACCGTGAGTGCAGATCGCCCCCGCCAGCGCAGCAAAAATAGCCAGTGGCGCTGCCTTCATCACATAGTCGGTGACCTTGAACATGATGGCGGCCAGTTGTTCGATGGCCAGCACAAACGCCGATACCTTGTCTTTCAGCGCTGCCGATGCGCTGCCGATGAATACCGAGAACACCACGATCTGCAGGATCTCGTTGCCGGCCATCGCTTCGACCGCGGAGCGCGGAATCAGGTGTGTCATGAAGTCGGCGAACGTAAAGCCGCGCTCGCTACCCTGCATGCCTGCCGCTGGTGCCGATAGATGCAGTGTCGCACCCGGCTGCAACCAGTGCCCCATCATGAGGCCAATGATCAGCGACAGGCATGACGCGCCCAGGAACCACGCCAGTGCCTTGATACCTATGCGACCGATGTCGCCGACCCCGCCCATGCGAGCAATGGCCGGTACCAGTGATGCGAATACCAACGGCGCAATGATCATCTTGATCAGCCGAAGGAATGCATCGGTAACGATGGAAAGCCCGGCGGCGATGTCCGTATTTTGTTGCGGAGTCAGCGTGCGATTGCACAGCCAGCCCACCACGATGCCAAGCACCGTGGCTGCTATGAGCAAAATCGTGAACCAACGCTGTTTGGCCCGCATCGCCTATATGTACCAGTTCGACGGCTTGGCCAGGTGAAGCGGCCCCGCACTTCAGGATTTCAGGGCTGCCTTGAGTTCGGCGGCCTGCTCGGGGAACCAGGGGCCGTTCTCCTTCAGCACCGCCGTAACCAACTGTTCCGCATCGGCCTGGCGGTGGAGTGTTTTCAGTGCCTGCACCTGATAGCCGGTAACGGTAAGGCGATTCACCCCATAGGCCTTGTCCGCAGCCTGGGCCAACCAGGGCAGGGCGGCTTCTGGTCGGTTCGCCTCGAGCAGGCTCCGGCCATAGCGGTAGGCGTAGACATAGTCGTCGGGATAGGCAGCGATCAATTTGCGCTGATAGGCATCCAGTTCCTCGGAGCGGTTGGCGCGGAGCAGGTAGACACGCAGGTTGTCCGCGAGATTGCGATCGCTGGTGAGATCTTCACCGAGCGCGTGGCGGGTCGTGTCGATGGCGCGATCAAGCAAGGCCTTCTCGCCGGCAGCATCGCCAGTGGCGGCATCCAGGTCTGCGCTGGCAATCACGGCGCTGCGTTGGTCGGCGCAATTGGGGCGTGTCGTAAAGATCTGTGTATCGACATAGGCATCGGTAGCCTTGCGTTGTGCCGTGAGCACGATGCGGCGCTGTGCATCGGGGAGCTTTTCGCTCGCGTGCAGCAAGTCGAGCAGTACATAGGGGCGGCTGCAACCGGCGTCCCCAGCCAGCACTTTCTGTGCGCTGGCCAGGATCGCGGCGTTGTCTTTCCTGTTCTTGGCCTGGGCCAGGTGCAACTGCTCCAGTGACGTTACGGCGCGATCGTTCCTGCCTGCAGCCAGGCGTACATTTGCGGGCAGTTGGGCGTACCAGGCGAGGCCAGTGGCGCTGTCATTGCGTGCCTTGTATATGTCCAGTGCCGCAACCAGGGCATCGGCCGAACCATGGCTGGCTTTGTCCTTGAGCGGCTCCAAGGCATCGCTGCCCGAAAGGATGGCATTGATGCGCGGATAGAACTTCTCTCGCGGTTGCTCGGCCAGTATGCGGCCCTGCTCGTTGCCATGTTCGTCCAGCACCACGTAGCTGGGCAGCGCGCCGATCTTGAGCTTGTCCATCCACTGGCGGCCATCGGGTGAATCGGCATCGGCCTCGATGACAAGCGCCTTGCGCTCCACTGCCTGCCAGTCGGCTCCATTCAGGACATGGCTGGCCATGTAGTAGCACGAGTAGCACCAGACCGCATGAAAATCGACCAGCACGGGACGGTGCTGTTGTGTGGCCTGCTTCAGCGCATCGGCGATAGTGGCAGGCGCTGCCGTATCGGCCGCATGCGCCGATGTGAGCAACAGTAAAAGGGCGCTGGCGAGGAGCTTCTTCATGGCTGATCCGCAGGTGTGCTATCGACGTGGCCTGGGGACTCGTTGCATCACTATCGATCGCCAGGCGTGACCTGGAAACCTATCACGACAGTTTGGCCATCCAGATGTCCGAGGCCATGACATATAGATATGTCGATACAACCATTGGTTCTGAGGGCGATGCGCCCGCTCATCGACCGGAAGCGCAGGTTTGTGCGGTACTGGCTTGTCGTTCGGCGAGATGGCGAACAGTGGCATAAGCGTTTTTTGAAAGCGGTATTGGAAGACCTTTCGTAACCTTGGCCTGCTGGAAGCTCGGTGGACAATGTGTGTGTGCCCCATGACGCTAAATATTAACGAGGCACGACCATGACTTTTTGTCGTCTCCAACTAAGCCGGGTCTTATAGGGACATCGGGGCCCCTAGGCTACGATTCTCCAACGGCGCAAGGTCCGCGACGAGCTGAAGCAGTGACATGGATGTTATGAAACAGGCCCAGATAAAACTCTGTCCTGGCGATGCGATGGTTGCCGTTGCAAACGATAGGGGTGGGCTGTTGCACCTTGCATCGAAAGAACTCGAACGCCTGTCATGGCATCTGTCGCCGGGTGAGCGGCTGCTGTTCGCGTCAACCGTTCCGGTCTCGATAAAGGGCGATGTCCGTCTGGTTCCGTTTGATCTGGCGCGCATCCTTCGTGTGTTGGCCTTCTTCGAGCATTGCAGCGATATTCATCCCATTGCGGCTTTCGATAAGTCGGCGCTGGTCATGTATCGCTGTCATCAGCCCATCGAACAGCCGAAGGCGGCGGTGGCATGGCTTATCAACGCTATTGCTGTGAATGATCCGCAACTCCCGCGCTTCGTCGACATCTGGCGTGGCCTGGAAATCTATCAGCTGGTCCGGTATGTGCTGGGCCACGAGTCCCATACAAATGTCGACATGCTTGCGGTGCGCTATGGCCTGTCAGTCGCCCAGTTCCGGCGCAAGTGCAGAAAAATATTCGATCGTCCACTGAAGCAGGAGCTTCGCATATTGCGCGCCGCGCGTGCGTTGCTCCATTACCCGGACAGCCAGCAGTCGCTTACCCGGGTGGCAGAAGACAACGGATATGCATCGCCATCCCATTTTTGCTCGGAGATAAAGTCCCTGGTTGGCATTTCTCCCCGAAGCTTGTTTCGAGCGATAACGCTGGCATGATCAAACTCTTGAAAACCGTATTGGTGTTACCGGCTCTCGCCTTTGCCGGCTCTCTCCTGGCTCAGACGCCACTTGAAGGCACTACGATAACGCGGCATAGCGACATTCAGAACGAGCAAGGTTTTGTATCGCGTGGCGATTCGGTATCGCTTGTGCTGGATGCGCTTGGCGCGCGAAAACACGTGGCTGTCATTGTCAGCAGCAATGCCAGGAAGAAACAAGTCAGCGGCGACTTCGATCTGGCCCAGCCCGATAATGTGCTGGAGTGGTTGCAGGAGAAGCTTGGCCTCATTTCATTCAGCGATGGCCAGTCGCTCTATGTCTATGACGCCACAGAAATGAAGAACGCGGTCGGACACATGCAGTTCGCATCGATCGCAACGTTGCGCGACTTTTTGGAAAAGGCCCAGCTGGCCGATAGACGCTATCCGGTTCGCGGTGGCTCGGCTGGTGGCACTTTTTATGTCTCAGGGCCGCCGGTGTACGTCAGTATCGTCGTAGATGCTGCACGCTACCTGGATAAGTTGTATGCCGGGGCGGATGTCAATACGCAAATGATAGAAGTCATCAAGCTGGAGAATAGCTTCGTGACTGGTCGCCGTTATGGCGTGCGTGGCACCGAGCGAGTCTTTCCTGGGGTCGCCGACATTCTGCAGGCAGCCTTGGGCAGCGAGGGCGTTGTCAGTGTCATACGTCAACTCGAAGGCAATGAGACCGATCTCGGTCCGGACAAAAAACGCGGTGTTGAAGCGATTCGTAAACCACTTCAGCCGACGGGAAAGTACGAAGAGGTCGACTCGGGGACAACCCTGGTACTCGCCTATCCAGAAACCAATAGCCTGTTGGTAAGAGGAACGTTGGCGCAGATTCAGAAGGTCAAGAATCTGGTCGCCGAAATTGATCTGTCGCGCAAGCAAATAGAGTTGTCACTTTGGATCATCGATGTGCGCAAGGATCAATTGGATCGCCTTGGGGCTGCGTGGGGTGGCGAGGTTGGTATTGGAAACAAGTTCGGCGCATCGCTCAACCAGGGCGGGGCGGTGACCACCCTGGACGGTCAGCGCTTCCTGGCGGCTATCTCGGCCCTGGCCAAAAAAGGTATAGCGTCCGTCGTTTCGCGGCCGGCGATCTTGACGCAAGAAAATGTCATGGCTCACTTTGACGCGGGCAATAGCTTCTATGCACCCTTGGTGGGCGAGCGAAACTCGTCGCTCGAGGCAATTACCTACGGAACCATGGTGGGTGTTCTGCCACGGGTGTCGTCGAACAACGATATCGAAATGCAGCTCAAGATCGAGGACGGCGCCGCTTCTACTGCCGGGCAAGGTGTAGGTGGGCTGCCCATCGTTTCACGCATCAATATAGATACCGTAGCCAGGGTCCCCCAAAATTTCAGCTTGCTTGTGGGCGGGTACACCCGCGAGCAGCAGGAGGAGACACGAGCGCGCATTCCCGGGTTGTCCCGGCTGCCTTTCATCGGTGGTGCATTCCGTTATCGAAGCAAGAGGGGCGACAGCCTCGCCCGCGTCTTCCTGATTCAGCCGCGGCTCGCCAGCGAGTTTTCGTCTTCGAAAGCGGCCGAGGTCGTGGAGAAATTCGAGCGTGAAGCGGTGCTCCCGCTGCCTGATCAATACCGCCAGCGGTGGAATGAAAAAAACTTCGAGGAACAAGAGCCCCGGAATGGGGTGATCCCTGAAGATTCAAAGAATGCGGTAATCAGTCCTGCTGCATCAGGCCATAGCGTAAAGGCCTCGGCGCTGCCTTCGATCGTCCGCAGCCCTGTGCTACGGCCATCGTGGCAGAAGTCGCCACTGCGCTTGTGATGTGAAGTGATATGAGCAAGATCACACCTTCCGTCCTGCTGCCGATGCATGTCACTCGCCAATCAGCGAAATCCAGTGACAAGAGCGAAGACTCACGTGTCAACCGACGAAGCAACCATCAAGCAGCCAAGAGTTCGCTTGCCTCCGCTTTGGAGATGGCCGACGACCTGTCGATTTTGAAAACCTCGTTGCGCCGGCGCCGCGATGGCGAGGGCGAAAGCGTATCCAGCGAGGCGTGGGTCGATCACGTTCTCGAAGATCAAGCAGAGGAAAGATACATCCAGCTGAAGGGCGTGCTGGCACTAGGTCACGACGCCATGGCGACATTTCGGAGCATGCTCAATCAGCTCTTTCCGGATCCGAGCGATATGGCTTCCGTACTGCAGGCTCTGCTGGTGGACGAGGAGACTGCTGAGGAGCTCCGGAGCGAGCTGGAGGCGCTTTTGTCCTCCCTCAAGGAGGGCGGCGACGTGCGCGCGACGCGAGCAGGCGTCAATGTCGCCATCAAGGCAAAGTTGAGCTCAAGGCGGACAGGGTTGAACGCGAAAAGCCTGCGATCCGCCTATCGAAAATTCCTCGAACGAGAGTTGGCTATCACCAGCCTCTATGAACTATGGATCGAGCAATATGGGTTCGAGCACAGGTTCAACATCGTCGACTTTGTCGAGAATGCCCTGGTAGCGGACATGTATGCGCTCGATCCGAGTTGCTCGCGTATCGAGTTCGGGCAATTGCTGCAATCATCGCGGAGCCTGGCGACGCTGCGCTCGTCCGACAATACGATCCTGAAGCACTGCTGGATCGAGTCGATCATGCGCCGCATTGCCGTTGAGCCATCCGATCTTATGGGCTCGGTACTCCATATCGTGCGCAATGGCGGTGGCTTGCCCGCTCTCCTTTTAACGTCATGGTCAAGTGGAAAGTTCGTTTGGAGCACGGCAGAGAAATCACAACTGGCTCAGGGCCTTCGGCGAGCCCTCAGAGCCATTCCGCATGACCTGTGGCTCGATGTGTCCTTCCAGAGCAATGCGCTGGAGGAAATAGACCTGTGGTGCGCTCGCACCATGCAGATGGAGTTCGCCAGGCAGTCGCGCCATCTTTCGGTGCTGGCCTGATGGAGGCACTCTCAAAGAAAACGGGCTCGTTTCGACTGAACGATATCCTGCGCCCCGAGCTGGCGCTCATCATGCTCATGGCAACCATCATCGGGATGTTGATCATTCCATTGCCGACCTGGCTGGTGGACATGCTCATTGGCGTCAATATCGCTACCGCCACGGTGATCTTCCTCAGCTCGTTCTATGTCGAGAGGATTCTCAATTTCTCGACGTTTCCATCGGTGCTGCTCTTTACTACGCTGATGCGGCTGGCACTGTCTGTCAGCACCAGCCGCCTTATTCTGGTGGATGCGGATGCGGGTCATATCGTGTCAGCATTCGGTGAGTTCGTGGTGGCCGACAACCTCGTCGTGGGTTTCGTAGTTTTTGCGATCGTCACGATCGTGCAGTTCATCGTTATAACCAAGGGTTCCGAGCGTATCGGTGAAGTCGTGGCTCGTTTCTCGCTCGACGGCATGCCGGGTAAGCAGATGAGCATCGACGCTGACTTGAGGGCGCAGGTCATCACCGGGGAAGAAGCGCAAAGAAAACGGCGGGAAGTCGAGAAGGAAAGCCAGTTATACGGTTCTTATGATGGTGCGATGAAGTTCGTCAAGGGCGATGCCATTGCCGGCATCGTGATCGTCTTCGTCAATTTGTTCGGCGGCATCGCTGTTGGTGTATTCCAGCACGGCATGAATTTCAAGCAGGCGCTTGGTACGTTCACATTATTGACCATCGGCGACGGCCTGGTGGCGCAGATTCCAGCGCTTCTCATCTGCATAAGCGCTGGCTTCGTGGTGACCCGTGTCAGTGGAGAAACGAAAAATCTCGGCGCCAACATTCTTGGCGAGCTGTTCGGTAGCCAGACAGTCCTGTTTATATCGGCGATTCTCGTGCTGCTTCTCGGCTTGCTGCCAGGCTTTCCGTTTCTTGTGTTCCTGGCGTTGTCGATTGGCCTTATGGCGCTGTTCTTTTTCAATGCGGGTAACGCCGGCAAGTCGGAAGGAATGAAGGGGAGTGCCGGAAGCGATCTGGTGAACAGTGAAACGGGGGCATCGGAGAAAGACGCATTGTGGCTCGACAACGCGACTGCCGAAACCATGCCGGTGATCATTCTCATGCCAGAACTGCATGTGCGTGACTGGGAGACAAAGCGGTACACCCGGCGGCTCAAGGAGATGTTCTATACGCTCTACGGAATCCAGCTTCCCCAATGTACCGTCAAGGCCTTCGCCAGTGACGAAGAGCATCTGGTAAAGGTTCTCATAAACGAAGTTCCCGCCTCGACGGGACTCGTTGTACATGGGCATGAGCGAGTTCTGAGCGATCGTACCGAGGTGGAGTCGCTCAAGCTGGGGGTATCGGTGCGCGGTGAGGGCGGTGACGCCCTATGGATACCCGTGGCCAAAATGCCTGGCGTCAAGGCCATGGGCTGCGATACGCGGTCGGACTTCGACGAAGTGTTTCGCCTGGTAAAGGATAGCGTCCTACGCAACATTTCAGAGCTGTTTGGCATACAGGAAACCAAGCATCTCCTGGACCTTCTCGAAAAGCGGTTTCCCGAATTGCTGAAGGAGACATATCGGAATATGCCCGTGCAGCGCATATCGGAAGTTATTCAGCGATTGCTCCGGGAAGAGATCTCGGTTCGAAACATGAAAGCGGTGCTGGAGACGTTGGCGCAATGGGGCGGAAGGGAGAAGGACGTCCTTCTCCTGGTCGAGCACGTACGCGGCGCCTTGGCTAGATACATATCGGCGCGATTTGCACGCAATGGGCGCATCGCGGCCCTGGTCGTTGCACCGGTTACCGAAGAGACGTTTCGCACAGGTATTCGACAAGCACAGGGGGCGGCCTTCCTTAATCTCGATCCGGCACGCGCCGACGAACTTTCGGACCGCATCTTTCTTCACGCAAAAGAGGCCTCGCTTACAAGGCCGGATGTCGTCCTTCTGGTGGCGCCCGATATACGACGTTTCGTGAAGCGTTTCATTGAGACAAGGCTGCCCGAGCTGCACGTGATCTCCTTTGGCGAGATATCCGATGCAGTCAATATTGATGTCATGAGAACCATATGAACGATTTCAAAGATACCCTCTTCAAGGCGCTCGATGTTCTCGGCTGTGCCCCAGGCCGCTTTTCCTTCGACGCGCAGTCGCCCATTGTCATGAGCTTTAGCGACGTAGAAGATGTTGTTCTGGAGCCCGCCTTTGAAAGCGTCAACATATGGGGAATGCTGCCCGACTTTGGAGAGCTTGCTGCGGTACGTGGCGTACAGCAGCTACTTACGGAGTTGGCAACGCCAGTGGCGTTTCTGGCTACGGGCGGATACATGCTCCGGGCCGGCGAAGCGCAGCGTATCCACCTGGGTGGCGCGCTAAGCGATGAGTGCATGGCGGACTCCCAGTTACTGGCATCCGCGATCGAGGCTTTTCATACGCATCTCGCTCAAATTCGGGAAGCGGTGCGATGATTGTCGCCGATACCCTGTGGCGTCGCGGTGCGCGCCCCGATGCCTTATCCGGTTCAACGTTGCGAGCGTACCTGCCGCACGTTGCCATCGGCGAGCTGTGCGAAATATGGCCTACTACGGTGGCCCGCCAGGAACCCGCTTACGGGGTCGTCACCGCGCTCACCGGCGGCAGCGCATCTGTCAGCCTGCTGAGCAACGCGGATGGCCTTTCTTGCAATGCTGTCATTGTGCCCACGGGAGATCTACAGAAGGTTGACGTGTCGCCTGCCTTGCTTGGCTGCGTACTTGACGGACACGGGCGTATCACGGAGCGCGTCGATAGTGGGGAGTTGATGGTGCCAGGTGCGGATTCGCGTTGTCTGGCGGGTCTGCCCGTCGGCTATCGTGACCGTCGTGCTATCGAAGAACCATTTACCACCGGCGTTCGTGCTATCGATGCGCTGCTTAGCTGTGGCGTGGGCCAGCGCATGGGTATATTCGCAGCGGCAGGTGCAGGAAAAACCAGCATGACAGAACGACTGCTGGACAATGCCAGTGCGGACGTCTATGTGGTGGTTCTGGTGGGCGAGCGGGGCAGGGAAGTGAGCGCATTCGTCGACCGAATGCGCACCTCCGGCAACGCCGCACGCACGGTGGTCGTGCAATCGACGTCCGATACCGCACCTGCGGCGCGGTGTAGCGCAGCACTACTGGGTACATCTGTAGCGGAATATTTCCGTGACAACGGTTGCCGCGTGTTGTTGGTGATGGATTCGATGACCCGCTACGCGCGTGCGCTTCGCGACGTCGCACTGGCGTCTGGCGAGCCGCCGGCATGCCGTGGTTATCCCGCCTCCGTATTCGAGGCGCTCCCCCGTTTGGTTGAGCGCCCTGGTCGCACTCACAAGGGAAGCATCACGGCGTTCTATACCATCTTGCTGGAAGATGAAGGCGAGACCGATGCGATCGGCGAAGAAGTGAAGTCGCTACTCGACGGACATATCTATCTCTCCTCCAGGCTGGCCGGTAAGGGCCATCATCCTGCTATCGACATCCTGCGCAGCAAAAGCCGTCTTTTCAACGAGGTGGCGACGCCGGCCCAGGTTGAGGGCGCCATGCGTATTCGCAAGGCACTTTCAATTCTCGAAGAAATGCAGTTCATGCGCGATCTGGGCGAGTACAAGCCAGGCGCCAACCCACAGAACGACGCGGCGCTCAAGAAAGAAGGCGCGATCCTCGCTTTTTTGCAGCAAGGCAAGCACGAGCGGTGCGACCACGCCGCCGCCATAGGGGCACTCAATGCGCTTGCTGCATAACCTCGATCGGCTCGGCAAACGAAAACAGCATCAAGCGGAGCAGTCCCTGGCCGCCGCCCATGAGCATGCTGCCACGGCGAGCGCCAAGAAAAGCGAAGCTCAGGTTTTACGCCTCGCTGCTGCTCAGTTGCTCGATGAAGCTGTTGTGATCCATGAGCATGGGCTGACGCGTGATCAACTTTTCGGCCGGCTGCGAACACTCGCTGTGTCGCGAGCGCATGTGCTGGAGTCGAACCATCGTGCGGACATGCTGGATACGGAAGCTGCGCAGAGTTCCAAGCTGGAGGTAGAACTCAAAAGGCAATCCTCGGCGTACCGACGTAAAGGGCGGAAGATCGCCGAGTGGAGCCGACGCCAGGCACGGGAACTCGCCTTGAAAGCGGAACATAGAGCGGAACAGGACACCCAAGAGGAGTATGCATGCAGGCAATAGGGCCAATTAAACCAGCGAATCCGACCGGCAGTGTTCAGGATCGCCAGGTCATATCGTTGCAGGACCGGGTGTCCTCGAAGATCGAAAAGGAGTCGCTTGATAGGAAAAAATCCTGTCAGAACGAGTCCGAGGATACGAGGGGAGACGAGACGCTGGCGTTGCTCCTCCCGACAGTAAGGCAATTGCCCCGCCAGCATATCCCGGGTCGGTTGCGCACGGGTGCCGAGTCCCTTTCCGCATTGCAGGCGGCCACGGCCGGGCCGATGCGTGGTACGGAGTCCGAGGCTGGGCGTCTGCGTGGTCCGTTCGAGGAAAATGAAACGACGGGTACGCAGCGGCGCGATGGCGAACAAGCTGAAACCGCACTGGGGCAACGTCCGGCTGCGCGCAACGCCAAAGCCGTCATCGCTACTCCTGTCGGGCTGAAGACACCGGCGGAAATGGCAAAGGTGAACCCTTCGGGCTTGCCGGCTATCACTGGAGTTGGTATCGAGGCGGTGACAGCTGTCGCTAAGCCTGGCGAGAGCGTTACTCCCCTGGTTGGCGATAGGTCGGGCATGAAAGGCGCTGCCCACCCAGCCGAGGCTTCATCGGCAACGCCTTTCGATGCACTCTTCGGCGGTCGAAAGGCTGCAGCAAAACACGCGATCGAAGACTTCCCCACGGAATCTGCGCCGCCCGCGCGACAGATGACATCGTCATTCGGGCACCAGGCCTTGTTCGATCGGGTCACTACCCAGGCGAAAGCTAACGCTACGTTGCCAAGACCTGTGAGGGCGGATGCCGATGGCGCTGTCGGCCAGACGCAGGGCGCCAAAGCGACAAGGCCAGGGGCGTCAGAGCTGACTTACCGTTTTCAGTCGTGGGGTGACGGTCATGCCGTCAAGGCCCACATCGCGTCACAAGGTGCAGTGATGTTTAATCCATCTTCCATGCGTGTGAATGCAGCGCTGGCTTCAGCCAGGACGGAATCCGCCGGAGCTACCGCATGGCGGATCGACGCTACCGATGCAAGCGGTGACGACGATTCAACCCGAAAGCGTCGTCAGTGATGATGCAAGCCTATCCCACGCTGCGACATGTTGACCCACAGCGCATCGTGCTCGAACGGGTGGCACGGTCCTGCTATCGCCGGGGTGCCGCGGTGCGATGGCAAGCGCGGCCAGCGAGGACGTGCTACCTGCGCTTCAGGCTGGAACGGGCCGATGGTGACCTGGTCTGCTGTGTCGCCTTGCGAACCTGGCTTCGAGCGCATTGGCCAGACATTGAAGGGCTGGCCTGGGAGCAGTGCGATGATCGTGATCTGCATCGGCTGGTTACAGCGTCAACGCCGCCGATACGTTTCGATTGTCCTTCATTGCGATATGAGTGCGCGTGTTTTCTAGGGCGAATCGATGTCCAAGACGAGAGCGACGTACAGCCGTGCCTGAGCAGTTGCGAGGGTGATGTATGGGTCGAGCAATTTGACGGGGCATCACTCCCGTCATTGCTAACGACAAACGGGCTGTCTTCTCTGGTGCTTCCCATCGACTATCGCATCGGTGCGGCCTGGCTGCCTGCAAGGCGTCTGGCTGGTCTGCGCGTTCACGACATTGTCTTGTTCGAGTTCGTGCAAGGCATCGCAAATTTCAGTGAACAGCCACTGTTTCATTTCAATTTCAATAGGGAGCACATCGTCGTGGAAGACATCCTTTCGAATATTGAGAGCCGGAAGATCGGCGATGTCGATGAGGCAACCGTGGGCATCGACATGTCGACGCTGTCTGTTCCTATCGACGTGGTTCTTTGTCGGATACAACAGACACTGGGCGAGTTGAGTGATCTACAGCCGGGCGCAACGTTGCCACTGGCGGAGGACGCACATCGATCGGTACGGCTCATGGTTGGCCGGCAATGTGTAGCTACCGGTGAGGTAGTGCAGATCGGCGAGCGGCTTGGTGTGCAGATCGAGAGCGTGATGCCAGAGTCATGAATTTCGCGGAAAACGATATCTCGCTTATCGCCGTACTTGCCATGGCGTCGCTGATGCCATTTCTTATCGCCGTCGGCACCTGCTATATCAAGTTCAGCGTCGTGTTCACCCTGGTGCGCAACGGCCTTGGCTTGCAGCAAGTCCCTTCCAATATGGTCATCAACGCTTTGGCGCTGATGCTGGCGGCCTATGTGATGCAACCGATCCTGACCGGCGTCTACGACAGCTATCGCGCCTTGAGCGGACCGCTGGGCAGCATCGACGGCGTGGTCGATTTCCTGGACAGCAGCCTGGTCGACTACAAGCGTTATCTCGCGCGCTATACCGACGCGGACCTCCTCGGATTCTTCGAGCGAGCGCGGATGCACGAAAATGATCTTCCCGCCATTGCCCCAGCGGAAGAACGCTCCCTGTTTTCGCTTATCCCTGCCTACGCGCTCAGTGAACTCAAGGACGCGTTCCGTATCGGCTTCTATCTGTATCTGCCTTTTATCGTGGTGGATCTGGTCGTGTCGAGCGTGTTGCTATCGCTGGGCATGATGATGATGAGTCCCGTAACCATATCGGCCCCGATCAAGTTGATCCTGTTCGTGGCGATGGATGGCTGGGGACAACTGTCCCAGGGCCTGGTTCGGCAATACCTCGACGTTCCGCTATAGGGTCAGGCCATGGATGATCTGATCCACACCGGAAACCGGACGATGTACATCATCTTGCTGCTGTCGGCCGTGCCCATCGGGGTAGCCACGGTAGTCGGCTTGGTGGTGGGCCTGCTGCAAACGGTGACTCAGCTACAGGAGCAGACGTTGCCGTTCGGCATAAAGCTCGTAGCCGTTTTTGTAAGTCTCGTCGTATTGCTCGGCTGGCTAAGCTCCAGGGTGTTGGAGTTCGCCGACTATGCGATGAAGCAAGCGCTAAGCGGATAGTCCATGTTTCTTGCACCGCTGGACATGGAGTTCACGGCATTGGCGCGCGAATACGGTTATCGGGCGGCGATAGGATTAGTGCGAATCACCGCCTGCTTTGCCTGGCTACCCTATCTCTCATCGGGTGCCATCTCATCGAAACTGACACGCACCGTTCTTTCGGCAGCCGTGCTCGTCGGCATGTGGCCTGTTACACAGGGCCTGACGCGCCCAGTAGATATCTTCGACACGCTGCGCCTGCTGGCCATGGAGGTGATGATCGGCACGTCCCTGGGCTTGCTCATGGCGTTTCCCTATCACGCGTTTCATGCCCTCGGCGCGCTGGTCGACAACCAGCGTGGTGCGAGCATCAGCAGTGCCCTGGATCCGCTGAGCGGCATCGAGGCGACCGAAACGGCCAACCTGCTCCAGCTATTCAGCGCTGTGCTGTTTCTCTCGCTGGGAGGCCTGACTGCCCTCCTGGACGCTTTGCATGAAAGCTACCTGTGGATGCCGGTGGGCGCTGCGTTCGAGTTCGAGTGGGAAAGTATCCATCGCCACATGGGCGCCTTGCTGTCCGCTGGCGTGCGGATGGCTGCACCGGTAATTCTGCTTCTTTTACTGTTAGAGGTTTTTCTTGGTGTGCTATCGCGTTTCGCACAGCAGATGAATGCGTTCTCCGTGTCGTTGGCAGTCAAGTCCTTCGTCGCGTTTTTAGCCCTTTCGATCTATTTCACGCCCATGCTGGCCCGCGAGCTACCGGCCATGTGGCAAATCAAGTCGGTGGAAAGCCTGATTGGGCCGGCAGCGCTCCCATGAAAACCGAAAAGCCTACGCCACGCCGCCTGCTCAAGGAGTCGCAGAAAGGTAAGAGTTTCAACAATAAGGACGTTTCCGCTGCGGCGATTCTATGGGCAGGCATGGTCGCATTGGGATTTGCGGTCTCCCTGCGTGCCATAGCTCAGTTGTATCCGGAATTCATCGGAAGGCACTTCGACGTGCCTCTCCAACAAGCAGTACAACTAGCCCTGAAAGCGTTCGCTTACGCTACTGCGCCGGTCATGTTGGTTTGCATGGTGGCTACGGTGCTGATCGGCCTGGTGAAGTCCAAGGGTGTACTGGCCACGGAAGCGTTGAGGTTCGACCTCACTCGCCTCAACCCGGTCAGCGGCTTCAAGAACCTGTTCTCCATGAAGGTGGTGCAGGACGTCGTCAAGGCAGTGCTCTATACGATCGGCGTCTGCATCGCCATTGTCGTTGTCTGGAAGAGCCATGCCGCGTCCATCTTTGCGTTGAACAATCTCGACACCGGGCAGATGGGGCCGATCTGGCTCGCACTCGGAGTCGAGATTGTCATCGACCTCCTGCTGATTCTGGCGCCGGTATGTCTGCTTGCGGCGTTTCTTGATTATCGGCTCTATATCCATGGCATGAAAATGGAAAAGCACGAGGTCAAGCAGGAGCGCAAGGACACCGAAGGCAACCCTGAGATCAAGAACAAGCGGCGCGAGGTTGCCCAGGAACTATCCGCCCAGGTACAGGCCGACGTGGCAGGCTCGTCACTCATCCTGGCCAACCCTACGCATATCGCTATCGGTATTTACCTGCATAGCGACGCCCTACCGCTCCCCTATATCTCGGTACGCGAGCATGGCGAACGCGCCTTGGCCGTCATTGCACTGGCCAAACGGCTGAATGTTCCCGTCGTGCGTGACATTCCGTTGGCCCGCGCCATCTATGCGCAGAACAAGCGTTATGACTTTGTGCAATCGGATCAGGTGGACGCCTTGCTGCGACTGATCCATTGGCTGCGCGATGTCGAGCGTGCCGGTCGCGAGGATGCGGAGCCGCCTTCAGGGCACCTCGAAAAACCACCGGGGTTGTCGTAGAGGCAGCCTCCGTCGCGACCTACGGTCGCGTCACGGCGTGTCACGACTGAAGCCGCTCTTACAAAAATGATGCGACACCCTGACCACCCAGGAATGCCACCAGCAAAGCATTCATGCGAGCGGAATTTGGAAGCTCGGCCGAGCACGCCTGGACATACTAACCGGACTTCTCACTCGTGGAGTAAAGCGATGAGCAACGCAACAGACGACTTCGCCACTAACGACGACATGGCCGAAACCCTTCTTGCAGGCTTGCAGGCAGGCGCGACGGTCGGTGACATGCGTGGCATCAGTGGCGACATGCTCGAGGGCGTCTATGCGTATGCATACCGCTTTTATGAAAGCGGTCAGATAGACAAGGCAGAGGTCTTCTTTCGCTTTCTGTATCTCTACGACTTCTACAACGGCGAATACGCGCTTGGTCTGGCTGCCGTGTATCAGATGAAGCGCGAATACCAGAAGGCCATCGATATGTACGCGGTGGCATTCGCACTCACAAAGAACGACTACCGCCCCATGTTTCACGTGGGGCAGTGTCAGCTCGCACTGAAAAAGATCGCGCTGGCAAAGGATTGTTTCGAGAGTGTGCTGGAAAAGTCAGATGATGAGAGCTTGGTGGCGCGTGCCGGGACCTACCTGGATGCCATGGCCGAAACAGATGCAAACGCATCAGCATAGATAGGGAAGGGTATGTCGAATTTAAGTGGGATAGGTGGCCAGTCGCCCATGGTGGCGGTCGATGTCGGAAATGCAACTGGCGCTGCATTGGGTTTTGGCCAGGCGCCGGGCAGAGTGGTGAGCCAGATTGAGGCTGTGGCGGCGCGTATGTTCGCCACAGCAGCCGCAAGCCAGCTAAGAGGTGTCACAGCACAGCGCGACCCATCCGCGCCAGACCTGCGCCCCGTGCAGATGTCGCGTGTCCATCAAGCTGTCGGTGACGTTGGCGAGGGCCTTTCGCCGGATGCCGTCCTGATGAAGTTGATGATGATGCTTCAGACGCTTCTAGGCGAGAGCACCTTGCATTCGATGAAAAGTCGCCTGGAGCTGTTCCAGCAGCGCATGCAGGCCCGCGCGGCCGATGGCGAACGCCTTTCGATAGCGCTGCTCGCAGCCCAGCAAAAAGCGGATGCCTGTGGTCTAGAGGCCCTGCAAGCCGGCACTGCGACGGAAGCCGCCCTCGCCGCTGCGGAAGATGCGCGCCAGGAAGTGGAGCGACTACAAAGGCAGCTGGCAGCTACCGCACCGGATACGCCGGAGTACCAGGCTGTACGAGCGCGCCTGGACACGGCCGAGCGGCAGGCAGGCACGCTGAAAGAGCAGGCCCAGCAAGCGCTGCAACGGCTTGATACCGCCACAACCGCGTTCAATAGCGCTCTGCTGGGGGCTGAAGAAGTCGCTAAGGAAATCGACAGGAACCATGCACCTGGCGTCTCCCAAGCAGGCATGACGGGGCAAGGTGAAACCCATCGTACCAATGCGGCGCGGTTGCAAGAGTTGATGGGCGTGCTCAATCAGGCGATTGCCACTAACAGCGAACTGAAGCTGCAAAACGAGGTGGCGTTCGCGCAAAAAATGCTCCAGGCGCGTGAGGCAGAAAACATGCGCCGCTCAAAGGAATATCAGGATCAGGTAGAAAAAGCGCGCGCCGCCGAAAAAAAGATGGGCTGCATTGGGAAAATCGTTGGCTGGGCCATCACCGTCATCGCGGTAGTCGCGGCGCCATTTTCCGGTGGGGCCAGCCTGGCGCTTGCCGCGGTGGGTCTGGCGCTGGCCATCACTGAGGAAGTTACCGGCAAATCGATCCTCGGCAAAGTCTTTGAGCCGGTGATCCAGTTGCTGCAAAAGTTCGCCGAACTGCTTACGAATCTTGTCATGGACGTCCTCAAGGGCATAGGTGCCATCACTGAAGAGCAGGCGAAGAAGGTCGCCTCCATCGTCGCCGCCGTTATGACTGCCGTACTCATGGTCGCAATGATGGTGGCAGCCACTGTGCTTGCTGGCTCCAGCGCGGCGTCCAGGTTTGCCGGCAAGATCAGTGAGGTGGTGTTGAAGCAGGTGTCCCGCGCCGTGCCGCAAATGCTCAAGACCGCAGCCAAGTCTGTTGCGCAGTCGTCCACGAAATTGACCGGGGCGATGGCCAGGAAGCTGGGTACCAGCGCGCCGACGGTGGCAACGCGGGCCATGTATGTGTCCAATTCCGCACAGATACTTCAGGCGGCCAATCAGACCTCCCAGGGCATCGGACGCGTCGTGGTCGCGGATATGGATGTCAAGGCCGCGCAAATTATCGCCGCGCTCGAGTTGGGTCTATTCAGTTCGCAAACCTTGCGCCAGATGATCGAGCGCAGCTTCGACCAGTTCGTCAGCAGCAATCAGGTTGTACACGATCTGTTCGAAACCATCAGCGATATTCAGGCGCAGGCCAACCAGACAGGACAGTTCCTCGTCGGAAATATCCGCACCGCATAAATCGGATGACGGCGGTCGTCGCCGCCTACTGAACTAAATTCAAGGAGTTTTCATGGCTAACGCCATTCATGCTGTTACCGCCCCTCTCGTTCTGCCATTGGATATGCAGCGCGGTGTGTCGATCGCCAGGACGATCACTCCTGGTGTCGCTGACGGTGTCGTCGACAAACTCGCATCCTCAGCTGCCCACGCCGGTGTGGAGCGCATGGCAGGGGGGCAGGTATCGCTGCGCCAGCCGGGGAGCGTGGAGTTGCCCACGGGAATAACGGTGGCCGGGCTGACCGCCACCTACCTGAGCGCCACCGACGAGGAGCGTGCGGTTGCCGAAAAAGCCGCCCTGAATGATGTGCAGGAGCGCATGCCTGCCGAAGAAAAGAACTCGCCGGAGGTCAATGAACGCATCAAGAGCGACCCCAGGTTCGCCATGCTGGTCGCATTGATGCTGCTTATCCAGCAAATGGTGAAAACCAGCCGTGACGAAAGTGTGGCTGCAGTGAACAGGCAGCTGACCGCAACGGTGCGTTCGGGTGAGAAAACAGTTTCAGGAGCGCGCGATCAATTCGCCGGAGCGATCGCCGCTGCCGCGGTTGTCGCCAGCCTGAGCGCCATGGCGGCAAAGAACACCATGGCTGGGAACAACAAGATGCGTACGGGTATCGACAACAGTACCTCACCCGCGAATAAATCCCAGGGCGCCATGCACGGCCTGGAGCGCGCAAGAGCGGGTGGGCCGAAAGCCATTGACCAGCGCTCGCAGAAGGCGCTTGAGAGTGGGAAGGGCGACCGTTATCGCACGGGCGACGAGAAAGAGCCTCTGGACGGCAAAGGTCAGGCGACCATCAAGAGCGAAACCCACGAAACGCATCCGCCACAGGGCCATGCGACGCAGGCCCATACGCAAAGCCGAGCGCAGGACTTCTACGCCAAGGGCCAGGCCATTCAGGCGACAGCCACATCGATCGGTATGACCACGTCGTCGGGGGCGGAAATCAGTGCAGCATCGAAGCGTGCAGAGGCTCAGCTGCTTGATAACGCGGCGCGCAGCAATGGCTCGATCTCGAGCAATGAGGATGCCCAGGTGCGAGAGCGGCTCGAGGCTGGCAAGGCCGCAGCTGCGTTGCTGCGGGATATCAATGCACAGATGGCAGCAACTGCAGATCACATGGTTCGGAACGTCTGATGCCATGGCGCTCGCCCTCCTTGGTCGGGCGCCCTACCTATTGGAAAAGAGCGCTACAACAAAACTTAGGCTGCCCCATGAGTGAATCGATTTCCCTTTTTCAACGTAACGTATTGTCGCCGGTACCCAACTATAGCGGTCTCACCGCCGACATGATCCCCACTGAGACAGCTCAGGAGATGCAAGAAGAATGGGTCCCAAGATTGAAACTGGTGCACAAGCGCGCCGAAGACTGCCAGTTGCTCAATGCCAAGGCTTTGAAGCTTGCGGCGTCGTTACAACGGGAGGTCACGGACGAGCAGGTGCCGCGAAGTACCGGTGAGCCAGTTGTACAAGGCGAAGCCTTGGCAATCCTGTTGGCGGACTGGCACGAAAGCTCGCAGCAGTCGGCATTGGCCTCACGCGACCTTGCCGACGCTATTGGACAGGTGATGAGTCAGGTGCGATCCGGGGTGTCGATGGAGGATGCGCTGGAATCGCATAGAGATTTCTTCGACGGGCTGGCCGAGGCCATGCGGGATCTGGACGAAAACTGGCTGGCAAACTACGAAGACGCGCTCGCCAGATACATTGATTTCTTCACTGAATTCAATCGCATCATGGCTGATCTGCAGGCGCACATAAAAGCCAGCGACGACGGTCAGAAGGTTGAGGTAAACCTTGGCTCGCTCAGGAGTCGGCTTGACGCGCTCGTTCGTGAGTACTCGAACGCCAATAGGGGGCTGGCCTATTTTTCGTCACAAGCTGACGCACAGAAATTTATCGATGACCTTGGTCTTACGGGTTTGAGTTTAAGACCAACGGCCGATGGCTACGTGGTGACGTTGGATACGGGGCCGGTATCGAAGCTGATTGACAGCATGCCGGCATCGAGAACGACATGGGACATGGCCCGTTACAACGCATGGTTATCGGGCAAGGACTCCTATACCGAACAACTGCAGCATGTGAGCAAGGTGCTTGGCGAAAAATATTCGCGCAATCTGCAGCTGTTGGACACCTTGTTCAAGGCGTTGAGCTCATCGATCGACAGCATCGGCGAAGCCGACCGCACGTTTGTCAATAATTTTTGATCGCTTTTGAACTGTTTAGGATAAAGATATGCCGATAGCAGGCGTTGGAGAAGTAAGGTCAATTCCTGGCACCAATAATGAACGCTCTTCGCGATCCTTTTTGCCGCGTGTTCTGCAAAGGATATGCAACTCCAGTTCGGTAGCGGAAGTGCCACCACCTTCCTCAGTCTGGTCGAGTGCCGGCGACCAACCAGCGGCAACCCTGCGCGGCATGGTGGAAGCGACATTCTCATCCTACGGAACGGCGGACGTGCAAGGCCGATTTGAAGTATGTGAAGGCGATGCGTGTCTAAGGCCATTGGGGGCGAGCGGAGGCAAGAGGGCCGATGCTCATGCAAGTGGATTGCAGCATGCGCTAAACGTTGGCGGTGGATTGGCCAGGGACCTGATGGCGGGGCTGGCAAACGAACGAGCGGGAGGGGATCTTACGACCGCCGGCTTTGTTCTCCAGGCGGCCAACAAGCGCGCGCATGAAGGTCAGGAAGTCGATACAAGAGCGGTAGAGAAGGCACTGAAGACTGTTGTTGAGAAGCTTAAGGCCCCGAAGCTGCCTAGAACCGGGCGCGGCTTCTACGACGGAAAGCAAGCGTCGAAAAACTTAGTCGATGCTTTCAAGAAGCTAAAGGCCGAGTCCGAAAAGCTCATTGAGCAGATGGGTGGTATCGAGTGGGTCTTGCAGGATATCGCGGCAACGCAGGTGCATGACCGTCTGGTGCAACAGATCAGCGAGCGCTATCCCGATACGGTAGGTCAACATGGAGAATGGCTCGGGATGGTGGACGAACAGGGCCATACGCTATCGCCAGCTGATTTCTTGCATAGAGGGGCCGCCGCCCTGCTGCAGGCAAGGAGCGACACCCTAAGCAGCCTGGGTACGTTCGACCAACTGCAATGGAAGTCTCATGAGTTATTGAAGCTCGTCGATTTGATCCTTGATCTCGAGGGCCCGGAAGATCCACCCACGCAACCCAAGATGCCAGCCAAGGGTGCAGATTCCAGCGGACCCGGACCGGGAGCAAATTGGAATAACAATAGTAGTACAGGCGGAAGCGTTACCATCATGCCGGGAGCATTCCAGGGTTCCGGTGGCAGCGATGCCGTTATGATGGAAGCACTCAAGCTGATCCGCGAGATGAATGATCAGAGGAGCCAACTTCTCTCAGAAGTTATTCAGCACATATGCAACTCACACGTCGATGCGAATGAACGGAGCCGTACTCCTGTTGCGGCGCCCTTCGTTCTGACCGGCGGTATTTCCGGTCCCGCGGCGGCACTTTCGCCGGACAGCGATAGTGATACAGATTCCGTCCTCGAGGTGACCTCTACGACGGATGATCGCGGTGGTCATGTTTCAGATTCCACGCCGGATCTAGACGCTGAGCAAGATTCCGACGTCGACGTCGTGAGTACGGGGCGTCAGGGTCGCTTTGGCACGTTAAGCAGCACTCAAAGGGATCGGGCTCTTTCAGACAGTTCGGGAGTTGGGAGCACGGGAAGTCGCGTGCAGAACACGGCTCCGGAAGAGGGTGACAACCAGGATGCCGGCGGCGCTGTCGGGCCAGGAATTCATGATCAATTTGGCGGGCGAAGCAGCAATCAAAGGGGGCGAGCCCTTTCAGACAGCTCGGAAGGCCGTGGCACGGGAAGTCGCGTGCAGAGCCGGGCGCTGGAAGAGGGCAAAGAGCAGGATTTCGACGGCGATGGTGTTAGTCCAGGGCGTCAGGGTCGCCTTGATGCGGGAAGCGGCAATCAAAATGCTCGGGTTCTTTCAGACAAGTTGAGAAGCAGTGACACGGGAAGTCGTGTGCGGAACCCTGCATCCGATGAAGGCGATACTCAGGACGCCGCCGACGGTGCTGTTGGTCCAGGACGTCCGGACCGCTTTGGCACGCAAAGCAGCAACCAAAGGGATATGGCTCTCTTGGACAGTTCGGGAAGCAGCCACCGTCAAGCTTTGGAGGAGGCGTTTCGATCTTTGCGGGCAAAGAGAGAAGGTGAGGCTGAGGGACATTGGACGAAATTTGACAATGAAAAGCGACTTATTTACGCAGGCCGTGTCGTGGATGATCGCGACCCCTTCTGGCTTGGGGCATCCATGGGTAGAGGAACGAGCCCTATAGATAACCGCACGCGAAAAAAACACACGAACATCCATCAGCAATTCATGAGTGTAAACGCAACTCGGCCGAGCAGTGGTGAGACCATGTCAAGGCAGTCGAGAGGATCAGAAACCCCCAGTGTCAGGCGTCCATTGCGCGGCAGCATGTATCAACGGTTCAATTCGGAACCAGTAGAGGCTACGGAAGACTCGCTGGATGGTTTATCCCGCGTGACTGATTCGGGGATGTAACGGTGGGTGATAGTCAGGTATCGAGCCATCCTGTCCCGGTTTCTTGAGTGCATCGATCGTAAGACAGATGGGCGTTCTCTATCATTGGATGTAGTTGCGTTACATGAAATCAAATCAAGCAAGGACGCTACCGACGTTGCATGACCTGGTAGCCATCATCGCCGTGCAACAGTGTGTCTCACCCGCCACAATTTCTGGTGGCACTCGCCTCACCGACGATCTGGGTCTGGATTCGTTGGAGATGCAGAGCGTGTTGTTGACGCTCGAAGAAGAGCACAACATCAGGTTGCCACCCGGCTCGCTTACTGGCGTGGTCACTGTCGACGACCTGGCCACGGTAATCAAACGGACCGTTTATTCGACGGTCTCCGGCGCATGATGCGCTGGGTGTTTGGTGCATGCCTGGCATGGTTTGCCATGCCTGCCGGTGCGCAAGTCTATGCAGCGCTGGACACGCACGGGCGGCTGGAAGTAAGCAGCTACCGCAAAGATTCGCGTTTTACTCTGTTTGTTCCTGGGCTACCCGCGCCGCGTGAGTCGACGGTTCGGCATGGGGCCGGCATGCCCGGTAGGAACCTGTCGCGGCTGATCGCGTCCGTGGCACGTGAGCATCATGTCGACGCGCGCTTGATGCATGCCGTGATTCAAGTCGAATCGGCTTACAACGCAAGCGCCGTGTCCGCAAAGGGCGCACTTGGTCTGATGCAGGTTTTGCCCAGGACGGGCTCGAACCTGGGGGCCAACAATCTGCTTGAGCCCGCGCAGAACTTGCGAGCGGGCGCCATGCATCTGGGTCACTTGATCAACCGCTTCCAGGGCAACGTGGTTCTGGCATTGGCTGCATACAATGCTGGCGAGGCGGCCGTGCGGAAATACGGTAACCGGGTGCCTCCTTATCGAGAGACGCAGCACTACGTGGAGCGTGTGCTCGCGAAGTATCAGAATGCGTCGGCATGGGATGGGTGAGATGAGTGCCGCTTGAAGCGCTCGTCCCGTACGAGCCGGGATGGCGACAGGGAAGATGGGGCAGGGTTCCAACTTGAGCGATTTCTGAAAGTTCTGTCGGATAGAACCCGCAATGATGTCTCTCTGATTTTGAGTGTCGTGTTTCTTGCCCGCAGGCGGTAAGGCTGTCGCTCGCTTTCGTTTTCTGACATTGAAGTCCGGGTTGTTTCTCAGGTTATGTCGTCAAGCTGCAAGCTCAAACTGCTGTCAGGCCCCATGGGTGGGATCGAGTTCACCCTTTGCGAAGGCGATACGGTCTTTCACGTTGGGCCGCAGCGCGACCTGACCGATGGAAACGTCGGCGAGACGATCGCGAGTGCAGACAATACGTACTACATTCCGGATGATCGCATTCGCTGCGCTTTCATTATTCGATGGAAACCCGCATCGAAAGATGGAACGACGCCGGCACGCCTTGAGTGGGCGCCGCGCGATGTCGACAATCGATGGGTGTTTCATGCGGCGGTTGCGAACGAAGTCTTCGACATCGCGGGCATCTATCTCGCATGGCGTACTTGGGACGATGGCTGGGCGCCTGATGTGCTTGCTTATGAGCCACCCGTTCCCCATGCGATGCGCGCACGCGTGCCGCTCGTGGCGCGCGTGCCGCGTCCGCACTCGAAGCGAGCGCTAGCTCTGACCGTCGTCGGCGGCGCGTTGGCACTATTGCTCTGCGCAGGCTATTGGTTTCAACGGCACTACCTGCCGGAAACAAGAGTGCGCGGCTTGGCCGAGGTGATCGCGGATGCACCCGTCGACTATGACATCGCCTATGGAAAGGATGGCCGCCTGTATGCGTTCACCGATCAGGCCTTGGGGGTGGCCTGGGGGCAGCGCGCGAGTGAGCGGCTGGGCAGGCATGACGATGTCTTTATCGAGCGCAGCCATGAAGCGACGCGGCTGGGTAGCTTGATGACGGCAGCTGGGATCGAACACGTTGTCATACGCCTACGGGATCCTTCGAGCCCGGAAGTTGTGCTCAGCGGAGAAGTGATCGTTACTGAATCACTCAGGCAGCGAGTCCAGGCGCTACTCGAGCCTGCCATGCCTTATGCCAGGACCATTGAGGTCGAGAGCATCAGTGATACCCGCTTGCTGGCCATAGCAAGAGAACGCTTGCGCTCTCTTGGCATTTCGACGCAGGTCGACACGGTCGGCTCGCGCGTGAGTGTCTCTAACGATGTCTATCTCGACGACGCCGGTCTGCATGCCATGGCCACCTACGTCAACGAATTTGGCGACCGCTGGGGGCGTCGGCGTGTAGCGATCAACATCCGACTCTGGGACGACCTGCTTAAGGGGCGCTCCTATCAGTATTCCCCTGGGCAGTTGCTCTCCGTGGGCGAGGGGCGCTGGGATATTTTTCGGCCCGTTCGCCCGAACGCTCACTAACTTGTCGATTCAATGAAAGAGGTTCAAACCGTGACAGATATTTCGATGCAGTACCCCCGCGCAGCCGGCGGCATGATGGGTCCAAGGAACAACTGGGACGGTGGTCCGATTGGCAATGGAGATAACTGGAACGGATGGCTGGACCAGCACTCCGAGAGTTTCGATGCAGGTGTACTGGACCTCAAGGGGAAACTGGATTCTGCGTTTGCAGCCCTTCAGCTCGATCCGTCCCAGCCCGCTCTCCTCGCGCAATATCAGACGGCGCTGCAGGAGTACAACATGTATCGCATGATGCAATCGAACTCCTCAAAGAATCTAGCCGATATGCAGAAGCAGAACATCCGAAATCTCGGCTGAGTGGCATGTCGTCGGTCAGGGATCACGCGTAGTCGTGGCCGACCGGTGTCTGGTGGAAAGGTAAAGGACTATGCAAGTATCAATGATCAATACTCTGGGTGGCGGCGATGCTATGGAAAGCAGCGTCCCCCTCGCCGATCGCTTTACGGCCGCATTGGCAACGCGCTATGTGTCCGCCGGAGAAGACCTCTCTCAGATCCAGAAAGCAAGCCGTAGCGCTGAGGTGGCCAGCCACCCGGAGCGTCTTTTCCAACTCCAGGAAGCCTTGCAGGAGTATTCCAAGGAGATGGCCATCACCGCCGGCTTAGCGCATCACGCGGTGGGAACGGTCGAAACACTGTTGAAGTCGTGAGGCTGATGCGAGTGCTTCATTCGGCCCGCATGGCGACCCTGCTGGCCTGCTGCCTGGCCATGTCAGCCTGTGCTCGCTCAAATCTGCTCGAGAGCCTGGACGAGCGTCAGGCCAATGAGGTCGTGGCGGCGATGTTGCATCACAATATCCAGGCAGTGAAACAGAACCACGGCAAGGCCGGCTTTGTGGTTCGTGTCGCCGAGGCTGATTTGCCCGAGGCCATCGAGCTGCTGCAGCGTGAAGACCTTCCCTCGGCGCCGCGGCTGCAAATAGCCAGCGCCTTTCCGGCCGACGCCATGGTGAGTACGCCCATCGGAGAGCGTGCACGCTTGCTTTCCGCGATCGAGCAACGGCTGGAGGAATCGCTTGCCATCATCGATGGCGTCAGGACCGCTCGGGTTCACGTCAGCTATGACGCGGCCCCATCGCAGGCGCGAATGCAGCCGCAGGAACCCAAGATGCATGTGGCTGCGGTGGTCGTGCATGAAGAGGGGGTGGATAGCCATGCGTTGCTGCAATCGGTCAAGCGTTTCTTGCGGAATGCATTTGTCCAGGTTGAATACGACAACGTCTCGGTGATTCTGTCCGCGGAAAAGCCGATGCGCCGTCTCGGCACTACCAAGGTCGAGCATCGTACGAACGTTGCACTATGGGCTGCGCTTGCGACCACGGGCGTGTTGCTTGTCTTGCTGACAGGTCTGTTTGTTTCGTATGTCCGCCGGCATGGCGCCGGCGCGCTCAGGAAACGGTTCCGACGCGGCCAGGACTCAACGTCAGTTCATTCGCCATCCCATGGATAGCTTGACGAAAATACTCTACGACCCCGTCGGGTACTACCGGCCCTGGCGAAATGCAGCGAAACGGCAGACGCCATCGCAACGCTCTGCGTTCAATCATTACTTGCTCCGCTATCACACGCTACCCCGCTACAGCGAACCGGTTGCCGCGCAAAGGCTATTAATACATCGCATCGTAAGCCACTGGGACGTATTGCCTCTGGCTACCTATCTGGTAGCCAGCGCGAAGTGGCGCTCCACGCTTGTAGCGGGCCGGGGCTACTTGCGGGAGCCGCCGGCCGTGCGTGCTTTTCTTCAGCTGGGTTTTCGCGAAGCGGCGATGCCATTCGGTCCCGACATCGATGTGGCCGGCGACCTGCTTACCTACGGTGGACACTACGTCACGCAAGGGCTGCAGCCGATGTTGCCGGACTGGCTATCGGCGAGGCTGGCCTTGCTCTTCATGCCGCATCATGGGGAGCGTCGACCGAACGACCTTACTTTCGGGGAAAGCTTTGATATCACCTGTATCTGGAGTGCATTGACCTATGCTTCGAGTCATCGCGAGCTCAGCGGTTCATTATGCGGTTGATGGTGTTGTTTCCGCCGAGGTGGTTGGGCGTGCGTCCCGTTCGGAGCGCCTCGAGCAGGTAGCGCGCACACGTGCGCGTGACCTGCTCGAGGAAGCCGAAGGGAGCGCGCAGGATACGTTTCGACGGGCGGCAGAGGACGGCTATGCCCATGGATATGCCGATGCCGTGGCGGCCTTCGTGCCACTGGCGATGGAGTTGCTTCAACAAGAGCACACACTGGCGGAGGCCGCATTGGCACATGTGCGTGGGGTACTGCGTAGCGACCTGGAGCAACTTGGCTTTGAAGCACCATTTATCGCGCAGTGGTGTTCTTTGCAAGCGCAGGACCTTACCGGGCACGCGACATTGCACGTGCCGCGTGCTCGCGAAGATCTGGCAAGCGCGCTCTCATCGCATCCCTTGATGAATAACATCGATACGAGATTGAGCGATGTGGAACATCCCTTGTTGGAACTGGGAAGGTTGACATTCGAATTTGATCCGACTCGCCAACTGCTTCGTAAGTCGGAGCCTTTGCTGTTTGACGATGCATGGAAAGAGCGGCTGGCAAAGAGTGCGCAATCCTATGCCGAGCGGCTTCAGTCAGTATTGAATCATGCGCGCGTGCTCGTGCGATTGAAATCACTGGCGAGTGCTACATGAACCTGTTGCCGATTCCTTTATCACCACCGAACGCCGTGGATGCGCAGTCAACCTCGTCCGCGCCGGTTTCCCTGAGCGAGCGCGTGGGTGAGGCCATGCAGAAGATGATTGGAGATGACACATCCAGGTCGCCGGGAGAAGCCGTCACGGAAAACCCATTTCTATGGCAGTTTATTGAATGGATGTTTTATGGGGAGCCAGAGGAAACCGGTATGGAGACTCTGGAGCCTCATGTATAGAACGCCGGTCACGGATCCTTGAGGGCAGGCATGCCCCGTTCCTCAAGGGATATCGCTCAAAAGATTTGAGCACCATGATCGAAATATGCAAGTTTGAAATGAGTCTTGCGTAGACAATGCGATTGTCGTTAGTAATTGCCCGGGAGGGGTGTGACGACAAATAGCCGCAACAGTTCATGGGTTGATATGGCGACGATCGCATCGTGTGTGGTGGGGCCAGTGGGTTTGTCGAGTGCGATTGGGATGTGTGAATCTCCCTGTCAAGACAGCCTGCGGCGCTGCCTGGAATACGTGGGTAATCAAGGGGAAGGGGGAGGCATCGACGGCGGCGCAGCCCGCGATGGCGATACGGAGAACTCGCGTATCGAAGGCTGTTTGCTCACATCGCAAGGCCGCTGTTGTGATGCCTATATTGATAGTCGTTACGCAACGGATAGTCCGCATCAACTGGATCGATTGAGTTTGCCAGGCAGCGCGATCGTGAGTCGAGGCGGCGTGCGGAACTATGGGGGCGCGGTACAGCGACCGCCCCGGGAGTGCAGGCATAAAGATAATGCGCCGCTAGCAAAAACGGTTTACGTTTTCGTTCGACTTAAGTCTCATGCCTTGAAACCATCGAGCACATCTTCGCGGCGGGCCATCGTTTTCCATAACGGGCGAGTGTAGAACGCGGCATCTCGGTGCGTGCCGAAGTTCACGCTTCGGCAACCACAGGGCAACGTTGCGCTCACCTATGCGTTTTGGATCAATGCGAGGTCGTGGGCGGTGGCTTCTGTGCCACCGCCCATTTGTGTCGTCACTCATTACTTTTGTACGTTGCTCACGCGCCAGATTACGTTCGAGCCATCGTCACTGACCAATAGCGCACCATCCGCTGCCACGGTCACTCCCACCGGGCGGCCCCATGCCTGTCCATTGGGCAGCACGAAGCCCGTGAGAAAATCCTGATATTCGCCGCTGGCTTGCGTACCACCGTGACGTAGGACACGAATGACTTCGTAGCCCACGCGCGCTGAACGATTCCATGAGCCATGCTCGGCTGCGAAGATGTCGCCGCGATATTCGGCGGGAAACTGCGAGCCATCGTAGAAGGTCAGCTGCAGGGAAGCGTTGTGCGGATTAAGCAGCACATCGGGAACGATCGCCTTGCTGGCGAGTTCGGGGCGCTTGCCAGCATGTCTCGGGTCCTGATGCGCGCCCATGTACCACCACGGCCAGCCATAGAACCCCCCTTCCTGTACGTGGGTGATGTAATCCGGGACAAGATTGTCGCCCAGGCCGTCGCGTTCGTTGGTCGAGCACCATAGATCTCCGCTTTTCGGATCGATGGCGAGACCGACCGGGTTGCGTATACCGGAGGCGAAGACGCGCATGTCCGAGCCGTCGGGCTTGAACACCAGGATATTCGCGCGGTTCTTTTCACCTGGCGTGGTATCCGGGTCGTCGACATTCGATGCCGAGCCGACAGAAACGTACATGCGGCTGCCATCCGGCGAGAAGCGCAGGTCACGGGTAGAGTGGCCCCCGTCGCTATGCGGCAGGTCGGCAATATGTTCGGGTTTGCCGCGTGCCTGCAGGTCGCCGTTGCGGTACGGAATGCGGATCACCTCATCGGTATTGCCGATATAGATCCATTGCGGATTCGCGCCGTTGGGATAGAACGCGATGCCGAAAGGCTTGTTAAGCCCTTTGACGAATACCTGTGTTTCTTTCGGATGTCCGTCGGCGGTGGTCCCTCGAAAGACCGATAGCTGACCGGCGCGCGTTTCGGCAACGAATACGTCGCCGTTGGGAGCGGTGCGTAGCAGGCGCGGGTTGTGCAGGCCGGTCGCGAACAACTCGACCTTGAAACCTGCCGGCGCCTTGGGCCACGCGTCGGCAGGACGAGCGACCACCTGAGGTGCATTACCGGCCGATGGCGTCGCGAATGGCGCAGGCAGGTCGGCAACGGTGATCTTGCGTATCGTGCCGGGCGACTCATAGCGGAAATCGGTGAAGGGTGCCTTCGGCGCGGGCCAGTTGCCGGGGACCATTGCGTCGCTGGCCGCGGCCTTGGCGGATGTCTGGGGGGTGGCAGTATCGAGTGACTGCAGGTAAGTCACCAATTGCCAGCGCTGTTGCTCAGGCAGGCTACCCCAGGCAGGCATGCCGTTGTTCACGCTGCCGTTGGTGATAAACCAGAACAGGGCTCCCGCGCTCGCCCGCTTTACCTGCGCGGTAGCCAATGCCGGCACGTTGCCATTGCCTTGTGCTGCGGCGCCGTGACAACTCGCGCAGTCCGTCGCATAGAGTGTCTTGCCCGCCGCGATGGATGCTGGTTGACCGGCGTAGGGGTTTTTAGCAGCGGCTGCTGCAGGCGGGGCGTTTTGAAAGGTAGCTGCACTTTCCTGCCCCAGCACATGGGTAGGAACGGCCAAGCCAAGGGCGAATGCGGTAGCCAGTGACAGGTAGGTGGCGCATGACCGGATCGGATACAACGTCGCTTTCATGGCAGTGGGTTCCATGGGGAGGCCGCAACCGACGAAAGTAGTCCCACATCGAGCAGGGTTCAAATGAATATTTTGATACGATCGGTCATCCGCCGATGCAGCGAGTTGGCCGTCCAAGATGAGGAAACGCGTGCCTCCGGTGTTTGGCGAAGTGTTGCCGCGAACCTTTTTCGCGGCGGACGCGTCCGTCGTTGCACCGCGCCTGCTCAACAAGGTCATCGCAACGGCCGACGGCCGGGCAGGGCGTATCGTCGAGGTTGAGGCCTATGAAGGCGCCACCGACGAGGCGGCTCATACATTTCGCGGAAAGACTGCGCGCAATGCGGTGATGTTTGGCCCTCCGGGCCATCTCTACGTCTATTTTTCCTATGGCGTACATTGGTGCGGCAATATTGTCTGCGCGCAGGAGGGGACAGGTTCGGCTGTGCTCCTGCGGGCGTTGGAACCGATTGCCGGGCTCGATGGCATGCGCGTTGCACGTGGGCCTCGTATCGCCGATCGTGATCTTTGTCGTGGCCCGGGACGCCTGGCGCAGGCCTTGGGCATGACAGGTGCCGACACCGGCATGGACGTGCTTGCGGCGGCCTCGCGGATACAGGTCGTCGACGACGGCGTGCCGCCACCGGAAGTACTCCACGGGTTGCCGCGTATCGGCATCAGCAAGTCCGTTGCATTGCCCTGGCGATGGATCGTGCCGGGCAACCGTTTCGTCTCGCGTGGCCCCGGCAAGTCGACGGTTTAGCTCGCCCGGATGGCGTGCAGCGCCGGATCTTCACGGATACTTTTCGGCGGCGCTCGTAGCGTGCGCGGCTGGGAGAAATACTCGAGAGTATGGCCTGGTGTCGAGCGCCCTCGATCACGACGCGCCGCCGCTGCCACCTATCAGCATTTTGCATCGCACCCGGGAATCTATGAGCTCTGTCCAGTCACCCCCGCATCTACCGCACGCGCTCAGCTTTCTCGCCGGTGGTGGCGAGACCGGTGACATCATTCGCGCCTACGATTGGTCGTCCAGTGCGCTGGGCCCGGCCGAACATTGGCCGCAGAGCCTGAAGACGGCCGTGCGCATCATGCTGACTTCGCGGCAGCCGATCTGGATCGGCTGGGGCGAAGAACTCATTTATCTCTATAACGATGCCTATCGGTCGATCATCGGCGGCAAGCATCCCTGGGCTATCGGGCGTCCGACACGCGAGGTCTGGGGCGAAATATGGGGCGACATCGGGCCCTTGCTCGATACCGCCATGGGGGGTATCGAAGGCACGTATGTGGAGGAGCAGCTCCTGATCATGGAGCGCAACGGCTACCAGGAAGAGACCTACTACACATTTTCGTATAGCCCCATTCCGGGTGACGATGGCAGGCCGGGAGGCATCATCTGTGCGAACACGGATGATACCCAGCGCAAGATCGGCAAGCGTCAAGTCACCTTGCTGCGCGAACTGGCGGCAAGCACGGTCGATGTGCATTCGTGGCAACGTGTTTGCTCACACAGCGTGGCGGCGTTGGCGAACAATCCCCACGACCTGACATTCGCATTGCTGTATCTGCGCGAGCATGCAGGAACACAGCTGCAGCTCGTCGGGCAGATGGGCCTGCCCGAAGGGCACGAAGCAGCGCCATCGGTACTCGACGTGGATCGATATGCGGTCTGGCCGGTAGCCGATGTATTGGCAGATCAGCAGCCACGCGTCATCGAGGGGACGATCGAACGTTTTTCCCTGCCGGTGGGTCTCGGTGCCTGGCAGCGCGCTTCCGATTATGCGGCGATGGTGGCGATACCGGCCAGACGTGAAAGCGAGCGCGATGGTGTGCTGGTCGTGGGCCTCAATCCGTATCGCTTGTTCAACGAGAACTATCAGGAATTTCTGTCCCTGGTCGCGGGGCAGATCGCCGATGCCCTGGCCAGCGCGAGTGCCTATGAGCGCGAACGTCGTCGCGTACAGGCGCTTGATGAACTGCATCGCGCCAAGACCACCTTCTTTTCCAATGTAAGCCACGAGTTTCGCACGCCGCTCACCTTGATGCTTGGACCGCTGGAAGACGTATTGAGCGAGCAGCAGTTGACGGTTGCCACTCGCAAGCAGGTGGAGTTGGCTCATCGCAACGGTGCACGCTTGTTGCGGTTGGTCAACAGCCTGCTGGATTTCTCCCGCATCGAAGCCGGTCGCGTACGCGCTGCCTATCGCGCCACCGATATCGCTGCCTATAGCGCGGAGCTGGCCTCCAATTTTCGCGCCGCGATCGAGCGGGCCGGCTTGAGGTTGGAGCTGCGGTGCGAGTCGTTGCCGTGTCCGGCATATATCGATCACGAGATGTGGGAGAAGATCCTGCTCAATCTGCTGTCCAATGCGTTCAAGTTTACGCTGGAAGGCAGTATTGCTGTTGTCGTCGAGCTATCTGCCGATGGTGAGTCGGTATCTATCAGCGTGCGCGATACAGGTGTGGGTATTCCCGCGCAGGAACTGCCACACCTGTTCGAGCGCTTTCATCGAGTGCAAGGGCAACGCAGCCGCTCGATCGAGGGCTCGGGCATCGGTCTGGCGCTGGTGCATGAGTTGGTCAAGCTGCATGGTGGCGAGGTGCATTGCCAAAGCACCGTTGGCGTAGGCACTACGTTGACCGTCAGGCTTCCCTTGGGGCGTGCGCACTTGCCGGCGGACCAGGTTCAGGAAGACACCATCGGGGTGCCGCTGGCCATACGCGCGCAGGGATATGTCGATGAAGCCCTGCGGTGGACATCCGATGTTCCGCCGGATGCCGGGATGCCGTTGCTGGACGAGATGGGCTCTTCGTTCGTGGCCGGCATCGCGGCCGAGACGCGCAAGCGCGTGCTGCTGGCCGATGACAATGCCGACATGCGTGAATACATGAAGCGTCTTATGAGTGGGCATTGGGACGTCGAGGCGGTCGCTGACGGTGAAGCTGCGTTGCAGGCGATGCGTGCGCGCGTGCCCGATCTTGTGCTGACGGACGTAATGATGCCGCGCCTGGATGGCTTTGGGCTGCTCAATGCCATCCGTGGCGACGAGGCCCTGCGCGAGGTGCCGGTGGTGATGATTTCCGCGCGCGCGGGTGAAGAAGCGCGCGTCGAAGGCCTGGATGCAGGCGCCGACGATTACCTCACCAAGCCATTTTCGGCCCGTGAGCTGATGGCACGCGTGCGTTCCAATCTGGAGTTGGCGCGGATTCGTGGCGAGGCCAAGGCGGCTATCCGCCAGCGTACCGCGCAGTTCGAAGCCTTGCTCAGCCAGGCGCCGCTAGGCGTGTATCTGCTCGATGCGGATTTCCGTATCAAGGAGATCAACCCCGCGGCGCGCCCGGCGTTCGGGGATATTTCCGAGCTTGTCGGTCGCGACTTTGTCGACGTCATACACCAGCTCTGGCCCCAGGCCTACGCGGATGAAGTGGTCGCCCTATTCCGGCGTACCCTGGAAACCGGCGAGCCGTACCATACGCCGGAACGTGCCGAGGTTCGGCGCGATACCGGCGTCACCGAGTACTACGAATGGCTGGTCAGCCGGCTGCCCCTGCCGGGTGGCGGCTACGGCATCGTGTGCTATTTCCGTGACGTCTCGGCGCAAGTACAGGCACGTCAGGCGATCGCTCGTTCGGAAGAAATTCTGCGCGATCTCAATGTCCGGCTGGAGGAACGCGTCACCGAGGAGATCGCCAAGCGCAGCAAGGCGGAGGATGCCTTGCGCCAGGCACAGAAGATGGAGGCCGTTGGCCAGCTCACCGGGGGCGTGGCGCATGACTTCAATAATCTGCTGACTGTCATTATCGGTGGGCTGGAAACCATCCAGCGCAGCAAGCCCGAAGATGAGGTCCGTCGCATGCGTGCGCTGGATATGGCGTTCAAGGGCGCACAACGTGCCGCCAGCCTCACCAGCCGGCTGCTGGCCTTTTCGCGGCGGCAGCCGCTGGAACCCAAGCCGCTGGACCTCAATGTGCTCGTGCGCGATATGACCGAACTGCTGCATCGCACCCTGGGTGAGCAGATTGAGCTGGAAGGTGTGCTCGCTCCGCGGCTATGGCGCATCGAGGCGGATCGCAACCAGCTGGAAAGCGCCATCATCAATCTGGCCGTCAACGCTCGCGATGCTATGCCCGAGGGCGGCAAGCTGACCATCGAAACGGCCAACACCGCGCTGGATGAGAGCTATGCGGCGATCGATACCGAAGTCATCCCGGGGCAGTACGTCGTGGTGGCGGTCAGCGACACGGGCGAGGGCATGCCCAGGGAGATTCTGGCGCGGGCGTTCGAGCCGTTTTTCACCACCAAGGAGGTCGGCCGCGGTACCGGCCTCGGGCTCAGCATGATCTATGGCTTCGTCAAGCAATCGGGTGGCCATGTCTCGATCTATAGCGAGGAGCATCAAGGCACAACCGTGAAGATGTATTTCCCGCGCAATCTGGATCCGGCGCTGGATGTCGTGTTCGAAGACGTCAAGGCGGTACCTGGCGCCAGCGCCGAGGAGGTCGTGCTGATCGTCGAGGACAACGAGGAAGTTCGCGCATACAGCGTGATGGTGCTTTCCGAACTGGGCTATCGCGTGGTCGAGGCCGCCGACGCCGAACAGGCCTTGGCCATCATAAACAGCAAGCAACGCCTGGATCTGCTCTTTACCGATGTCGTGCTGCCGGGCAAAAGCGGCAGGGTCATTGCGGACGAGGCACAGGCGCTGCGGCCGGACCTCAAGGTGCTCTTCACTACCGGTTACTCACGCAATGCCATCGTGCACCACGGCAGGCTGGATGCGGGTGTCCAGTTGATATCCAAGCCTTTCACCTTCGAGCAGCTTGCAACGCGCGTGCGTGACGTGCTCGATCGTTGAAAGAGGCGGTGTTCGTGTTTCTGTGATCTCGGAGGTGCGACATGTTGGTTGATAGAAATGCCTATGCCATCGTGGCAGTGCGGGACATCGAGCGTTCGCGCCATTTCTATGCGGAGGTGCTTGGGCTCGAACTCCTGAAGAGCTCCGATGCGGTGCTCAATTTCAAGACGGGCGATACCCGGTTGACTGTCTATCGCTCGCAGGAGGCAGGCAGCAATCGTGCCAATGCGGTGGTATGGGGGTGTGGCGAGGATATTGATCGCATCGTGGCGGATCTTGAAGCCAAGGGTGTCGTGTTCGAGCACTATCCAGGCATTGGTGACTCCCGGATGCAAGGCAATATCCATGTTGCTGGCGATGCAAAGCTGGTCTGGTTCAAAGACCCGGATGGAAACATCCTGCATCTGAATAACTTCTAGCATTCTCGCCTCGCTTCTTGCGCCCTTTCACCTCAACCCTCTCCCCTGGTTTTGCCGAAGAAGAGGGCTGGGGGGAGAGGGGCGTGCGGGAAGGAGGCAAAGCGCGGAAGCCAAGCGGCTAGATACTTACTTTCCCTCACTCGTCCCAAGCTCAGACAACATGTAAATGTCATTTGCCTCCAGCACTGCCTGCGGTGCCCCACCGCGTACCGCGGCAAGCATCGCCCGCCCGACCCGCTCGGTGGTGAGCATGCGCGGGGCAACCGCGCGCATGAGGGGAAAGAAGGGCCGCATGATGGTGTAGAAGGTCTGGTACAAACCCGTTTTTGAACGCGCGCCGTGCATCGGCTGGATGATCCCCGGGCGGAACAGATACACCGCCTTGAAAGGCAGGCGCAGCAGTGCATTCTCGGTTCGACCTTTCACCCGTGCCCACATGCTTCGGCCTCGCTCGGTACTGTCCGTACCTGCGCCTGAGACATAGATAAAAGTCATGCCGGGATTTCCCGCGGCCAGGGTCTGGGCTGCCGATAGCGTCAGGTCGTAAGTGAGATGAGTGTATGCCATCTCATCCAGGCCGGCGGCGGAAACGCCCAGACAGAAAAAGCAGGCGTCATAGCCGGTCAAGTGGGCCTGGATGTCGCGGTAATCGAACAGGTCGGGTAGAACAATGCTGCGAAGCTTGAGATGGCTGGCGTCGAGCGGGGTGCGCCCGATGGTGACGATTTCGTCTACGTCGTGGGCGAGAAGGCATTCGCGCAATACGCCCTGGCCGACCATACCGGTGGCGCCGAACAAGATGACTTTCATGGTAAGGATGACCGGAGCGGGCGGATGAAAGGGGGTGACGAACCCCTCTCGCGATCGGTTCGCGATAACGAAGATAACGGCCATCCTTTGGCTCTTCAGGTGGACATGGATGCCGCCGGCGTCAGCCGAGCGGCATCCATGCGCCTTGCTCCATTGTCGTCGTGCGTGTGTATCAGCGCCGACGAGCTGTCTTGCGGGTTGCCTTCTTCACGGCGCGCTTGGCGGTCCGCTTTCTGGCAGTGGTCTTCTTGGCAGTGGACCGTTTTGTTGCTTTCTTGGTGGCCCGTTTCGTGGCCTTTTTGGCAGCTTTTTTAGCTGCTGGACGCTTTGTTGCAGTCTTGCGCGTCGCTTTACGTGCGGTCTTTCTTACGGTTTTCTTAGCCGCCTTGCGTGCAGTTTTACGCACGGTTTTCTTCGCGGCTGCCTTTCTCACGGTTTTCCTGACTGCTTTCTTCGCGGCTTTTTTTGCCGTGGTTTTACGCGTCGCCTTTTTGGCGGCTTTCTTTGCAGTAGCTTTCTTTGCCGTGGCCATGGTTAACCCCATGTCGATGAGCCTTCGCTGCACCGCGCAGCGGTTGGCGTTCGGATAATGCCATTCGTTTACTTGACAAGCTAGTGTTAGCGTTTACAAGTTAACCTCCATTAATTGATCGAACATCGCCAGCGGGACGCCAAAGCGATTATCGGAGGGTACGAAATGAAGTTTCTGATGATGATTTACAGCGACGACAATCTGCTTGATGCCCTGCCCGCTGGGGAGTTCGACAGCATGATGCGTGGTTGCCTCCAGCATGCCGACGAGCTGCGCGCGGACGGGTATTTGCTCGATTCGCAGCAGTTGGAAGCACCGGTGCAATCGAAGTCCCTGCGTATCCGTGGTGACAAGGTCGCGGTGCTCGATGGTCCGTTTGCGGAAACCAAGGAGTACCTGGCCGGGTTCAACCTGATCGAAGCCGATAGCCTCGACGAGGCTGTGAAGATTGCGTCAGAGTTTCCCTGGATACGCACCGGTTGTATCGAGATTCGGCCAATACGTGACATGGCCAAGGTCCGTGACCGCGTTGGCGCCTGAGGCGCCGGCGTCCCGCTCAGTGGGTGCGCCTGTTGGGCTCGATCCCTTCCGATTCGACCACCATGTCGAGCACGTAGGCCATCGATGGCGCGTCGGCGGGGACGTTCTGCAGGTGGTAACGCTTGACGCGTAGCACGTTGCGAATGCCCGCTTCGTGTGTGTAACCCTCGATGTCCTGATACAGCGGTTGCCATGGCCCGGGCTGCCCGTTCACGGTGCCGTCTGCGTTGTAATGCCGCTCGCGAACCTGGAGACACTGCATGTTGGGGATCAGGGGATGAGAACAGGGCTTGGTATTCGCTGCGACTTCCAGGAACACGGTTTCGCCTTCGCTGCCATAGCGTGTCTGCGCAGTGGGATGGCCTTGAAAGATCAGGGTGTCCCCTGACGCCGTGATCAATTGAAGGTGGGGCGCGGCGCCGGTATCGGCGATCGAAAAGCGAAGTTCGTCGCGCAGGCGGGCGCTGATGGCATCGTCCTGGGCGGCAAGCTTCGGATCCGGGCAGGCCATGAGTGTCTGCATCGCGGGGCCGACTGACAGCCGGTCGCTCTTGACGCTATACGAGCTGCCGATGCGGTTACAGCCGTTCGTCACGCTGAGGCGGCCGGCGGAAAAATCCAGCTGCAATGGCGCATCCGCACGCGCAAACAGGGAGCCGATACGTGTGCCGCCCTTGTCCTGAGCTTGCTGGAGCACCCAGTGATAGCGAGGCAGCTGCGAGCTGTCGGACGCGGAGTTGTCGCGGTTATTCGCTGGCGTGGCCGCGCAGGCGGCCAGGAGAAATGGCAGGAGAATCAGTGGGTACTTCACGATGGAACTCCATGGGCAGGGCGCTAACGATGCACGTGTATCGATGCCGGCAGCGGGAGTGAGCATCCAGAGGCGAAAGACCAAGACGCATGGCGCGGCACCTTAGGTGCCCTTGCGCCTCGCTCCTGGACACTCTTTACTCCGGGACAAGGGGCTAGGCAATCTCTTCACGCGCCCCATCCACCGGCAGATCGAACCCGCACCACAACGCGATCTCGGCTTTCAGTACGGCCAGTTGCAGAGGCTTGATCAACACGCCATCCATGCCGCATTCCATGCAGGCCATCTTGTGCACCGCGTTGCTGCTGGCGGATATGGCGAGGACCGGCGTATGGCGATGCAACTGGATTTCACGCATGCGGATCTGTCGCGTGACTTCGTAGCCGGCCATGTCCGGGAGGTCGCAATCGAGCAGGACCAGATCGAATGAGTGCTGCTTGAGCATGTCCAGGGCGGTGCAACCGTTTTCGGCAGTGAAAACTCGGCATTGCAGGCTGCGAAGCTGTTGCTCGATCACGAATCGATTGGCCGGGTGGTCCTCTATGAGCAGGATCGATGGGCGGTGTGCTCTATCGATCGGCTCGACCGTGAGCTCGGCCGGCATGGGCGGCTGTCGCGGTTCGATATACAGATCGGCTGCGTCGACGATGGTGACGGGTATCGTAAAGCTTACCGTGGTGCCCTGGCCAAGCTCGCTCGTCAGGGCAATCGTGCCGCCCATCAGTTCGACCAACTGGCGGCAGATATTGAGGCCCAGGCCGGTACCGCCATAGCGGCGCTGAATCGAGCTGTCGGCTTGTATATAGGCCTGGAAAAGCTGATTTCGCCGGTTTGCTGCAATGCCGATACCCGTGTCCTTGACACGTACCGTCAGTTGGGCGGGCAGCTCGGTACCTTCGCGTGGGTGCACCGTCATTTCCAGCGTGATGCTGCCGCGGGCGGTGAATTTGATGGCATTGGAGAGCAGGTTGATCAAGACCTGTTGCAGGCGGGTCGGGTCGGTCATGACCGTATGACCGGCTTGCAGGTTCAGGTCGACATGTACGGGAATGCGCTTTTCGTTTGCCTTGTGCAGGACCACGTTGACGATGTCGTCGGCGACTTTCTGCAGGTTGACCGGTAGCCGCTCCAGCTTCAGGCCGTTGACTTCGAGTTTTGAGATGTCCAGCACGTTGTCGATCAGGCGCAGCAGCGCATCGGCCGAGGCGGTAGCCGTATCGATGATTTTCGTCTGGTGGGCATCGAGCCGGGTAGAACGCAACAACTCGACGGCGGAGAGCAAGGCGCTGGTGGGTAGGCGGATTTCGTGGCTCATCGTAGCCAGGAACTGCGCTTTCTCGCGTTCGCTACGGATCGCTCGATGGCGGTCGCGGCGAGCAAAGAAGTACAGCATGACGAGCAGGAAGAGCGCCGCGCTGATGCCGATAAAAGCGGGTGAGTAAAAACGAAACAGTACCGTCCACGATGGCGCGCCGTAGTCGGAATCGATCATCCAGTGCTCCATCATGTCGTCGGTCTGCTTGGCAGTCAGTGTGGCCAGTGACTTATCGATGACGGAACGCAGTTCGGGTTCGTCGTCGCGCACCCGCATGCGTACATTGAGTAGCGCGTCGTTGACGGTTCCGGAGACATGGAGGTTGTTGTAAGCGCCGCGGCGCCATAGGGGCATCAGCAAGGCGTCGACATCGATGGCGGCATCGGCCACGCCACTGGCGACGGCTTGCAGCTCCTGCTCAGGCGACGACATCGGCAGCAGCACGATGCCCGGGTATCGCTCTTTCAGCAGGCGGTGCATGATGCCGTGCTCGCGTACCGCAACGCGTTGTCCCTGAAGCCGGTCGAGATCATAGATGGCCGGCATGGAGTCGCGCGTGATGATGACCGCCGTGCCGACAAAGTAGGGCGCGCTGAGCATCTGGCTCGGCATGCCGCTGGCGTCGGCGCCATTGTTCTGCGCGGTTACCACGGGAAGCAGGTCGAGTGAGCCTTTGGCAAGCGCGGCGCGCGCCTGGTTGATATCCGACTCAAGCACCGGCCGGAATGTCAGGCCGCTGATTTTGGATATCGCGCCGAGGTATTCCAGCGACAGCCCGGAAACCTTGCCGCGGTGAACGCTTTCGAAGGGTTGCCAGTCCGGGTAGCCGGCGAATTCGATCACCGGATGATCGCGTATCCACTGGCGTTCGTGCTCGGTAAACAGGGTCGATTCAGTGGCCATAGCCAGCGGCGCCATGAACAGGCCAAGTGCGACGAGCAGGTTGACGATGGGACGGATCATGGCAAATTCCAGTGTTCGTGGCAGGCGCAGTCAGTCACGACGCGGCTTGCGCGGCAGCTTTCCTTATCAAGGTCTGGCGAGGCATGCCCTTCAGGGCATGGCAATGTGTTGATCGGCGCTCTGCCGCCTGGTAGCTACGTGGTCTTTCCGGCAGCGCTGGTTCAGAGGGACCTATTTCGACCCCTAGTATCGGTGCGCCCCGCCATGAAGTATTTAGAAGGTGTACGAAAAACATCCCCCCAGATGCGTTGTGCGGCTACGATAGTGCCTGGAGAATGCGAGCAGCGACATGGCGATGTACCGGCATCGCTGGCGTGGCAATAGGTAGGTTTCCACCAAGGCGCAGCGGGTCCAGGCGACTCTTCAGCGAAGCCGGCGGAAACTGGGAAAGGAGTGGACTGACATGGTGGTTCGAGGCTCGGCACGTAGTGCGGGTGGGTACGCACGCGGAGCCGATGGCACTGGTCATAGAGGGGAGGGTGTCATGTCCGGTTCGCTCATTGCGCCCCTGCGATTGATGTTGCTGGACGACCATGAGGTCGTTCGCCGCGGGCTGGAGATTTTGCTCGCCCAGGAGACGTATTTCGAGATCGCCGGCAGTTTCACCACCAGCCAGGAGCTATTTGCGGCGCTGCAAAAAGAACGCGCAGATGTACTGGTGGTCGACTATTCGTTGGGCCCGGCGGAGGTCGATGGCCTGAATCTCATCCGTGCGCTCAAGGTCCGCTTTCCGCACGAAAAGATCCTGGTGGTCTCTGCGCACTACAACACCGCGACGGTGGCGCTGGCGATGAAAGCCGGCGCCAAGGGCTTTGTCGGCAAGGCGCAGGGGCATAGCGAGCTGGTGACGGCTATCCGCGCCGTGGCAATGGGCAAGACCTACCTGAGTCCGGAGATGGCGTTCGAGATCGCAGGCGGCCGGGAGAGCACGTCGCTTTTGACCGACGAGCGCGCGTTGACCGACGACGTCAAGTTGTCGCCGCGCGAGCGAGAGGTATTGCGCTGTTATCTCGATGGCATGTCGGTCAGCCAGATCGCGGCAAAATTCTCCCGCAGCATCACCACGATCAGCGCACAGAAGAGCGCTGCCTTTCGCAAGCTGGGCATTCGTACAGATAGCGAGCTTTTCAAAATCCGGCATCTGTTGGAAGGAAAATGAACGCGCGTTGCGCAGCTGCGCTGCACTGGCTGTTCTGGCTGGCAAGTGCGGCGCTGTTCCCCGTGTGCGTCTATGCCGGCCCGGCTTTTTCCGTTAAAGAGCAACAGTGGATCAAGGACCATCCGGTGGTCCGTATCGCCACCGACAGCCGTCTGGCACCGCTCGAATACGTCGAGAACGGAAGGTACAAAGGGCTGGTCGCCGACTATCTGGCAGCCGTGGCGCGATTTTCCGGGCTGAGGTTCGAGCTCGTGCCGACCGATGACTGGCGCGAGGCACAACAGGCATTTCTGGCAGGCAAGGTCGACCTGTTTCCCAATGCCATTCCTTTGCGCGTGGATGCGCAGGTGCGCGAGCGGCTGTTGTTCACCGAGCCGTATTTTTCCTCGCCCAGGATTATCGTCACACGCTCGAGCCAGCCGGTCATACTCAATCCTCGGGAGCTCGACGGCAAGATCGTGGCCATTCGGGGCGGCGGCTCCGGCGAACTCGAGTTCGCCGACCGGTTTCCCGGGGTCCAACCGGTTTATATCGCGCAACCCAGCGATGGGCTGGATATGGTGTTGAGCGGGAAGGCTTACGCGTTGGTCGGCAGTGAAGCGGTTTATCTTCCCCTGCTACGTCGAGGCTATGCCGGTCGTTTGGGCGTGTCGGGCGTACTGAACGATATGCCGTTGATCATATCCATGGGGGTCAGCAAGGACGAGCCGCTGCTCTATTCGATCGTATCCAAATCGTTGGCGGCCCTTTCCGCAAACGATACCGACCTTATCTACGAGCGTTGGGCCAAGGTGGCCGACTATGGCGAGCCGAGCCTGGGTTCGCTGATCAGCTATCGCAAGACCGAATTGACCCTGCTGGCGATCGGTATCCTGCTGCTGGCCTGGTTTGCCTGGCGGGCTCACGTTGCGCGACGGCAAGCGCAGGCGAGCGAGCTGGCCAAGTCGCGCTTCCTGGCGGTCATGAGTCATGAAATCCGCACGCCGATGAACGCGATTCTTGCGTCTATCGAAATGCTGCAGAATTCGTTGAACGACCAGCATAACCGCAAGCTTGCACATACCGCATCCACAGCCGCCGAATCGTTACTCGATCTGCTTGACGACGTACTCGACCTGTCCAAGCTCGATGCGCATCGCCTTGAACTGGAGCTGCTTCCGACCGACATCGGCCTGCTCGTACGCAAGGTTGTGGGAGTCGCGCAGATCAAGGCGAACGACAAATCGCTGCCCATTCGCGCCATGATTGAAAATCCCGGCGTCGATTACGCGATGGTCGACCCCACCCGCGTGCGGCAGGTGCTGACGAACCTGATCAGCAACGCCGTGAAATTCACCCAGCGCGGCAGTATCGATGTCACCGTGCGGGTTGATCGCGGTGAGCAGGGGCGGGGTATCGTCAGCGGGCGGGTTTCCGATACGGGTATCGGTATCGCGCAGGCGCAGCAGAAAGGATTGTTCGATGCTTATGCGCAGGCCGATACCACGACGACCCGCAAATACGGCGGCACCGGCCTGGGATTGACTATCTGCCGCGAATTGATGGAGTTGATGGGCGGCACGATTGCGCTGCGCAGTGAAGAGGGCGTCGGGACGACCGTGAGTTTCACCTTGCCGGTAACTCTGGTTACCCGGCCGTCCGAGGTCGGACATCCGGAAGGTGCCGCCGAGGTTGCGCACGACTTTTCCTTGAGTGATGGCGTAGTACTCGTAGTCGAGGATCATCCTCAGAATCGCTTTATTCTTGCCGAGCAGATGCGCAGCCTGGGCGTGCGAACCGAGCTTGTGGCCGATGGGCGCGCGGCATTGGCCGCCATCGAAGACCCATCCATCCAACTGGTGCTGATGGATTGCCATATGCCGGAAATGGACGGCTATGAAGCGACGAGGCTGATACGTCAGCGAGAAGCACGGCTGGATTTGCCGCACGTGCCAATCATCGCCATATCGGCGGCGACGGACGCCAGCCATCTTGAAAAATGCGTGGCCAGCGGTATGGATGGGGTGCTGAAAAAGCCGCTTCGCCTGGATGAGTTGCGAAGCATGCTCGGGCTTTGGTTGCCCAGCACGCCGGCGGTTCCTCTTACCGAGCAGGGGAAAGTATCTCCAGCGGAGGGGGGGCGGGCGGTCGATCCACTGCAGCACGTCGACCTGCATGCCCTCTACCGGCAATCGATTGAGGAAGACGATGCCGCGCTGGACTCGGCTTTTGCCGAGCAAGATCGCGATCATGTCGCGCATTTTGCGCATCGGCTCAAGGGGGCAGCCTTGATGGTCCAGGCCCAGGCGATGGCCGGATATGCAGAGACGATCGAGATGATTGCCAGATCTGACGCGCCATTGAGCGAGGCGGAGGTGGCACTGGCTTCGCTGCAGAAAGAAGTCTCACGCTGGCTCGCGGCGAGCGGCACATCGGGCTGATGCCTCGGGTTGGCAGGAAATTTACTTGTCCTGCTTCATGTTTTTACGATCTCGCCGTGGAAGCTTGCGATTTGGGCTGTTTGCCTTGCTATATTCGGCGGGTCGGCCGTTGCGGGCCGCTGTGGTGAAGAAGCATGAGTTATCAGGGACAGTTGAGCGCGTTGTCTTCGCAGGCATTGCGCGTCATCGTGCTCGAAGACGATCCGTTGCTGCGAGAGCGCATCCTGCTGCCTGGTCTTGCCGATCATGGCTTTCGGGTTACCGGTAGCGGTACCGCAGCCGAGCTCTACCGCAAGATGCTGGCTCAGCGTTTCGATATCGCCGTACTCGACATCGGCTTGCCCGACGAGGATGGTCTGACCGTGGCGCGTCATCTGCGCAGCATTTCCAGCATCGGAATCGTCATGCTGAGTGCGAGCCAGGCGCGCACCGATCGCATTCAGGCGATGACCGACGGCGCCGACATGTTTCTGTCCAAGCCGATCGACATCGAGCTGCTGGCCGCCAGTCTCTACAGCCTGATGCGCCGCGTGCAGGGCGTGGCGACATCGCAAGCTGCGCCCAAGCCGGTCGCGGCGACGCCAACACCGTCGCGCGGGTGGCATCTGGAAACCGATGGCTGGTGCCTGCTTTCGCCTCGCGGCGCGGTTATCGCGCTGTCCGTGCCGGAACGGTGTGTCATGCAGCAGTTGATAGCCAGGCAGGGCATTCCCGTTTCGCGCGGCGAGCTGATCTCCGCGTTATCGCAAGACACCTATGAATTTGACCCGCACCGATTGGAGATGCTGGTTTATCGCTTGCGCCGCAAGGCGAATGAACAGACGGGAGAAACGTTGCCTTTGCTTACTGCGCGCGGGTCAGGCTATGTGTTTGCCAGGGGCGCGTCGGAAGTCGAGTTGGCCCTCTGATCGTGTAGCCGGTTTATTCAACCAGCGGCAAACGGATCATGAAGGTGGTGCCACGATCGGGCGCGCTCCTGGCTTCGATCTGGCCGTTGGCCTCCTCGACCAGGTCGCGCACGACACTCAGCCCGAGTCCGGTACCTTCGCCGGGTGCCTTGGTGGTGTAGAAGGGCTCGAATATCCGCGCGAGCACGCAGTCGCTCATGCCGCTGCCATTGTCGATCAGTTGGATCGCGGCGAAGCGTTCGTCCGCGTCGCTATCCATCGCAATGGTGAAAATACCCCCATTTTTCATGGCGTCGCGTGCATTGGCTGCGATATTGAGCACCATCAGCTCAAACTGGCCTCGGTCCATGCGCACGCGCAGTGCACGCGCGGAGGCATCCTCGATGCGCAGGCGAATGCCGCGACCGAATAGCTGGCGCAGCATTGGCGTGAGTTCGTGCAATGTCAGCGCGGCGTCGAATGTTTCGGGTGCGGGAACATCATTGCGGCTGAAGGAAAGCAGCTTGCGGCTGATGGCCGAGGCGCGTCGCGCTGCCAGCTCGACGCCTTCCAGCGCGTCCAGCAGAGCCGGCGTTCCGGAGTCGGCGAGTCGTTCGCGGCGTGCGGAAAAGCCGAGGATGACGCCAATGATGTTTTCGAAATCATGTGCTACGCCGCTGGCGACGCGCCCGACGGCTTCCATTTTCTGTGCGTGCAGCAGCTTTGCCTGAGCACGCTCGCGCTCAGCCATCTCGTGTTGCAGTTGCTGGCCGCGCGCGTTGGATTCTTGCAGGCTTTCACGCAGCGCACTGACACAGCGATCGATGACCACGGTGATAACCAGATAGGTCATTACGATGGATGGCCCATTGCCGAAGGCATGTAGCGCCGGCTTGCCCATTTTTTCAAGCTGGATGGCATCCACCGTCATGCCAACAGCGAAGATCGCCAACTGGATGCCATAGATGGTCCACAGCGTACGGCGCCCCATGATCAGGCCTCCGACGATCAGGCTGAGTACTACGTTGCTTTGATCGAACATCAACATCGCAAAACCGATGGCTACGGCGGTAACGGCGGCAGTGAGCAAGAGCGCGCCTAGAAGCAGGCGAATTGCCAGGCCAAAGCGCCCCCGCCTGATCAGCCAGACGCCGGCCAGCGCAATGGCCGAGGTTGCCATGTCTGCGGCGAACAATGCGTCGCGACCCGGCCAGTGACTGATGCGCACTATCAGCAGGTGATAGGCCCAATTGAGCGGCAGCATTACTCCGATGAACAACAGTAGCGACTGCATCACCAGCGCATTGCGCCGATCCAGAGGGTCGGCGATCGGCGCGCTGTCGAGCCAGTGATAAAGGGGCGTCCCCAATCGACGTATCACAATCTTTTCCAGGCGATGCCTACGACAAAAAGTATTTGTCTCATTCATCCGCGACGCGAGCAAGCGTTAGCTCGCGTGATGTTTGGTGAGGTTGCGTGAGATTGGCGGCTTTTCGTTGGAAAGCGTGCGTGACTTGCCTTGTGCCGTTCGTGCATTTTCGCTGGACCGGAGAGCTTCGCATGAGGCTTCGAGGTTCACGCATTCGACGTCGGGGGGCGGCAATGAGTGACGGAGATACGCCATAGCCAGGCATGGCCTGCAGCTCGGCGTACTCAATCCATCCGTCAAGCTCTTTATGGGGAGTTACCGCAGTGAACAAGATTTACAGCAAGGTTTGGAACGCATCTTTGGGAACGCTGGTCGTCGCGTCGGAATTCGCGCGCGCCAATGGCAAGGGTGGTTCTGCACGCCGGATGCGTGCGATGGTGGCTGCTATCGCGCTTGCGGCGGGTCTTGCCGCCAGCGGCGTGCAGGCAGCCAGCGCGGATGTGACCAAGGAGAAAAAATCCACTGAGGTCCCATTACAGGGCGTGCCGGATGAAAACGGCAGCTATGCCGATGGCGGTGCCGTCGTAGCGGCACGCAACGCGACCGCGATCGGCAACAATGCACAGGCGATCGCCGACGGGAGCAGCGCGTTCGGTGCCAATGCACGCGCGAGCAAGACCAGCACTTCTGCCTTCGGCAGCAACGCGAACGCAGCGCAGACAAACGCTACTGCACTGGGCGCCAATACGCAGGCATTGCAAGCGACGGCGACCGCGGTCGGCTCCAATGCGCAGGCGCGCGCCAATGCGGCGACCGCGGTGGGTTACGACGCCCGGGTCACCGAAGCGGCGACCAATGGCACGGCGATCGGTTCACGCAGCCAGGCACTGGCGCAGAACGCTGTTGCACTGGGAGCAAACTCGATCGCCAACCGTGCGAATTCCGTATCGGTCGGCAATGTGGACAACGAGCGCCAGATCGTCAACGTGGCCGCTGGCACGCAGGCGTCCGATGCGGTGAACAAAGCGCAGCTCGATGCAATCGCCGCGGGCGTGTCGGATGCGCAGCATTACTTCAAGGCCAACGGGGCTGGTGATGGCAGTGACGATGCCGAAATCTCCGGCGATGGCGCGATCGCTGTCGGACGCAACTCACATGCAACCGCCAATGCCACCACGGCGATGGGCGCGGACAGCTACGCCTCGGGCCTGGGTAGTTCCGCGTTTGGTCAAGGCGCGTTGGCTTTTGGCGATGCGACGGTTGCGGTGGGACAAAGTGCCAAGGCTTTCGGTCTGGGCAATACCGCGCTGGGTGCCAGTGCATCAGCCGATGCCGACCAGGCAGCCACGGCTCTGGGTGCCCTGAGCGAAGCATCCGGCACCGGTTCGACGGCGGTAGGGGGCGCCGCTGTAGCGATAGGACCGGGCAGCCTGGCGGCGGGTTTCGGAGCGACAGCGGTCGGCGAGGCGAGTGTCGCTACCGGCGGATACAGTGTCGCCAAGGGTGATTTCAGTGTTGCCAGCGGCCATGACGCATGGGCGCTGGGCAACGGTTCGGTCTCGATCGGCGACACCGCAACGGCAGTGAACGACGGCTCGATCTCGATCGGACGCGGTACGGGCGCAGCTGGCTTGCGCACGGTGGCCGTGGGCGACCAGGCAGTCGCCGAAGCCGAAGGGGCGATAGCCATGGGTGGCGGTGCCAACGCGAATGGCCAACAGGGTCTGTCGCTGGGCGATCAAGCGGTGGCCGACGGCGACTACGCGACCTCGGTCGGCGGTACCAGCTACGCCAGCGGCACGGGGGCCACTTCGGTCGGCAATGGTGCGGTGAGCATCGGCGAACAGGCCACCGCAATGGGCTATGGCGCGCTGGCACAAGGCGACCAGACCATGGCGATTGGTGCGTCTTCCCAGGCTGCTGGCTTACATGCCATTGCGGTAGGTCGTGGCGCGCAATCGACCGCCGAACAGACGCTGGCGCTGGGGGATGGCGCCAACGCGTCGTACTACAACGCGATCGCACTGGGTAGCAATGCGCAATCGAGCAGCTGGGCATCGATGGCGATCGGGCTGGATGCTGTTGCCGATGGTGCGCGCACCATCGCGATCGGGCAGGGTTCGCATGCGTCAGAAATGGGCACGATCGCGCTGGGGTGGGGCAGCCAGTCCACGGGTATGTTCTCAACTGCCCTGGGCGGAGCCAGTTCGGCCATTGGCTGGAATACGCTCGCTGCAGGTGCCGGTGCGCAGGCCTTGGGCAATAACTCGACTGCCGTCGGTGCGGGTGCCGGCAGCAGCGGCTTCACGGTGGATGAGATCACCTCAGTCGGCTCCAATGCCTCGGCACGTTCCTTCCGCGGCAGCATTGTCGGTGCCGGCAGTTACATCGCCGATTGGGCGGAACGCAGCACGGTCGTGGGCGCGAACGCTTTCAGCTTCGATGCCAATGGCACGGCACTGGGCGAAAGCAGCGAAGTCGCCTATGGCGCGACCAACGCCGTGGCGTTGGGACAGGGCTCTTATGCCGACCGGGCAAATAGCGTATCGGTCGGTGCATCGGCGACGTGGACCGATGGCTACGGCGCCGAGCATCCGGCGATCCAGCGGCAGATCACCAATGTCGCCGCGGGCACCGAAGACACCGATGCGGTCAATGTCGGTCAGTTGAAAGATGCGACCGCCGCGTCGAGCCACTACTTCAAGGCCAACGGCAACGGACAGGGCAGCGACGATGCAGTCGCCGAAGGCGATTACGCCACGTCGGCAGGCTCGGGCAGTTATGCCGCCGGTAGCGGCGCCACGGCCTTCGGCAGCGGCGCCAATGCCATCGGCCAGATGAGCACGGCAACCGGTTACGGCGCACTTGCCCTGGCCGACAACAGTGTGGCGGTCGGCAGCGATGCGCAAGCGAACGGGCAGAGCAGCATTGCGCTGGGTGCCACGTCGGTCAGCAACGGTAGTGGTAGCGTGGCCATCGGTCCGAGTGCCGCAGCAAACGGTTTCGGCAGTGTTGCGATCGGTAATGGCGCTGCAGTCGACGGCCCGTTCGGCATGGCAGCGGGCATGTTTGCTCTGGCCAATGGTTGGCAAAGCACCGCATTGGGTGGCCTGTCGACGGCCGATGGCATGAATGCGACGGCGGTAGGTTCAGGCGCATGGGCTGATGGCATTTCGGCCTCGGCTATCGGCGCTGGCAGCCATGCCGGTATTTTCGGCACCGCTGTTGGCGCAGCCACGGTGGCGGGCGAAGGATCGGTCGCGTTGGGCGCGTCCAGCTTTGCGGACGATGGGGGCACCGCGCTGGGCTCCAACACCCAGGCCACGCAATACTCCACCGCAGTAGGCATGGAAAGCTGGGCCACTGGCACGCACGCCACGTCGCTGGGTTACAACAGCTACGGCCAGGGCGATAACTCCGTGGCGGTCGGTGATAACGCGTGGGCGACGGCAAACAACAGCACGACGATCGGTGCGGGCAGCCAGGCGATTGCCGAGAACAGCGTGGCCCTGGGCCAGGGGTCGAGCACGGGCGATCGGGCCAATACCGTTTCAGTCGGTGCGGCACAGGCCTGGACTGACACCTACGGCACTGTGCACGACGCGGTGAATCGCCAGGTCACCAATGTTGCCGATGGCACAGAAGCCAACGATGCCGTGAACAAGTCGCAGCTCGATGCCGTGGCGGATGCTTCGGCTGCGAGCACGCGCTACTTCAAGGCGACCGGTGTGGAAGACGGCAGTGACGATGCTGTCGCAGCCGGCAACCACAGCGTAGCGGCGGGTGCCACGGCTACCGCGATGGGCGACGGTTCGGTGGCGCTGGGTCACAGTGCGATCGGCAATGGCGCGCAGAGCGTTGCGTTGGGCGAGCAAGCACAGGCCGATAGCGACTATGCGACGGCTGTTGGCGGCAATAGCTATGCGGGTGGTGTCGGCTCGACCGCGCTCGGTAACGGCTCTACTGCGATCGGCGATCAAGCGACTTCGATCGGTTATGGCAGCAGCGTGGTCGGCAAGGACAGCGTGGCGATCGGCTCGTCCAGCGTCACCGGTACTAGCAGCATTGCCGCTGGCGTGGGCAACCAGGTCAACAGCGACGTCGCGGCTGCTTTCGGTGGTGCCAACTACATCGGTACGGGCTCGAGCGGCGCCACGGCGATCGGCTTCGCTGCGGCGATTGGCAATAACGCCATCAATTCCACGGCGATCGGCCTTCTGTCCAGTGTCGGCGATGGCTCGCAAAACGCCATTGCGATGGGCACCTTCTCGTCGGTGGGCGGTAGCGGCGCGACTGGTATCGGTGGCATGTACGTCGGCGTGGTCGACAATTCGATTGTTGCTCGCAACGTCGCGGTCAGTGGTGATTACTCGACGGCGCTAGGCGCTGGCGCGCAGGTTGTAGGCACGCAGGGTCTGGCCCTGGGTGCGGCCAGCACGGTGAACGCGAACAACGCCGTTGCCTTGGGCGCGCTGGCAGTAGCCGATCGGGACAACACCGTTTCCGTGGGCAGCGTCGGCAACGAGCGGCAGATTACCAATGTGAAGAGCGGCACGGCCGATACCGATGCTGTCAACGTGGCGCAGCTCAACAGCGCGATCGGCGATGTCGGCAGCGACCTCGCTGACGCGGTGAAGTACGACGATGCCAGTCACGGCCGGATCACGCTCGATGGTGCCAAGGGCACTGTGGTGAGCAATGTTGCCGCTGGCAAGCTAAGTGCGAGCAGCATGGACGCGATCAACGGTGGCCAGCTGTTCAACGCAGGCGACCAGATGGCACAGATGCTCGGCGGTGGTGCTGCCATGACGGCGACCGGCTTGATGGGGCCGATGTACAGCATCCAGGGTTCTACTTACTACAACGTGGGCGACGCCTTCAGTGCCGTCGACAGCAAGCTGGGCGAACTCGATCAACGTGTAGGTTCACTGGAGAGCGGCTCCGCAAGCGCGACCACAGCGTCAAGCGCCAGCCCGGTTCGCAGCATGGCTGCGGCTGCGGTGGAGACCGCTGCGGATGTTCCCGCGCCATCGCCCGCCGCGGCTCCGGTAGCCGCCGCTGCCGCGCCGGCGGTTGTCAGCAATGTGGCCGCAGGCACGGCGACAACCGACGCCGCCAACGTGGGCCAGGTGCAGGACGCGCTAGTCACGGCCAAGAACTATACCGATGCCACGGCGGCGCAGACCCTGGACCAGTCCAAGGCCTATACCGATCAGAAAACAGCCAACCTGGTGTCGAGCTCAGACTTCGATGCCTTCAAGTCGAACGTCGATTCACGGTTCAACGGCTTGAATACGCGCCTGAATCGCGTTGGCGCAATGGGCTCGGCGATGGCCGGCATGGCGGGCGCCATCGCCGCGGCGTCGGGCACCGACAACCGCGTCAGCGCAGCAGTCGGCGGCTATCACGGGCAAGGTGCGCTGGCGGTGGGTTACGCCCACCGTATTCCAGGCAATGGCGCGGTGTTGGTAGGGGGAACCGTCGCGGGGGGCGGCGAATCCAGCGGCACGGTCGGCGTCAGTTTCGGCTGGTAATGCGGGGTGCGCCTTTCCAGCCGAAAGGCGCACCCGTCGACTGGCATTACACGATCGCATCGGTCTCGCCGCTGCGGTCCATGCCGGGCGCGACGCATCGCCCGGTTACTCCTGGGCTCATCGGCCCATTTATCGATTACCTCTTTTGGGGAGCACCGAATGAAGTCGTTCCATTCCATCCGTCTTAGCGTTCTGGCCGCGTCACTGGTTTTGGCCATTCCCTCCATTCAAGCCGCCGATGCGCTACGCACGATGGCGCCGAAGATGACTGCGGTCGACACGCAATCGACAGTGAACTACAACCGTTTCATCGTTACCTATCGCGACGGCACGCGTGAACGCAGCAGTTCTGATGCCGCCTTGCAGAACGTCAACGCCGCGTTGGGCCGGGCCCGTCTCGACCGCGCCACGCGCAGCGCAAGCGGCCAGGCGATGGCACCACTGAAGTTGTCGCATCAACGCAGGCTCGCAACCGGTTCCGAACTCGTGCGCTCATCACGCAGGCTCACTGCGAGCGAGGCCAATGCACTGATGCAGCAGATTGCGGCCGATCCGGCGGTCGCTCATGTCGAGCCCGATCTGATGATGCATGCCGTGCGCGATATCGCCGCACCGAAGGCCAGCGTGACGCCACAGACATTCACGCCCGACGATCCGTACTACGCGCAGTATCAATGGCACTTCAGCAATGCCACGGGCGGTGCCAACATCAATAACGCCTGGGACCTGGCTGACGGAAGCGGTATCACCGTCGCGGTGATCGATACGGGCATAACCCAGCACGAAGATATCGATATGTCGTTGGCCGATGCCGGCTACGACTTCATCAGTGATGCCTTCGTGTCCGGCCGTGATACCGATGACCGCGTGCCGGGTGGCTGGGATCAGGGCGACTGGACCACGACCGAGCCCTATCTGAGCGAGTGCACTGATGCGAACAATCCGCCGGAGGACAGTAGCTGGCACGGTACGCATGTTTCGGGCACGGTGGCCGAACTGACCAACAATGGCGTTGGTATGGCCGGCGTCGCGCATCATGCCAAGGTATTGCCGGTGCGCGTGCTTGGCCATTGCGGTGGCTACAACTCCGATATCGCCGATGCGATCGTGTGGGCCTCGGGTGGCCATGTCGATGGCGTGCCGGACAATCAACATCCTGCGCAGGTCATCAATATGAGCCTGGGTGGCGGCGGCTCGTGCAGTGCTGATAGTGTCACTGCGCAGGCGATTGCCGGTGCGATCAGTCGCGGTACTACCGTGGTCGTAGCCGCTGGTAACAGCAATACCGACGTGTCGCAGTTCACCCCGGCCAGTTGCCCGGGTGTTATCGCGGTGGCGTCTAATGGCATTACCGGCAAGCGCGCGTTCTACTCGAACTACGGTTCGGGCATAACGATTTCATCACCCGGTGGCGGTGTCTATCCGAACGACGGCAGCAGCGGCACGCCGACCAACGATGGCTTCGTATGGTCTGCCATCAATGCCGGTACCACGGTGCCCGCCGATGCGACCTATGGAGGCATGGCGGGTACGTCGCAGGCTTCGCCGCATGTCGCCGGTACAGTTGCGCTGATTCTCAGTGCGACCAAGGAAGCCGGGCTGGATACGCCGACACCGGATGTGATCAAGGCGTTGTTGATAAGCACCGCGCGTCCGTTCCCGGCGGCACCGGATCGGCCCGTAGGCGCTGGCATCGTCAACGCCTACGCCGCCGTCAACAAGGCATTGGGCAATGACAATGGCGGTGGCGACGAACAGGCCATTCCCTTGAGCCGCGGCAGCGTGTTGTCTGGCCAGACCGGCGGCACCGGCGCAACCTTGCTGTATTCGATCGATGTGCCCGCTGGCGCGCGCAGCCTCAATATCCGCAGCTTCGGTGGCACCGGCGATGCAACGCTATACGTGAAAGCAGGTGAAGCACCCGGCATGCTTGGCGAAGGCGCCGACTTTACGTCGGACAAGCCGGGCAATAGTGAGGCGGTGGTGGTTGCAAGCCCCCGTGTGGCGACGTATTACATCCGTGTTGCCGCCAAGAGCGCGTTCGACAACGTGTCGGTGATGGCCACTTATACGGCCCCTTGATCGCGCGCGAAAAGCAACAAGGAATCCCGGCTTGTCCGGGATTCCTTGTTTTATCGGGCAGGGTCGCGCGATCAGGCGGGAACGTAGGTCAGCCTGATCACGCTTTCATCAATGAGATCGTGGGCTACCAGGCGGAGCAGTGGCCGCGGACCGGTGAAGAATGTTTTGCCGCTGCCAAGCACGATGGGGTGGATGTAGAGCTGATACTCATCGATAAGACCAGGGTCGGTCAGGCTTCCTGCCAGTTCTGGCCCCGCAATTTCGATATCCCCAACGAGTTGGGCCTTCAACTCACGTATCACCGCCTCGATGTCACCGGCGACAAGCGTGGCGTTGGGACCGACCGACTTCAGCGAGCGAGACACGACCCACTTCGGCTGACGCTGCCATACCGCCGCATACTCGCGTTCAGCCGCGTCCCAGTCAGGAAGGTCATCGTCCCAATAACGCATGACCTCGTACATACGACGACCGTACACCATGCCTGCCGAATCGCGTACCTGCTCTATGAAGTGACGGAAGAGCGCCGGACTTGGGGTCATCCCAAGATGATCGACGTAGCCGTCCAGAGACTGGTTCAATGCGAAGATGAGCTTTGCCATGATGCAAATCTCCACTCATGATTCTTCAAATGTTGTGCAGAAGCGATCCAAACCTTCGTCTGCAGCACCGCATGATCGGGTGCACAGCTATCGTGCAGCCGCCCCTCAACCATATCACCATGCGCACGGTTATCGCCTTGCCGCAGCTGCGGGAAAAGCACTGCATTCCGGTGGGCATCCGGTTTATGACGAGCAACGAATGTTCACCGGTGAGTAGCGAAACGATCTACAGCGCATGGCTAGCTGTATCGCGTGCGTTACGAGCGTAGCGTTCTTGCGCTATCTGCGCATGGTGCGCGGAATGGAGGTGTACGACATGGCTACGCAAAGAAAAGCAGCGCTGACCCTGGAAGGGATGATCGAGAAATACGGCATTATCGCGCTGGCCGCATTACGCAACCCGCAGTTATGGGAGGTAGTAGGCGGCGGTATTGGCGGCGGGATCCGTACGGGCATGAGCGCAGCGGCGAAGAAGCAACTGCATAGCGATCTCAATGCGGTCTACGGCGCATTGCTGCAGAACGCCAAGGCCGGCGACGCGATTTCCGGCGCGATCGCCGCGCAGGTCGCGATAGGCAAGGCCGCGCTGCACTGAGTGGTAGCGGCCTCGACCGCATATAAAAATCCCGACGCCGGGGAAGGCGTCGGGAAAGGCGTCGTCATTGAGGACGCGTGAGGAGACCATGAAGAAGGTCCGGGATAACGCTGCGTTGCACGCGCGACTGGTGCCTGAAGCCTGAGCCAGCCGCTGCAGCTTTCCACGGCACGTACAGTGCAGCGTCATTCCACAAGCTTGGACACGATTATCGCGCTGAGGTTCCCCGCATTCTTGCGAACAAAAAAAAGCCCCGCATGGCGGGGCTGGAACTCAAGCGGGGGCTGAGGAAAGTCGGACGATTGGGGAAATACGGGTTTAACGATCAATTAACGACGCAGCAGGGGCTGCCAATCCGGGTCGGGCTCTTCGCCGCGGGCTGGCGCACGTCCTGGTGCGCCAGCCACCTTGGCATCCACGGTCATCCCTGGCGCCGTCCCTGGTAAGTCATGAAATTCGGAGCGCATCGGGTTCTCCCAATCAGTGCAAGGCCAGTACCAGCAGGCCGAGCAGCAAGGCGCCGGCGGCCAGCGCCACGCGCAGCGGCTCGAAGGCGTGCAGTTCGGCGTTGGGATCGATTTCGGCGATGTCGTGCTTGCTCATGGGGATACGTCGGTGGGGGCTTGGTGCCTATGAAAGCGCCAGGCGCGGCGGATGGAAGGACGCAAGTCGGGCGTTCGAGCGACAGCATCTGACAAAACGCTGACAGCGTTCCCCTACAACTTGCGTGGGAGGCCTGCTCATAGCACCCTGACGGCCGTCACCTAGAGGAAACGCCGCCACATGGGCCGCAGCATTGCCATCGTCGAAGACGAACCCCTGATCCGCGCCAACTACGTCGAGGCACTTCATCGCTTCGGCTACGACACGCGCGGTTACGGTTCGCGCCAGGAGGCTTCGACCGCCTTCGCCATGCGCCTGCCCGAGCTGGTGATCATCGATATCGGCCTGGGCGACGAGCCCGAGGGCGGTTTCGATCTTTGCCGCGAGCTGCGCGCCAAGTCGGCCACCTTGCCGATCATCTTCCTCACAGCGCGCGATTCCGACTTCGACGTGATCTCCGGCCTGCGCCTGGGCGCGGACGATTACCTGAGCAAGGACACCAGCCTGCACCAGTTGGCGGCGCGCATTGCGGCGTTGTTCCGCCGCATCGAGTCGCTGAAGGCGCCTGCCTCAAGCGAAACGGTGATCGAGCACGGCCCGCTCAAGCTCGAATCCGAGCGCATGCGCATTACCTGGAGCGATGTCGAGATCCCGCTGACCGTGACCGAATTCTGGATGGTGCACACGCTGGTGCGTTTCCCAGGCCATGTGAAGAACCGCGACCAGCTGATGCGCGAGGCCGAACTGGTGGTCGACGATGCCACCATCACTTCGCACATCAAGCGCATCCGCAAGAAATTCAATGCGATCGCGCCGGAGTTCGATGCGATCGAGACCGTGCACGGCGTCGGCTATCGGTGGCGCCCATGAGGCGACGGCTGTTTCTGGCCGGCTTGTTGTTGACCGCGGTGGCCTTTCAGGCACAGGCCGATGGTGTCATCGCCTATGGCAAAGTCGATGGCGGCGCATCGGGTTGGGCGATTTCCGCCAGTGCGCCGTTGGGCTGGACTGCCGACTGCTGCCAGTACGCTCGCGCCATCGGCGTGAACCTGGTGATGTATCAGGGTGAGTGGACCGGCGAACCGGACCAGGTGATCGTGCTCAATGTCTGGCCGCGCAAGCTGCCGACGCTGGAAGCCGAATGGCAGGATGACCGCAAGCACTACCTGCAGCGCGACCCTGCCGGCAAGTTCCAGCCATTCGCGGTGCAGTCGAAACAGTCGATGACGTGCAACGGCAGCCTTTACCAGGGGAGCGATCACGTCGACGACGTCGTAGTGTTTTGCGATCCGGGCAAACAGACCGGGATTCGCCTGAGCTGGTCGATGACGCTCGCTGCCAGTACGGCGAACCGCCAGCAAGTGCTCGATCAATTTCGCCAGGTCGTCGAGCAGAGCAGCTATATGACCTACGAGGACAAGCGCGAGACGCCCGCCCAAGGCTCACCCAAGGGAAAGCATTGAGCTGCGGCTTCCTTTCGTGCAGCGTTAACGCATGAGCCTGCGCCGTAAACTCCTCCTGGTTGCCCTGTGCACACTCGCCTTGCCGGTGGCGGGGTGGCTGTATGTGCGGCAGATGGAAGAACTGCTGCGCAGCGGGCAGGCGCAGGCGCTGACGGCGTCGGCGGGGGCGGTCGCGCGTAGCGTGGTACTTGGTGGCCAGTTGCCGGCCACCGGGCAGCAGGTGTGGTACGTACAGAACACCCAGACGCCGATCACCGTAGATGGTTACGGCGATGACTGGGCGCCGATGACCCCCTGGAGCCAGCCGCTCGGCAAGCGAGCCAAGCTGTTGCTGTCCGAAGACGACCGCTGGCTGTATTTCTACCTGGATGTGCGAAGCACCCACCGCACGCGAGCCGACAGCGGTGATGCCAACGCGCTGGCTGCCGACCATGTGCTGCTGATCCTGGGTAACGAGGGCAGGCAGCGGCGCTACCTCATTGCCAGTGCGGCACCCGGCCCCGTCACAGCATTGCCGCTGGACCCGCCGGTAGATGGGCTGCCCGATCAGTTCACTGTGCAATGGCAGGAAGACGGCAGCGGCTATCGTGTCGAAGCACGCATACCGCGCCCTATGCAGCAGCTTGGCCTGGGCGTGTTCGACGCTGCTGCGGGCGATACCCAGCCATTGGCCGTCGAGGAGCGCCCGCTGCTCAGTTATTCACGCCCGCTCTCCGAGGAACTCGTGCAACTGGTGCCCGGCGGCGTGCGTGCACGCGTGCTGGCGCCGCAGGGCTGGTTGCTGGCCCAGGGTGGGCATCTTTCCAGCGCGGCACTGGCGAGCGAGCAACCCGGCTGGTTCGCATCGTTGATCTATCGCTCGCTATTGGCCAACCGTCTCGACGATGCCGCGCTGTGGTCCGAGGATGCGCCGCGACTGGATCTGGCCGAGGTACAGAAGGCCGCCAAGGGATCGCCAGCCAGCGTGTGGCGCCAGGGCGAAGCGCGCGGCAGCGTAGTGCTCGCCGCCGCCGTACCGATCCAGCGCGATGGCAAGGTCGACGGCGTACTGCTGCTCGAACAGTCCAGCCGCGCGGTGCCCTTGCTCGCCAATCGTGCGTTGTTCGGCTTGTTGTTGACCAGTTTCGGCGTTTTGCTGGTGGCCGGCGGCATCCTGCTTGCGTTCGCCACACGCTTGAGCCTGCGCCTGGGACGGTTGCGCGATGCGGCCGAACGCGCGCAACTGAACGACGGGCGCCTGGAAGGCCGCTTCCCGATGACCGACGCAGAAGACGAGATCGGCGACCTGGCGCGCAGCTTCGAGAACCTGCTTGAGGTCGTCGGCGGTTATACCGACTATCTGCGCACGCTGGCGTCCAAGCTTTCGCATGAACTCAATACGCCCCTGGCGATCGTCAAATCCTCGCTCGACAACCTCGAGCACGCCTTGCAGGAACGCCACGCGATGCCGATCGAAGCGCAGCCGTATATGGCGCGTGCGCGCGACGGTGTCGCCCGGTTGGGCGCGCTGGTGCGCGCGATGAGCGAAGCCAGCCGGATGGAGCGCGCCATTGCGGCCGCCGAGCCGGAGGACGTCGACCTGGTCGATGTAGTGCGTGGCTGCGCGGATGCGTATCGGCCGCTGGTGGGCGCACGCAGTCTGCGCTGCGAGGTACCCGAGGCGCCGTTACATTTGCACTGTGCGCCGGAGTTGATCGCGCAAGCCTTGGACAAGCTGCTGGACAACGCCTTGTCGTTCACCCCCGAGGACGGCTGGCTCTCGCTGAGCCTGCGCCCGTGGAACGATGGCGGCATCCATGGCGCGCAGATCGAGTTGGCCAACCAGGGGCCGCCATTGCCCGCCTCGATGCAGGGGCGCCTGTTCGACTCGCTGGTCAGCCTGCGCGACAAGGCCACCCCTGGCGATGCGCCGCATCTGGGGCTGGGGCTGTATGTAGTACGCCTGGTGGCCGAGCGTCATGGTGGCAACGCCGAGGCGCGTAATCTGGATGACGGTAGCGGCGTGACGTTCACTCTGCATTTGCATGGCATGCCGCGCGCGCGGCTTTAAGTCCCGGGGCGCCCCCACCCCAACTAGCCCGTCAACCCCTACAATGGCCGTTTTCACCGTTCTGGCCATCCGAGATTCCCCCCACGTGATTTCCCGAGACGAATTCGACGCGCTGGTGGCGCAGGGGCATACCCGCATCCCGTTGGTGCGCGAGGTTTTCTCCGACCTCGATACGCCGCTGTCGGTGTACATGAAGCTGGCCGATGGCCCGTATACCTTCTTGTTCGAATCGGTCGAGGGCGGCGCCACCTGGGGACGCTACTCGATGATCGGCTTGCCGGCGAGCCGGGTATATCGCCTGCGCGGGCATGAGCTCGAAGTGGAAGACGCCGGTGAAATCGTCGAGCGCCGCCATCTCGACGATCCGCTCGCCGAAATCGAAAAGCTTCGCCTGCAATACGACGTGCCGCGCCTCCCCCAGTTGCCGGTGTTCAGTGGCGGCCTGGTCGGCTACTTTGGTTTCGAGACCATCGGCTATATCGAGCCGCGCCTGGCGCAATGGGATCGCCCCGATGAGCTGGGTACACCTGACGTGCTGTTGATGCTCGCCGAAGAAGTGGCGGTATTTGACAACCTCAAGGGGCGCCTCTACCTGATCGTGCATGCCGATCCGAAGCAGCCGCAGGCCTATGCGCAGGCGCAGCGTCGTCTCGACGCACTGGTTTATCGCCTGCGTCAGGGTGGCTCGGCCTATCCACAGCAGACCCAGTCGGTCGCGCTGGACGAAAGCGATTTCAAGTCGTCGTTCACGCGCGAAGAATTCGAAGCGGTTGTCGAACGCGCCAAGGAGTACATCCGTCAGGGTGAAGTGTTCCAGGTCGTACCGTCGCAGCGCCTGAGCGTAGGTTTCAACGCACGGCCGGTGGACGTCTACCGCGCACTTCGAGCGATGAACCCATCGCCCTACATGTATTTCGTTGACCTGGGCGATACGCAGATCGTCGGCTCCTCGCCGGAAATCCTGGCGCGGCTCAAGGAAGGCAAGGTGGTGGTGCGTCCGATCGCCGGCACGCGCAAACGTGGCGCAACCGAGGCCGAAGACAAGGCGTTGGAAGCGGACTTGCTGGCCGATCCGAAAGAGCGCGCCGAGCACGTCATGCTGATCGACCTGGGGCGCAACGACGTGGGCCGCATCAGCGAGACCGGTACGGTCGAGGTCACCGAGTCGTTCGTGATCGAGCGCTATTCGCACGTCATGCACATCGTTTCCGAGGTGCAGGGTACGTTCCGCAAGGACATGAGCTATATGGATGTGCTGAAGGCGACGTTCCCCGCCGGCACCGTGAGCGGCGCGCCGAAAATCCGCGCGCTGGAGATCATCCAGGAACTCGAACCCTACAAGCGCAATATCTACGCCGGCGCGATCGGCTGGATCGGCTGGTGGGGCGATGCTGACACCGCGATTGCCATTCGTACCGCTGTTATCCACGACGGTCGCCTACATGTGCAAGCGGGCGCCGGCATCGTCTACGACTCCGATCCCGCGGCAGAATGGGAAGAAACCATGAACAAGGGACGGGCGCTGTTCCGCGCCGTGGCACAAGCGGCCAAGGGCCTATGAGTGCCGTCCCCATGCTCGCCGAGGAGTCTTCGTGCGTATTTCCCGTTTTGTTTTTACCCCTCTGATGTTGCTATCCATCGTTGCCAGCGCGCGTGAGCCGGCAGGCCCGGTATGGCGCGATACCGCACTCGAACGCACCCAGGTGCTGGCGTTGCTGCAGACCTTGAATGCGAATCTGCTCAGTCAGTCGAGCGCTACGCAAACCTTGCAGCAATGGTGCGATGTGCATCATCTGGCACAGGAAGCGAAGATCGTTGCGCATCGGGTGACCGGTGAGGACAAACCCTTGTCCGCTGACGACCGCGCCTTGCTGGGCATCGGCCCGGACGAGGCAGTGCGCTATCGGCATGTACGGCTGGCGTGCGGCGACTGGGTGCTGTCCGACGCCGACAACTGGTACGTGCCGTCGCGACTGACGCCTGAAATGAACTATCAGCTCGATCATTCGGATGTGCCCTTCGGCACGGTGGTGAAACCGCTGAATTTCCGTCGCCAGACTTTATCCGCCGGGCTGTTGTGGTCGCCGTTGCCGAAGGGATGGGAAACGGACGCAAAGGTACCGCCGCCGAGTGGTAAGCCGATGGCGGTTGCGCCTTACGTGCTGCAGCATCGCGCTGTGCTGTTTGGGCAGGACCAACAGCCCTTCAGCCTGGTCGTTGAGACTTATACCGCTGACGTGTTGGCGTTCGGTCCGCGCGCTGCGGGTAAGTAACTATCCGGCCAGATTGGCTGACTTGCTGCATCATCAGAGTCGCAATGACCAGGACGGTCCATGTTTTTGAGGTTCTTGTTTGGCATTTGGGTTGATGAGCCGCTGCCTTGGGCTATCGGATGCCTGATTGCAGTGTTGTCGAATCTGTGGCGTAGCGAGCGTTACCTTGAATTCGCCGGCAGGATGGGGCTTGACCGTGCGCTTGTGCATCCGGAGGCAGAGACGGCATGAGCAACATCCCAACCCGAATCGAGGAACTGAAGGCATCGCTGCAACTGCAGTCGCATGTCGAAGGTGGCCATTACCATCGCTTCTACCCGCCCGATGGCGTGGGCAATGTTGGAGTTCGGCGCGCCATGAGCGCCATCCACTATCTGCTCGAAGCAGGCCAGTGCAGCAGCTGGCACCGCGTGGATGCCGAAGAGGCCTGGCATTTCGTCGAGGGTGATCCACTGGAACTGTTGATCTACAACCCAGCGACTCAACGGCCGGACCGCTATTGCCTAGGCCCGTTGACGGGTGGCATGCATGCGATGACTGTCGTGCCTGCGGGCGTGTGGCAAGCAGCGCGACCAATGGGCAGCTACACGCTTGTGACGTGTGTCGTGGCGCCAGAGTTCGAGTATGAAGGGCATGAGTTGCTGGCGAAGGACGATCCGCTGGCGGCCCATCTGGCGGGATGGGCGCCGGAGATTTCGTTTTAGTTATGCGCTGGTGGTCACGCCGCTTTTGCCACGCCTTCGGACACGAGAGTTGGAAAGGGTGCTCTGCAGGGCATTACCTGGTTTGAGGCATCCCGCTAAATGAGCCGTTGGTGATCGGGATAGCGCTATCAATGCGCTAACGCATCATCCAGCGCCGGATAAAAGCGCTCAGGTGCTTCCAGCATCGGCGCGTGCCCCAATCCATCGAGTGGGATCAGTCTTGCACCGGGAATGGCTCTGGTCGCTTCCTTGCCTAGTGCCGGGTAGTCGCCGAGCTTCGCGGCAACAGCCGGCGGCGCCGCATCGCGGCCAATGGCAGTGCGATCCGCCTGACCGATGATCAGCACCGTAGGCACCCGGATATTCGGCAACTCATACACCACCGGCTGGGTATAGATCATGTCGTAGGTCAGCGCACCGGCCCAGGCGGCGGTATCGCGGCCATCGCCTTCGTACATGCCGGCCTGCAGCAAGACCCAGCGGTCGTACTGCGGCTTCCAGTGATTGTCGTAGTAGCTTTTCAGCTGATACGCCTTGATCGTCGCATAGCTGGTTTTCAGCTCGTTCTTGTACCAGTCGTCGACACTACGCCACCGCACGCCCTTGGCTTTCCAGTCTTCCAGGCCGATGGGGTCGACCAGCACCAGCTTCTGTACGGCATCGGGGAACATCAGCGTATAGCGTGTACCGACCATGCCGCCCATCGAGTGCGCGACGACGATGCTCTTGTCGATGCCCAGGCTCTGCAGAAGTGCGTGCGTGTTGGCTGCGAGCTGGTGAAAGCTGTACTGGTAGTCGCGCGGCTTGGACGATTTGCAGAAGCCGATCTGGTCCGGAACAATCACGCGATAGCCCTGGTCGCGCAGCCGCTCTGCAGTCGCTGTCCAATAGGGTGCGCAAAAATTCTTGCCATGCAGGAGCACGATCGCCTGACCGTTCGGCTTGCCTGGTTGCAGGTCCATATACGCCATCTGCAGGTCATGCACCTGGCTGTGCACATCGAACCAGTGCACGGGATAGGGATAGTCGTAGTGTTCCAGTCGCGCGCCCAGTGCGGTGACCCTGGGCGTGCCGTCGTCCGCATGAACTGCCGTCGCGGCGATAGCGAGCGCAAGCACGGCGGCGAGATGACGAAGCATGGCTTTTCCTGGCAAACCCGGTAAGGAAACGAGTATAGCGACCCAGCACAGACTGGGTTTTGCGCGCCTGTACCTATCTGCCATGCAGGAGCAACTTGCTGGCTTTGCGTATGCCTGAACGGGCCATGGTGTGATCGCCGGGCGTTTTGCGCTTCAATAGCCCGAAGCTGCGAGGCGAGAGGTGTTCGTGATCCAGACCGTTTGGCCTTACCTGGCCCTGATGCTGTTGGCCGCAGGCCTGTTTCCCGCGCTGGAGCGGCGTTACGGCTGGCGCGTCTTCCAGGTCTTTCCGCCGATCGTGCTGACCTACCTGGGCGTGACGGCGCTCGCCGTGGTAGGGGTCTGGCAAGTCAATGACGAGATTCGCGCAGCGCAGACCACTATCGTGGCGCAACTGGTTCCCGCATTGCTGTTCCTGCTGATGATCAATTGTGACCTGCGTGCGATCCTGGGCCTGGGGCCGCGCGTGCTGGCGGTGTTCGCTTGTACGGCGATCAGCCTGTTCGCTGCCTTTGTCCTGGTATTTCTCGCCTTCAGGCACTGGCTGCCGGGTACGGCGTGGCAGCCGCTGGCGGCGCTATCGGGTAGCTGGATGGGTGGCACCGCAAACATGATTGCGGTGAAGCAGGCGATCGGCATGCCCGATTCGCAGTTGACGTTCTCGCTCCTCACCGATGCCTTGTGCTATTCGATGTGGGTGGCCGTGCTGTTCGGCGCCGCGCGCTTTGCACCGGCTTTCAATCGGTGGACACGTGCGCGTTCGAGTGCGGAGATGCTCGTGGCGCCCACACGTACGCATGCCCCGGCAACGCCCGACGGGGTATTGCTCTGGCTGGGCATGGCGTTGGCGGTAGCGGCCGGTTCGGCATGGCTCGGTGCGCGGCTTCCGGCATCGGGCATGATTTCGGCATCGACCTGGACGATCCTGCTGGCGACGACCGTGGGGCTGGTCGCCGGTATGACGCCTCTGGTGCGCTTCCCCGGCGCGAATGTGATTTCCAGCGCCATGCTGATCAGTGTCGTTGCCGTGCTTGCATCGCAAAGCAACTTCAGTGGTATCGGTGATGCACCGATTTATCTGATCTGCGGGGTCTGCATCATTGCAGTCCATGCGGTGCTGCTTGCGCTATTCGCTCGCCTGTTTCATTTCGACCTCTATTTGTGCGGGATATCCTCGCTGGCGCACATCGGCGGTGTCGCCGCCACGCCGGTGCTTGCGGCGGCATATGCGCGCAGCCTTGTGCCGGTGGGGGTGTTGCTCGCCTTGCTCGGCTATATCCTGGGTACCGGTTTCGGTCTATTGGTGGCGCAAGTGTTGAGCGCCCTGGCAAGCGGATGAATGTTCTGAAGAGCACCTATGGCATGGCATTCCTGTCGCTGCTGCTGGCGGCGATGCCCTGGCGAGCCCAGGCCCTGGATGCACCGACATCGCCTGCGGCCATCATGGCGGCACATCCCGAACGGTTATCGCCGGAGTTCTGGGTACGCCGGGCCGATGCCCCGGACCGGTTGATGATGAGCGACGAAGCACGTCGCGCGCAAAATGTTCGGCTGCTGCAGACCGATCCGAGCATGCACGACCTGGCGCAGTTTCCCGCCACGTTGACCCGCGAGCAGGTCAAGGCCTGGATCGAGAAACGCTCGGCCCTGCCTGGCGGCATGCTCTACGACGAAAACGGCCAGCCCATCCCGGACAGTCAACGCAGTCGCTGGCTGGATAGCCTCGCGCTGGATCGCATTCCCGCCGAACAAGGCACACGCTACGCGCTGGTAGTTCAGCGTGCGCCGCTACGGACCTTCCCGACAGACGCGCGGGTTTTCAATCGGTTGGGCGATACGGATATCGATCGCTTCCAGGAGACGGCCGAATTTCCCGGCACGCCTGTGTTGATCGCGCACACCAGCGGCGATGGCGAATGGCTGTTCGTGGTCAGCCCTCGTTATGCGGCCTGGGTGCGCAAGCGTTACGTTGCGGAAGGTACCAGGGGCATGGTGATCGGATATGGCGACGCAGTCCCGACGCGCGTCATAACGGGAGCCGCTGTGCATACGGTGTACACGCCCGAGCAGCCGGCATTGTCGCAATTGGAACTGGATATGGGCTCGCGCCTTCCCCTTGGCCGTTATGTGGATTCGGACGAGCCGGTCAACGGCCAGCACGCCTACACCAGCTATGTGCTGCAAATGCCCGTTCGCGGTCGCGACGGTCGGCTTGCCCTGGCCGAAGCACTGCTGCCACGCAGCGCCGACAGTGCGCCTGACTATCTGCCCATGACATCCGCCAACCTGATACGCCAGAGTTTCAAGTTTCTTGGCGAGCGCTATGGCTGGGGCCATGACTATGACGGTCGCGATTGCAGCGGTTTCACTTCGGAGGTCTATCGCAGCCTGGGCGTCGAGCTGCCACGTAACACAGGTGATCAGGCGCACAGCCCGGCACTGAATGGCCAGGCCTTCACCGCAGCCGATACGCACGACACGCGGTTACGCGCAGTGATGTCCCTGCAGATCGGCGATCTGATCTACATCCCGGGGCATGTGATGATGGTGATCGGCCATATCGACGGCCAGCCGTATGTTATTCACGACACAGCCGGTGTCAGCTACCGCGATGCGAATGGGCAGGTGAAACGCATCAAGCTCAACGAGGTGTCGGTCACCCCTTTTCTGCCTTTGCTATCGGACGACGGAACACCCTACGTCGATCGCATCACCGATATCGTGCGCATGCGCCCCGCATCATGAAAATCGTCGAGATCAGGCTGGCGATGCTCCGGCTACCGCTGCGTACGCCATTCAAGACGGCGCTGCGTACGGTCGAGCAACTGGAAGACATCGTTGTACAGGTGCGTGCCGACACCGGCCACATCGGCTATGGCGAGGCGCCGCCTACCGCGGCGATCACCGGCGAGACGCATGTCTCCCTGAAGGAAGCCATCCGCCATTACATCGCCCCGCGCCTGCTCGGCCGCGGGATCGAGGATATCGATGGTCTGTCCCAAGCCGTGCAGGGCGCCATAGCGAAGAATACGAGTGCAAAGGCCGCCGTCGACATGGCGTTGTACGACCTGCATGCGCAGCTTCATGGGGTGCCGCTTTATAGCTTGCTCGGTGGTAGCGAGGCGCCCCTGATCACCGATATCACCATCAGCGTCGGTGACATCGACACGATGGTCGAAGACTCGATTCAAGCCATTGCGCGCGGCTTCATGGCATTGAAGATCAAGCTCGGAAAAGAACCCGAAACGGACATCGAGCGCGTGTTGGCCATCCATGCGGCGGTCGGCAGCCGTGCATCGCTGCGCCTGGACGCCAACCAGGGCTGGACTGCCGAGCACACGGTACACATGCTGCAAACACTCGAGCGGGCTGGGGTTCTGCCTGAGCTGATCGAGCAACCGGTCCCGGCATATGACATCGACGGGCTTCGTTATATCGTCGAGCGCGTCCAAACCCCGGTGATGGCGGACGAAAGCGCATTCGGGCCTGAAGAAGTGCGATCGCTTTTGACCCAGCGCGCCGCTGACATCATCAATATCAAGTTGATGAAAGCCGGTGGCATAGCACGTGCACTGCGCATCGCCGACATTGCCGCCGAGTACGGTGTGCCGTGCATGATGGGTTGCATGCTCGAAAGCGGCATCAGTGTGACGGCTGCAGCCCATGTAGCCGCGGCACGGCCGGATACCATTGCGCTTATCGACCTGGACGGGCCTGCGCTGTGCGCCATTAACCCGTTGGATGGCGGGGTGGGATTCGATGGCGCCCATATCGACTTGTCGCATACGCCGGGTCTGGGTATTCGCGCCGTTCACCAGCTGGAGTGGTTATGAATCGCAAAAGCGCACAGCGACTGGCTTGCCTGTTGCTTGCCGTCATGGCTGGCGCTTTAGGCGGCTGCACGCAAAATCTCAAATCGGCACAGATGTGGTCATCGTCCAGCCAGATGGTGCTGGTCGTTGTGCCCGACTGGAACAGCACCCATGGCAGCCTGCGCACCTATACGCGTACCGATGGCATGTGGCGGGAACAGTCCGGGTCTCAGCCTGTCGTCGTCGGCCGTGCCGGCAGTGCCTGGGGGCAGGGCCTCAATCGGGTGCCGCACGAGGGGCCGGTCAAGCGCGAGGGTGACGGTCGAGCGGCCGCAGGCGTCTTTCGTATCGGCGATGCTTTCGGCTATGCCGACCATGCGGTCACTGCCATCGACTATCGGGCCATGCATGTCGATGACTATTGCATCGACGTACCGAGCTCACCGCTTTACAACCAGATCGTCGATACACGCAACGCCGATCCAAGCATCGTTGCCGGCTCCACCGAACCGATGCGTCGCGACTTGCACGCCAACGGCGACCAGCGCTATCGACTGGGCTTCATCATTGAGCACAACGCCGCCGATACCCCCGGCGCCGGTAGCTGCATCTTCGCCCACATCTGGGCATCCCCCGACACCCCTACCGCCGGCTGTACGGCAATGGATGGCGCCGTGATGGAACGCCTCCTCGCCTGGCTCGACCCGAAGCAGCAGCCGATTTTCGTACTGCTGCCGGAGGCTCAGTACAGGATGTTACAAAAGGATTGGGCTTTGCCGGCGCAGTGAATTTTCTTTTTTGCCGCCAACCGAAGCACCTCGGTCAAAAACCCGTTATATGCTTAGTAGTGGTTAGGGATAAGCCAACAAGCAGGGGATAGTGTGCTCAAGTGGATCGAGAAGGCTTTGGGTCGGCCTGGCGAAAATGCACCCACGGACGTCGCCGGCGACTGGATCGCGCGACTGAAAACATGGTTGTCCGGTTTGGATAGCCTGCCCCAGGGCGAAGGGCGAGCGGGACTCTCCGCCGACCTGATTTCCTATGTGTCCACGGGCGAACCTGCCGCCGTGCTTGGTGAGGCCGCGCAGCGCGCCAAGATCGGCGTGCATCTGAAGGTCACGGGTTATCACTATGGCCGTCGCGATCCGAATGATGTCAGTGCTGCGGTTTATCGCGATCTGGAAGCCGTCCCGCCCGCGATGTTGTTGCGCTTGGCGCGTCTGCTCGAGGCGAGCCTGGGCAATAAGGCGAACAGCTTTCGCATCGCCATGCCCGATGGTTCGCACTGGGCGGAAATGCTGATGATGAACAGTGCCGGCAACAGCCTGGGTGGCTGGAGCAGTGAACGCCCCAAGGCGATGGGTCTATCCGCCGAAAAGATGGAGGCGTTATCGCTTGAAGCCGGTTTGCCAGCCTCTGCCCTGCTTGTTGCTGGTTTCGCCACACCGGTCGATTCGGCTTACGGCGCGCAGCAGCGTCTGTTGATGGTGACCGATGTTGCCGGCTACGCGGGCTGGGTGGGTCGGCATGCCGAAGCCTTGCGTCCTTTGCTGCTGCCAGCATCGGTGCCGCAACGCCTGCACGTCATCAAAATGCTTGAACCGACCGATGTGACCATCCTGGCGCTTTTTGCGGGTGAGCTGGCCGAGCTGGCAGTCTCAAGCAGCAAGCAGGTGCGAGCCGCAATCGAGCCGGTGGTCCACCGTTGTGCTGACGGCATTTATGCGCCGCTAAAGGCGATCGCCGCTTCCGGCAAGCCGGATCAGCGAGTCAATGCGCTGCGCCTGCTATGGACATCGGCGCAGCTGCGGGAGGATAGCGCGCTTGGCGACTACGCGCGCGACATTGCCGCTGCCGATAAGGCCCCATCGGTGCAGGCGCTGGTGGCCGAATGGACGAACCAGCAGCAGGCGATCGAAGCCAGCGAAAACATTCGCTACGACTATGAGGTACCTACGATCGAGTGGACCGGCCAACTGACCCCTCAGGTGTCCGCCCGGCTCGACAAGTTCTGGCAGGAAATCAACGAGTCCGTCGATCGGGTCAATCGGCAGATGCTCGAGAGCCATCAGGCTGCGGTAGCCAAGGGTCGCAACCATAGCTTGCGCCAGGACGAACGCTACGTCAGCGACCGACTGGTGCTGCTCAAGAACTATATCGATTCGACCGAGCCGAAGTGGCATCAATCATCACCGCTGTCGCGCACCGGTTGGCACCATATCGGACCTGCATTGACCAAGCTGGCCGGTTGGGAGCATGCCAATCCGGTGCTGATGTTCAAAGTGCTTTCGTTCTTTGGCTTCATGGTGGACGAAAAAGGGCGCCTGTCGAATCTCGCCGTGGCTGTCTTCAATGCCCAGCATCGTGCGACCTCGCGCCCGAGCTTGATCGAGCTGGCGCAGATCATGGCGGCGGCAGGGCTGGACACCGATGCGCTGTTCCATGCCTACAGCAGAAACTGGTCGTCCCTTGGCGAAGGATGGTCGAGCGAGGCCATCTGGCCTTACATCGCTTCCCACCTGGAATTGCTGACCCAGGCGCTTGGTCAGACAAAGGACTATTACGTCAATCGTCCTGCCTTGTTCCGGGCCGTCGCCAGCTTGCCGATACCACCACCGACCGTGGTCAATGCGCTGTTCGACCTGGCCCTGGGCGTTGCCAAGAGCGAACGGCTTGCCGCGCAGGAAGCCCTGGGCAATTTGCCTGGCAAGGAAGCACGCATCATCGGTGCATTGTCGGACGGCAAGTCCGAAGCACGCGCAGTAGCGGCGCAGTGGCTGGGCCGGTTGCGCCACGCGCCCGCCATCCGCGCGCTCGAAGAGGCGGTGGAGAAAGAAAAGCATGACCTGCCCAAGGGGGCCATGCTCGATGCCTTGCAAGCGCTGGGTCAGCCGGTAGAAAAATATCTCGATCGCGACAAGCTGGCGGTTGAGGCAGCCAAGTCGCTGATCAAGGGCCTGCCCAAGGATCTCGAATGGTTTCCATGGACTGCATTGCCTACAGTGCGCTGGGCAGATACCGGCGACGTAGTGGCCGACGATGTCATGCGCTGGATGCTGGTGCAGGCAGTAAAGCAGAAGTCGCCCGAACCCAATGCCATCTTGCGCAAGTACTGCGCCATGTTCGAGGCACGTGATCGAGAGCGTCTCGGGCAGTTCGTGCTGGAAAACTGGCTGCGCGAAGACATAAAGCCGATTCCATCGGACGAGGCCATGCGTCGCGCATCCAGCCAGGCACAGTCGATGCACAACTGGATGCAACGCAGTCCGCAGTACTACACGGACAGCCCCTTGCTGGGTAAATCGGTGGAAGAGCTCACCGCGCATTACCTGCCGGGGTTTCTACGCCAGCCACAGGCCTCCGCGACGAGCAGCAAAGGCGTGCTGGCCGTGGCGGCGGCGTGCGCCAGCGCGGGTGCGGCCGATCCGGTCGCACGCTACCTCAAGGAGTACTACGGCACGCGCGCATCACAGGGGAAGGCCTTGATCGCGATGCTCGCCTGGATCGAGCATCCGACTGCAACCCAGCTGATGCTTTCGATCGGCAACCGGTTTCGCACCAAGAGTTTCCAGGAAGAAGCGACGCGTCAGGCGGAAGCATTGGCCGATCGCAACAACTGGACCTTGTCGGAACTGGCGGACCGCACCATGCCCACCGCCGGCTTTGACAGTAGTGGCACGATGGAGCTCAGTTATGGCGAGCGTATCTTTACCGCGCGCCTGATGGCCGATTTCAAGGTCGAGCTGTTCAATCCTGACGGCAAGAAAATCACCTCATTGCCGACGCCTCGCCAGGATGACGATGCCGACCAGGCCAAGGAAGCCAAGAAGGCGTTCGCCGGCAGCAAGAAATCGATCAAGTCGATTGTCGATCTGCAGACGGATCGTCTCTACGAGGCCCTGTGCACCGAGCGCGACTGGTCATTCGATGACTGGAATACCTATCTTAACGGTCATCCCATCGTACGCCGCCTGTTGCAGCGACTGGTGTGGGCTCAGGTCGAGAACGGCGCTGTCGGTGCAACATTCCGCCCCTTGGATGACGGCACCTTGACCGACTGCGAGGATAACGAAGTGATCCTGCCGGCGGACGCGCGCGTGCGCATTGCGCATGACACGCTTCTCACCAGTGACGCCGTTGCGCAATGGCAACAGCATTTAGCCGACTATGAAATCGTGCCGTTGTTCCAGCAGTTGGGTAAAGGTGTATTCCAGCCGTCACCCGAGCAATCGTCCAGGAGCAACATCCAGGACTTCGAAGGGCATATGCTGGAAACATTCGCCTTGCGCGGACGAGCGTTGAAGCTCGGCTATACGCGTGGTGCCGCGGAGGACGGTGGCTGGTTCTACACCTACGAGAAGCGTTTTCCGACATTGGGTCTGGTCGCCATCGTGCAGTTCACCGGTGGCCCGCTGCCGGAGGAAAATCGCAAGGTTGCACTGGTCAGCCTTTCGTTTTCCGCCATCGGTGAAAATCACTGGCACCGCAACGAGCTGTTGCTGTCGAAGGTGCCAAAGATCCTGCTGTCGGAGTGCTACAACGACCTGCGTCTCATCGCCGCGGAAGGAACCGGTTTCGATCCGGACTGGCAGAAGAAGAGCGAGTACTGAGGCGACCCATGAGTAAATCTTCCGCACCCATATTACGTGCACCGGCCGAGCAGGTTCATGCCGGCGAACTGTCGCGTCTTGCCGAAGGCGATACCGGCCCGCGGCCCGAGGGCTGGCGTCTGTCGCCCCGGGCGGTACGTGCCTTTATCGTTGGCGATAGCAAGCGCGATGTGCGGCGCAAGTTCTATGGTGATGATGCCTTGATAGACCGTTGCATCGTTACCTTGATGAGCAATCGCGGGCTTTTGCTGGTTGGCGAACCGGGTACCGCCAAGTCGATGCTCTCCGAGTTGCTGTCGGCGGCCATATCCGGCCAGTCGACCTGCACGATTCAGGGTACGGCCGGCACCACTGAAGATCAGATCAAGTATTCGTGGAACTACGCGTTGCTGCTGGCCGAAGGCCCGTCGCAGCGTGCGCTGGTGCGCGGCCCTGTCTACGAAGCCATGCGGGTGGGCGCATTGTGCAGGTTCGAGGAAATCACCCGCGTGCAGCCTGAAATCCAGGACGGCCTGATCAGCCTTCTGTCAGACAAGGTCTTGCACGTGCCGGAGCTTGCTGGTGACGAAGCGGTTGTGTTCGCCGCGCGCGGCTTCAATGTCCTGGCGACAGCGAATTTGCGCGATCGCGGCGTGCATGAAATGTCCAGCGCCCTGAAGCGTCGATTCAATTTCGAAACCGTTCGCCCGATCGCCGACCGCAAGCTCGAAACGCAGTTGGTGCGCGAACAGACCGAAGCTCTCCTGCAACAGGCATCTGTCGACGTCGAGCTCGGTGCGGGTGTGATCGATCTGCTGGTCACTGCCTTCCATGATCTTCGCCATGGCGCGACCGCCGAGGGCATTGTGGTGGAAAAACCTACCGCGGTGATGTCTGCCGCCGAAGCCGTGGCGGTCGGCTATGCAGCAAGCCTCGATGCGCACTACTTCGGGGACGGTAGCGTGGGTGGTGAGCACATCGCACGCCAACTGATTGGTACCGTGCTAAAAGACAATCCCGATGACGGCGGCAAGCTGAGGCACTATTTCGACGTCGTGGTAAAGCAGCGGGCGCAGCGCCACGAACAGTGGAAGCGAGTGCTGGAGGCGCGGCGCGAGCTTGAACGCTGATTCGCTCGACATCGCATCGTCTTTGAGCGTCGCGGCCATGCGCGCGCTTGGCGCGAGTCTGGTGACGCCGGATCTGATCATTTTTCCGGTGCGACACCACAGCCCTGGCTGTGCCTTGCATGTCCAGCGCCTCTTCGAAGAGCGCTCACCGAGTGTGGTCCTCGTCGAAGGGCCGCGTTCATTTACATCGCTGGTGCCGTTGCTGACCGATACGCAAGCGCGCATGCCGCTGGCCATCTATACCTATGCGGTCCATGGCGGCTCGGCCGAGGCAGGCGAACGACGCAGCGCCGCGTACTATCCGTTTTGTGATTACTCACCGGAGCTGGTGGCGCTGCGTGCCGCTGCCCAGGCGGGTGTGCCGGCGCGTTTTATCGATCTCGATTATGCCGAGCAGAGTTTTCTGGAGACCCCATCGGTTCCGACCGACGAAGAGGCCGTGTCCCTGCTGGACGAGCGGCACTATCGGCGCAGTCGCTATTTGCAGGCACTGGCCGAAAAGCTTGGTTGTCGCGACCATGAAGAGCTGTGGGAGCACTTGTTCGAGGCTACCGCCGCCGAGTGGCCGTCCGGCGACTATATTGCCGATATCGCCGCCTACTGCCAGCTCTCGCGCATCGACAACAGCGAGCGGGAACTCGAGCTTGACGGTACGTTGCAGCGAGAAGCGGAAATGGCCTGGCATATCCGCGAGGCATTAAACCAGCGCAAACCCGGCGATGGCCCTATATTTGTCGTGGTTGGCGGATTCCATGCTGTCGTGTTGCCCCAGCTTTTGGCGCGTGAGATCGCGCGACCGAGCCTGCCGCGCATGCGTGTATCCGATACGTCGGCAGCACTGATCCGCTACAGCTTCGATCGGCTGGATCGCCTGAACGGTTACGCGGCCGGTATGACTGCACCGGCGTGGCATCAACTGCTGTGGGAAGCGCAGCACAAGCAGGCAAAGCTCAGCGTGGGAACATCGCTGCGGGTTCGTCGCGAAGTCGGTCTGCACCTGCTTTTCGATATTGCCGGCGAGCTGCGCGAACGCCATGACTTTGCTCTGCCAATGCCGGCGGTGGCGGCAGCTTATGAACAGATGCTGCGGCTGGCCGCCCTGCGCGATCGCATCGTGCCGTTGCGCGACGATGTGCTCGACGCCATCGTCAGCTGCTTCGTCAAGGGTGATGCCGATACCGATGGCATGCTGGTGCGCCATGTGGCACGGCGCTGGTTCAGTGGCGATGCCATGGGGCGGGTGCCCCCCGGCGCCCCGACGCCACCGCTGGTGAAGGACTTCGCGTATCGAGCGAGCCGCCAGCGCCTGCGGCTGGACGACAGCCAACCCAGGCGCGCCCTGCTTGATATCTATCGCCGTCCCGAGCACCGGCTTACCAGCCGTTTGCTGCATGGTTTGAATCTTCTAGCGGTTCCTTTTGCGGTGCCTACGGCTGGCCCCGATTTTGTCGCCGGTATCGGGTTGGATCGCCTGCAGGAGCAGTGGGAATACAGTTATTCCGCGGCGACCGAAGCGGCATTGGTGGAAGCCTCAGTCTATGGCGTGACCGTGCCGTTGGCCGTGGCAAATCGTTTTTCGGCGCGTCTGGATCGGCTCCAGGCAGATGGACAGGCCAGGGACGCTTCAGCGGCCGCGGCCATGCTGGCGCAGGCCTGTGTATTGGGTCTGCACGATCACTTGCCTCGAACACTCGATACCTTGCGCCTGGCGATTGCCGGCGACGCGTCCTTTGAGTCTGTAACGAAGGCGACCGGAAGCATCGGTTTGTTGTGGGAGTCACGGGAGCCGTTGGAGGCACGCGACGCGCATGACATTCCCGTGGTGCTCCAGGCGTCCTACGAACGGGCCATTTATCTGGGTGCGCAATTGCGTAGCCTGCAAGGCGACGGTTCCGCGCTGGTCGAGGCATTGGGCCGCCTGCGCGAGTTGTTGCTCAGTACAGCGGGTCGCGATCTCGATGCCGCGCTCTATTGGAACATGATCGGCCAGCTACATGACCATCATCCGGCCGCGGTGATTCGTGGTGCGTGCGCGGGCTTGCTCTATCTTGCCGGGCGCCTTGCCGAAAGCGAGCTGGGCCAAGCCCTGGCCGGTCATCTTGGTGGCCTGCGCGATCCAAAGGACGCCGTGGGTTATCTGCGCGGATTGCTCGCGACCGCACGCGAAGCAGCCTGGCAGCAGCCGATGGTGTTGCAATCGCTCGATGGGTTGTTGCAGCGATGGGACGAGTCAGCTTTCGTGGCGTGCTTGCCTGAACTTCGCCTGGCCTTTTCCAGCATGACACCAAAGGAGACCGACCGCGTGGCCGAGGCCGTGGCAGGCCTGCATGGTGCCAGCGATCTGGGTCGACTTGTCGACTATGAACTGGACGAGGCGCAGGTGCAGGCCAATCTCACGTTGTCGTCTACCTTGCGTGAGGTGTTGGCGACCGATGGCCTGGATGCATGGTGGGCAGCATGAATTCGCTCGACCGCTGGCGCCTGGTATTGGGCAGATACGCTGATAGACGTCTTCCGCAGGGTGGGGGCACGGGCGCTGGCTATGCGCGTATGGACCGGGCGCTCGACTACCTTTATGGCCGCGAATACAAGGGTCGGGGACTTCGGCAGGAGCCGAGATCAGGCTCACTCGATCCATCGCAGCTGACTCTGGTGAACTGGCTCAACGAAGTCCGTGAGCTGTTTCCGCAAGACACGGTCGAAGTTATCGAGAAGCACGCGCTTGACCGCTACGGGCTGACAGAGCTGGTGACCGATCCACGTGCGCTTGAACGTCTGGAGCCCAATCAGCAATTGCTTCGCACCTTGCTTACGCTGCGTGGGCACCTCAAGGGCGAAGTGCTGGAGGTGGCACGGCGAATCGTGCGCAAGGTGGTGGAAGAGCTCAAGCGCAAGCTGGAGTCGGAGGTGCGCCAGACCCTGGCCGGACGTCTGAACCGTCTACGCCATTCGCCGATGGCGATAGCGCAGAACTTCGATGCTGCCGGCACAGTACGTCGCAACCTGAAGCACTACGATGCCCAGCGCGGCAAGCTGGTGATCGAACAGGTGCGCTTTTTCGAGCGCAATACGCGACGCCTGCCCTGGGACATCATCCTGTGCGTTGACCAGAGCGGCAGCATGGCCGATTCGGTGATCCATAGCGCGGTGATGGCTGGCATCCTTGCCGGGCTACCGGCGTTCCGCGTGAAGATCGTCGTATTCGATACCAGTGTGGTGGACTTGTCCGGCCATGCCGATGATCCAGTTGAAATGCTCATGCGTGTGCAACTGGGCGGTGGTACCGATATCGCCCAGGCGGTGCGGTATTGCGCCCAGTTGGTCGAGAACCCGCATCGAACCGTGATGGTGCTGATTACCGACTTTTGCGAGGGTGCGCCGCCGGGCGAGCTGGTTCGTGCGGTCAGGCAACTGGCGGAAGCCCGCGTCAAACTGATCGGCCTGGCTTCCCTGGATGGGCAGTCGGCACCGGTCTATGACCGCCAGATGGCTGAGCGGCTCGCTGCTTGCGGCATGGAAATCGCAGCGCTTACACCCAAGCGCCTCGCACAATGGCTGGTCAAGGTGATCTCGTGAGTACCTTGCGCGAGCAATTGCAGGCGCAGCTATCGCGCTATGACGACGATGCGTTCGCTGCACTGGCCAACCGCGGCCTGTTGCGTCGCGCGTACAAGGACCTTGAGAGCCACGCGCCGACCATCGTGCGCGAGTCCGTGGAGGCACTGGACGTGGCTCTGGCGGGCCAGGAAATTCGTTTTGATATGCGTGGGCCAGCGCAGGCAACCTGTAGCTGTCCCGCCAGCGGCGTGTGTCAACACATACTTTCCGCAGCCATCGGGTTGCGAGGCTTGCTGGAAGCACCGATCACCGAAGCCGGGGAGCCCGAAGCGGCGCGGCCGGTCACGCTGGGCCATGATGGTGAGCAGGCGGATCAACTGCGTCCAGCGAACGAAATTCTGCGCGCTGCACTACTCGCCATGCCGCACGCTGAGCTGGTCAAGCATGCAGGCAAGGCTGGCTATCGCTGGGCCTGGCAATACGTGCAGGATCTGGAGCCTGAACAGGATATCCGCCTGAGTGGCGAACGCAATATCGTTATCGAGTTCATGCGCCCACCCATGAGCTTCCGCTACATGGGTGGAGCGCTCGATGGGCTGATCATCGATACGCACACTGCACAGGCAGCCAAGTATCGGGTTGCTGCGGTACTGGCGTTCCAGCGGGCTCACGGTGTCGCACTACGCGAGCCCGACGCGCCGGGCAAGGCCAAGCCTGGTGAGCTCGACCTCGGCAAGGATCATGCGCTTGCGCAGAAGGGTGCGGTTGCATTGCTGGACTCGCGCGCGCGCCTCCATAAGGCCGTGCACGAGTTGCTGCAGGAATGCATCGCGCTGGGGTTGTCCCATCTGTCCGAAGCGGTGCAACAGCGATACGCGACGTTGGCAGTGTGGGCACAAGGCGCCGAGTACTATCGCCTTGCATTGTTGCTGCGTCGTCTCGCCGATCATGTCGAGTTGCTGCTCGATCGCGCGGGTAGTGCCGACGAGCACGTATTGCTGGACGAGATCAGTCTGGCATTTGGTCTGGTGCAGGCGTTAGAGCGAGTCGATGGCGGCGCTCCGCCCATGCATCTGCTCGGGCGGGCGCGCTCGCGTTACGAAGCTGCTGGTACCCTCGAATTGCTGGGCCTGGGTGCCAGCGCCTGGCGTTCCGCCTCTGGCTATATCGGTTTGACGATGTTGTTCTGGTCGCCGGCCGACCGCACATTTCTGTCGTGCACCGATGCGCGGCCCGAATCGCAGGGTGGCTTTAACCCGATCGCACGCTACAAGGCCGCGGGGCCATGGGGTGGGCTGGGCGCGCCGGCACAGGCTACAGGACGCCGTTTGCTACTCACTGGTGCGCAGCTCAATGCGGTCGGTCGCTTATCGGCTGCCGAAAGTACCAGTGCCGCGGTACGAGAACTCCCTGCAGGCGATTTTTTGCAGCATCTGCAGCCGGCTTCAAACTGGCAAGCACTACGGCAAGCACGCAAGTTGCAGCGGCGTAGCTTATTGGCCGAGGCACGCCCCATGAATGATTGGGTTGTTGTGCGGCCAGGTAGCGTGGGTGCCGCCCAGTTCGATTCGACCAGGCAAGCACTGATCTGGCCGGTGTATGACGAAACCGGTGACACCCTGATGGTCGAGTTGCCTTATTCGTCCTATAGCGAGCACGCCATCGCGCGCATCGAGCAATTGGCTGGCCAGACCTGGTTTGTCGGTGACCTGTTGCTGCTGCGCCTGCGCGATGGTACCCATGGAGTCATTGGCGAACCACTCAGCCTCATCAAGGCCGATATGACGGCCGACGCCAATCCGGTCGACGCACTGCATTTTGATGCGGGCCAAGCGCCGGGCGCACTCTCAGCGTGGCTGGACAAGTGGAGGCATCGGCCAGGTCATGCCGTCATGGATGGCGACCGGCCCGCCCGCAACTCTGTAACTTCCGAGCGCCTGCACAACTTTCGGCATTGGTTGCGCAGGCAGGCCGAGCGAGGAGTCGGAGAAGAACTGACAATGGTTGCCGTGCGCGAGCTATGTGCATGGCAGTCCAGGCTGGTAGATGCCGGGCTGACCGCTTTTGGTGGCTTGAGTGAGAAACTCGAGGTTCCGGCACGCCTGCTGGCAGCGAACTATCTCTGCATGCAATGCGAGCGCATGATGGATGGTTCCGACAGTTCGATAAATTTCTAGCCGATAGCCCGGGAAGCAACACTGCCGGAGCATCGACAGTGTTGTTTCAGGACAACACAGGGAGAGTGGCGGCAGCGCAAGCTTTCGCTATTACCGTCCGCCGGGATGGCCGCCCCCCGTGACCTGACCGGGTGCCTGAGTCGGCTGCTGTTGCTGTTGCTGCTGCTGCGCCACATTGGCCATCTGTTTGAATGACTGTACCACCGGTGTTTCCTGTGCCACGGGGACATTAGTCGCCGAGCGTAATGTGGTCTCCTTGTGAGGGTCGCCATTGAACGCAATGATGTTTCCATCCGGCTGAATCTTGCCGCCTTTGTCTTCGCTGAAACGTAGCTCTTTAACGGGGCCCAGTTGATTGTTGTGAGCGTCGTGAATGACCGCCGCGGCAAGCCGGTCACGCTGTTCCTCGCTCAGTGGCACGCCGTGCCTGGCATGCAGATCGCTGACCAGTTGGCGGACGCCTTGAAACTCCGCATGAGCAGGGTGATCCGCGTGTCGTGGGTCATCCTGTTTTGGTGCTGCATGTGCTTTGTGTGCTTCCAGGACCTGGGTGCTCTTTTCGATTGGCGTGTTCAGCCCATCGAGGGTATTGACCGAGATCTGGCGATGATCGATAGCTTTGGGGTCACCCTGTATTGCGAATACGTGGGTACCGTCCTTGCTCAGCTCGACGCGATCGATCTGCTTGAGGTCGTTGCGGCTGGCAGCTGTTGCGACAGCTGCGGCCAGCTGTTCGCTGTGCACATCCGAAGCGCGATGTTGTTGCCGGTCGAGCTGGTTTACACCGGCAAGGGCCTGCTGGAACAGTTTGTTGTCCGGATGGGTGCGGTCATTGATAAGCGGCGATGTCACGATGACCGGTGCGACGCCCGCCGTTGGCGTCTGAAGCGGACCAACGACGATGGCGCGAGGGTCGGGTAGGGAAGCAGGCTGTGCCTGACCGGCCGAGCCGGTCGGTGCCACGCTGCTGGAGGGTGGTACCAGTTGCACGCTGCTCGCATCCAGTACGCGCTCCTTGGGTATGTTGAAGGAGAATATGACGCTGGCCGACGGGTCTTTGGAAAGGAGCGCATCCCATCGCTGCGATTGATTCCCACCAGGCACGGTAATCGACATCTCCTTGCCGTCGAGAACTCGGAGGTCGAAGTGCTTGCCGTCACCGACGAATCTGCCGACGTAGTCGGAAAAAGGATAAATGACGCCGGGGTTATCCAGGTGCTGGTTGTTGAAGTGCTGCGTGATGAGGGACGCATCCTTACCCAGTATTTTGGCGCCGCTGGCTTTGGGGTTGTTGAGCGATTCGTACAGAATCGAGGTGCACTCCGATTTTGCCCAGATACTATGTGGGCTTTTGACGACGCTCAGTCCCTCGGTGAAAGGGATGATGTTCTTGCCATCCAGCGCGGCCTGTTGGGCCATACGTGCCGAGTTGAAATTGAACAGGCTGAGCCGTATGCCTGTGGGGTCGTCAGGAATCTTGTCGCTGATCCAGGCGGTGGATTGCAGGTGCCAGTCGCCGTAGGCGCTCGTTTTATGACTGTCTAGAAAACTTCTCCGATTTTTTAAATTATCATCGCCGCCCGAATTGAATACTGCATTGGGTTGGTACGACGACATCGGAAAGCTATGGATTGTCTCCAGCACCTTCAGTCCGGCCCTCTCCGGATCGGGGTGGCCTCGTTTGATATTGTACGCAGTTAGACGTTCCAGCGAGTCCATCGCCGCACGCTCAACAAAAGGGTTGTTGAGACCGGTGATAAAACGTTGGGACAATGGAGAGAGATGAGAGAGGGCTGTCCACCTGGCCGACATGATCGACTCCTTGGCTGCAGTAAGCTGGCGTAGTGATGCGCTTCGAAAGGGCTTTTCAGGCCATGTCTAGAACGTGTTTTGTTTGTGCAGCGAAGACAATCTCTTTCGGATAGGGCGGATTGGATCCCTTGAATTGTTCGAAGTGCAGAACAGCGTAGGTCACGTACTCCTTGATCTTCTGCTTCTCCGCGGGTGAGAGCTCCTGGATGAATTCGCCAGGGTCTTTGTCGACGCGGTAGAACGGCAGGATGACTTCGCAAACCGGGCCGATCCATCTGCGATGCTCGGCGGTGTCTTCGAGCGAATAGCCCACGAAACAGAACTCAACGGTCTCACCCTGAAACTGCATCTTGTAAAGAAACATGGCGCAGTTTTGTGGTTCGTAATAGTTGTCGAAAGTAATTTCGACCTCATCGCTGTACATGACGCCCTTGATTATCGGCTCGCCATCGAAGCTCTCTCCTGCGGTGACTTCCTTATAACTCAGCATTATCTGCGTTCCCCAATGGTCCCTGAGAAGCTAGCGATATTACATGAAGGTTTTCGAGCCAGCAGCGGCTAGCCGCATTCAAACGCGCGGCTTTATTTACGTGCAACCAATTACATAATGGGTATGTTCGGCATACCGGGGCCGGGCTTTTTGCACGCTGAAGAATCGGCCGATGTAACAGGGCGTTACGTGCACCTTCCTTGTGGGAAACGGCTTTTGCGACGTCCTGCTACCGTGTTCCGGGTCAATGGCCGCTACAATCGATCTGCCGGCGTCCATCGGACGCAGGTGTCCGTCTCCATCAAGCGGCGCGACTTTTTTAGTGTTTATATTTCAAGTGTTTAGGCCTCGTATGCTTTTGATGATCGACAATTACGACAGCTTTACCTTCAACCTCGTGCAGTACCTGGGTGAGTTGGGCCAGGATGTGAAGGTGATTCGTAACGATGCGCTAGACGTGGCAGGCATCCGCGCGTTGCGGCCATCGCACATCATGATTTCGCCGGGGCCGGGTACGCCGGACGATGCGGGTGTATCGCTGGATGTGCTGCGCGAACTGGGCGGTACGATCCCTGTGTTTGGCGTCTGCTTGGGCCACCAGGCGATCGGCCAGGCATTTGGCGGCAAGGTGATTCGCGCCAAGCAGATCATGCACGGCAAGACCTCGCCGGTACGCCACCGCGGAGAGGGTGTGTTTGCCGGGTTGCCCGATCCGTTCGAGGCAACGCGCTATCACTCGCTGGTGGTGGAGCAATCCTCCTTGCCGGACTGCCTGGAAGTGACTGCCTGGACCGAACACGCCGACGGCTCGATCGACGAGATCATGGGCCTGCGCCACAAGACGCTGGCGGTGGAAGGCGTGCAGTTCCACCCGGAGTCGATCCTGACCCAGTACGGGCATGACCTGCTGCGCAATTTCCTTGGCCTGCCGCTGAAGAAGCTGGCGGCATGAGCGCACGGCAGGAAAGCGTGGGGCGGCGGGTAGGCATCACGCCGCAAGAGGCCCTGCAACGCACGATCGAGCACCGTGAAATCTTTCACGACGAAATGATCGAACTGATGGGCCAGATCATGCGCGGCGAAGTCAGCCCGCTGATGACGGCGGCCATCATCACGGGCCTGCGCGTCAAGAAAGAAACCGTGGGCGAGATCACCGGCGCCGCGCGCGTGATGCGTGAGCTGTCGGCCAAGGTCGATGCCCCGCCGCATCCGCACTTTGTCGACATCGTCGGCACCGGTGGCGATGGCGCGTCCACGTTCAATATCTCCACCGCCTCCATGTTCGTTGCTGCCGCCGCTGGCGCGCGTGTCGCCAAGCACGGCGGTCGCAGCGTGTCGTCGAAGTCGGGTAGTGCCGATGTGCTCGAGGCGCTCGGCGCGAGGATCGACTTGCCGCCGGAGCGGGTGGCGCAGTGCATGCAGGAGACCGATATCGGCTTCATGTTTGCACCCAATCACCACCCGGCTATGAAGGTGGTGGCGCCGGTCCGCAAGGAAATGGGTGTGCGCACCCTGTTCAATATTCTCGGGCCGCTGACCAACCCGGCGGGCGCCCCCAATATCCTGATGGGCGTGTTCCATCCCGATCTGGTCGGCATCCAGGTGCGCGTGCTGCAGGCGCTGGGCGCGGAACATGCGCTGGTGGTGTGGGGTCGCGATGGCATGGACGAGATTTCCCTGGGTGCCGCCACCCTGGTGGGCGAGCTGCGCCATGGCGAGGTTCGCGAATACGAGGTGGAGCCGGAGGATTTTGGCCTGGCCATGGCCTCCAGCCGCAATCTGCGGGTCGAGAATGCCGATGAGTCACGCGCCATGCTGATCGAGGCGCTGGAAGGCCGGCGTGGCGTGGCGCACGACATCGTCTGCCTGAACGCCGGTGCCGCCCTTTACGCGGCCAATGTGGCCGGCAGCATCGATGCGGGTATCGAGCTGGCACGGGTGACGATCGCCTCTGGCGCGGCGCGGGCCAAGCTGGATCAATTCGTGGCGGCGACCCGACAGCCAGCCTGACGCGGACTGCGATACTCTTAGCGCGCCCCCACTCCCGTTTGCTTTTGCTCATGCCCGATATCCTGACCCGCATCCTGGCCCGCAAGACCGAGGAGCTCGCCGAGCGTAGCGCCCGCCTGCCCCTGGCCGAACTGTCCGCGCGCGTGGCCGACCTGCCCGAGACGCGCGGTTTTGCCGCCGCCATCGAGGCGAAGATCGATGCCGGCCTGCCTGCCGTAATCGCCGAGGTGAAGAAGGCCAGCCCAAGCAAGGGCGTCATTCGCCCGGATTTCGACCCGGCGTCGATTGCACGCAGTTACGAGCAGGGTGGCGCCGCGTGCCTGTCGGTACTGACCGACAAGGATTTCTTCCATGGCAGCGAAGACTTCCTGCAACAGGCTCGCGCCGCATGTAGCCTGCCGGTGCTGCGCAAGGATTTCGTGATCGACCCCTACCAGGTGTACGAGGCGCGCGTGATCGGCGCGGACTGTATCCTATTGATCGTCGCAGCCCTGGGCGATGCGGCCTTGCTCGAACTCTCGCTGCTGGCCGCCGAACTCGACATGGACGTGCTGTGTGAAGTACACGACGTCGAGGAAATGGAGCGCGCGCTGGCGTTGCCGGTGCCGCTGATCGGCGTGAACAACCGCAACCTGCGCACCTTCGAAACGACCATCGATACCTCGATCGAGCTGCAGTCGATGATCGAGTACGACCGCATCCTGGTCAGCGAATCGGGCATCCACACACACGAGGACATCGAACGCTTGCAGGACGCCGGCATCAACGCGTTCCTGGTCGGCGAAGCCTTCATGCGTGCCAACGACCCCGGCGCCGAACTGAAACGGTTGTTCACAGGTAGCTGATCGATGCACACAGGGGATGCAACGGAGCTGCCGGAAACCGTAGCAGCGACCGTGCCGCGCACGGTGCTGTTCGATTTCGATGGCGTATTGATTTACGGCGATGCGTTCTATGAGTTCGTGCGCCATCGCTACGCGCAGGCGTGGCCGCGCAAGCTGCTCGCGTTTTTATCGTTTCCCTGGTTGTTGCTGCAGCTGCCGTTTTCGCGGCGCATGGTCGCGCGCAGCCTGGTGCACACTGCGTTCCTGGGCGTGAGCGAGCAACGCTACGCAACGGCCGCACAGGCATTTGCCGCCATGCTGGTGCGCAAGCCCAAGCAATTCAATCGCGATGCACTGCAAGCTCTGCGCCGACACCAGGCGGCGGGTGATCGGGTGATCGTGGTTACCGGTTGCGAACACACCCTGGTCAGCGGGATCTTGCAGCAACTGGGCCTTGGCGATATCGAAGTGGTGGCGTCGCAGTTTCGTCCTACCGCGTTCGGTATGCGCGTCAAGCTGCACAATATCGGCCGACAGAAGGTCAAGCAGCTTGCCGCGCGCGGTATCGAGGCCTGGCATCTCGCCTACAGCGATTCATCGGTCGATATCCCGATGCTCAAGGTTGCCAGCGAAGCGGTGCTGGTCAATGGCGCGCCGGTGGTATGCAAGAAAATCGAGCGTGCGTTGGGCCGCAGCGTGACGCGAGTCGAGTGGTATTGAGCGCATGAGCACGACGCTAGAGATCATCCCCTTCGAGTCCAGCCTGCGCGAGCATTTCTACCGGCTCAACGCACAATGGCTGGAAAAGCATTTCCGTATCGAGGACATCGACCGCGTCATGCTGGGCGACCCCGAGCGTTACGTGCTGGAGCCCGGTGGTGCGATTTTCTTTGCGCGTCATGGCGCCGACATCATTGGCACGTGCGCCTTGCTGCTGGAGTCGCCGGGCGTGTATGAGTTGTCGAAAATGGGCGTCGACGAGGCTTATCGCGGCCTCGGGGCAGGGCGCCTGCTGCTCGATGCCTGCATCGCCGAGTTTCACCGCCGTCAGGGCTCCACGCTGTTCCTGGAGTCCAATAGCGTGCTGACCACGGCGTTGCGCATGTACGAAAAGGCGGGCTTCGTGAAGCAGCCGACGATTCGCTCCGGCTCGCATTACGAGCGCGCGGATGTTTATTACATCTATCAGCCGGAACTTATCAAGGGCGGCTGAAAGCGCTTGAGCAACGGTCCAGTGTGAGATGTTGACGCACTTGGCGAGCCGGCCGTACACAGGCCACCGAAATAGTGCCTCGAATCTCACGAACAAATCTTACATACGGCTTCGGTACTCCTTCCTAGGCTGAGTTGGAGCGCGTCAATGCGCTTTCACCCATGAGGGACCAAAGTGAAATGCCTGACAACTTTAATGCTGGCGGCAACAAGCTTCGCTCACGCTCAAGTATTGAGCCAAAGAAATATCACGGTTAACGGTGACTCCGAATTCATAGAGCGCGTTGTGCAACTTCCCGATGCGTCGGGAGCCCAGGTCGTTGTCAAACAGATATTGCGGGCTCAGACCGACGGTAGTCTGACGTATATGCCCGTGCTTCAGCACGAGGAAACGGCATCTTATTACCGTGCCATGTGCGAGGCGATGGGGGATGGTACGCCCTCAAAGGGAGAAAGTACCTGGGGCCCCGATACGCTTACCGGTTTTGCTTGTGATGCCAAAGAGGGCAGGTTGCATGCCCCTCAAGGTATGCAAAACGGCGTTTGGCTGAATAGCATGGATCCCAGAGGAAGGAGCTTCGCATCAGTCGCAAATAGAAGCGGATTTATTCGGTTCTTTGATTCTGCAGGCGTATGCGCCGAAGAACTTCGCGATACCTGCCAACCAAAATGTATTCTTCTCAAGAAGAGTCCAGGTCATCACCGATACCGCTGGCTACATGACATCGCGTATGCAAATTGGCGATGGCTGCGTTACGGGTCACCAGGATCGGGTGAGCGCGCATAGCGATAGGCTCGTAGAGTTTGGTCTTCTGTGCTTCGCGACGGGCAACGTTCCGACGATAAATACAGCCGTGACCAGCTGCATGCTGGGACGTTGCGTGACGGATGCAGGGAAAGTAACGGTTATATAGGCCCAGTGAGCAGGAGAGTGCTCGTCGGGCTTGAGCGATATGTCCGGCGATTCGCCCATCTGAAAGACAAGGGGCTCGGGCGAGCCCTTTGTCCTTGGGTAGGTGATCCGCGCTTACCGCGTTCCGCGCACCACGATCGTCTTGCCTGACACATCGATCATCCGCTGCTCTTCCAGTTGCTTGAGCACGCGACCGACCATCTCGCGCGAGCAACCGACGATGCGGCTGACTTCCTGGCGGGAGATGCGGATCTGGGTGCCGTCCGGGTGACTCATCGCGTCCGGTTCCTGGCACAGGTCGAGCAGGGTGCGGGAGATGCGGTTGGTCACGTCCATGAAGGCCATGCGGCTGACCTGACGCGAGGTGCGCAGCAGACGGTTGGTCAGCTGGGCGCCGATAGCGAACAGGATCTTCGGGCATTCCTCGCGCAGCGGGCCTTCCATCAGCTGGAACAGACGCTCGTAGCTGATCTCGGCCATTTCGCAGGCGGTACGGGTACGCACCATGGATTCGCGCTGCGCCTGTTCCACGAACAGGCCCATTTCGCCGATGAACTGGCCTCGGCTCAGGTAGGCCAGGATCAATTCACGGCCTTGCTCGTCCTCGGTACAGACCGCCAGCGAGCCGTCGATGATGTAGTAAAGCGTGTTGGCCGGGTCCCCAGGGCGGATGATGGCGGTCTTGCCGGGATAGCGCCGACGATGGCAAAGGCCCAGAAATCGCTCCATGGAGGCGGGATCGGGGGCAAAGCCGGAAGGTGCTTGAGAGCGTTCAAAGGCTTGTTGGAGTTGATATTTGAGTTGCGCCACGATCTATCCCGAAGATTTAGTTCAAGCATTGCCCGAAGGCAGCAAACCAGTCCGTCTTTCCCCTGCAGGCATTATGGCAAACTCGCCTGCGACTCCGCAGGTTCAGTTTTCCAGAATTATGCCGCATACTTCGCAGTCTTTCGGACTGCAGGCCCCTTGTCGCGGTCCGGTCACAAGGGTCGTGGAAGCTAACTCCTTTCACGTCGAATTATCCAGCGGGGACCCTTGTCGCTAACCCGCCCTCTGATCGCCGGACGAGCCGGCCATGGAGAGTCGCTGTGGTCAAACCACTCCCGCGCCTGCGGTTACAAGGCTTCAACAACCTGACCAAGGCGCTGAGCTTTAACATTTATGACATCTGCTATGCGGTGTCCGAAGAGCAGCGTACGCGCTACATCGAGTACATCGATGAGCAGTACGACGCCGATCGCCTGACCCAGATCCTGACGGATGTGGCGGAGATCATCGGTGCCAACATCCTCAATATCGCACGCCAGGACTATGACCCGCAGGGTGCCTCGGTCACGATTTTGATCTCCGAGGAGCCGGTGGTCGAGAAACTCGGCCGCGACACCATCTCCGGTGCCGTGGTGGCGCATATGGACAAGAGCCACATCACCGTCCATACCTACCCGGAAACGCACCCGCACAACGGGATTGCGACCTTCCGCGCGGACATCGACGTGGCTACCTGCGGCGTGATTTCCCCGTTGAAGGCGTTGAACTACCTGATCGACAGCTTCGAGTCGGACATCGTGGTCTGCGATTACCGCGTGCGCGGCTTCACCCGCGACGTGAAGGGCAAGAAGCACTTCATCGACCACAAGATCAACTCGGTACAAGACTACCTGGCGCGCCACATTCGCCAGAAGTACGAGATGTTCGACGTCAACGTCTACCAGGAAAACATCTTCCACACGAAGATGCACATCAAGGACTTCGACCTCGACACCTACCTGTTCGAGGCCCACGC